>Ga0114931_10000014_pt1 | contig 183034 bp, 151 predicted proteins | sample 2SBtaG_FD_89579 | JGI IMG/M metagenome (GOLD analysis project Ga0114931, IMG submission 89579) | Deep subsurface microbial communities from Kolumbo volcano to uncover new lineages of life (NeLLi) - 2SBTROV14_V59a metaG | ecosystem: Environmental > Aquatic > Marine > Volcanic | place: Kolumbo...
CTGAGTCTGAGTCTGATTCAGAGGAAGAAAATGTGAATTGGACAAAACTTTATATAGATATAACTAATCCTATAACTTCTGATAGTAGTTCGCCTATTTCCTTGAAAAAGATTGAAGATATGATAACCTTCTTATCTGATCTCATTGTCAAAGGGAATTTTTCTTATCCTTACCATCATTTGTATCTACCGCCACCTAAGATAATGTATAAAAATTTGGAAGAAATATGGAGAACCTCCTATGAAATTTTCTCGTCGATAGGTGATGAGAACTTTACGTTGATAATTGATTTCATAGATTATTGGCTAAGCGAGTCGATCACTGACCATTTTACTGAACATATTAGAATGAAATCAAGAAAGTTATACAAGACTTTTTCTCCAATGGATTCATGGAAATCTCCTGTATTAAATAAAGGTGTTATAACTAATATCATATCAGATAAGGCGGCATTCTCTTTTCTTGAAAAAGCTATCGAAGAATACAAATCACAAACAGATCCTAAGACAGAAGAGTTTACCAAATTCCTTTCTTCTAGGGAAAAGAATCATCTGAACAGTATTATTTACACTATTTTAAGACCTCCAACTATATTTAGACCAAGCTGGGCAATGGCTATTTTCAAACATTTGTATCCAAATATGTTATCAAAAGATATGAGTAAAATTAAATGGCTTGATCCATCTGCTGGTTGGGGCGATCGTCTAGTAACTGCCACTATTATGGGATGTCAATATCATGGTGTAGACCCCAATAAAGACTTGAAGCCAGGTCACAGTGGAATTATTGAACAATTTGGCTCTGTTAAACAAATGGTCGAATATAAGCCGTTCGAAGAAGTAGATCTAGGAGAAGAACTTTATGATATTGCATTCACTTCTCCTCCTTTCTTTGACATCGAAATATACAGTGAACAGGAAACCCAATCATTGAAAAGATTTCCTTCTTATGATTTGTGGTTGAAGAAATGGTTCATTCCTTCTGTCGACAAAATGTGGAAACATCTTAAAGTTGGAGGGTTCCTAGCTCTATATTTAATAGACAGTAAATTAAGAGTAATAACTCCATCACTTAAAGACCATATGTTTAAAAATCACAGGGACGCGTGGAATATCAAATCTTTCAAAGTAGGAGTCAACCCAGTTAAGCCTTTCTATATCTGGAAGAAACTTAAGGGAGATAGAGCAGAATATGGAGAAAACGGAAAAACAACCGATGAATTATATGACCATCGTAAATGGAAAACTACCAACAACAAAAAATATCGAAATAAAAGATAAAATCGGATCCACGATTTTTGGAAAATCCAATTGACTGATCCTACAGAAAATACATTTTTGTGATATAACGTCTTTCTATAAATTAATTTGATCACTGACTAATCAGTAATCAAATATCTTTGAAAATAACAAAAATATCTTGAGATAATTTAGATGGACTTCGTGAATGTTGGAAATAACGATTTAATCGACGATTTCCCGCAAATTTTCATAAATCTTTCTACATATTCCTTGAAGACCTCAGTAACGGGAGGCTTATATGTTTGATGTTCTTTTTCATTGACCATGTCAAGTAATTCTCCACGAAACCAATTTCTTATCTCCTTTAATTGTTTGAGATTCTACTTCTTCGTCAAAGTTCCTGAAAAAAGACATGGCTAACTTAATTGAGTCTTCCAGTTTATTTGGAGATTCCTCAAGTGCAATTTTCGTGTTACGTGTTTAGTGAAAAACTTGTTCACTTTTAATCTTTAGGGATACAATTTACTCTTCCTAATCTAGTGTCCCAGTAAGGAATTTCTCCAGAAGAACAACGAGTTCCAACTACACAACTTAACGCAGTATTTTCAACATCTTCTCTTGTGAATGTCGATGAATTTTCAGGAACATATGCGAGGATTCCATTCAAACACTCAGCTGGACCATTTTCGTCAAATACTGGAGGCCAAGACCTTTCTCCTAACTCTCTAGAAATTGCACAAAATTCGGTAGCTGAAGACTCGAATTGTAAAGGAGAATCAGTTTGAAAATTTCCTGCTAGATCTTTGTAACTATTCACTTGACTAATGATTAATTTTTGCCCGTCGACACCTTGATAAGGATTACCAAGTGTAGTTTCAAAGTATGCAGTTACATGTTCTGCACATTGGGGTTTTTGTAAACATCTACATTTGTTCTTACCTTCACAAATACCTATCTTTGTAGAACCATCAGACTGAAGAGCATGAGGAGTTCTGGGATTCTCACAAGTAAATGGAGAATTACAAACTTCCATAGTTGGGTTCACTGTTTTAATATCAGCTGAATTAACAGGGCAATCTTTAACTCCTGTAAAAATATTAGTACTACATTGACCAGGTTCACATTGTATTTCTGTTGGTCCCGAAGAAGGAGAATCCTTGATCTTCAGGATTAAGAAAAATAAGAAGACTATGATGATTATCAACGAAATAAACCCCAACACAAAATTAGGAACTGGGTCAGGGGGAATAATTATCGGACGTGGTCCGTCTCGATCCAATATAGAAGGCATGTTACCTTTTTGGATTCTGCAAAAAGTCTTTTAGACAAAACATTGAAATTTTTATTCCTCAAATTGACGATCTATTTTTTCGTAGCTTATGTTTAACGGAAAAAGTATTACAACTAATATGCACAGAATTATCATTACTAAGCCAGAAGTTGACCTCTCGGTCGAAACAATTGCCTATAACCTTAACAATATTTACAAACATTCAAAAACTCCAGTGGCTCTTTTTACTTCTTATGTTGTAGATTCTTTAGTACACATGTCACCATTTGGTGAAATATGTATCTTTTAGTCGAAATATCGACTTGTGTTACTTTGCCACAAATTTATCGTTTATCCATTGAATTACAATTTCATCGACGAGTATTGATATTCCCTTTTTTCCTGGAGGGAAGTAGAGCTTCTTGGCTAATTCATATTTGATATTGTAGTCAAGGAGTTTCTTGACAAATTCATGATGGTCTTTAACGTCTAAAATTTGTTCTTCACTGTCCATAGTTGATTTCAAGTAAAAGGTTACATTCTAACAAATAGAAACATTTTTTTATTCAGTTTTATATTATCATGTTTCCGCTAGCTCCTTCAACTGATAGTCCTAATTTAGCGGCTTTGTTAGCATGTTTGCTCTCATTTTTCTTTTTTGAGTCACTTGGTTTACTTGATTTACTAGATTCAGGATCTTGTTTCTTCATTTCTTGACTTATTACATCTTTGTCAATCATAACTATTCCATCATTATAGGCTATTGATTTTGGACCAGACGTAAATTTGAAGAGATCCATTTCTACTTCATTAATTTCATCTTGAACCTGAGATATATACAGAAGTATCTGTTCTCCATTTTCAAATAAAGACATGTCTCTGGCACTTTTAATTTGATCAGATATTCTACTGTATCTAAGACTAATGTACATAAATTGAACTGCCTTTTTACTAAGTCCGAGATATTCATGAAGTAATTTTAGAAGGGCAGCCATTGAAGGTCCTATAATAGAGAAATTACTTTTATTTTCACTAATGAATGCAACCAATACTGAAGTTAACAGAATAAATATTACTAAGAAGACTACACCAATATTTAGCCATTTGTACTTCTTAGCTTTAAATCTGTTCTGTTTGAAGTTCTTCATGGCCTCATTCTCGAATTCCCTTAGTTTCTTAACCGCTTTTTTCATACATGAGTCCTTTAATGGATTGACAAGACCAATTCCAGAACTAGCTAATTTTTTACCAGAGTCAACACCTTTAGATATAAGTGCTCCTGCCACTTCTACTTTTTTACCAACATCTTTGAGACCTTCTGAAAGTTTAGATTCACCATTTTTAGGTGGTTTGTTTTGACTTTGTTTGCCACTGTGATCCGCGGATAATGTACTTGCCCCTGAATTAGAAAACCCAGACATCATCTGGCCATAAATAGGCACAAATCCAACAAATCCATGATTCTGTTTGTTTTGATCAGAACTCATACTCTTTTCTGGTTATTTGAAATTTGGATGAACAATTTAGATACTGAAAACCTTAATAAAATTCTAGAATGGTTATCTGTTCAAACCATTCTAGAATACGATAAAACACTATTTTCAGTATCTAAATGATCAAGGAGCCCTGGTACCTACTTGTCTCGTGTAAATATTAGTCTTAGTGTCTACAGATAATGGTTTGGATAACTTATCAAATATTAGACATGATGATCCCGGCGATTCCAAAAACAATGTCGAGAATTAATCCACAAATATTAGATCAAACAATTTTTGTCATTTATTGATGACTCTCAGGAGCTGATCTTAGTTTCAAATCCCAAACTATACGCGAATTTTGCCGGAATAGCACCACTAATTTCAACTTCTAGCTGATACACCTACTTGACGAATGTAGACATTAGTCTTAGTATCGACACTTAAATTTCTTGGATTTATGATGGTCATAGTTCCTGATACTTCATCAAATGAGAACATAGTGCATATGTCACTTCTAAAGTTACAATTGTTAATTGCTTGTTCTAATGTTACTGCTGGTAGAATACATTTTTGATTGTCATCGTCTCCACATAATGTTTTGGCGTGGCCATTTACTGCTGGTAGTACTGCATAATCCCCTTTCACTGTTGGACATTGACTAGGATCTATTAATAAAGATCTTTCTCTAATATAAATAACTAAAAGAATAACAAAGGCAATAGCTAGAAATATTACCAGCGCAAGCCATCCTGTGGGAAAACTATGCCTAACCTCATCAACATGACTAATCGGAATTGTTCTAGAATACTTAGAATCCAAAGCGTCCATATCTTTTGTCTAGGGAAGTTTTTCAGGTATCGAAATCAATAAAGTTAACAAAACATAATCCATTTAGATAATAGAATTCACCAACTTAATATTCTTCGTGGTTTGGAGTTTGTTTATCAGACATGATTGACGATAAATAACATGGTTATTATTTGATTAATTTCAGAGTTTGAGAAAGCAGACTTTTCAAACCAAAAATACAGAAATATTAAAAGCTAATGGGAAGTCATTGTTCGAAAGAGGGTGAAACTCCAGACACTTCAAATGTTTGTAGCTCAGCAGAGGACCCAGGAGATAACACCCATGAAATCCCCGGATTCTGTGCGCCAATTAATTTTTTTTCGGGAAAACCAAAGAGAGAAGAATATTGTTGGAAAATAGGAGATGATGAATGGGAATATGATAGTCAAGGAGGAACTTGTAACTACAATGATTGTCATATTCCCAATGGTTATCATTCTGGATGCTGTAAAGGATGTTGTGGAGTATTAGGTAGAGGAGTAGTATGTAGAAGAAAAGCCTACAAAGGTAATGATGTCGATTGTTGTTTTCGTGACATGGCATGGAATAAGCAAAAACGTTTTTGCTTTCAAAGCAATAATGAAAAAAGAACCTGTAAACCTTCTAGTCGAAATATCACAAGTACTTCTTGTCAAGATTCTGTTGAAGATTTTTGTGTAGGAGAGGATCTAAGTGACGATGATACTTCTTGGTTTAAACGTTGGACACCAGACGGAGAAGATGGTAAATCCTGTTTATATGCTCTTAATAGAAATCTTTTTGGAAATCCTAATACTCCTGGATTAACATCAGGAGTTCCTTTGGATCCTGCTCTATATAACAATGCGGAGGGATTCCAGTGGAGCAGGGAATTAATGGTTAAAGTTTTCAACAAATATCGTCAACAGGGATTTATAATTGGTGCACTTCCTGGATTTAACGGTTACGATGATTTTCAAACAACAATATTTTCTCTGTGTTCAACCACTCCAGGTTTATGCGAGGAAGGGTTGAAACTCGTCTGTTCTGGTCAAACAACAGAAACACTTCTTCTTAACCCGGAGTTAGTTCCTTGGTGTGGGTGTTATATGTCAGATGATGAATATCAACAGTATGTAACTGAATTTCAAGTCACTAAAGAGTGTACTCCTATATGTGCAAGACAAGGAGTTATTCCCGTTGCTAGTGCATCTGGTGCTGGGACAATTCCGTGTACACAAGATGTTTGTGTAATTGACGATGTAACTATAAGTTTATCAAACACAGATGTTGGTGGAGATATTAATTTTTCTCAGTTTTGTGGAGGATGTTCTGGTTCTGCTCATGGCATGGCTACTTCTTCATCTAATAATGGAAATACCAACATTAATATTCAAAAGAGAAAAGCCAGCAGCACTTCATGTGAATGCTTCATTACCAATACTAATATTGATACTGCATCATCTATGATTGGCGGCGACATTGATTTGAATCAAACATGTGGCAAAAGTACTTGCTATAGAGAAAATCCTGATTTTGGTAAGAACAATTTACCTAAGCAAATAGAAGTTCCTTGTAATGCATCTAATGATTTTAATCCTCTTGCACAAGAAGAGGCAAAAGAACAAGAAGAGGAGGACAAGCAATTCAAAAGAAATCTAGTAATTTGGTTAGTAGTCATTGGTATAGTCGTGATCATTTTAATCATAGTGTTACTAGCCAATCTTGGAGGTAACTATGCACCCGCAATTATTCCTAGATATAGACCACCAGTACCTTGGGCTACTAAAGAACAAATAGGTAGTATGAGTATTTTTAATAAAAGAGGATTGACCCCAAATACTAGTAAATACGTTTCTAGATCAAATGGATCAATTCTTAACAGAGGAATCTCAAGAAATAGTATTTCTTCTGCTCACCCTGGATATGCTGGTTCTATTGCCAAACGGTACTATTAATCTAATAACATATGGTAATAATAAACATATGGCTCTATTGAGCTATATGTATTTTAGTAAATCCTAGTCTAATTATTTTTGCTCTCCAAAATAAAATTTGGTTATTTCCTCATTGTCTATATCATCAATGACCAACTTAAATTGGTTTCTCAAAACACCATAGATTTTGAACGAAGATGATTCATAGAACTCAGGACCAATTTCAGGTTTCCTCAATTTAATACCATTCCATAGAGAGATAGGATATAGGACATATTTTTTTGCTTTTAATGGTTTAGGGTTTCCGATTTTTTTAAGGATGCTGCTCTTAACATATTCATTAATTTTTTTGTTTTCATCATAAAGTCCCTTTGTCCATATACGTCTGTAACCAAACGGAGAAAAAATAACAATATCATGAATCCAACAATCAAAACATATGTAAATTCCTTTACGAGTTTTGTTGTAGAAGCTATTAAAACCTTCGTAATGATCTTGGTGTATTCTATCTACACCGAGACTAGCGCAGATCTTCTGAGAATCTTGACCTATCGTTTTTGAAATTTCAAAAACTGTTGTAGACATAACTTTGTAAGATTTGGTGTCCATTGGTGCCGGGTTATCTCTAAACTCTATGTAACTATTTTATCTTTCAATTTCTGATTCAGTTAATGGTTCTCCAGTTAGTGGATTAATTGGTATTCCTTGTTCGATTAATGTCTGAATACCACTTCTAGTAAAATAGTGATCCGGGCCTAATTTAATAGATTGATCAACTAACTCTTGATTGGACAGAGACAAAAGTTCTTCTTGATATTCCGTTATTTCAAGATCACTCTTAGGTTCCACTATTATTTCTGTATCTTCCCCATTCTTCTCAATAGTAAAGATAAAACTTCCGTTGACTATTTTAGTCCCTGAAGGAAATTTAGCCATGTCATCATCATGTTTGTCCAAATATCGGGACACTGACGATGACGGAATTATATTGAATTCTTCGCTCATGTTAATAAACCTTTTACCTTAATGGTCAAAACTATTATTTCTTCATTTTCATCTTCGCCTCCAATTTCGCTTATCTAAACTCAGCATATCTGGGTAAATTTGTACCGGAGATACGGTTTGGCGATTAGTGAATGAAGGGACTATCTTTATTTGTTGAGTCGAAGATGGGGCCTGATATAGATAAGGATTTGGATTTGGAGTTGAACTTAACGAAGGTATATATCTTCTTTTTTGTATAGGTTGAGTTTGTTGTCTAGATTGATATTGTTGTCTAGGTTGAGTTTGTTGTCTAGATTGAGTTTGTTGTCTAGATTGAGTTTGTTGTCTTGGTTGATTAATAACTGGAGGTAATTGATATTTCTCTGGTTGTCTAGGCCGAGATTCATCTCTATAACTAGTTTTTTTTTGCTTCATCTTCGGTGGTAAATATAATCCTCCAGGGATTGGAGTTATTCTACCTTGAAATGTTGTTCTTTGCATGGGAGTTCTATATGTTCTTTTAATTCTTGATTTCCTTGATTGAGCTATTTTTCTTTGTACATGAAGTATCTTCTTCTGGCAATCTTCGGAGAACTTTTTTTGTTTTTTGGTAGCAAAGTCATGTTCGTTATCTCCCTTAATTACGCAAACTTTTGTAAATCTTCTTCTTAGTGATCCACATAGATAATATTGTTCAGACTGTTCTTCAAGAACGTCAATATCATCTGAGTTAGTACAAGGATTAAATTTCCAAGGAGCATTATTATTACTACATTTATTTTTGTATTTCGATAAGAGCTTTTTCCCATAGGAATTAAGTCGTTTATTATTTCCTGGAACAGAACATGTTTCAGTGTAGATAGGTTCTATATGTTCTACTAAAGTATTTCGTTGTTGATGAGAAATTATTCTCATTGTTCTATCTGGCATAATAACACTGGTTCCAGGACCTAATCTTCTTGCAGCCTCTCTTCTGTTATTAAGTCTAGATAGAGAATTATCTGGTATTATAACTTCCCCTGGTTCTAAATCTGTTGGTAACTCTAATTCATCGACGATATTTTTCCTTGGTATTGGATTAGAAAATATGTCATCTTTACTACTTAAAGACAGGCTTTGAGGTTGACCAAATGGAATCATTTCCAAATTTTCTAATAAATCACTGGTTTTTAAAGAAGGCAATTTTACTTGTATCTGTCAGAAACTTTCTTCAAATAATATTTATCTTCGGTATGATCATGTCATCATTAGACTAGGTTTCTGGTCCTGATTTAATCATATTACAGCTTAGCTGCAATATGTGTTATTTAATTACCTAAATGTTTAGTTTATTACTTTGACATCTTGTTCTTCAATTAATCCAGTTTTGGCAGAGAAGCCAAGATTTCCAATAGTATTAGTGAATAGAATGTTATCATCATCAGTGCCTGGCATAGGAATATATTTTGGTTCTAATTCTAATTCTAATTCTTCTGGTGGTTCAATAACTACTCCTTCTGGTAATAGAAGTTCTATTGGTTCTGCACCTTCTGGGAATTCAATTTGAATTTTGTAATCTTCTCCTGCTGGGTTTTGATAATATCCATGCTTAGCGTTTATCCGGAAAATCTCTTGTTCTAGATCAACAAAGAAAGGATATCTTTGATCGACGTTCCCTGATGGAGATTTTACATTGATTAATTCTGCTCCTTCTAGACCATCATCTCCATAAACAAATTGAACAATCTTGTTGGCAGAATTTCTTACACTACCATCCATTAGAACCTTTAGATCTTCGAGTGTTTTGACCATTTCTCGATGAATTGCCCCAATTCCCGCAGTACTGACAGCTGTTTCTAATAGACCTACACGACCGGCCATTAAATGAAAGAACATTTCTGCAGGACCTAAACCTGTCAAAAATGAAGAAGAACAAAATCCCCTACTTTCAAGAGTTTTCTCTCCTGGAGAGAAGTAAGGAAGACATCGTTTTCCTCCATCAAATCCCATTGCTGGTCTTTTACCGCGAACAAATACTTGAGTAAGAGAAGCCATAATTTGAGCCATATTGAAGTATCCTCCTTTGGCACCAGCACCAATCATAATCTGAAATGCGTTATCTGGTGCCAGATTCTGTTTGGATAATTTTTGTCCCAATGTTTTTGATACATTAACAATACCAACGATTCGGTCTTCATGTCTTTGTTGTTCAATAGGATCAATAGGTTTTTCTCCAAGAGCAGCAACTTGCATTTTTGTTTTGGTAATTTCATCTTCAACCATTTTTCTGGTGTTTGGATCTTTAGGAAAACAATCACCTAATCCGACAGAAAAACCTACATCGATCATAAATCGTGTAAGGACAGCACCGGCATCATCTAAAAACTGAGCAGTTCTCGCCATACCGTAATTTTTCCACAAAGCCTGAATTATAGAGTTGCTAGATTTTCCTACATGAGACTTAGTCAATATTCCTTGAATCATAATACCATTAATAACTACAACACTTCCTTTTGTATAAGAAAAGTCTTCAGGTAAAAGAGCAGAAAACAATACCTTGCCTGGAATGTGAAGATTACCTGCGTAATCTTGTTGAGGTCTCATTCTGAAAAGATCAAGTCTTCTATCAAGAGTTGCTAAGGAATCTTTTGCAGTGATACGTAAAATGGCATCATTGAATGTATCAGGATTAATAAAAGTATCAGGACGCGACAACATATTGGCAGCTACAATGTTATCCATAATGAGACCAATAATAGGCGAGTTAGTCTGAGAATTCATAATACAGCTGTTTACGTTCATAATGGTTTTGATTTCAAGCTCTGCCGCTGCTGTTTGGGGTACATGGATATTCATTTCATCACCATCGAAATCAGCATTATAAGGTGGAGTTACCGAGGGGTGAAGTTGTGCAGTTAATGCATCTTGAAGAACAACCTCGTGTCCCATAATACCATATTTATGAAGAGTTGGAGCACGATTAAATAAGACATAGTCTCCATTTTGAAGCCAACGTTCAACTTTATCACCGACGTTAACGATATAATTCTTTCTCATGTTATCATTAACTCTCATTTGATGGCCTTTCTTGTCTCCCGAACCAGCAGTAATCCTGATAACTTTACCAGATCTTAAAAGACTTTGAAGTTCGGCCTTATTGACTGAAGTTGCTGTCACAGGCTTTGTCAAAAATGGTGCCCATACTCTTGGTATTCCAATCTGATTGATACGCATGTAAGGATTAGGGGTAATCACTGACCGAGCAGAAAAATTAACTCTCTTGCCTTGGAGAAATCCTCTAATAACACCTGTTTTTCCAACAAGTCTTTTGTAGAGGGTAGTCAACGCGCCTTGTTGTCCTTGAGACAACTTACCATCAGTATTGTTGATTAAATGCTTTAGTATAAATACCAACCCATCATAGATATCTCTTCTTTTTCTTGGATCTTTTTCCAATCTCAAGTTGGAAACTTTTTGGACAATGTCTTTGTAGATAGTTGTCAAATGATCTGGATAAGCAGAACCATCCTGGTATACTGGTGCTCTGATACAAGGAGGCGGAACCAACAAATAAGACATAATAAATCTTCTAGGATGATCACCGATTCCGAATCCCATTAAATAAGAATCTTCATCGGAAATATTGTCCAGAATACTTGCGACACATTTGATAGGGAGTTCCATCGCCCGACTCTCATCATCAGGATTCTTTACTAGTACTCGTGTACTATCTTTACTCTTCTTAATTTGAATTTCTGAGTTAGGGATGCATTTTTTGATCTCTCCCATAGGAAGATCTTTCAAAAAGTCAGTGTTTGGTGCTGTAATAGCAATAGGACCAGGAATTGGAGTCATAGGTAGCAAAGTTACTTGCAAACCAGGTGATTGTGCTACTGGGTCTCTGATCAAATTAGGAAGAATTGTTGTTTGTGGATTTCCTTGAACTAGATGTTGTGTTTGAACCTGTTTAGGACTCAATTGTTCTGGATGAATTTTTGGTATTTCACAATGAGGCCCTGGGTTAATAATACACGTCGCAGCTGGAACAACAATTTTATTTCTGGGAACCTTTGGATCTGTAAAAGGATATTTGGCTGGAGGAATAATAGTAATTTGTTTATTTCCACAACCAACACCTCTTCTACAAGGTTCTCCTTTACATTCTTCAGTAAGCATTTTGAGTCTTGTCTCTCCAGTATATTTCAATAAACCTCGATCTTCAATCTCCTTTTCGGTCAGCAAAAGACCTCCGCAAGAATGACAAACACATGTCAAAATTTTCAACAAAGGAGGGAACTTCAGATAGTTGTAAAATGGCTCAGATAAAGGATTTTTGGGATCATGTAATTTAATATGACCGTAATGTCCTGGACATCGCTCTTTACTCCGATGACAAGTTGGACATGCAAATTTATCATTAATAGTTCCCATACTCGGGTCATTGACAGAACCCATTCCTTCAAGATCAGTATTTCTAATCTCAACCACAGAAAGTTCAAGAATTTCATTGTCACTGAAAGAACTAATCTTTAGTGATTCGACAGCATAACGTGGGAGTTCAGTCTGCATTTTACGTTCGACATTCATTAACAATGCTCTTTCTTGTCTGGCAATATTGAGCGTAAATTCATTATTTGTCGTTTCAAGTTGACCACCTGGTTGGAATTGAAAAGCTGCAGCATTGTTTCCCAATAATACGTTAGCCTGGGGAATTACGGAAGGACTTGGTTTAGGATCTGGAGTCGTCACATGCGTTCCAAATATATTGGTAGGATTAAACAAACCTAGATTGGCAGGATTAATTCCAGGAATCAATTGCGGAGCTGGAACATTAGGTCTATTGGGAGTTGTTGTAGCAACAGGAATCTGATGCTCTAGTTGTAAGATAGATAATGGATCGAAGAGTTGATCTGTCATATCAAATGTAGGGGTTGATGTCTTTTTTAATCCAACAAAAGTCTAAATCACTTTTATCATTTCCATATTTTACCCAAGATATCTTATATTGTAACATGGGAGGATTGAATAAACTTAATTTTGGTCAAAGTAAGATTTTTTTGTTAATTCATATGTTAAATAAGTAGAATAAGTGTAGGAAAAAATGTTCGGTATTTATACATTAAACATAGCAAACTAATTTGAATAGATATAAAAACAAATATATTGCACAGTCCGTGCAATATATCATTAAAACACAACCCAAATTACTCATTTATCGTGTTTCAGAGACATCAACATAATGTTTCTGTTTAACATAGTATTTTTATTAAATCCCAGTTTGGTAAGCAACATGTACGAGGGGTTATTATTAATATCAACTGTTGCAAAGACCACCTTACAGTACTCTTTGCTTTTTTCTATTAGTTTTTGAGATAACTTGGTAGCTATCCCTATTTTTCTATATTTGTTTTTCACTACTATCCGTTGTAGATTGCATTCTGTTCCATATTTTGAGTTTGTAGATATTGTAAGACCAGCGAAGCCAACAAGTTCTTTTTCCTTGAAACACAGAATGAATTCTTTGTAGTTTTTGTAAATATTTTTCATATCACCTTGAAGGGCACGGGTAATATAAATTTTAGTAGATCTCTTGTTCTTTTGTACAGACAATAGCGTTTCTTTCCACAATCCAACAATATCTTTATGAACACCATTAGTCACGTCATCTTCGATTAGTGTCCTAAATTTAAACAAATCTAAATTGTTTGTATGACCTTTTGATGGTTTCAAATGTGAAACCGATTGTAAACAATCCATCATGTTTGCTTAGTTATCAATATTTGATTAAGGAGCTTCATTTTTATCTGGAGTCCTGTTAGATTCTTTTGAAAAAGAATAGCCAGCAACAGCCAAGAGAAGAAAAACAATAACGAAAATATAAATGAATATCTGGGATTCATTTCAAGATTTAATAGATGATTTGAAAATAACAGGGTATCCCTATCTGTTAGCTGATCTAATTTCTTTTCAAAACCCATTACTGAACATGGACTTAGAAGATTATGAAAATGACGAGATATCCAAACCACAACTTAGAACAGAAGATATTCAACCTAAAACCAGAAAAAGGGACTCAGACATAAAATTGAAGATTTTCAACGAAATACCTGGAAGGTTTATTGACGAAATACACATAAATAAAAAGAAGTCGAATATAAAAAATAAATTGTTGACCATGGCAACAGACGAAGCACAGATAAAACCTTTAACTATTCTTACTATAGATTGTCAAACATTTGCTAGTGAAAACGATGATATTCTTCCTTCTTCAACATCTCCAACTAGTTTTCCCTACAGTATTATCAAAGTAAAACCAACAGAAGACGGGCAAGATATTTCGGAAATCACCGGTTGCTATATTTATGGTCTTTGTTCTGATGAAAAGGTCCTCTGTGAATTTAAAGAGTTAGAATTGACTAAAGTTTTCAAATGTCAATCATCGGAAGATTCTGATTCCCTGTTCACACGAATTCATAAGGATTTTGTTATTAGAAGTGCGGCACAAAAAGATCAAGTCTTAAAAGATTCATCTTATCCAGGGGAAACAGAACTTCAAAAATGGACCAATACATTTTCTGGTTCTGTAGCAGTCACTTTATGTACTTTTGCATGGATGATGCATGATCAAAAATCTATTTGTAATCCATTTGGTCCAATTGATCCATGTTTTCCTCCATGTGAACTTAGCATATATCTATTAAATCAAAGTATTTTTCGTTATGTTAGATATATTATAGATATGATTAAGTGTATTGATCCACCTGATTTAGATAGAACTATTTGCCTAAAAAAAGTATGCTCTTGTAAAGGTAAAAAAAATGAATGTTGTTTAATAGGTAGACTTTGGGGATGTGAAATAGAAAGGTTGTACTGTATTTGGTTTAAATGTTTCCCTTGTGGTCCTAAACTTAAATACGAAGTTGCAATTTATTGTGCAATTCAAGGGTTTGCTTGCTACTTTAGTGAAAAGAAACAAAAAGTAGTCAAGAAAATCAAAGAATTCGATCAGAAGGTTTATAAGGCTTGTGATTTAATTCAAGGAAAAGTCAATGAAGCTCTCAAAACAATAGAAGAAGCTCATAACAAGGCACAAACTAATGGTAAAAATTTACTTAACACTATATCTACTTCAAGGGAAGCAGCTGAAGATAGTATTAGTAATAAACAGACGAAAGCAGTTGAAGAAATAACAAAAACTCACCAAGACAGAGTTAGCAAATTAAGAGAGACAGGAGACCAAATAAATAAAAGTATTATCCACAGTGGCGTAAAAGCTAAAAATGCAATGAACAAGACCAGAGGACAAATGTTAGAAAGTATGGATTTACATGAAGCCGAGACTGACCACACACTCACTGAACTTCATAAGAAATTAGTAAAGTCTATTTCATCGGTTAAAATACCGCAAAAGAAAGCTATGATCAAATATGCACAAAAATTGCAGAATCAACTGGATCAAAATCACCATAACAATATGACAAAGATACAAGACCGGTATGATACAGTCATTGATAAACTTGGATCATTTGAAACATCATCTAAATCTGCTATGGAATCATCCCATGAAAACTTCAAGGTTTCAGTATCTGATTCATTAGAGGAGATCAAAACACAAAGAAAGTCAACAGAGGACATGATGAAGACATTTTATTCAGTTATAGAAGACGTAGATTTTAGTGCATTGGAAAATTTGAAAAACGGTGACACTTCAACCTCTGGCACACAAAAAGATTCAACTACAGATGAAAATAAAAGAATAGCGGCACTAGAAAAACAAGTTGAGTTATTAACTAAAACGGTACACAATCTAATCAACAATAAAACAACAAAAAAGAAAAGAAGAATATATCACAATAAATAAGAATAAAGAAAAGAAGAATATATCACAATAAATTATGGACAAGTCTGTGGAAGCTGCGAAACATCTAATTATAAAATCTGGATATCCCATTGATTATGAAGAACTAAATTCGATGAGTAACTAGGATTTCCTTAACAATCAAGATATTACAAACTTCTTAGAACAACCAAACGTATTTGATCAGATAGAACCCACACTTAATGAAGAAATTAATATTGTGTCTAATATATTCCATCCGTAGAGCAAATCAATATTGAAATTAATAAAGGAATATCAATATCGTCAGAACTAGGTATTGACGTGAGTGATTCCCAAATGCAACAAATAAGCATGACATGCTTATTTAAACAATTAGAATTAGACAAACATTAATACGTTTCCGAATTTAACAAATCACATTTCTTATGTGATTTGTTTGAACAAGTTGTATGCTAGGGTGTCTTTGAATAGATTAATTTACGACCCTGGGTTGTTTGCTTGTATCCTTCTATGATTATCTTACCAGCATGTGTTTCACGATGACATGTTTTACATAGACACACGAGATTATGAAGCTCATTCTTATGAAAGGATTCATCCATATAGAATCCTTTCTGGTCGGCTTTACATTGTTCTTTGATATGATGAGTGTCGAGATTGTCTCCATCTCTCTTGGTCCCACATATCTGACATTCACTAGTTTCTAGTTTTACATTGTATTTTGATCTATTTGTGACCAACAGACTTGGTGATGATTTTAGTAATCTCTTCCTAATCACTTCGGACCCTTTAGTGAAATCTTTAGGAAGTCCAAGTTTTCTTGCTATTTCTATTCCATAATAAGGAGGACACACACCATCTTCAAGTTTACGATCATAAATAATTCCTCCATCTTGACTGAAACGAATCTTCATATACTTGATAGCGATGTTCTTTAATGTATTAACTTCCGACATATCAAAAATCTTGTGAAGATGGGTAGTTAGGACAAAACGAATACCCAATTTCATTGCAAAGTAGTTTATTGCTGCTGCTTGGATAGACACTGCATCAAAGAATCCGGTCCCTCTCGAAAGTTCATCGACTAGAACAAGTGACTTCTTATTTCCCCTAGTCAATATAGTTCTAAGTTCGTTCATTTCAACTGCAAAACTTGAATGATTAAGGAAAATATTATCATTACCCATAATTCTAGTCATCAACAGTTCAAATGGTAAATAAATCATTGATGAACAGGGGACAAAATAACCAATTTGAGCTAATATGACAGATAAAGCTGTAGCCTTTAGAAAAGCACTGTTATGGGTGACAACAAAGTTATCCAACATAAACTTATGATTTCCATCAGTTTCAAAACCATAATAGTTGTCGATGCCAACGTGATTAACAGTTATAACTCCACATAATGCGTCCTTATTAATGTTTCTTGGTCTAGCCTTTTTTCTTTTACATAGGACAGGAATCTTTTCGAGTCCATTACCCCAGATAGTCATTCTATTATAATTTTTAGTGATAACTAGAGTTTCGTCTTCCATGTGTTTACTAGGATATTGAAGTTTACAAGGGACTTTTCTAATTGTTTTTGTTGTTATTCTTGAATAACAGGCAAATCCCAAACTCCTTACTAAATAGAGTATGTCATTAGCTAATCTGTCACTCTTCTGAATTATTTCAAATGTATTATCCACACCTAAGTATCCATTGGTGTCAATTAGTCCTGCTAACAATTTTAGTCTAGTATCTCTAGAATTGTATTTATATATGTCTGGTATATGTTTGCTATTGTAAAGATCGAAGTCGCTTAAAAACTTACTAAACATATTTGTCCTCTGATGTCTTCTCATAGGATTTATTGTGTTTACCCTGTAACTATATTCCCTACCAGTATAATGAAGATAACAATTGTAGTCTGGAAGTTTTTTTGCTAAATATTTCAAAACAGAAGCTTCTTGATTAGTAATTTCCGTTTTCGCTGAAGTTCCATCGCCCAGCCAGACACCTAATATATAAGGATCAAAATAAACACACCTTTCTGGGAAAGCTATACCTCTTTTGTATCCAGATAAAAATCCATGATAGCTTTTAGGTAGTTTTAGATAATCATTGACAGAGATGGTGAAGTATCTTGATAACTTCTTTTTATTTTCTGTAAAAAGAAGGGCTTCCTTGTGTACTTCTTCCTTGTCCCCGTCTTTATATGAAAAATTTTTAGATTTAATTTCTATATCATCAGTAGAGAACCATCTTGCCTGATATGATTTTCTAGATTTTCTGTCAGTTATGTATGGTCTAGATGATTTCAAACATAATATATGATGACTGTTGACCACATATCTGTCTCCTTTAACATTTGAAATTTCATACATATTGTCTTTCCCTCTAGCTAGAGATAGTACTTTCCTTGGTGTAGAATCATCTCCCATTATTAAGTCGCCAACACTGATGTCCTGAATTTTCTTTACAGAACCATCATACATGATAATCCCTGTATCTCTGGCAAAACATTTACCTATACCGTTGACACCTGTTATGATTAAACCTAGAGATTCATCGTCAAGCTTAATATTGTTAGATACATATTGTTCTTGATCACAGATTCTTTCCAGGATAGGATGTCTAAGATCTTTAATGTCAAGAAAAGAGTTTGCTATCGGAGATTTTGATTTCTTCTTGTAGATATTGAGAGATGTCTGAATAATTGGCTTGCAATATCTATTCTTACTGGCTACTGTTGCACCAGATATGAGAAAGTCTAATTCAGCAACAAAAGTTTGAATTGATATGAAGAGATCCTTATAAGTTTCGTATAACTTAGTTTGATAATTAATATAAGCCTCCTTAGCAGCTTTTTTCATTTCTTCTTCTGAAGTTAACATTCTATCGATTATCATTTCCATCTTCTGACATATGATCTTCTTTTGACTTCCTGTTTTTCTAACAAAAGAAAGTTCGTTTGGCTGAATTATTAAGTTACCTAAAGTTATTGGACTAGTAAGGTTACTTGCTAGAATTTCCTCTCGTTTGTTAGTTATTACAAAGTAATATCTTCCTCCAGTTATGTTGATTTTGACTGGAGCTAACATATTCAACTTATCTACAAACATTTTGAGACATTGATGTCCAACGATAATATTCTGTTGAAGTGTGTCTACATTAGTATATATACCTTCTCTAAAGAAAGAACTATTTATCTTGTTAATGTTGATGTTCATTTCATCAATCTTTAAAACTGAATTGTAAGACTTAATTAGTTGATTTAGTTTAATTGGTAATTCTGGATTAACTTTGGTAACTATGTCTTTTAGTTCTGGGATCATGATTAGGGTATTGACGTTTTTGTAAGATTTATCCAGATTGATAAACCCTTGAGGTTGAAGACTTGTAAGAAACAATCGTCTATGAAGTCTCTCTATATCTGGTATTCCTTTAAGATTTGATATGAATGTATTGAGTAATGACTGTTCAAGTTTTCCTAAAGTTTCAATTCTGTCATATCTCCAGTTTAATTCTGTTAGATCAACAATAGGATGAAGCAATCTTTCTTTCAATAATCTTTTACCGAGAACTGTTGAGGTTTTATTGACTGTATCAAATAATGAATATTTCTTTTGATGGAGAAATTCGGTGTTTTTGTCAGACACAACATTTAATTGAATAATCGAGTTATTATCAAGTCTTAGGTGCTTTACTTGGTCTACAATTTCAGGTTTTCCTATTCGTTTGAGAATATTTTCATCATGTTTGTAAGCGTAATCAAGTAGAAGAACATAGGAAATAGATCCCCATTTCATTCTCTCAACCCCAATATGTTCTATTGGAGTAATTTGTCCAATATTTTTGAACACCTTAGCTAGTACCTGATTCTGATAGAATATGTTAAGATGTTTGGCATCGATCTTCGATTTAATATGAACTAATCTAGATGTTAAATTTAAGCGATATATCAACTGACTGTCATCAATCTTGTAGTTGATTTTATAGATAACAACCTCCTTAGGAATCTCAGATAAGGCTATTCTAGTGATTTCATCCATCACATTATCTGGATCTTTTCTGTGATAGACTTCGGTGATTTTACTTTTTCCAGTAGTTAGATCTATTACACTTATACCAGCGCAAAGAGATTCATCCCCATTATCTATATAAATAACCATTAAATTATTGGTATCTTGACTTGCTGTCTCTAGATGAGTACCTGGACTAACTACTTTATGAACTTTTCTCAATGGTTTGGTTCCGTTCTCCGGATTAATTTCAGTTTCTTTTCTAATAACTTCGATGGAACCAGGAACAGTAACAGATATTACCCAATATTGTCTAACTAGAACAACTGTAAAATTCTCTTCAATCAATGGTCTGAGGAACTTTTGAACAACGTCGGTTTGAAACCCGCAGTTGAGAAATTGGCTGTCAGCTTTTTTATTCTTAGTTACTAGAGCAATATTGAGTATACGTACTACATCTCTAATGTTTCCTAAAGTTCCCCCATCTATAGTTTCCATGTCATAGACCTCATAGAACTTACCACATTGATAAAAAACTGTAGTTTTAGGTCCAAACTCTTCCTGATATTTATTCCAATATTCAAAGTAGTCCTTTAACAACGGAGTCATCCGATATTTTAAATTACCTTTAGAAGCATAAGTGGATCCAAGTGCCTTATTAATACCCATAGTTTGTAGTTGAATCCTATTTAGATCTGATGGTGAATCATTGATACTTATAGAGGACGCTGAATCATTATTTAATTTAGAAGGCGGTGATCCATAAATAGCTTGATAGAGTTGTTTCTTTTTCATTTTAGATCTACCAACTATGCCTCTATCCTTAGCAATTTCCCTAAGTTCTTTGACTTTGACATTATTAAATTCAGGAATTAAATTTTTTTTGTTATCTGGGAGTTTATTAATAACTAGTGATATGCTCATTCTGACTGTAATGAAAGTTTTCCTAATTAAATAATATTGAAACCAAATCTCATTTTTGATCAAAATAAATATTCCAATATTGGAATATATAAATATGGTCTGTAAACTCTGTGGCTCAATCGGAAAACATATTTGTCCTGAGGACAAAAAAAATATTGAAATGTTTATTAATTCTGTTTCACATATTCTCGGTGAAGATATATTTAATAAATGTAAATTTATAGTAGGTGGAATGATCAGAGATTGGATCCGTCAAGGATGCAACTTCATGTTTAAATATAAAGATATTGATATTGTAGTTTCATCTAAATATCCTATCAAGAAATATCACTATAGACTCGATGAATATAACTATAGAGTTGATATATTATCCCCTGAATTCATATTTGAAAAAACAAACACATGTCTCAGTGTCAATTCATTGATGATTGATCTTAATCAAAAAAAAATAGTACCTATCTCAGATAAATTCAACAAGAAACAAATTTATAAAGATATCCGTGAATGGAATATGAGAATTTTGAACAAAGATGATGGATCTGAAATTAAGGAGGTCGTTATTGATGATAAAAATTTGTATAGATATTTCAGATTTTTTCCTAAAAATGTGCAGCTGATGAAACTACGTCAACTTATAATTGACGCAAATGATGATTACAAAAACATGGATAAAGAAAAGAATTATGCGAGATACGAAATTAAAAAGCTCGAATCAAAAATTTTTTGTGATCAACAGAAGCTAAGACAATTAGAAAAAGATATTTTGAATCCAGATTTCAAATTTATGGATACTTATACAAGAATCAGGAGGAAAAGAATAGATTTTAATATATATGATCTATTTGATTGGTACATAAGCAGACTATACGACTACAGAATAAACGATAATCAAACAACTAAAAAATGGTCAACGAAACCAAAACTAACAAACGAAAAAATAGATGAATTTACTAAAAAATTCGGAACAAACTTAAAAGATATCCTTGAAGTGTATGAAAATGAATTTCAGAGAATTCATCAAGAAGATCTGAATAAAGCACAGTCCGACATAGAAAAACTTAAGACTACAACTACAGAGGATATGAAAAATTTAAAAATATTAAAAAATAAACTAGCTAAACTAGAAGAAGATATAAAAAAATATGAGAACAGCGAAATAGGAAACAAATTCTCTAAGATAAAAAATCTATTATCATCATCCTCATCCTCATCCTCATCATCTTATAACTAATCTTATTCATGAACAAGACAAAAAATATCAAATATATCACAATATTGTGATATATTTCTCTATAAAGTATATAAAAATAGCATCTAATTGACTTCTCTTATTTTGGAAATTTTTAATTTAATTCCTGGATAATTGATAGGAACTAGACAACGGATTAGCTTAGCATCATCTTGAGGACAAATATTTATTTTTTTACAATCTATTTTATATCCAGTTGTTTCTTCACATAATAGGTCATATATGGATATCCCTAATACATGTTTAGCATATTCATCATTATTCCAAGTAGTTATGACAAAGTGTTCACTATCTGCTATTATTTTACTAGCAGATGTCGTAATAACCAATAAGAAAAAGAAACAGATCATATTTTTAATTACTTGATTTATTAAACTTTTCTTGTTTAGGAACTAATTTTAAACTAGTTCCATGGTTGATAATATTTTTCTCTATATTCTCGATTATATTCATTTTCAATATCTATATACTTCTGTGGATCCAACCCTAATTTTTTACATCGTTTGGATGAATCCATATACTTGTGGTTCAGAAAAATCATCTTTTCTCCAAACTATTTTGCCATTTTCCAGATCTCCTATAAGTCCATCAAGATTGTAGAATATTCTTTGGTCAGATTTTTTAAAATAGGGTTCTGACTTGTTTTTAACCAATTTTTATCTAATCCTAAACCCTTAGGAAGTTCTTCCCCTTTCTCGTACATAGATTCATAAATTGATATATCCATACCTCTAGTTGGTTTCCAATAACCATGTCTCCCAGTAGACTCTGTATTAGGAAATTGGTCAAAACACTGGCACATACTATACCATCACATACTTGTGTGCTCCATATATTTATCTTGACGATAAAGCTCTCTAACAATATCCATATGTAAAGGAACTAGTCTTATTGGTTTCTTATTTGAAAATCCCTTAACACTAGGAACTATTTTGATGTTCTCCATTTGAGGTTTGATTTTCTTTTTCTATCATCGGAATAATTATTGTTTTAATGAAAGAACAAAGTCCTGGGACAGCGATTTTATTCCAAAAGTTAGGATCAAATACTACACGCTGAACAAATACTCTTTTTTCTGGTTTACAATAGACTACGTAGTCACACCATTTTTTTCCTAACACTTTCATATTTTGCTGCATCTGACAGTAATGCGTCTTCCATATATGATCAGTCTCAGAATAAAGTTTAGACGGATCTAAACCATTTTTCTTCAATTGATTTATCTTGGCTATATGAGTAAATAGAGGACGATACATTCTTAATGGACACTTGATCTCAATAACTCCATCAGAGTCTAAAACATCTCCATCCACACTTGAACCTATTGATATCCACCATTTAGGAACACATAAACCCCTTTCAACTATTTTTACTTCTTTTTCTAAGATTATAGACAGAAGTATTTGATGAAGAGCTCTTGCTTCAGGCTCTGTCTTAACCCCATGATCAGCTGCCTTTTGTAATTTTTCTGCCTTAGCTATTTCATCTGGAGTACTGGGTTCTTTTTGATCTATATCAAGAATAATTTTAGCTATTTCTTCTTGGGTTTTGAAAGGAGAAAACCCCAATGCATAACCTGTTTTGGACCCTGTTATTCTATTTTTTCTTGCCTTAAACCAAGCCTCTGACAACTGCGGAGCATGAAGTTCATGAAAATCACCATGATCAAACCACTTCCCTGTTTCAGGGACGTCAATATCTGGATAAAGTTCTTCTAGATACCATGTGTCTTGATAGGGGGCAAATAATTTTTCCAAATTAATCATTACAGCAAAAGGTTTGCAGTCATTGAAATTTGAAAGGTACTTGACAAACCATGATTTAGTATTAACAAAGAATTTTTTATTGTGGTCTCTTCTTTGATCTATTGTCATTTCCCCTTTCTCTGTATTTAAAGTTGAACTCAACAACTTTCTAACCAAATCTCTGTCCATGATATCTAAGAAAACAAACTTTGCTGTTATTTAAGACTCCTTTTAATCCTTTATGCGATTCTATCTGAATAAAATCTTTTGTTGAAACAATATTTGTATCTGAATTCTTTTGGCAAAACGATATTTGTATCTTAATAAAAGCTTTTGGTTAAGATACAATGAAATCTTCTACCAGGTTGGAAATCAAAAAGCTTATGAAGGAATTTGAACAGGAATGGACCAAAATAAAGACAGAGCCTACCAGTTCATCTAATGATATAGAGACAGCTGAGAGAATTCTCGGTATAGAAAACCTAATTCTTCATTGGGTTCAAGTAGCCGGGCTTTTTATAGCTACTGCATTTGTTATAGTAGGTTTAGTCGGTAGGAAAAGAAGAGGATATGGAATAACTTTGTTTATATTTTCTGTTATTATTCTATGGATTGTTCTTGTTGAGTACCAAGTTAAAAAGAAAAGATTAGAAGAACAAGGAATTAAAGTCCCCGATAGAATTAATTTACTAGCTCTTTTAATCGCTGGAACAATCATTATTGTACTAATAATTATTTGGGACTATTCACATCCAGATCCTGTATAACTCTTATTTTTACATATTATAGCTAAGCTACAATATGCCACAGATCGGAAAATTATTCTACAACTATTCCTAGATCAGTATTGAATTCAGTATCAGATTTACCTAATACTTGCAATTGACCTTCTTGTTGAATCAATTGGTCTAAACCATGAAAGTTTTCCCCATTTATAACCACGTTATATGTTTCTCCTGGAGAAATCTCTATAGGATCAGCTAAATCAAGAGTATCAGTGTTGATAAAAAGTCTTACAGATAATGTTGCGCTTTCGCAACTAGTATGAGTGTCAGTAGTACTTAAGTTAGAAAAAGTTAATGAATCTCCATTACGATAATCAAATGTTTCCACGTTAGACTCATTCTTTAAAATAACTGACTCTTCTTCAGTTGGTGACTCAGCACTCAACTTGTGATTTCTATTGGTAGTTTTAGTAGTTGCCATTTGATAAGTCTCATCATTCATAGAAACATTATGATCTCCAACTAAATTCAGTTGTATTGATTCATAAGAACCATTAGTTTTCAACGAATAACTTTCAGAAGTACCATCGTTAACAATACTGTCAAGAACATCTGGATCTTCGGAATCAGATTTTAATAGTAACAATTTGTAGCTTGGGTGATGAGGTGATGCCCTGAAAGTTACAATTCCTCGTTTCTGGTCATGTTCTGGATCAGGATGAATATGTGACTCTGGTGCTAAGGAATCCAAGAGTTCCTCGGCGCCACTAAATCTTTCTTCTACTTTTATAATGGCATAAACAATAAGTAGGACCATAAATGTAATTATTATCACCATGAAGGCGATAAATGGTATTGTGCTAGAAACCGACATAGTCTTTTCTAGTACCTATAAGTTTTTCATCTGAAAACCTAGGAATTACAAAGATACCCGATTTAAGGTCTTGCTAACTATCTAAATAACACATTGGTGTTTTAACACCTATATGTATCTTTTAGGATGACAAAAGTCAACCGTGTTTTTCTTATGCTTCAGGGATAGTATAGTATTTACCGACAATTATTTGATGAACTTTGATGTAGGTATCTCCTTCTGCTTCTTCGATAAGGTTATTATCTACAACTACCTCTTCAATAGCTGAATCAGCAGCTAACTCAGCTTCGTGTTCAGACTCATAAAAACTAAATCTATCAAAAGAATCACTATCATTGTAGAGAAGATAAATGATGTCTTCTGTTGTGACTGGGAAACCTATATCGTATTCTTCAATTTCCTCTGGATCTATAGGATCTTCGAGTCCATCAGCGTCCAATTTAGTTTGAGCCTCTTCTTCATCAACATAGGCTCCATAAAAATATCCTTTTTCGCTGGTATGAACATAGAGCACATGTTCATCTTCTTCGTCAGAATAGGTTTCATCTTCGTCATCAGATACCAATCCTAAATCAAGGATATCTGTTGTTTTAATAACAATTGGGGGAGGCCCTGCAACAATTGGTTGTACCACTTGTACTGTTTCTGTTGGAAGTCCTGTTGTGAGATCTGTTGTCTGAATTGGAACAACAGCGGTTGTTTTAGCTTCTCTAGTTCCTTGTGCTAGTTGAGTTTTAATAGTTTCAACAAGTTTAGCTTTGGTTCCACTTCGTGATAATCCTAAACTACCAGCTATAACCTTTAATTCCTTGAAGTTGTAATAGCTATTGGTAGCAGTGGATCGTCCAGAATTTAGTCGATTGATGTCAATATTCATTGTTTCAAAGTTAGTCTTCCTATTTGATAAGGGTTAGATTAATTTCTTTTTATATCGGATAATTTTTTGATCAATTTTCTTTAATGGGTGGTATTTTTTACCTCTAAGTTATAGTTAGAAGAGTTAATGGTTGATAAAAATAAAGAAGTATAAAAAACACTGTGAATCTAAAAACAAAACATTAAAACTATGGATAGTCTAAATAAACTAGGTAGTCATGAATTTACCATTGAAGAAACAACAAAGTTAATTAGATCAAACAGATATCGAAATTTATCTGAATCAGGTAGGGTTCTAATGCATGAACTCTATGATCTTAGATCAGATGATGGAGATCAAGCAATGAAAGATCTTGAAATTATTCCCAATGGAACAGTAGTTCCCAACACCGGTTCTAAAAGAGATAGAATTGTAATAAATATGGAAAAAGAATTTGTTAAACAACCAGAGCATTGGCTAGAAAAGTGGATTGTCGAGTTCGACAAAAATATGGACAGTGATGCTGTCATCTATACTATGGCAGATCGTTTAGGTTTATCAATAGTTCCAGATATGGATAATGAAAATAGAATGTCATCAAGAGAGTCATTCATCTATGAATTTAGCAGGAAAATCCCTGAAATGAAGAAGAAAACCACTAAAACAATTGGTAAAATCGTCTAACCAAAGAATAACAGAACGGGATAATTTGCCGCAACTAAAATTCCCAATTCATAAAAACCTTTTGTTTGGACTTGATGGGTAGTGCGCAAAGCAATTTTATTAGTGAAGCCCAAAATTTGGAGAACTCGATTCTTCAAGCAAGTAGTGAAACCTGTATTGCTACTTGTACTAATGTGGAAGACAATAATACCATCATTATCAATGGAACTTCTATTGGTGGGAATTTAGATCTAACACAACAATGTAAGGCTCAGGCATCGTGTATAATGGCTAATCAATTAGACAGTCAAGTACAGAACATAGTAAAAGCGATGGCTGAACAAAAACAAACATCTAAAACATCGCCTTTTTCATTTTCATTTAAAGGGCAGAATAATGAAGCTCAAATTAATCAGAATATAACTAATTCTGTTACTCAAATTATGAATACCGCTTGTCAATCGACTTCAGATAACATGATGGTTAATGACACTATTGTACTGACTAATGATAGGGTTGGTGGTAATTTTGTACTATCACAAAGTGGGGATGCTACTTCAAACTGCACTATGAATAACTTGGCAAAACAAGTTTTATTCAATAAAGAACGAGCCACAGCTGATCAAACTCAAACAATAGAAAGTGTGTTCTTTCTTATAATATTGGCCATTATCATTTGTCTCATAGTTGGAGCTATTATTGTATTTATGGTAGTAGGACCTTCTGGATTTAAAAAGATTCTAGGACATTCACATACTCATACTCATTATTCAGCACCAACTGCTCCTAGTTATTACAGTGGTAGAAGAAGATGAAATTTAGCAGCTGCTTCTGAATTAGCTGTGTTATAAATACGTCACATATCTCTAAAATTTTAGAGATATGTAAGAGATGTGTTAATTTTTATATAAGGTTTAATGCTTTTAACTTGTCGAATAACTGTTCTTTGGACAGTTTAGATCTCCCCTTTATTTTACTAGCAGAAGCTAAGCTATAAAGATGTTTCTTGGTATAATTGGAGATATTTAAGTCACCAAGTTTCTTTTGCCAAGAAGAGACTTCAGTTTCTGATATAACCTTTAAATTGAATAGTGTCATATAATCATTTGAGTCTCCCGTTTCTATAACAGCTGGGATATTATTGAATATTTCGTCATTCATCAATTTCCAGAAGAATCTTAATCCAATATGTCCTTTTCCAATTAATTGATGTCTATCCCTAAGAGAGCCACATGGATCTTTGCTATCATTCAAATGAAAAAGTTTAAGATATTTATGAAGATCAAGATCTAAAATTTCACCGATTAAAGTGTTATAACCAATATCAGTTGTAATTTTGTATCCAGAAGCAAACGCATGACATGTATCAATACATATTCCTACACGATCTTTATTCTTTGTTAAATCTATAATGTTTTTGAGGTGTGAAAGTTTGTATCCTACTTGGTTTCCTTGTCCTGCCATGTTTTCAATAAGGAGAACACAGCTTTTAGTATTTTTGTGAACATAATTGATAGTATCAGCACATCTTTTTAGAAGCTTATTTAGCTCAGTAGATGTAGCTTTAGTATTAACTTCCGAAACTTTAGAATGTTGACAGGTACCTGGATGGAACACCAAATATTTCAGACCGTAGGCTTCAGCCCGTAAACATTCTTTGAGCAATATTTTTCTCATCCATTTTATCTTGTTATCACAAGCACATGGATTAATAGACAAAGAGATATGAACTATAATATTGTCTAAATTAACTGGGAGAAATTTCATAGACTCTATTTCCGAAGAAGTTGGTAATAAACAAGCGTAATCATTCTCATCTCTAATATTTATTTGAAGATGTTTTCCTATTAACGGACCACGTTGAAGTATTTGATTTTTGGTGTCCATAGCTAGTAGATTTATTTTGCTACTAAACACCAAAAGAGTCACTTTTGAAAATTTAGTAGATCGACTTGGTCTATATTGTCACATATATCTAAAATTTTAGATATATGTATTTTTATAGGAATTAGACTAAAATTAATAACAATCAACACAGTATTGATTGTAATTGCAATCTGTCATATAACATTTATGTTTATGTTTTAGTGTGCCACATCCGGCACAAACAAAATTTTCACCTTTTTTAGGAGTATCTGGCATAATAGTATGAACATTTCTAGGTACTGTGGTTTCTGGAGGATCTTCTCCTGCTTTAAATGGTAAACTATCAATACCTACAGGTTCAGGTGTGTGTTCTCTGTCCATTGGTTTCAAGATGTTCTGATTTCCTGTATCCTCCTATATTAGTAATATTCCGATCAATTTTTTGTAGTATTCTTTTGTTATTTTTGTTTCCAATTGATCCTTGACTGTTGAGGTGACTATCTAAGGATCAATGTTTCTTTACGTAATAATTTCATCAATTTTCATCAACGCTGATGTCTTAAAGAACGAAGGTTCAAATAGTTTAGTTTTGACATTTTTTTGCTTGAAAGCTTTTTCCAATTTTTTACTGACATTTCCCTTGTTATATAGTTCTAAAACCTTTGGATCAGAAAGACTATGAAATTCATGTAAAGTTCCAGAACCCAATCTGGAATATCCTAAAAATGCTCTTTCTAGACAAGACAATGAATGAAATGGGAAAGACATCAAAAAATTATGATGATCTGGTTTTGCTAATGAAAAAATTAGGAGTTGATGTCTAAGTTTCTTTTTATCGATTTTTGAACTCTCATTTGACATTTCTTCTACAAGAAAATCAACACGGTCTCCTATTTGAGTCTTAATTGGATCATCATCAAAATCTAACAACAATTCTTTTGCCCTTTCGATACCTTTGGATGACATATGAGAGAGAATTGCTCTAACATATAAATAACAAAAATCTACTATCATTTTTCAGATTGGTCTTTCAGGAAAGACCCATGAAGATAAAATCAGAAAAACTAAAAGACATATTATCAATCAGTCATGTCGAGCAAATACGAAAGATTAAAATTAGTAGGTAGTGGTTCATACGGTGAAGTATGGAAGGCCAGAAGAAAAGGCAAAAACTCTACAAAATTTTATGCATGTAAAATCATCGATTTTGCCCAGAGTAACGATGACTTAGAAACAATATTGCAAGAAATTGTCTTTCTCAAAGACTTGGATCACCCAAATATTACTAAATTCTATGAGTCCTTTATTCATAAGAATACGGTGTGGATTGTAATGGAGTATATTAATCGCGGATCTGGTACAGAACTGGTTGATAAAAGTCCTTGTCAATTCGGTAAAAAAGGATTACCTGAGAATATTATAGCTATTATATGTAGAGAAATGCTCAAGGGACTTGATTATGTCCATAAAAAGAGAAAGATTCATCGTGATATTAAAGCGGGTAATGTTCTCTTCAATTCCAAAGGTGAGGTTAAATTGGCTGATTTTGGTGTTAGTGCTCAACTTGATAAACAAACAAAAGCTAAAATGACCGTTATAGGAACTCCTTATTGGATGGCCCCAGAAGTAATAATAGGATCTGGTACAACAACTACTGCAGATATTTGGTCTCTAGGAATTACCGCAATAGAATTCGCTAAAGGAGTACCTCCATTAGTTGGTATGGCTCCTATGAGAGCTTTAATGAAGATCCCAAATCTTCCCCCTCCTAAACTTGAAGGAAAGTATACCAAACAATTTAAAGATTTTATTGCCTCTTGTCTAATTAAAGATCCAAGAAAAAGACCTTCAGCTGAGAAATTACTCAAGCATCCGTTCATTAAAAGCGCGGGCGACAAGAGTATTCTATCAAAAAGAGTAAACCAAACATTTCAACATCAAAGTGTCAGAATTAAGCCATCAAGATCAAGTTCAAGATCCCTTAAATTCAATACTGACCATGAAGTAGTTATTCCTAAAAGTACAGAACAGGAAGCTCCTAACAATGGTTTAAGTTTTGTAATAGGATCTACACCCGATATTCAAACTGTAATTTATAACAGTGATACAGTAAAGACTAGTTCAGGTAAAGATAATATTGACGAAGGATTTATTACTATGAAAGATCACCCTGAAAATGCCAAGAGTGCTCTTCTTAAGTCTATTAAACAGAGAATTGAAGAAACTGAGAGTAAAAGTGACACTAAACATCTAAAAAGTTTGAAAAAGGCGTTGAAAGATGTAAATTCAGGGATCATAGGGGCTTTATTAGACAAAACCTTGGACATTTTCGAAGATTCTATCGAATAAACTCTTATAACATATTGCACTTATTGCACTTATTGTGCAATATGTTTTTTTTATAAGTATAGGTATAGGTATTTAGACAAGATGTTTCAAGATTGTTTCCAATGGAATGATTAGATTCTTTTTAGATTCAATGTCGATTTTTACCAAGGGAACTCCTCCAGTTTCATATTTAAAATCAGAGATTTCCTTATCTGAATGTGTCCCAACTACCAACACAGGAATATTAAATTCCCCGTTTTCTTTGATTTCGTTGTACCACTTTGTTTCCAAATTTTTAAAGGAAGATGGATTAGATAAATCCGCAAAAAATAACACAGCGTCTGCATCTAAATAATATCCGGCTCTTAAACCTGCAAATTTGTCTTGTCCTGCAGTATCAAATAAAGATACAGCAACTTTTTCATCGTTGTACGTGAAATCCATCTTAGTGATATTAACGTAGATTGTGGCTACGTATTTTTCGGTATTTTTTCCAGCAGCTTTTTCCAGTAGCTTTTTAATCCAGGCTGTTTTACCGATATTTCCATCTCCAATAATAACGATTTTGAATTTTTTTCGACTTTCCATTAGACACAAAGTTTTTCTACCGAAGATAATGAAAAAATAACTTATCAATTTTTGCCAGAACATCATCCGACAATTGTTATTATTTTTTATTATTTTTTATAACTAGGGTAATATACTGTGACGGTAATGTTTTAGATTCAGATTCAGATTCAGTTGAGTTAGACGGCTTAATGGCATTATTTTTCTGACGTTTCAATGTGAGATACTTTAGCGTGTTGACAGATTTAGCAGATTGTTGATAAAATGTCATAATTAGGTGGATAGGAACGACTATAAGAATTGCTGGATTGAATTTTATTCTATTGATCCAGGTGTCTATCAATGGAATATATGGTTCAACAACAGCTTTAAAGTACTTATGATTAATAGTCTGACAAAGTTTGGGATAGATTTGAAGATAAATAATAAAAAAGAACAATAACTCTTTACTAAAGGGAAGCCATGTTATGATGTCTTCGAAAAATATGGCTATCAAACAAAGAATACCAAATACTGTCCAATAGTCTAGAATATGATCGTTAGATTCCGACGAAATTCCCTCAACTGTTTTTTTGTAACTTTGATATAATGGGTATGGAATACCTGTGAAACACAAGAACTTAATCATTCTAATTTGTCTTGGGAGATCTAAGAGTTTTTGTCAAAGTTATTCTTTTCATAATCTGATCAAATTTATCAGTAGCAGTGTCAGAAATTTCTGACACCTTTAGGGTTTTTACGTATTTGGAATAGTCAAAGACTAAGGTATTCTTTGGAAGTATTTCTTTGTAAGCCAAGACTATTTTTGTTTGCAATGTTTGGTTCTGATCGATAAAATCCTGTCTTATGAAACCTGAGTTAAATTTATCCTCAAGATAAATCAGAATATCTGGACTTAGTTTTTTCAATAACAAGGAATCCGTCTGAAAACAGCAGGTTTTATCAAGACCTCGAGCTATAGAATAAGCTATTCCCGAGTAACAATAACGATCACATATGACATAGTCGTTATTATCAAGTAATTTGTTTAATAGGTCTAGTGATTCATACCTATTAGCGGAAAATAACAGATGGAGAGCCTCGTCAGAAAGTTTGACATCACTGCTAAGATATTTTTTCAATAATGTTCCTGATGGAGTTTTGTAGTTAGGAAAACTGAACATTGTCACCTTATTCCCTAAGTCTTTGAGGTTATCGGCAATATGTTTACTTAGTGTGGTTTTCCTGTATTGTCTGCTCCTTCAAGACATAGAAAAATTCCTCTTTTCTCTATAGAATCCTTAAACAAGTCAAATATGGAACTTCCATCTATTAATGGCAAACACGGGCAGAATACAATCTCTGAATGGTCAATTAAAGCCCAAAAACATATCGAACAGTCTAACTTGGTTAAAAGTATTCTTAATTTAACCAAAATAATTCCTGACAAATCACAAGTTTATTCAGTTTTATGCTATGTCCTAACCGAAAAAGTAAGTCATGATGGATCTCATGGTGTATTATTTATAGAAGGAACATATCCAAGAGAAGATATGGCAAAAAAAGAGCCAAAGAATTAATTGGCGAAACAGGAATTCCAAATTGTTATGTTGTTCAAACTTGCAAGATCTTACCTTTAAATTCTAAGACACCAATTTCTAAACATCAAGTATCATATCTTGATAATAGTCATCTTCTTTCTGAAGCAGACAAACTTGATAGACAAAGAAAGAAAAAGCAACTCCAGGAACTAGAAGATATCAAAAAACTTACTGAACAATCCAGGAAAAATGCCAAGAAATCGGGAACTATAGACGAATATAGAACACTATGGGAAAACTATATTGCTGTAACTATGATGAATATAAATATCCTAAAACAATTAAAACAGAACGAAAAATTAATCAAAGAAGCTAAGTCTAAGTTGGTTTCAGCAGCTGAGAAACATCCAGAACATGAGAATAATTGATTGGAAGATACCAGGCAACTATTGAAAAAACTAAACAAAACAGATTTGTTCAATCGTTATGAAAGAGACTGGAAAAAATATAGAGGAAATGTTTTTTCCTAAAATATCATATTGGACCAGCAAATCAAACTGAACTTTCTAATGAAATACCTGTCTGTAATAATGGTGTTTGTCTTATTCCTAACAAATAATTAGTTTAATCAAACGATTCCATCACTGAAAGTTTGAATTGAAAGTTTGAAGATAATTGGATCATTAGATAAAATATTATCTTTCTTAATATAACAGTCTAGACTGTTATATTATTAAAAGCTTAATGATCGAAATTGATAAAAAAGGAATAATTTATGCATACATAATTTATTAACCATGGCTATCTTTATCAAAGATTTTATTGGTCTTGTACAAAATGTTATCAAATATCTTACTAATGGTATCAAGTTACGTGATCCAATCATTATACCATTGACAAAATCTCAGATTGATTCGAAAGTGATTAGTATAGAAGAAGCTGCAACATCGATTAAAATTGTTTTAAAGAATCTTCTCAAATTAAGAGAAATACCTACGCTCACTCCAAAGTATCTATACAACGTGATTCTAAACTCAAAGTACTCTTTAAAATTGGGAGTTGGAAATTTATATTCATATTTCCAACTCCTAATTGACGAAAATTCTTACCCAAATTCAAGACCAATATATCAATTATTGATGGATCATGATGCTTGGAAATGGTCATGTCAAATTACTCCATGGAGACACATATATTGGTCAATTACTGCATTAATAAACAGTTACAGACCTTATGATGAACACTTATTTATTTTAAAGTATATCAATAGTTTGGTAAAAGATATTCTTATCAAGTGCAATGATAAAAAACTTAAACAAAAATTTCAAGAGTTCGATCATACATTAGAAATCTATCTTAATCAACGTTATGATTATGATCAAAAGTATGTTTGGCCAGATCACAAACCTATAAAAATTCTTAGTCATGAGATATTGACCAATTTATGCTGTAATCTAGGGTTGACAGAAGTCAAAATTGTTGATTTAAAAAATTATGTTCAAATAAAAATTGATCCCAGACATACGGATATGAAGAACAATCTGTATAGCAATTTTATTTATCATGGCTATATTGGTTTCAATGATAACAGTGACAAATATATTCGCTATATTGATGAATTTTTGGCAGAATTGGAAAAAAAAGGAATTTTCTCATATGAAAAATCGATCAAATATGGTGTTCATAGGAAGATACTAAAATATTTGAACAAAACATACATTACTGGTAAATATCCAGTTACATCTAAACAATCTGAAGAAGAACCAATTGCATCTACATCTGGACAATCTGGACAATCTGAAGAAAAACCGGTTGATATCATTGAAAGTATCGTCTCATATATGAAACAACATTTCGGTTAAAATTGATGATCGAAAATATGGATTATATATGACCCGTTAAGTATGAGTTACGATAGAGGAATTACTGTTAATGTTTTATGCAAAATTATCGATTATCTTACTTGTGGAATTTTGCTAAAAAGAAACATAAAAGTCACGTTTAATCATGAACAATATAATAGTGGCAACATAAAGCTTTCTTTAATGGTTAGGATTATTCGAACACATTTGAAGGACATTCTTAAACTTGAACATCTACCAACATATTCGAATGTAAAACTCGATAATTGTTATAGAAAAATCCAGAAGATGGATTCATTTGATATGATATATGAATTGATCTATTTCTTTATGGATATTGTCAACAATGAATCAAAGCCAAACACAATTAAAATTTACCACCTTATCAAAAAATTTTATAAATCAAAAAGGCACAAGATGCCTCTTGATATTGAAATGTGGAAACACATGACTTGGTCAATTCTCGCATTGTCAACCAATTACAAATATACAGACTCTTATCTGTTCATCAAAAAACGAATCGAAGATATTAGAAAAACTATAAATGTCGTCAAAGAGATATCCAAAAGCAAATCTTCATATGTGACGTCTGCTAGAATTTTAATAGCAAATATCAATAATTATATTGATCAGTTAGAATTATACATGAAACCACGTTACGAAAGAATCATAAAATGGCAAAAAATCAATATTGAAGGAACCAAATCATGTTTAACAGAAGAACTATATAATGAGTTGGTTGAGATTATTAAAATGTGGAATGATGTCTGTCTAAATCATGAACTCACTGAAGAGCAACGATACAAAGTTCAAAGGAAAATGAAAATTAGGTTTGATTGTTGGAAAAATAAGGATATCTTTGAGGGAAATGAAGTATTGAAGAAAATCAAAAATATGTTTGAAGAGAAATATGACCAATTGTTAAATATCACCGTTAAAGAATTGGATTCTCGAAAATTGAAAGGAAAAAATAAAGGTATCTTCGCTCAAGATCCCAATATAGTTGATGAGCCTATTATATCAACTTCTACCATGACCAATGCTATCATAACTCACATTAATGATAACCCCACAAATAATATTGGTGAAGATAGCAATCGTGTCATTTTGACTAAAGGTGGATCCCATATTCTGAGAATTGAATCCTATGAATTATTCACTACAATTTTTGTGAAATATGAAAAACTCGATCATAATACTATTGTTAAATCTTCTAGTGTGATCAAACATGAAAAAGATGATATTGAAGCCGTTGCTGTCAATGCAACATTGACTCATATCAATGGAAAAACAATTGGTGATGTTAAAACAGTCGATTATATTGTTTTAGAAACACCTGGAGAATATACAATTAGAATCAGGTCCAATGAACCGTTCATTACTATTAAGCTTCGAGTTGGCAAAAAAAGTTTTTTCGATAGATTATTAAATGCTGCATATGGAAAAACGAACATAAAGAATTGAATGATGTGTTTGTAAACTTTGTGAAAAAAAATACATATAACTCAATAGAGAGTTATATGTGATGTTATTAGAGATAAATGGTATTCCCGGAATTTGATCATGATTAAACTTAACTTCTTGATAAATTCTATAGATGTTCCTCCTAACATTCTGGCGGAACACATGTAAGGAATGCCAGATTGTTGAGTTATATCTTTTCTAATCCATTAGTATTTTTGTTGGCTAACATTTGAATATTATTTGCGCTCATTTTTATCACATGTAATAGCTTGGCTATTATATGTTTTGGTTATTGAACTTGACAAATTTAGTTAACGTAGTTGGGAAGGCCCATTTCATTTCTAATTCGAGTACATAATACATCCTTACTTCCAGCAGCACTTGAGCAATATGCTTGAGCGAACTTTCGAAGTTGATTGGTTGTGTAGTAGTTATTAGATCTAGTAGTTCTTTCTTTACTAACTCTTGAAGGATCAACACTATGTGCAGTACGAACATTTGAACTATGTATAAGATTTGACCGAGAACTTTCATAAGGAGAAGCTGAAGCAGCAGCCAATGTTGGTCTTCGAGTAGTAGAATAAGTGTTTACTCGAGAAAGATGAGAAATGTTGCTTTGATGAGTCTGATATGGAGAAGTAAAAGAGTGACTTTCAGAGACCGGACTAGAAGTAGCACGAGTTTGAACTGCAAATGGATGTCGAACTGAACTTCGATGAGTTTGAACAGCAGGTCCAATTACATGAGTAGGCAAAGGAAGAGTTGATCTGGCCATTGTAGTAACGGTGTTTGGATGATAAACTGTACTAGAAGAAACAACAGCAGGATTATAAACATTGTGGACAACATTAGGACTTCCTGATGGCATCAAAGGAATCACAGTAGTATCGAAAGAAGTAGTGTGACCAATTGAACTTTGATGAGTTTGTCTAGGACCAGACTTTGATACTACGCTAGTGATAGAACTTGGAATAACGGTAGTTCCAAAATCAACCTCATGACTTCCAATGCTTCGATGAGTTTGTTGCACACCTGCAGTCATATGACTAGCTCTTGGTGCACTAGGTGACAAGACTGTGGTGTTGGAAAGATTGTGACTAACCAATGAACTATGTGTTGGACCAGTGTGTTTTGCCATTGAAGAACCATAAACACGTCCTGGAGTAACACCAGTTGATTGAGTCAATCCGTGACCCAAAGAACTAGCATGACTAGTTCTTACTGGGGAGGTTATTCGTGGTAAAGGAGGCATTCCCGCAAAAACATTCATATTAGGAGCTGGTACGATACTAGGATTGTACAACATAGTTCCTGCACCTTGTCTTTGAGCAGATCTTCTTTGATTTACAGGAGAAGATACTACAGGGAGTAGATTAGAAAATGGCGAAGCTACACTATTAGTAGGTACAATCGAACCTATAGGTGAAGTGATGATCGACGATATAGCAGGAAATTGGTTACCTCCGTAAGGAGAGGTATATACTGGACTAGATAAAAAATTCTGGCTCATTGAGAAATGTTATTTTTAATTAGGACTATTTTCCTCATTTAAATAGAATTTCTTTAGAAACAGTGTAAAATTGATTCAGGGATTTTAGCCATTATTTTCAACTAAAAACCATACCAATTGAGAACAAAACAGTATTAAAATGCGAACTTAAACATAAAAATTCAAAATTGCCACAAAAAAAAAATCTTTATCAGCAGCCGGATATGATCTCTATTGTTGCGAGGAGATAGATATAAGTAATCATGGAAAAGTTAAAACTGGTATTTGTGTCGAAATTCCTGAAGGATATTATGGTAGAATCACTCCTAGATCTGGACTTGCTGCCAAAAATTTAATCGATGTAGGGGTCGGTGTTATAGACTCTGATTACCGTGGTGAAATAAAAGTTGTAATTTTCAATCATTCTGATAAGGTTCATAAATTTAAGGTTGGAGATAGGATAGCCCAACTAATCATCACTAAAATGATATTGAGTTTGTTTCTGTCAAGAAATTGGATTCAACTAAAAGAGGAGAGAGCGGTTTCGGATCAACAGGTGTCGGACATAAAAAATTGGTAACCGTGTTTGTAAATCATGAACATTTAGACACATTTGTCCATTAGGACACATATGTTATATTGTTAGACAGCGTTCTCTCGAGATTCTAGATATTTAAGAATATGCTTATCGTAAGCTTCTTTGGTTAGGAAGAGCTCTGCGTTCTTTATAATCTGATTAGAGAGATGGTTTCTAATTTGTGTTTCACCAAAATCAAATCCTGGAATAAAGGTTTTCCAGTCTCTGTCTTCAGGTAAACTTATCTTAGGTCCCATATTTAAGATGAATGATTTTGGTGGTGCATTTGGTCTTATTGTCTTGTAAAGTTTAGGAGTTATAAAATTTTGGATAACTTCCTCATACTTTCCCTTTTGAAATCCCTTGACGATAGTTTTAATAGGCTTCTTACCTAATCTCTTATCAAAGACTGATCTTCCGCTAACATGTTTTCGTCTGGCTTCAATTGTTCTATTCTTGATAGGACTATGTTCAGATAAAAGATATATCAAACAATGATCTAGGTTATACTTATAAAAAGTCATTACTTGTTCAACTACATTACCATAACCTTTAGCAACTAATTCATTAAGAATGTTGACATGATTTTCCAGATGAGATTTGCCTTCAAGTTCACACAGATCTAGATTGTATCCAATTTGCCAGAGTTGTTCAATAATCTTCATTAAAAGCTTCTCGAGATAATACAAGTAATCTATCTTTTCCTCTTTATCAGTACCAAGTCTCTCTAGATATGTTTGCGGAAGCCTCATCTTAGAACCCAACAAAATACCTCCACTAGCATTTTTAATACCCTTGTCTGTATCTATAATCAAAAATTCTAATCGTTCTCCGGGTTGTGCTGGTTTTCCAATTTTCATCAATTCATCGGCAAAAACCTTCATACAATATTTTTCATTTTTATAACTTGCTCCAAGACCTTTAATCATTACTAAATCTTCCCATGGTACTTTACCAGATAGTAAACGATCTATTTCTTTAACTAATATATCAAGAGTCTCTTGCATTGGTCGTCTATTCAAGAGTTTCATTAGAACCTTTTCAAATAGGTCTCTTTGAAATTTACAGTTATCTCGTCTTGATTTTACTGTACCCTTGTGCATAATTTTAGATACAGGCACTAAATCACCTTTCTTTAATCCTTTTTTCTTATTGTCATATAGGTTAACAATCCAGTAAGCATAACGTTTCTTAGTAATACAGCACATACGTCCTGCTTTTTCAAATTCAAGATAAAGAGCCTTTGGGAATAACGCCGATATTTCATGTTCCAGTTTAATACCCCATTCTATTGACTGTAGATTGTTACTCACCAGTGTCTCTGGAAGCTTTATCATAATGGAATCGGTGTCGCCATATACACTAAGGCCATTATAAACTTTTTCACAATACCAAGTACAAAATCTAATAAGTTCTCTACCTCTACCAGTTACACACATAGCACCTTCAATGAGTGGCAACATACCACCTTTTTGTACACCAAGTGCTCCGTACATTGAGTTGGCTGATACTTTAAGCCCTTTTTGTCTCATATCGAGAATAACTTTCATAGTAGGATTTGTAGCAGCTTTCATTTGCTTCTTGACTCGGTTACGTTCGTCAATCAAATAACTAACTAGTTCAGGTAAAATTCCCTTTTTATGTTCGGCCTTAATGAACTTGTAACGCCGATGGATAATTTTTATTTTAGTTTTCTTCTCAGGATCTTCTCCAAGATCATCTCCAAGATCATCGGACTCTTCAACCTCGACTTCAAATTCATCATCCCACTCGAAAACATTACACATATGATCTGGTACAAGATGATCTAAGCTAGGAGGTATCAACGTAGTATAGCAAATGTTGTAGGCGATAATAATAGAAGGGTACAGTGACTTAAAATCCAAACATATAACGTAATCATAAACACCTGGTATAGGGTTTTCAACAAAAGCTCCCTTAAAATTCTCTTTTTCAGCAATTCTGCTATCAATAACATAACCTCTTTTAGTTGCCAAGTTATACATTTGAGAAAGAACACGGATTTGTTGACCTCTAGTGAAAGTATCCATGATAGGGATGCCAACAATAGATGACAGTTCAACTAATGCAATCCAAATATTTGTAAATTCGATGATGTCAAGAACTAATTCAGAATCTTCAATACAATAAGCAGCAACCCTACCCATGTCTTTCTTGGCTTTATCATAATCGGTTACAACTTTATCGATTAAAGACTTATCAATAAACTCATGATATATAGGGGATTCTATAGTTCCAGCTTTAATACAACCATCAAGGCGTTTCTTAGCTATTGTTATTCTCTCGTATATTCTAAACATTTCTTTGGGGGATACATCATGTTTTCCTCGATCAAGCATATATTTACCGACCGTGTTCAAATCATATTTTGAAAGCTTATGTTCACGTCTAATGATTGGTAACATATCAATGGAAATTCTTCCAGGCATGTCGAGAATATTTATTTCATTGAAACCATATCCAGATGATTCCCATATTTTTGTATCTAATTTTGGACGAAAGTTATAAAGACGACTACAATGCTTCCAATCTTTACCTTTTCTTCCGAGTCTAGCGTTAAGATATGGATAATCAAACCCAAAAATGTTATAGCCACTAATAATCTCAGGATCCAACTTGGCTATCAGTTCAGCAAAGGCATCGCATAAATCGACTTCATTTTCTACCTTGATAATTTTGCTAGGATTAGTATTGGCATATTCCTCTGGTAGTTCCAGATCTCCCATTATAATTAGATATCTTTCTCTAGTGTCTCTTAATCCTATCCTTTGATAAACACAAGAAAGCATGTAACATGGATGTTCGGAATTAGTCATATCTGGGAAGGAGTTATGATTCTTTGAATACATCTCACCATCAAATACTACACATCCTGGATGCGTAGTCCATCCTTGACTTTCTTCCCTGCCTATAGGTTTGAGATTATTCCATTCAGGTACCATGTATTCGCGTTTACAGGTAGAAATCCTTTCATCTTCTGGAACTAATATTCCATTAACACTGAACCATTGAGCATAACCACATTGGCGAATAGTCAACATCTTCCGATGCATTGAAATCTTGTTTTCGAGAATAGTGAATCTTACATTTTTCTTGTCTAAGTAATTAATAGGCTGAGCAAGAATTTTGGCACACCTCTTCATAGTTTTGATATTTTTGAACATTAACAATACAAGTTCTGACTTGTTATTAGCCTGATAATAGTAAAGTTTAGGTTTTCTCTCGGCACGCCAATTTAAGATTTCATATTGTTCTCCTAATCTCTTCTTCATCCAACCAACAAATATTGATTTATTGTAATTAGTCCATGTGTATGGTCTCCCATTTATTTTCTTAGGTAATTCCACGTAACAGAATACAGGAAAATTGGGAAATCTAAGAAGATAAGGTTTGGAGTTTTTATCTAGACACCATGCTAATATATGATCCCTCTCATTTTCAGTCTTACTTGAATCTTGTATTTTCCAATCATATGCATGTGCGACTATTTTAGTAACTATAGAGTTACCCTTATTTGAATTGGAAGTAGTTATTTTATTTTGCTGTTCCATATTGACCTAGTTTTATGAAGTAAATCGAAGTTAAAATTTGCAAATCATTTTGGATCACTCGGAAGAAAACAAGTTGGTTATTTATTTTTTACTCTAGTCAATATATTTATCTAGGCATAGATAAGACAAACATATATTTTTTATAGAGATGTCTAAACGATAAAATGTTGCTGCTGAATGATCAATATGGAGAAAGTGGCAACATTTTTAACTTATTACCTTTTGTTTCAACTATTTTCAAATTGAATAGTGGTTTGCTTTTGTAATGCTTTATCTATTTGATATAAGTGAATAGTTTTTCATTAGTTGTTTAGGGTTATGTAGTATAGAAGGTCTAAGGTGTATAATAATATGGTAAAACATTATTCAAAAATGGATTTATCTCTTGAAATTATTTTTGATCTTAATATGAAGACCCCTGAGCAATGGGAAGGACTAGTATCTCAAATTAAAAAGTTACAGGTCAAGAGACAAAATTTTAATGCATTTTTTGTCTCATCTTATATCTACCAAAAACTTACACCTTATGTTAGTTTTTTAATGTCACAGACAGAGCCATTAAAAAATCGATGGCTCAATATCATATTAACCTGTTTGGATTGTATGTCTATTACAGGATTTTATATAGGTAAATCTAAATTCGCTAAACTAGCAATTAACAAATTACTGCTATATGGCGGAAAGAATAGATTTAAAAGAACTATTAATAATATGTTGTTCTATAAGACCAAGATCATGGTAGTGAATAAGTACCCAATTAGTTTAGCAGATCCTTCTATACAAAATGGATATTATTTGGTGTTTAATCCTTCCATTATTAAGGTTTCTAATAACCCATCTCACTGCTATTTGATCAATCTCAGAAGACAAGTTTACAATAACAAAACAAGAAAATATCAAGGGTATAACTACCTAGTTTCAACAGACTCAAAGTTGAAAAATGTAGAAGTGGCTGAAATTTTGGATGATTATCCAAGAAAAAGAAAACCTAGCAAATACTTAGGGATGGAAGATATTAGGTTTGTTCAACCTAGGGACAGTTATGACAAATTTGAAACAATTAAACAATTTATTACAGGTAAGTGGTTTAGTTGTACAACTGCGGATTCTAATGATAAACCGTGTCCTTATGATAATTGTCCATCACAAGAAGTAGGCTTAGGACAATTTGGAGAATTTATTGATAAGAAACCATTTAATCAAGTGAAAATAAAGAAATTTATTTCTCTTTGTGTATCTGAGAATAGCTCAACTCCTGAAAAGAATTGGCTCTTTTGCCAAGATCAAACAGACACTAAAGACCAACTGTCTATCTTTTATTCTGTATGCCCTAGTAAAATATTAATTGTCGACACAAATATCTCAGATAAATCGCCAACCATAAAATGTTCTGAAAAGGTTGTTCATAAGTATCCTTGGGACGGATTCTTTATAAAAAATTCGGCTGGACCAATCAAACTCATCAATCCTTCAGAACCAAAAGACAGTCTACTATATAAAGATAATTGGCTCTTTGTTAGTCATGAAAAATATGAACATAGTCGTGGTCGTTGGGTCTACTATCACAGATTCCTTATTACCAATTCTAAGTTCAAAGTTCTGAAAATTTCTCCTTGCTTTGTATTTGAAGATATAGGTATTGAATATTGCATATCTATCACTGAGTCTATAAATAAAGATAACTACATGTTGGGGGTGGGCATTAAGGATAGAAGTGCTTGGATCTATGAAGTATCTTCCAAAGAAATATATAGATTAATCTCTGATGGTAAAGGTATTCTCGAGCTATAAAACTAATGATCAAAATACACACATATCTGTTTTTCAGATATTTGTGAGAATATTGCTTAAAAATAACAGAATACCTGAAAATCAGAGATTGATGGAACCCCTCAAAAATGCTGTCTTCACTAATTGTAATGACAAATATGTTCCCTATGCTATAGTTGCTCTAGATGCATTTGCGTCAAAAAATAATTGTGACAAATACATAATTGGTAAAGAGTTCAGTCAGACTTCAAAAGATCTTTGTAGGGATCATGGAGTAAAAATTAGAACATGTGACTTAAGTAAAGACTTTATCTACTTTGATAAAAGACCATATGCTAGAGAATATCCAATTGAAAGTTTTTATCGTTTCTATGGATACAAAATACTCAATGAATACAACTTTTTATTCTTTGTCGAACCTGACGTTCTATCTCTAAAGCCATTAAATTTGGATCTCTCAAATATTAAATATGTTGCAGGAGCTTCTATTAAAGGTAATAGATTAGTAAGTATAATAGGACAAAAAAGAATTGCTTTAATAAAAAATAAGTTTGGTATTTCTGATATAAACAGAAAACGTATATTAGGTGGATTCAGAGTCTATAACGTTAAAGGACTCCTAAGTGTGAATTTTTATGAAAAAATTATTGAATATTATAAGACCAGTATTTCTGGAGGTTATCATATATGTGATGATGATACTTTATCTTCAGTTTGTCAGTTAATAAATCCAACATACTTTCATCTAATTAGTCACAACTATGACTGGATTTATGAAGATGCTGATAAATTGATAGACGAAATATATAACATTCATTTTCATCCAACTAAGCCATGGAAAAAGTGGAATCTAAACATAAATAAATCTTTTCACAAAATATATAGAAATTTTGTATTTTCCAACTATAATGGTAACTTTCTTAAAAATTACTATGGAGAGTTGTTCAATCAACATGAAAATACTCTAGTAACTGGATATTTTCAGTTGTCTGACTGGGATAATCGCAAACCTAAGAAAGGTTATTTAAAAAATGGAGAGAAGTTGTTAAGTATAGACATTCCAATGATTATATTTACAAATAAACATTTAATGAAGGACATTTGGAATATGAGGAGAAAACATAACCTTCTTAATAAAACATTTATATATCCTCTTACAATAGAAGAGTTATATTATTGTAAATATAGAGACAGGGTAATAACCTGTTACAATAATGGTGGATGTCCCATAGGTCTTAATAGTAAAGAAAAAGAAACTCCTGATTATCTAACTATAGTAAACTCAAAATTGCACATGGTGAAATTAGCTATCGAGGTTAATCCTTTTAAATCTTCTCTGTTCTCATGGATAGATTTTGGAATATTTCATGTTCCTAATATCATATTGGGAAACATTAAGAATACACTAAGTCGAGTTTCAGATATATTACATGACGTTCCTAAGAAACAAATCACGGCTTGTTGCATATGTGAAACAAGCAATCTAGAAACGAAAAATAGGAAAAGATACTATTCTGAGAGAAGATGCAAAGTCATATCAGGATTTATGTCTGGAGGAATTATCGCTTGGAATAAACTTTTACCTCTATATGAGAAAGAATTAGAAGTGAATATAAAAACTGGGCATCCATCTCTTGAAGAAATTATCATTGGCGCTATTTCGTCTGAACATAGAGAAATATTTAATCTATACTATGGAGATTACGAGGACATATTTAGAAGCTATTTTGAATGTTTGGGTAGACGAGTCGTTTTAGTTGAAAATATTAAATACATGGTCAGATACAAAATGTATGACAAGCTTCTAAAACTAGCTAGCTCTGCATTAAGATCACATGGGTATCAGAAAAACAAATTTTCTCTTGACAATCTAAATTTTCTATGCTCAGAGATAACAAAAATTCCTCCTGAAATAATAGAATCTAATGAAGAATATTTGTTCCCTTGGACAAGAAGCAAATTTCATCTAAATTTAGATCTTTCAGTAAGAGACTATCTTCCAACGAAAGGTTTAGGATGGAAAGATTATTTACGGTGCCTTGATTTTGAGAAAATATTCTCATTACCTTTAATATTAGGTAACACCAACTCCCATATACCTAAAAATCCAGTGAAACATAGATCAACAATAGTAACATTATTCTCCGATGTACAATCAATAACCAATGAAAACACAAGAGAGAGAATAGTAGGAGGAAATTTGGAGCATTATCTAAAATGTGGTAATAAATTACTAGACACTGACAGACCAATGATAATATTAATGGATCCAAAAGGTATAGATTATGTCTACAATTATAGGAAGAAAAAGGGTCTCCTAGATAAAACTGTAATATTGCCGTTTTCATTAACTGAATCTCCTAACTATCTTTTCAAACCGTTAATTAGTCAGTGTTTCGAAGAAAGAAGATCATCAAATCTCCTTGATACTAAAAGCTTTGTCCATAGAATTTTGCTTATTATTTTTCACAACAAATTCAAGGCATTAGAGTATTCACTTGCTAATAACTATTTTTCGAGCGAAGTTTTCATATGGTCAGACTTTGCTATATTTAAAGATCCTTCTAGAATAACCAAAAATACAACTCTTGAGACAATAACAGATAGCTGTCCAGACAATAAAATCAAAATGTGTTTAATAGAAGATTCGAATGCTAAAGAGGTTTCCAATAAAGAACATTTTTATAAGACAAAAAGGTGGAAAGTTGTAGGTGGACTTATATCTGTTCCTGGCAAGTTAATGAATACATTTATTTCACTATGGAACCGGGAACTAAAAAATAGCTTAGAAATAGGAATTCCTGCCTTTGAAGAACAGATACTTTCATGTGTAAAAGCATCTAGATCAGAGTTGTTCGATTGCTATTACGGAGATTATGTTAACATATTTAATAGTTATAATGGTTACAAAACAGCTGACTATATAACTCTATCTAATCTTCGCCATTGTCGTAAATATAAAATATGGAGGACGTCTATATTTATAGCTGAAAGAATGTTCAAAATGTCTAACAAGGAAATTTTGCGAAATGGATACAGCTTTGGAAAGCTTGCTGAGATCTATGACGAATTACTGATAGGATGTTGGTATGGAAAAAGAAAAGACCTATCTAAGAATTCAGCACAAAGAACAATAGAACTCTCAATAAACTGTAAACTAACTCCCCACTTAATCAAACATCTTAATAAAAATCTAGCGTTCCATGGTCTTTCAATTAAAACATAGACAGATTTATTCACTGATATCAGTGAATAAACAACCATTTAGAATTCAAGTAGATGGCCAAACGTATTCAATCTCCCTAGTCCTATCCTTACATGTGTATTTTTTGCAGTAGGTTTTACTGTTATTTTCGAAGTAGCATTCTTCGAAATCGCTCTCGAATTATATCCTTTACCTTCTTTAGTTCTTGTCATAACATCATTCACCAGTGTTATACCATAGAGATCCCAATCATCTATAGATGATTTTGTAGCTGACGGTCCTGATGGATTAATAATCACATTTTTGACTGATGCTCCTTCTTCATATATTGTGACAATTGCGCGAATTTCATGTTTAGGGACCTTCTTCATTTCATATTCTGCTAATTTTTGTCCGTTAAAGTATGATGTAAATTTACCTTTATTATATTCCACAGATATTGTGTCGTTGTATCCTATTAATTTTCTTCCTTTTACATATGGAATACCTCCCCAAATATATGAAGTTATTGTTCCGTGACCTATGAGAACATTAAATTCTCCACCAATACTATCAAACTCATCAACTGACAAAAGATGTTTGGTGAGTTTTTCAACTATTAAACCGTTGTTCTTTCCAGGTGGAAAAGCTATGAAGTTTCTGCAATCTGATCTATGACTTGTCATAATACTAGTGATCATAAATACTCTGTATCCTTTTGATTTGAAGAAATCAACTATAATCATGTAATCATCTGTGTTTAGATGACATTCAAATGCAACAATAGGACTGAACTTATCAATAACAGTTAAGGATCCTTGGATTACCTTCCATTCCATTCCTTCAACATCCAGGTGAATGAAATCAAGATCGTCTATAATCTTATCATTATATAGATGATCTATTGTTGTAGAAGTAGTTTGAAAATTCCCCGAACTCCCAACTTTGAATTCACAATGTTCTATATGTTCATCTGTAGAAAGAGTTTCTTCTTTATTACTAAGAGCCTTGTTTAATATTTTTATGTTCTCGATATTAGAAACTTTCGCTACTGTATCAATATAGTTACAATTTATTTTTGATGGATCAATAGCATAAATAGTCGAGTCTAAGTTTCTTGCCCAAGGTAAAGAATTGTCACCTATCCATGCACCAGAATCTATAATGTTTCTCTTAATTAGACCTTTGTTTATCAAGTAAGTACATATTCTCCTGAAGATTTTCTCAACGTTATACCTTACTGGAAAACATTCTGAATACTTACTTATACTTTTGTTATTGAAAGGTAGGTAAATCACCACATTGTTATCATGAGGAAAGACACACTTAATATGTTTCTTCATGGGATTTATACCATGATATCCCATGTTTGTCTTATAATGTGTTAATTGTTCCTGAGAAATATTGGAAAAAGGAATAAGTTCTGACATTTTAATTGCTATTTCTGTTGACAGATTTCTTTTTCCGGAGTACCAAAACCCTATAAAAAACTCATCATATATTATCAGTAAATTCTCAATAGAATAATGATTGCCACTTAATGTTTTGATAGAATAATCCTGAGAAGAACTAAAATTATATTTCTTGATACTGTTCAAATATCTGAGAAATTTTTCTCCTTCACTTACAATATTTTTCCAATCCTTGTTGCTTCTTCTAGAACGAAGATATTTGAGAAGTATATCAAACCTGGTGGATAGACTGGTCCATGATAACAGTAGATCTTGATAGTCTCCTATATGAAATTCAAATAAATTTTTATTCCTTTGATATACTGATGATAGAATTTGTTCTTCAGATGAGGGATAGCCAAGTTTTAGATTCTCTTCAAGTTCTTGATTCCATAGCTTCATATAGTCGCCATAGAGATGTTTTGGAAAAGAAATCATTCCGGCACAAGTTGTATATCTAGTTCTTCTATAGAATGATTCCCTATTTGCAAGTATTGCTTTTGAAAATGTGTCAAATCCTATAATCTTTATTTTATCATCTGGACAGGCTTCCAATGACTCTCTAAGAAGCGTAGGAGTTCTTAACTTCATTGATTTTTTCATAAGTCCGAAATCTACCCAAATAAATATATCTGACCCAAAATAGTTGTCTATAATTGATTTTTCGATAACTTTCATTTTGGTCCACCAAATAATGAATAAACCTCTTAAGATGTAATCATTTTGCTTTCTTAATACGCTACCTATTCTATTTTCATTGAAACATTGGCTTACTAATGGTTTATAATAGTAATAAGGTGAATTCCTAATATCTACAGATAAGATCACAGTTTTATTTAGTAATCCTTTCTGTTTTCTGTAGTTATAAACAAAATCATAAATTTCTGGATTCACAACTATATACATACAACTATTAGTATCTAGTAACTTAACAGACGCATTTAGATAATAATCCATATTAGATTTAAATGCGTCTGTTAATTTCCTATGATAAAGTATCTGTTCAACATCATACATAAAAGTGACTACAACTCTATCCATTTTTTCTGGATTCTTAGGTATCCAGCTCTTCTCTGACAATTTTATATACTCTAATGGCAATTCATTTATTGTCTTAAAATCTAGGACTTTCAGGTAACTCTTCCATGTTGCTTTTGTTTCATTAAGGGGAAGAAATTTCCTATCTTTAATATCTTTATTTGTCAGAAATTTTATCAAACTTATATACTCGTTGATTCTTTGATCTTTACTAGTTACCATAACATTATAAATAGTATTGAGATTATTGTGGGATAGTTTAACACGAGCCATCATATAAGCAAATATCAAACTTAGACAACACTCGAAGGAAATTTTGTTTATGTCTCCTTTAATGATTTGTTTTAAGTAATTTATATCAGTAGTATTTGGGGACAGATAGTTTTTAAGTGTTGGAGTTAGAAAGTTTGTGATCTCTTTATTGTCAGATATTTTATTAAGAGATTTACTCTTCCAAGTATTTCCAGAAAAAGGAAAACTATTCATCAATGACGTTAAATTAGTGGTTATTTTAAATTGATGAGTCTTCCTTGTTATATTTATTGGTAATATTTTTCCAGAAAATAAGGATTCTACATCTAGAGTCATAGGATACCAATACTTAATATTATTCCAATACTTACTAGTAGATAACATTTTTTTACTGATTAATCCATTTCTTTCTGACAATACTAAAGATAAATAATCACACATATTATCCCTATCATATAGAGACATAAAAAAATCAAAAAATTTGATGTCATCTCCTTGAAGTCTATTTCCTAGTTTGGTCCACCTAGTTGGTATTCCATAAGCCACACTTAATATAACACCATGTAATGAAGACGATATCGTACTTTCACACTCAATTAGTTCATTAACAAATGATTCAGGTTTTTGTTGAATATTTATGATTTTTACTCCAGGTATTGCAGGTTTCCCTGTAAATAACTTTTTGTCGACAAAATGAGGTATAATGCCTAGCTTGTATTTTTTCTTAATATTCTTCGGTGAATAAAACTTCGGAACTAGTAGTCCTGGATCTCCTATAGGCATGTTGTGAAAATCTTTAATATTTATATTTCCGTTCATCAAGAGTCTATGCAATGTTGCAGGCCCTCTAACAGCTAAAAATATATGATCTGACACATGAGATTTGGAATCCATTATTCCAGTTCCCCAATGTATATCTTTGACACAAGTATTCACTAATGATCCACATAACCTAAGTTTTCCTATTTGATCATATTTAGCTGAAGCTCCTGCTTTTACACCTGTAATTTTTTCAAATATATATGGACCCAATAGGTCTCCCATATTGTTATCACATTGAACATATCCTACTATTCCCTCTCTTGCAAGCATTTTTTTCATCTATGTCGAATACTTCAAATATTTGTTTGTCACACTTATCCTTTAAGATATTTTTGTATCTAGCCGAACCTTTAGGCTAATGTATTCTAATACATTAGTTTTTATTAGTCAGTAAACTATTACGTTAACACATTGCTCTAATAGAGCTATATGTATTTTTTGTATAAATAAAGTTTTATTCTGTTTTCGCAAATAAACGGAATGTGATGTTAATCCTTTGACCAGGGACAGTAGAAATAGCACGTTTTGGTACTTCATGTGTGTAATATTTTTGCATTTCTCCACCCATAACTAACAATGAGTTATCAGTAACAGGGAAGTCACGAAAAATCTTTTTGGTTTTTTTGTTTCTTACTCGAAAAATTCTTTCTTGGCCGAATGAAAAAGAGTAAATTCCAGAATTTGGTACAAGTTGTTTCTCGTCATCGGAATGTGCTCCAATGTAATGTTGTCCATCCTGATACCAATTGACAAGAATTTGTTGATATGGAAGTCCGGAATCTTCACAAACCCAATTCAATAACTTTTGAAAATAAGGTTCGGTAATAGGGAGAGCAACATTAGTTGTCCCAGAATATTTGTAGGATTTTCCATAAGATTGTTGCCATCTTGGAGTTTGTCGAGCCTTTCCATAAATCATAATAGTATGACGTTCTTCTGGGTGAAGTTTCCACAACTTCTCAAAAAGCGCAGAGTTAACCTGAATATCAATTGGAAGGGGTTTCACAACTCGAACCCATGAATTACCAATAGGAAGTTGAATTGTTTCACCAATTGTAGGTGTTTCAATTGGAAGTTTTGTAAGTACAACTTTAGTTGGCAATTGTACAATTAGAGTTTTATCTACTACCGATTCCTCCTGTTTACCAGTAGAAACAGTTTTTACTACTTGTTGAGTTATTGCAATCATAGGCGGCATGTTATTCAAGAAAGACAACATTGTTGATTAATATAGGGATTGACTCTTTATATATTTATGATATATGAATGATCATTTTTTATCAGATGCCCTAACAATATAACAACAATATTTTATATAACCACTAAAATGTGAAAACTATTAATTATCAGGGAAATAAAATCTTAAAGTGATATTGATTCTTGGTCCAGGGCAAGTAGATAGAGCTCTTTTAGGGACTTCATGTGTGTAATATTTTTGCATTTCTCCACCCATAACTACCAAGGAGTTATTTGGTAGTGATATATTTAGTTTAACATTTTTAAGACTGACATTGTCAACAAATTTCTTAGAAATAATTACAAAGTCCCTTTCTTGACCATAACTAAAGGAATAAATAGCAACTTTTTTAAACATTCTGTTTTCGTGATTGGATCCATCAGCATGGGGTCCAATATATTGTTGTCCATTTTTATAACAATTAATATACATCTGATTGTAAGGGATTCCAATTTTATGTCTAACCCATTTAAAAAGCTTTCTTTGATGTTTGTGGGAAAACTTATATTTTTCTAGAGAAATATCATCGGGAATCTCTTCCGCAATTGCATATCTCTCGACTTGAATATCTTTTCCAGCTAAATTAGACCAAAGACGTTCTTTAGGATGAAGATCCAAATATTCTCCGAATATTTTCTCATTAATCTGAGATTCCGTTGGAATAACCTTGTAAACTCTAAACCATGAATTTCCTTAAGGGAGGATATAGGTGATAGTTTTCTTAGTTTCTAGTTTCAGTATAGGTCTAACCTCAGTTTCTGAAACAACTCTCTTGTTCCAGTTTATACTGACATTCTTCATCTTTGTTGGAAAATGAAAATAATATTAATACAATCAAAAACATTAAAATATTGCTATGGAAACCGCAAGGACTGCTGAAAAAGTGCTAAACGATAGACTGAGAGGTTGTTTGATAGGAGGAGCTTTAGGTGATGCTCTTGGAGCCCCTTACGAATTTAGAAGACTCATTGTTAACAGAAGACCTTATTCAGAAAAATTATTATATCGTGCAGTGTTACCAAAGAGAGGTCAAAAATCTAAAGTACTTGTTGTCGGTCAAACCACTGATGATACCGAAATGGCTATTACACTCTTAAGGGCAACAGCATCTGAATATAATAGAGATAATGTAATTACATCTTACATGCTTTGGGTCAACGGAACTAATGAGATTCCAAAAGCTCCAACAATAGGAACGACTACTGGTAAAATATTCAAAGGAGTCAAGACACTAAAAGGTGTCAAAAGACGTCTGGAAAAATTTACCAAGGAGAAAGGTTCTCAGTCTAATGGATTTTTGATGAGATGTGGTCCCCTAGTTAGATTTCAGTCTCCTGATATATTTGTACAAGATGCAAAGATTACTAACTGGGGGCCAATTCCAGAAGCTTGTGCTAGACTCTACGGCACTCTTCTAATATTAGCTTATCAAGGAAAAGGGATTGAAGGACTTTATAGTAAAATAGGTGAAATGTTGGGAGAAACATCGAACATGTTTCCAATCGATGTCATGAAAACTCTGAGAAATGCTTGGCATGATGCCTTGAAAACACAGAATAAACAAGATTTCAATACTCCTGAGGCAATCAAGTCGGGATTGAAAAACAGTAGAGATATGACCAACGGAACTCATGGTTGGTGTGTCCATGCAATTTATTGCTGTTTCAATGCATTAATTCATGCGAAAACTTACAAACAGGCAATGGAAATGACAATCAAACTATCAGGTGACACTGACACCAATGCTTGTATTGTTGGCTATTTATTTGGTTGTTTAACTGGGTATCAAGGTTTATTAGCTGATCCTGTAACAAAGACAAATATAGAGATTCTAGTTTCTGCTGACTATTCAAAAGGAGATCTCCCAAGACCTCTCTTTCTTCATCCTAAAATACTTTTGTCTTAAATAACATACATATCATTGCCTAGGCAATAATATGTGTTTTTATATTGGATTACCATTCTTGGAGACAGCTGGAGAAAAGATTGCTCAAATACTTTTGTCTTGAACAAATTAATCTAAATTCGGTCCAATTTTTGGTTGTACATTCCTTTTTGTAGGCTTCATTCCTTTGACCGAAAGTTCTTTCCCATTCAATCAATAAGTTCAAATCTTTTTCAACATCACATGAGCACACATATATGTACTCAAGAATTTTCTATTTAAAACGGATTAGTCGAAACTTTTTCCAATTCCGTTTTTTGAGGGCTTCACAGTAAGCTTCATTTCTTTCTTTAGCAACAATTTCTAATAGTTCCAATACTTCGACATTTGAGGATAAGCTAGTCATATTATAAGGGGTTATGTCCAAAACTTTAACAAATATTCAATAGCTAAATTTTTCATTTCTTGACATATGTTTTAGTTGAAAGTCTAGTTCTCTAAAAGTCTGAAAATATTTTTTTATTAGAATAAAAGATATTGATGAGTAGTCCATCTAGAGCTGAATGCCGTGGTGATACGGCTAATGGACAGTCTTGGTTTAATATTTGGGATGATAGTGCTTGTTACAACACTTACTTTGATTTTATTTATACTGGCGAAGAAGGTAATCAGACCTTTAATGAGGAAAATTGGAAGGAATCCCAGGAAGACTTCGAACAAATCTTCAAGAAATATCTATCTACTAACACAATAACTGTACCAGGAGATGATGAATATAACGAATTCCAAGAAGTTTTAAGAATGAGTTGTACATCTCTTCCAGGAGTTTGTGATACTTCACTTAAACCTTTCTGTCAACCTTATAGTAGAGAAAAAATTGCAAGTGATGGAGGATTGATTAATTATTGTGGCTGTTATGCCCCATTACCAAACATAGATTCTGTTAGATCGGTCATTGAAAAAGATCCTGAATGTGATCCTCTTTGTACTAGAATAGATACAATTCCACTAGATGATGGTAAAGGAAATGTTAAACAATGTACCAAAGATGTATGTGTTATTGATGATATTACTATTGAAGCTACTAAATCTAGTATTGGTGGAGGAGAGATTAATTTTAATCAAGTATGTACAACTTGTAAACCGGGTAATTGTATCTGTATTATAGCTGGGGTGAATGTTAGTGAAACATTTAAAGAAGCTGGTGGTGAGGTTAATTTTGATCAACAGTGTGGAACTGGATCGGAATGTTTAACTATTCAACCAGATGGAACCGATAGAGTAGTAGATTGTAAAACTGCTATCGAAAATGGTAATGGAGGTGGTACTGGAAGTGGAAATGGAGGAATTCCTATATGGGTATGGTTCATTGTCGCTATAGTAATTATTGCAGTTATTGTGGTTATTCTCTTCCTATCATTTAGAGGAAAAAAGAAAGATCCAAAAGTTACCTATATTCATTCACCAATTTCAATAAGAACCAGAGATTTCTAATTGAAAGACAATACTTAAATTTTGTCTATTAAAATAACATCTGATGTCCTTAAAATCAACACAACAAGTATCATCTTTAACAACTCCACTTCTAGATATAGACAAATATTCTGGTCGTTGGTATGAAGTAGCTAAACTTCCATTGATTTACGAAAAATATTGTAATGGCGCTATAGCAGATTATGCTATAAAAACAAACAAAAAAGGTGAAAAATACGTTTCTGTAGTTAACACTTGTTTAGTTAATGATAAACCTGTAAGAACAAGATGTGGTAAAGCTAGAATAGTTGATAGTGATGATCCAGGCAAGCTTTCTTTAATATTTGATGATGGCAAACCATCAAACCCAGGACCTTCTCATTATTGGGTATTTTCAACAGATTATAACACTTATTCTATTGTTGGAGTTCCCTCTGGTAATCTTCTTTGGGTTCTTTCTAGAAAGAAACAAATGCCAACTAAGCAACTTCGTAATCTCCTTCTTTATTCTGAAAAACTAGGATTTCCTATTAGAAAGATGACTATTTGGTCTAACAGAATTTGCTAACAAATTCGACACATCGGTAGATGTTACCGACGTGTTTTTTGTCGAGGTTTATGTTTTCTTTTGAATAATTTTTGTCGTCTTTTGTTCTTTTTCTGTATTTATTGATCTAATCGACTCCATTTCCTTGGTATTCCTACATATTTGGCCGTCACTTACACAATAACTAATAAGTTTCAACTCAGAGAATTGAACATTTCACTTAAAATATTGCAATAGAAAATATTTATTAGATGACTGAACCAATATCTCCAGTTTTACTGGACCATTGTCAGAATTTAGTAACTTGTCCAGATGGTAATTGTCCTGGTTGTAATGATGGAAATTTATGGTGCGATGATTCGAGATGTCATCCTCACTGTGAAGACTGTCCTGAAACTAATAGCCAAGGATTGGCAACAAGTACTGTAGTTATAATCATAATAGTAGTATTCATATTAGTTATGTTAATCGGTTTGTGGGCTTATCGAGGATATCAAGAACCAGGAGAAATTCCTGGTTTTGTTCCAGATCATATGAAATATAACAACTGCCCGCAAGTTGGAACTAAAATTTACCGACATACCGGATTTCAGGAAGTTCCTGTGGCTGTATCCTAGACATATTAAGAACAATGTTCCTAATATATCCATTCACAAAGGGTAAGCATCGTACATTTTCTTAGCTTGCTATGGAAATAGATTTAGTCGCAAGTAGAATTACATTTTCCGGCTCTTTATCAACATTCCATATCAAAATATGAAATGTCTAAGGTATTCGTTTTTTTTTCAGTTTTCTCCTTTTCGATTTACTGCAAGATAATTTTCAAGATCCTTTAAAAACACAAACAGATAACAGAATGAGTTCATCGCACAACCCTGGAATCAAAATAACCTATCCTCCAAGCAATTGCACTATCAAAGGAACATATAAAATTCGTTGCAAGTTAGACAATTGGAAATGTTCCAAAGGAGGAAATCATTATCGTCTCTATATTGATAACAAAGATCACGGTCCTGTCTATGATCACAACGATGTTCGTTGTCAATCTTTCGAACATGGTGGCAAACACACCATTAAAGTGAAGCTTTGTCACGAAGATGGATCTTATGAAGGTTCGGAACACAGTATCACTGTTTCTAGTCCTTATAAAGAACCTGTTGACGAAACATCTCAAGAAAGTCAAGACACTTATGAAGAATCTGAAGAAGATTATTGTGATAGTGATTACGAAGATCACAGTGACTACGGTGAAGATGACTATGAAGATGATTACGAACCTAAATCTACATGTCATGATGATTCTCATGGCTATAAAGTTTGTAAACCTTGTACCAGCTATAAACCTTGTCCAGAAAATTGCAAGTCCTGCGATGTTCCTAAAATAGAACAACGATTGATAACTGATATTAATGCTGATCAAGAAGTATCTGATATCACCAGCGAAGGCTATGGTGAAGGTGTATTGAGAGTTTCTGCTGATCACACAGCTATTCATTATTGTTATGATGTAAGAAATTTGAGTGGTCCTATCATTTCAGCAAATATTTATGGTCCTGCCGATGTTGATGAGGATGGTCCAATAATTAAGACTCTTGAATTTAAGGAATGCCCTAAATATTCTGGAAAGTTTCATGCTGAAGGTGTATGGAGAAGTGATGATCAAGACGAACCTTTGACTGAAAAATATGTTCATGATGCTTTGAGTCACAGAACTTATGTCAATATTAATACCTATAAATACACTACTGGAGAAATCAGAGGACAACATCATCCATTCGATTTTTGCGCTGTAGGTGAAACTGGTCCATGCGGTCCAAGAGGTCCATGTGGTCCTCCAGGTAAACATGGATGTCATGGTAAGGATGGATGCCCTGGACCAAGAGGTCCACGAGGTCCAAAAGGCCCAGGAGGATGTCAAGGTCCTAAAGGTTGCCGCGGACCACCAGGATTTGGTAAAGATGGTTGCCCTGGTCCACGAGGTCCTAAAGGTCCTCCGGGTTGTCATGGTCCATGCGGTCCACGAGGCCCTAAGGGTCCACAAGGATGCAACGGTCCAAGAGGTCCTAAGGGTCCACAAGGATGTCAAGGTCCAAGAGGTCCTAAGGGTCCACAAGGATGTCAAGGTCCAAGAGGTCCTAAGGGTCCACAAGGATGTCAAGGTCCAAGAGGTTCAAAGGGTCCACAAGGATGTCCAGGTCCTAAAGGTCAACAAGGATGCCAAGGTCCACAAGGTCAACCAGGAAAAGATGGATGTCGAGGTCCTAAAGGTCAACAAGGATGCCAAGGTCCACAAGGTCAACCAGGAAAAGATGGATGTCGAGGTCCTAAAGGTCAACAAGGATGCCAAGGTCCTAAGGGTTGTCGTGGTCCTTCTGGCGGTCCAACTGGTGCTATGGGTCCACGAGGTGAAAGAGGTATCTCTAATAGAGGAAAGATCTGTTTCTATTGTAAAGATGCTTGCTTGACTCCAAGTGCAAGAACTGCTGTAATCCAAGGCGATTGTGATCCAGTATATGTAACTCTTCCATGTGTAAAATGTGAACATGCTCACTGTAGTCCAGGAGCAAAACATTGTTGTGTTGGTCATATTCTAACTGTAATCAACGGTGGAAAGAGTCAAGTTGTGGTCAAACCAGCTGAACATCACGAGATTTTCCGAATTGCCGGTAAATTCACTCTTGAGTGTGGTGAAAGTGTAAGCTTCCACTTTGGTAAGGGTGTTTGGTATCCAATTAATTGCTAAACATTTCTCCTGTAAAAATAGTTCAAAAATATTAAGACCTATCTAAATTAATGGTAGGTGTCACATTTCATTTGTTTCAAATGAAGTGTTTAATGATCATTATGGATCTCTTTCCAAGATCCTCTGGTGAAGAAAAGCAAATGTATTTTTGCTTTGGGTTGGTTCATTTTCTGAAAGAGATTTCTGGTTTGCTTGTTTATATGATCTATTCCCATTTTTTGTTTGCCATTCTGGTCGCTGTTTATTTGTTCTTTTTTTATTTTTTCTATATATTGGTTGATTAGACGAGAATATAGTTAAGCCTTTAATTTTTGAAATAAAAGGTTCCCCTTCATCCCAGCTTTTTATTAGTTTAGATAAAGACTCTAGCAATATCGATTTGTTTTTGGATACAGATTTAATAGGATGAACTATCTCATCTTTCATACCTATACTAGTTACATGTTCTTTTGGTTGATCTTGTGTTGGTTTCTTGAATAACATGTCTGGATCGATAGGAGTTTTTAAGAAAACCCGAGGTAATTTTTTATCGTTAACTAGCACCAGCTCGCCTGTATTTGTTTTAATATAAAAATGTTTATTCATTCTGATTACTAGTGAAGTATTTATATTCTGTTGACGAATATGAGGCAAAATAATTCTTTGTGGAAAGAATGACATTGTTATGTATGGTATCCGAGATCTAGGAACTAAACTAGAGTAAACTTGAAAATCTATAGGAAATATTTTTGGTCTATCAAATACTACTGGAGTATTTGACTTTATTTGACCATATACATATGGCAAAGTGGAAACTTTTGGCAGTTGTGTTTGGCGAGGTAAAATATTGTTATGAATGCCTGGAATATCAGGGTCTTTTATTTGTTGGTTCATAAGAAATGAAAGATCTTTATAGGAAGAATTGAGTGATTCTTGGTTAAACAAACTGGATGGTTCTAGTGTCTTCATTGCAATCAATAACATATACTGATTCCTTTTAGTCAATTTTTCCGAAAATGAGACGTTATAAAATTAAAGGAACAGAAATCAAACATTAGAAATCAAGAAAACAAGATGGGTACAAATCATAGCAACATAGAACCAAATAAATTAGTTATTTGTCCTCCCATAGAAACATATACCGAAGAGAAAAAACAAGAAATGACTGGTTCAGAAGAGAGTGACAAAGGTAATATACAAAGAATGACTGGTCCAACAAGTATACAAGGTCCTACCAGTCTTCAAGATCCAATAAGAGATGATAGTGATGTAACTGGTCCTACTGGTATACAAGGATTCACTGGACTTCGTGGTCCTCTATATGATGAGAGTGATGTAACTGGTCCTACTGGTATACAGGGATTCACTGGACTTCGTGGTCCTCTATATGATGAGAGTGATGATGAAAATATACAGGTAATGACTGGTCCTGTTGAAGAAATTAATCCAGAATACATAATTCTTAAATAGAATAGGTGTTGAACATATTTGACCAATTGGTCGGATATGTTTTTGTATATTTTTGTATATTTTTTTAGATTTTTACTGTGGTTGCTGTCTGGGCGATCTTGGACTTAATTTTGGTTCGACCTTCAGCATACTTTCTCATGTTTGTGGATAAATTGTAGAGACTATTTCCATACTCTTTGAAAATCAGGTTCTTGATATTCAGTTGTATTTTACTCTCAAGTCCTTGGTCTCCAACATTATCAGAAGGATAATGTTTGATCGCATCTTTCTCGGAAACATCCAAAATGGGTTTGATTCGAATGTTCATTCGATTAGTTTCATTGATATTTTCCCATTCTGTTGGGTTATTTCTTCTGAGAACAGAAAACCCATAGAGCCATTTGACTAATTTCTCACGATCACTGATCAAGTCCTGGTAGTAACCAGAGACTTCTTTTTGTCTATTAAGAGGTACTGCCATAATGAAGCAGACCCAGTTATTGTAAAGTCTATCAGCTTTATCAAGAAGATCATTTGGATTTCCAGCAAGGGGAATATCCATCAGTGTCATTGGAAACTGTGGATGGGGAATTTTGACATATGCGGGCCAAGTGAGAATAGACACATCAGAATTTAGCATGTTGACAACATCATTGACATTCAATCTTGGGAGTACAGGAAATCTCTTGGTGTACTCAAGTATTCCTTGATTTGTTCTGAAATCAACATTGTTTGCTGAATTGAGGAGTTCATAGAAACGGAATTTCATGTTGGCATGATTGTCTCTAATATTGTCTCGCCACGCATAAGATCTTGAATGGATTTCAAGAGTTCCAATGATTTTACCAGACTCATCAAGTTTTTGAACAAATAGTTTTTCTCCTGGAAGAAGTCTATCATCCATAGGTTGAATGATCTGAGTCACAGGGTTGTACCAGAATGTCGGAACTGCTTTGTAAAATCCAGTGGCCAAAAAACCATTGGCTGTTTCAATATTCATTTTAGAAGGAGAATACAAGACTGGGATTTTTCGTTCACTGTCGAGTTCACTTTGAAATTTTGGTTGATGAAGTTTGTCATCAACATCTGGGTACGAAGATTCTTTCGGATTCCATACAATCTTTGGTCCAATATAAACAGTATATCCTGAACCAACATAATCCTTTGTAACATAAAGGAGAGACGGATGAATTAAGAGAAAGAGATGACAATAAGGAGAGAATTTCTTTGTCAAGTCAAATAGTTCTTCATCTTTGGGAGCAGCCAACTGGCTCCAAAGATCAGAAAAGAATGGGGAATCAGCCCACTTTGATTTGGATATATCAAATTTCTTGTGAGTTGCATGATAAACCTTTCCTTCATACATGAAGACTTGAATAACCACACCTTCAAATCCTGGAAGAATGTTGTATCTTCCGGAAGCCAATGTGTGAAACTTTTGATCCATGTCTTGCAATTTAAGTTCCCCTGTTTTGGGGTTAGGAACCAATCTGCTAGTAATAACAGTTGGAGCATAACCGTAAGGTCTTGAAATGACCTTTTTGTTTTTGAGATCAACAACAGTTCCTCGAAGATGTCCAAATTCTTCCAAATTGGCATCTGATTTGTAATGAACCATATATAGGGTATTACCCGAGGTAGTAGTAACCATATCAGTCACACTAAATCCGAAATCGGATTGGAGTCCAAGGATTTTGGCTATTTCCTTGGTAGTGGACTTTTCAATGGTTTTTAGATTTTTAGTCGAAATGATTTTAGTTGATGTAGACATCGGAATGATAGAATTGGTTTCAGTAAAGATAGAGTTGTGGTTTTCCTGATTTGCGAAATTATTACTGTCAATTTTCCGTCGTCACACAAATATTTTTATACAAAATAATATTTTTATCTTTACTTAGACCCCTATAACAAAGTACTTTTAACATCAGCAGCAAGTAGTTTAATTGTTTCCTTCCATATCTTTTCTTTAATTATTCTGCTATCAAGAGTTGATGATTTAATATAAGTTCCCAAATAGCAGGAAAATACTAAATTAAATTTATCGTCAGATAATCTATATGTCAAGCATTCATATTTAGGATTAATATTGTTGACTGCTCTTAAATAATAATCTATATGAGATTCATTAGATAAAATGGAGATAATGGCTTTTCCTTCATTAATTGAAATAATGTCAAAAATCATTGAGGCTATTTTCCTAGCTTCATCAATACCACCTACAATAACAACAAAATACTGATTTTGAAAATAATATTGATTTTTCAGTTTAATCATCGCTTTGGCTATCCAGTGTCTAACAACGTTATTAATACTGACCTTAATATAAATCTTGGTGTCTCCATCGCTTCTACTATTAAGAAAATTTACTAATCCCCCATAATAACATGTAATTCTTTCATCTTTCCAATTAGGAATATAAAGACCATCCCCAGTGGTTTCTTCTATAGATAACATTTTTCCTATAACTACATTCCTTGTTGGATAACTAGAAAAACTTTGAGTTACTGTTCCTTCGTCCGCTGGAGAATAAATTCCATAAGCTTCATCTAAATCTTTATCTAGATAGGGACCTCTTTGACTAGGATTAATTTCAACTACTGCTTGTTTCATTGTTGATGTGAAACTTTTATCACTTATAGAACTGCTAGAAGTTGATAAACGAGGTTTTATCTCAGGTCGAGTTATTTTATCGACTCTTGTAAGTTTCCATTTTTTAATCATCGGTCCTAATATGTTGGTTACTGCTCCCATTTTGTAGAATTTTATTACTTTGTTCTCCACTTCCAATGCTAAGTCAGCTATAACATCGTTGTAATTAGCGACATTTGATGCATCTACAAATATCCGTCCATATCTGTAAAATGGTTTTAAACTGTAATCTATAGTTAGATATCTTATCACTGAAGTAACATAGGATTTTGGAATGACCAAACCATCTGTTAAAATCTTTTCAGGACTATAGAGTAATGAAATATATGGTTCCTCGCCAGTAATAAAGTTAGAAAAATTTCTTAAATCTATGATCTGGTTCTTGGTAAATTTGGTTACTACCCCCTTAGTTTTGAAGGTAACAGATATAAATCGTTTATGTTGATCTTCAACTGTAGTAATTTCTGTGACAATATCTATTTTTGGAAATTTGTCCCGAATATAATCTTGCAATCTACTTCTAAGTACATATATTTGGTATGGAGTATAGTTAAACTCTTGAACTTGTCCAATGTCTCCTGGACTACTTTCTGTGGTAGTCCGGTAATAAGGTGTTTTAATCATAGCTATGAGCTTTCTAAGAATACAAAGTTCTTTTATATACCAGAGACTTTTTATCGAAAAACTGGTATCTTATCTCTAATAGATAGCACCCTGACACTTTTCAGCTCCGATTCGTTATTCTAGTCTAAAGGAAATCCCGTTCTTCAAAAACTATTTTTTTTGTTGGTAAGAATGGATTCGAAATATATTGGACTGTCAAGAAGAGATTATATTCATGGGGATTTGGACAATAATACTCCGAATATAGTTCTTGAGGAAATCGCTTTGTGCCGAGGGTATGAGAATCTAGAAGGTCTCTCTAATCAGAATAAGAGAGCTCAAGTAATCGATGCTCTGAATAAATTAAAGCCAGAATCTATTGAAAATACTCAAATAGAAGAGATGAGTGATAAAGATAAGTTGGCCTTAAAAAGATTTATTAATCCAAATATGGATCTAAAATGGACAGCTGAATCTTTAACAAAGGCTCTGTTATTTATTCTAAGATTCAAAGACCAGGAAAATTTTCGCAATATGGATCCTAATTTCATTAAAGGGGTTCAAACACCTGAATCAACCACAAATTTAAATGCAACCATTATTTACTCGGCTTTGAGACTTAGAGGTGTTAAGTTGAATTTTTCGACGACGTTTGATCAAATGGTGTCACTACTTAGAATTTATCTTAGATCTGATAGAGCATCTTTGACAGAAACTCTTATTGACTATTTGTCTACCTCTACATTCAGTAGAGCAGTAATATTAAATACCCTAATTTCTATGGGAGATGTTGTAGTTGAAGACTTTTTTGAATTAGTTGGATCGGGACCAAAAGCGACTACCTCTAGAGATGGAATAAAATCTAAGAATCATTTAATTCCTGCTAAAACCTATAATAACAGTCAAAACGGTATAGAAAAACATTTTAAAAATGGCCCATCCAGTCATCACGATCAGCTAGATAACTTAGATCCTTCAAACATCTATTCTATTCCAAGTAAAAGTCCTATGAGTAATGGTGTATCTAATGGTAATTTTGGGTCACATGAAACTCTGGTTAAAAAAAAACTTATTTAAAGGTTAAATCTCACTCTTATGGACCAACTGACTCAAGACAATCTGTTCCTAAGATAAATAAGAGTTCAGATAAAAATTCAACAAATATGAAGAAAAGAGTAAATACGTCTAATGAGGGTAAAAATGTCAAAAACAATAAATGTACCCGTATGGTAGCTAATGGTTTTTCTCACTCAACATTTGAAAAATTGGATCATGAATCAAGAAAGATTAAACAGAATATTAAACAATATGAGATTATTTCTCCTGATAATTTGCATAACAGTAAGACATATAAATCAATGAATATTGCAGCTAAGATAGCATATGTTGGAGTTGTACATGATATAGATGTTTCAAGGACCAAAACTCCTGATATAGAACTGAAACGAATAATATCTGTAGGAAGAGACAAATATTTAGATGGGAACTGGGAAGAAATGGATTTAAGAAAACATTTTAGTGCTTCATTACCTATGAGTTTTTATTCTTATTCTCAACTCACAAAATTGGCTAAGTTAGAAGGAATAAAAGTAAAATCTGTTATGAGTCCACATGACTATAGAAAGCTTTATTCTGCCCTTCAAGCTTTCACAGTATCTATGAATTTTCATTATAGAATTAAATCAATTAAATGGTCAACTGATATAATTCCTATTACAATGGATCATATTAGTGAAGTTAAAGACTACGAGTTGATTCCATATGGATCTAAAAATTCATCTATGACTCCTTATACTTACAATGTTTTATATGATACATTTGAAAATAGTCAAAATTTTCTTAATCCATTGTCAACTAGCAATAAAAACAGATACTACGAACCTTATCAAATCAATAAACTATCTCAAATGTGTAGGGCTCCAAAATTGCAAAAAGAATCAGATATCCACTTTAAACTTAGGAAAAAATTATATTCTCTTATCAAGAAGATAATTATTAGAGACAGTAATTTAGACAAGGTTACCAAGACATTGATTAAATTATATTATGGAAAAGAGAAAGATCAACAGTTACTTACTCAAATACTTAACAAGATTGTTGATTTATCCATGTATATGAGAGCATGGGAAGGTCCCGGAAACAAATTACCAATAACTATAAGTACAGTCAAGAATCAACATGAAGTTGATCTGAGAGTAACACAAGCTATGATGGAGTTAACAAAAATTCTAAACAAAAGGAAAATGTTAGGAGATACTGTAATGAATCTCCCCCTATATAAATACATGTCTAATAAATTTATAAGAATTACTGATCCAGATAGAGGTAAAACTATAGGAGAAAGAATTAAAATAGTTGAGAATAATGTCAGTATACATTCATGCATCCGTACTTCTTCTAATTTCTTATTGCATAGTATTGCTAAATTCTCCGAATATATAGATTACAGTCCAAATTTTGATGTGAAAAAACTTCGGTGGATTGCCTAGAATAATTGTTATCAAATCATATCCTGGATATGATTTGAAGACTGCAAAATAACAAGCAGAGGTTTCTATCTTCGTTGAAAGAGTATTTATCATTGTTCGAAATTTTCAAATCTTAAACAGAGGTTCAACTTTGAAGATTGTCTAAAAGGTCAGGATAAAATAAAAATATCGACTATACTGGAACTGTTATAATGGAAGAACAAGATATAGAGTTTTTTCAGGCACTTACGGGCTTGGTAAAATTATCTAAACAAATCATGGAAGACTGTGTCAAGAGAATTCCTGCAAGATCTAATGTAGTAAAGGGAATCCAAAAAGGAATAAAAAGATATGGAATGGCTCTCCATAAAACCCAAGGGAAAAATGTGGAAACCCATCATAGAAGCAATGTAGCTTTGATTTTTAGAAGAAACAAAATTGCTTTCTTAACAGTTAAGGAGGATCCTGGATGGATCTACGGAAACAAAAACTTAGTTATAAGTTACGGAGAATCACTTGGAATAAGACCTAAAAAACCTGTGAGAATACCAGTTGGACATATTTACGCCTTAGCATCTGATCTCAAAGATGAAGCTGGTAAGTTATTGAAAGGTCAAGAAGCAAAAAATTGGGACAAAGATATAGCTAAACTACTAAATTATCCTGATGCTCTACTTTGGTACTTATTTAGATGTTTTTCTACTATGACTATATTACCAGCTTTACCTGAAACTAAAAATAGTGAAGAAGAAAAGGTTAGTAGCAGTGAAATGAAAACATTAAAGAAATTAAAAAAACACTATGCAGAAATTATCGGTGTAGCGAAATCTAAAGGTGGACTTAGCAGTTTAATGAATCTGGCAAGCGGAATGGTTTCAGATCTTGGGGGAGGAGATGTTAATATGAGTGAAATGCCTCTTCCTGATGAAGACCAACTAATGAGTGCAATAGGTGATATATTCCAAGATACTGGATTTAAAAATAGCATGTCTGGAATTATGGAAAAAGTAACCAAACAAGATGATCTCGGAGGAGTTATGAATGTTATGGGAGAAGTCTTTCAAGATGGTTCTTTCCAGAAGGGAATTCAAAATACTGTAGAATCAAAGGTGAAGAAATCCAAAAAGACTAAAAATACCAAAAAACCTACCTCAACCAGTACATCTAGTTCCGTAACAAAAATAGTTCCTAAGTCGAAAGTTAAATCATCTAAGTTACCAATAAAACCAACTAAGGCAACAAATGGACATACTGATATAGAAATAATATCAGACTCAGATGATGACGAAGATGATGAAGATGAATTACCTAATGGAGATCCACGATAATCAAATCATTTCAAGTATCTCTCTAAAATATCTCACTAGATGTGAGATATTTGTCAACCCTAGAGGACTTGATGTGAAATATTTTTCTATTCTCTAGATGACATTATTTACCATTTATCAATGTATATCCTTTATTAGTATGATATGAAGGATTCTCTACAACTGTCATTATTGGGGAGTCACGAGTTTTAGATCTAAAATAAGATATTGGATCTGGTTTCTGTGTATGATTTTCATCTGAAACTAATGAAAATGATGTTGTCTCTGATTCCGGTTCTTCTTCTCCACTAGACGAACAGTCAGCACTACAAAAATTAGATTCTGTAGATGAAAACATATTGTAAGCAGTGTCCCAGTCAACATGTTTTTTTCCTAATCTTAGGTTTACTGCATTATGAAATTTCCAGCTCCACATGAACATTCCGATGGGATTTCCATCTTTACCTTTTATGTCGCTATAATCTATAATAGGATGTTTACTAATATAATCCTGATAATGGGTTCTACATTCCATACAGGGAAGATTTTTAGAAAGTTCATCCATATACTCTATAAAACAAGCAATCTTTTTCTCTGTAGTTGCTCTAATACCTTTGAAGTGTATACTAAACCATAATCCTGGACCAAAACGTGTAGGATCAGTAGGGAATAAAATCTTATTACTATCTTTAACAACTTCCGACATTTATCCAAATATTAACCAATGTATTTTTTAGGTCTACAGGTTTTTTTTAAACGAGTCATATCCAAGAACATTCTAATCAAGTCAAGTAATTGAACAAGTCTTTTCGTCAAAACTTCTAAAGAAAAACAGCTTCGGTAATGTCTTACTTTAGAAATCCTATTCCCAAAACTCAAAGACCTGGAAAGGCTAGATATACCATACATAACTGTCATAGTAAACAGGTCATAGCTAATAGAAATTGGAATAGCAATGATTATATGAGATTTGTGTCTATTGACCCTGGTAGAGCTAATCTTGCTTTACGGATCGAGAAAAGATTCAACAAATCTGGATCACCCATTATAACTGAGGTTCTAGACAAGTATAATATTATAGAATATGATACAGACGAAGAAGGAGCCAGTTATCTTTATCAGATGACAAATCTTATTTTTGACAAATATAAGAACCTAATTGTAAATTCTCATGTGATATTGGTAGAAAAACAGATGCCTTTTAACTATAAGGCACTTAGGATATCTCAGCATATAATCAGTTATTTTATATGCAAACTCTTTAACCATCCTCTCGGTTCATTAATAATAGAAATAGATGCTAAAGTTAAAACTGATATGCTGGAGGCCCCTAATAAATCTAGCGATAGAGATGTAAAAAGATGGGCTGTTATTAAAGCAAAAGAATTACTTAACGCTAGAAACGATAAAAAAGGATTGGATATATTAGATACAACAAAAGGCAAAATAGATGACGTCTGTGACACCATAGTGCAAATCGAGGCTGCGTGTGTATTATTTGGTTGGAGACTTAGCCCAGAACCTAAAAATTTGTCACCAATAGTAGATGCTCCTCCGTTGAAAATATTAGGTAACCATGCTCAAGATATTGTAAGTTCAACATCTAAAGACGAAGGCGAATTCACAATAGTAACAACAAAAATTCGAAAAAAGAGCGTCAAACAGACAACTTCACTTGTACTTCAACCTTATAACCTTGATATAAAACCAAATACAAGGATCATATTAAGTATAGCTCCACTGGCGCCAACTAAACCAGTAGATACCCAAATAAGTTTGGTCATCAATAAGTAAATGATCCCAGTTCTTTGTGACGAAAAACTTTGAGGTATAAAAAGTATTTAGGAAGTTGAGGTAGATGGATGAACAATTAAATCCAATTTATACATCTCTTTATCATACACCACATAAGCACCATGGAGGATTTTCTATAAGTATGGTTATAGCGATCATAATAATTATTGCATTAATCGTTACTGCCATAGTTGCTATAGTCTTGTTGATTAGAGAAAATCAAAAGAAGAGTGATCCTACAGTCAATCCAGGATCAAATCAATGTAGTAAGCCTATTAGTGAATTAGAAAGTATATCTGATAATCCTTGTTGTTTATTAGGAGGAGAACCTACTGCTCTAAGATTCATGAAAAGTATAAACATGACAGTGGGTCCAGTCCCTACTTACTATCTAGATGCTTGTGCTGGTTTTTGTAAGGATGGTATGGTTGATAAAAACTCTCTTAAGTGTGTCTCCGGGTCCAATGTAGATTTTGACAATTGCGTAGATAGAATTAAACCTGTAGACTGTCAAGGTGCTGCTTTTCCTGTAGCCATAGATGGTATTCAACCGTTTTATGCTAAATCAGCTACCAAGGCTCAATGTACAGAAACCGGATCATGTGTACCTGCTGGTAATGAAACATCTGAAATAGAGTTCGAAAACTCAGTTGATCCGAATCTTGAACCTGATACAGCGGAAACAACATTTGAAGTAACGAGATAGGTTACATATTTGACTATTATAGTCATATATGTTTGTTTTTGTATTTTGACACACTTGTCACATGCGAGATATCCACATTGACATAAAACTTCTTTTCCTGCTTCAGGAAAATCAATACAGCATACACTGCAATATTTCATCTGCTCAGATTCCATACCTATTTAGGAACATCTTAAATAATCAATTTTATCAACTCCTTTGGAATATTAAGTATTTGTAGTAAAGGAGTCGATTGGATTATTGTTGAATATCTTACTGTCTAAGTACCATAACCATAAATATGTCTTTTAATCTGTGTCTTATAGGAGTTGATCTATTTGATCCAATAAAGATAAAATCATGTCAATAGATTTGCATGTTGATAAAGCTTTCCAGTAGTGTCTGTAAATTTTGTCTGTAATTTTATTAGTAGATACTAGACATTGAAGTGACTGGTGAGCTTCAATTCTTGTCTGATCGATGAACTTCAATATTTTAACAGAGGGTTTCTTTCGTATTGATTCTGGGATAAAGTCAGATGAAGTTTTTGGAGATCCTGAATATTTGTTATTCTCTAACTGGTTATTGAATAACCAGAGATACATGTGACAAGTCCCCATACTTTTATTGCAACTTGCACATACGGGTCTAATATTTTCGATAATCAAAGGGCCACTTTTTGATTCAGCACAAACATGTCCAGCGTGCCATGTATCATTGATCATCAACATAGTATTACAGGTAAAACATTTGTGCTTCAGAACTTCTCCGAAATGACTAATCCATACTTGATTTTTCAAATCTCTGCAAATATCTTGTTTTGTTTTTTCTTTTCTAGATGTCTTGTAGAACGAAGTTCTAGTATTTTTTCTGTTCCTGGTTTTCTTCACAGTTAGAGTTTTCCTGGTTTTTGTAGGTAACAGTTTAGGATGTGTAGGTCGTACAGGACTACATATTCCGGATTTCCGAGGAATTTTGCCATCTATAGATGGTTGTCCAATTTCTGTTAGTATTTTTACAGGATCTTCATCTCTATCTTCTTCATTTTTGATTACATCAACTGGCGAATCAAAAATTTCTTCATCATCCCCATCTTCTCCATCTTTTTCATTAATCTCACTAATTGTTAAATTCTTGAAGAGAGTTAGGGTTTCTTCGTCGGAAGTGTTGGTAAAGATTTTCAAATCTTCGTCCTCTATGAACTTATCTTGGTAATTGGATTGATGAACATAAACACTTTTCTCAGTATTCCATCTACCAGTATCGACATTAAATCGTTTGTCGGTATTGTCTAGGTCTGATAGTCCTTTCATATATTTTTGAAATTTTGACTTTGTTGATATTGGTATTGTTGAATCCATTTTTTGTCGATTTTCCGATAGGTATAGGTGTTGTTATGAATAACATATAATCAATACAAAATTTCAGTTTCGTTATTTTCCAGAGCCGATTTATTGCAAGATTAACAATATATTCAAAAATATTATTCCGACTATATGAGTGAATAAACTATATTTTGTAATATACTCATACTCGTCAAAAATGTTGATTAAGTATGATCCTTCATCATTTAACTAACATTTCGCTTAAATTTAAGTGAAATGCTTTAAGGGTAGAATTATTCTTCAAAAACAGGTCTTCTTCTAGCTCCTTGTCCAGTGTCGCCGCCTCTATTCATATTGGTAAACATAGAGCCGAAATGCGCAATCATACTTCCAATATTAAATCCTCCTTCTGATCTTTCTGGAGGATCAGGGACACCTTCATTTTCTTCCTCTTCGTGTTCTTATTGAACTGGAATATTAGTTCTTGGTCCCTGTCTTCTATGACGAGTATTTTGATTATTTCTGTTATTGTTATCTCCTCCTAGCCATCCAGTTATCATTGTTTGAACAACACCAGCTACTTCTTCACCAAGCCAACCAGAAAGATATTTAACTAAAAGAAAGATCAGACCGTTGAATAATGACAACATGATAATTCTTACTTCTACTGGCCATTCTCCACCAACTACAGAATAATTTTTCTCTCCGAGCTCGATTAATAACCTTTCATATTTGTTCATTGCTGAAAGCTGGCTTATAGTATATCCAGAGAAATTAAGTTTTAACCATTTAACCCCGACTAATTCTATTCCTAACCACAGGACAATTAAATATATCTTATATCCGTCAGCTTCATTTTCTACATGAATTTGTCTAACATATCTCTCATAAGCTGAATGAATTATATCTAAGTTTTCATGTGGGTCTATTTGTGGAATTTCATATTCAGGGAAAGATCTACGCAAAATAGCAAACTTTATTCTAAAATCAGCATAGTGTCTTGCCTTTTCTGATTCTGACATTGTCGAATAATTTGGTCTATAACTAATTTCTTGCTCATAACCCATTGGAGTTTCTTCAGGTGTTCCATATTGTTGTCTTGCATAGTTATGATTTTCATCAATACCAGGATTTTCTTCAAAAGACGAGCCATAACTGTTATATGGTTGTTTAGTTTTGTAGATAGTTCCTTTAGAAACATTTACTCTTTCTCCTGTCTCTACATCAACATATATTTCTGTTTGAGTTCCATCAGGTAATATAGAGACCAATTTCTCTAATCTTCTAATTAAAGGTTCGCTTTTTTCGATAGTTGGCGGTGTATTATCTATTTGTTCGTGTGTTGAGACTGCCTCTATCTGAGAAGTTTGTCGAATATTTCTATCTTCAGAAACAAAATTTTGTACTGATGGTTCAGCGACCGATTGAGTCTTTGTTTGAATATTTCTATCTGTTGAATCATAAACTTGTCCCTCTTCGTAAACACGTTTGGGAGTCTGATTTATTCGATTTCTGTTTGAAGAAATACCTGAGGTATTTTTGACAGATTTTTGTCTTATAAGGCTATCCGTAGGAGACTTAAAATTACGAACTATAATAGGAGAACCTAATATCGGCTCAGTATTATTGTTGTCAGTTGCAGTTGTTGAGGAAATAACTGGTATCTTCTGATTTGAAACCCCGGCTTTGTACGAAAATGGTTTATTTACTTTAGGTGATATGACAGTTTCAACTACATTCCTGAGTACTGGCGGAGAAGCCAGAGTACTATGCTCGTTTGTCAAACGAGGTGATTTTAGTCGTTTCGGAGTTTCCCCTATTGTATCTGTACTAGTCTTATTTACTTTATCTTGCATTAAAGAATTTGCCGGTTCTTGTCTCGAGGAATTTGGTAATTTCTTATTGGATGGGTTAGATATAAGAGGTTTATTATGTGGATTTTTGACCGGGAAAGCAATAGGTAGATTTTTTACTTCTGGCATAGATACCATAGGTAGACTTTGAGTTTTTATTTTTGGTAATTCATAGTGTCTCGGACTCTTTGGACTCTTTGGACTCTTTGGACTCTTTGGACTCTTTGGACTCTTTGGACTTTGTACTTTAATATTTTTAGACTTTGAGACCTCAACATCTGTATTTTTCTTATATTTCTTAGATGGTTCCCTTTTCATTAATGGTGGGGATTTCAAATAATCTTCAACTGTAGGAAGATCATATATACGAGAATCAACAGAAGTAATAAGAGGTAACTTAGAAGTATTTTTCTTCGTATTAGGTAGTGTTTCATCAAACAAAGTTAATCCAAAAGGTCCTATAGGCCCATCTATTGAAGTGGGCTCTCTATTTGAATAAATTCCTTCCCCTGGAACAATATTGGAATCATTGCCATGTACTGTTTTCTTTCGTTTAACTTTCCTTGTTGGTTGAGAAGATATATTAATTTTAGATGGATCTGAAGAGTATTTGTTAGAAGGTAGTTTTTTGAGAACATTGTCTACTGATTCTTCGGTATTAGGATCTTTTACTGATATTTTTCTAGTCGAGTTATCCTGGCTAGATAATAAATCTTTAGCATTTGGACCGACATTTCGTCCGTGTATTCGATAGTTAACTTTTGGACGAGGAGAGGTTAAAAGTTTTGACCTTTTTAGTTCCCTGTAATCAGGTGATTTAATACGTTCATTTGAATAATCTGGTGTTTTTGCTCTAGATATATCATTTCCTGTTGGAGACATAGGATGAACAGGTATTGGTGTTGTTTGACCTGGTATTGTATGTCTTCCGTAATCATGTGTGGCTCCGGGAGTACGTAGAGCTGGTTCACTAGATAAATCTTCTAATTCATAATTAGATATAGGGGTAACTTGTCTATGTTTAATAGCATTACTAGAGTTAGGAACAGGTGAAGATAAAGGTGAAGATAAAGGTGAATTAGATGGTGATGAAGAAACAAAGGAATTTGCAATCTTCTCTATTTGATCACTCCCTAAAATATCTTCGTGAGGTGTTCCGTTAATTTTTTGTTTTGGGTTGGTTTCCTTTTGATGGTCATTAGATGAATCTCTATTATTTAGATGTTTCTTTGAGTTTGTTCGTTTTTTAGTTTTCTTCTTTGTTTTCCCTGTTTTCCCTGTTTTTCCTCCACTATTTGAAGTTTTAGAGCTTTCTCTGTCCATTAATACGATACAGCTATTTCTCGTTTTCGGTTATCAACGATACTTTAGACCCGTTCGTGTAATGAGTTTTTTGATTCTAAGACGTTTTTTTCTCGATTCGTTACAGAGAAGTTATCTATTTTCTTAAATAGATAACTGTTGTAGATATTAACCTATCCTACAGAGTGATTGAGGAAAACAATTTAATAACAGAAATCCTCAGGATTCTTCAGACAGGAATTTCATAAATTCAATAACCTTTGGTCCATTAATATTAGACTCTGATTCTTGACTAATAAATTTTGGAACACTGAATGTTTGGTGACTTAGTTTACCTGTTTTTATTAATAGTACCTTAGACCAAGGTGAAAGAAAATAATCACTATTCCATAATTTCTTCATAGCTGAAGTGAACTCTTTTATAATTTTTGGATTACTTAGTGATATAGTGAAGAGACTTTTTGTTATTCCATCATCTGAACTCCCTTTAGATGTTTCATGAGATTGGCCACTGAAAAGTAAGGGAATAAGAAAATCATTTTTCTTAAAATATATTTCTATCGAATAAGAGTTTCCATAAACTGACAAGAAGTCATCAAAATATGTATGGTCTATTTGTTTATTAGAAATTTTACGACCACGGAAAGCGCCTCCTATACTAAGAGCTAATATCTTACCTGGAGGTTTAACTATAGATTTAGTAATTTTTGGAATCATAACTTTATGTTGATCAAATGGATATTCAACAAGTCCAGGAAGAAGTCCCATTTTATACAGCCCCATAAGACCCCATTCTGAGAAATTTCCATGTGTTTTTATTAGTTCACCTGTCATTATTTTATTTTCTCTTCTCATTATTAGCACCTGTCTCTCATCTTTTATATTTATAGTTGATGATTGACGAGAAAGAAGTTGTCTTAACGCAGTATTTATAGATTTCAAAGTGCCTATCACCTTGTCGTTAGACAAATCAGAAATATCTATTGCTTTTGTTTGATTTGAGTTGGTGAATAAAGAAGGCATTGATACTGTCTCAGTTATAGGAAGAACTACATACAATTCTTTCTGTGCGTCAGGATAATTTGTTATACTTACTGCTAATGGTATTATATCTGAATACTTTCTAGTAAGAAATATTCTTTGTTCAAGGGCATGATAAAGATCATTAGATGGATATATGGTCCATTTCTTATGTCCTTCATACTGATTCCTGATAATATTTTTTATTTTGGTTATTTCTTGATATTCAGTAAAGTTTGCCTCTATGTTCATATCCCCTAACACTTTAATATTAGGAAAAAACTCTAACAAAACACTATTGTTTTTAATGAGCTCTACGTAGGATCTGTATGAGGCATATTGTAGTTTAATGATTGACTCTTTTCTTCTAGAGAATTCCAGATGAAATTCGATCCTTTTCAAGGTATCAACATTAGCATTAAACCTGAACTTTGGTAATCCGCCCTGTATGATGTTGTTAACAGAAGTTCTGAACCATTGTTTCGGTCCAGGATAGAATTCCACAGAACTTTTGTAGATCGATTTAGAAACATATTTCTGTTCCTTGACCAAAGTTGCCATTGATATTCCTTCTATTCTAAAGTTTAGATATACAGGTGAGGCTTTCCAAAGCTTTGCAATCTCAGCATAAATTAACTCGGTTCTCATATCCTTAATCTCTGAAGATGTGTTCATTTTGAAGTGTGGAACATCTAAAACAAAGGTGTCTGTAGTGATCTTATTTAGAATATTGTCGAAATTTTCCAAGGTATCGTTAAAGAATCTTGAATTTTTCATTAGTAGGCAGTCATCAAAGACTAAAAATTCAGTAGTATCTATTTCTTCATCTAAGCTCATGAGACTCAACACTCTTAGATATAAAGGACTATTAGATAATAATCTGTAGCCATAAAGTTCCTTTAGTTTCTTATTGTCTAGTGATATATGAGAATATCTATTAATGAACACTTGTGTCTTTCCATTATTAGTCATAGGAATGTAATTAATTAAGGAAACTATTTCTTTTTCTTGCTGTTTGTCAAGTGTTGTCTTTAGTAATGAAGTTTTCTGGACGATATCAACATTACTAATATTTAAGCAAAAATGTTTCTGAAGATATCCCTTGATAATCTCATTTAGACCGCTCACTAAATCTGGATTAACTAGTCCTTCATTAATTTCTAATGTATAAGTCACAGGATAATATCTTATGTTTTCGACAAGTTTCATAGTTGTCTTGAAAAGGTTGCTCTTCATATCTGGGATATTCACATATATTCTCATCTTTATAAGACCATTATCTAGATTGGTTAATGTAACTACTGAATCAAGAATAGAGAAATTGCTTAGTACTTGTCGGTACTCTTTCGACATTCTAGGATTGTAGGGATCAGTAACAAAAACTATTTGTGTCTTCCCTGATATCTGATTTTTACGTTTATTTCCATTGTGAGATCCAGATATCATTGAAGATTTGCTCGAGCTAGGTCTACCATTATATAATTGGATTTTTTTATCGGTTAAATATTTATGACTTGAAGAAGACATTGATATATTCCTAATGTTTTTCTTATGTTATTTTAACCTTTTGAGTCTAAATATATATCTCCCGTTCAGAAAACAAATTACCACAAAATATTCGAATGGAGGACACAGAGTCACCTAAAAAGATTAAGTTAACAAATGAGGAAACCCTGGTTATTCGAAAATTTATGAGAAAAACCATAGCCTACTACCTGACCTACTTTAAAAATATTAAACTAACTGAAGAACAAACTAAATATCTTGACTCATTAAATATAGATAAAGGTTGCGTCGCGGAACTGGGGGTAACTAAAAAATCTTTAGAGAATTTATTGAAATCATTGAAATCACTAGCTATAGGGGGTATCGGTAATGTCTTATTTGATTATTTTTATTATTGGGACGATCAACAAACAGGCAAAAAAATTCATAATTTCTGTGATTTTACCTTATCAATATTCACATCAGAAATGTTAGGTAAAATGACGATAAATTTTAACGATAGTTATTGTGTTGAAAATATTATTGAAAGACATGGCCTGATGAATTTTTTTAGCTATTATCTAAATGAATTCTTAATATATCAGAAGAAATTTTCCATTAAGAGAGTAGACAATGTTGATTATATTAAAGAGCCCGGTATGTTAAGTAAATTAGAGTAATTTCTAAACTAAAATAACCTGGCAATCTAGATAGACTGTTATTTTCTGATACTTATTAACAAAAATGCAATCCTTCGAATTAAACTTCTATTAAATTTAATGTAGAACAATTACAGTGCATAACCTTTAATTGACTAAAAAATAGAGTCATTTTGAAAAAATTCAGAGAAAAATCCTTTTCAAAAGTTTAAGCGAGAATAGATTTTCTTAGAAAAGAAAACCAGATCATTGAGTTGTTGCAGATGACAAAAAATTCTAGATATCATAGCTTTGTTACTTCTTTCCCTGAAACTGGGGAAAGTTCTTCTAGTAATGAAACAGAAGTAGAACATGATTTTTATCATAAGGGATATGATGATAACTCTTCCTCAATCAAATCAAGAGAGTCTTCTCAATATTTTCAAACTAATGGTAGTAGTAATTCCAAAAGATACCCTCATATGACTATTGAAGGGGACAATGGATTAGAGACTAATTTTTACAAAAATGGCTCTCGATATTTACTTGTTGATTCAGTTCATACTAAGGGAGGAAAATTTTTGAAGATTGATTTACAGTCATTGGAAGATAAGCTCAAAAGAGTGAACACTTTCAAAAATAAAAAGTATGATGATTTGTCACTTGATGAAAGAAATTGTGTTAATCAAATATGGCAAGTTGTTGATGCTACTAGAGATAGTATCTCTTATAGTACTATTTACGGTCTTTTGGTAAAATACTTGGGTGAGTTTAAATCAATAAAACCTAAAAGTGTTTTAGCTATCCTTGCTGGTTGTACAAAAGAATATAAAGGTAATCCTGGCAAATCAGGGTGTTCGCTGTTCTGCGCTGGCTCAGTTCCTAGACCAAAAGGTGATGATTCTTTCCAGTTTTGTGAATATAACGTCATTTATGCAGATTTCGATCATTCCAAAGGTAAAGGAAAGAAAGGATACACGTTTTCCCATCTCCACAAGAAATCATCTGACGTGGCCTATCTTTATGTTGATCAAACAGATGCTTATAAGCTTAATGGATTCAGTAAGGAAGAAAAAGCCCAGCTTTTAGCTTTGGGTATTAAGAAAGTTCAAGTTTACGGAATTGCCAACGATGCATCTCATGTTCAATTGACCAAACTTGTCAAGATTGAAGATCTGCCATCAAGAGAATATTCTAAGAATCATAGTTCTAACGGTAATAACAATGGAGTTATCTTATTCATTGTGATTGCTATAATTATTGTTATTTTGTTATTTTTCTTGTTCCGTAGAAATGGTTACTATGGTTATGGAGGATCAAGCACAAGTAACTATAATACAAATTATTGGTCTACCAATTCCAGAACAAGTAGCGTTGGACTTTATTAGGTAAGATGCTTTAAATTTTCACTTTGATAAAGTGAAAATTCATAATTGTCTATCTTATTTTAGAGTTGATTTTTGTCCAGATTTCACTAAGACTCATTCCATTTTTAGAAATAGTAACAATTCTTGTTGATCTAGCACGTAAAATAATTTCGTATAAATCATTACTCTCAGTTGTTGAAGGAGTAGAAATAGAAATATCATTAATGGCAATTACCATTGTTGATGAATTTATCTTTCCATCACTACTTGTTCCATTACTAGGCATTCCATTCATAGTTAGTTTTGATTTAGCAAGATAAGGATCTGTGCTTCCTATTTTTATCATTAGTATAGGATCTATTCTATCAAAAACACAGCCAGATTGAACATCTCTACTATGACTAAGTCTTGAGAATGATTTACAGTTGTAACCATTCTCTTGCGAACAGGTACGAGTATGAAAATACGGTTCGAAGCACTCAGAATGAATGCTGGATTTAGTTTGATCTCTCGGATTACCGGTATGTTGAATATAACTACTTTCAATTGGATTCCATCCTCTATCGGAATCATGGTGGCTTGTTGTATAATTTGAATAATCATTCAATTCCATAGATCTTGTGTGCCTTGCTTTCCATGTTAAAAATGTTACAGGATTGCTAGAACTTAATTTTATAGAAACAGTTTTTCCAGAAGGCTGTGGATCCAATCCATGTCTGATTGTTTCGAAATTCTCTACTAATATTTTGAGTGGATCACTATTTTTTCTCCACTCTCTCTCTTCATCAGTAATTACACTATATCTTCCCCACATACGGAATTTACCAAAATTAAGATTTCCAGGTTTCAGATAATCTAGATTAAATGGAGTTCTTTTCCATGTATCTTTCTCTGCTTCACTCTTTGCTTTTTTGGTTCTAACCATCATCATTATAAGTTTACTCAGATCTTTCTTGAAGACACATCGATATGATACTTTACTCAAAGTACTATAAAATAATGGTATAGCTGTTCCATTTCCACTGAAAAAAGGTAGAGGAAGACCGATCTCAGATGATGGAAGTTTTTTGGACCATGTTTGATAATAGTAAGTATTACCTATAATTCTATTAAGAAGATCTCGCTTACCTGGGGCAACAAAATAATGAACCCAATCATCAAGACTTTCGGGATCAAAGGTTTGAATAGTTGTGTCGTTGAATCTTAATTCAACACTCTTGATCAGATGATTTGCAGGATTTCTTGGAAACCTAATTCTCATTGCTTTTGGAGCCTTTACTTCAATTTCAGGAATATTTACAGTTAAATAGGTATGACTTATAAAATCATATTTGTCCGAAGCGGTAAAAGTAGTATGATCATCAGAAGGTACTTGAGACAACTCATCGGTTACTTGAACATACCAAGATCTTTTTCTGAATTCATAAGTGAAAGGACTGCTAACAACATCACTCTTATTAGAAGAACTATGAAGTTTTGCTTGAATCTTCGTCAAGGCAGCTATTTCTAGAGTAGCAGCATTTGATTGGTTCTTGGACATCTTGTGTTTTTGTCCTAACCTATTTAACTTTATACATGTTTTGAGTAAGACTTGAAATATCTATCTCATTCATTAAATATTTTTTTTAGTGAATGATTTACTAGGGCAAACTAGTATTGAAACTATACTAAAATAGTTTGCTTATTTTTCTTCACTCTGTACATATAAATCACTAACCTATTAAGATAGAAAACATCATTTGTATAAATGTTAAATTGTTAAATTTATATAAATATTAATAAAATCATATGTTCCTACTAATAAGCCTAAATCATCTATATTAATAACATGTATATATAAATGACCGAAAATGCGGGGAAAGATGATTCTGATAAATCAAAAAATGACACAATAAAATCCAATCTAGCAAATTAAGATAATAGCTTGAAAATTCGGATATTTGACGGACGAAATTGAAAAACCTAAAAAGAAAAATCTCTCATATAAAAACAATCCTTCCAAGAACAGAAAAAGAAAAATTCAAAAATTCAAAATGGCAACTGTAGTTACTACCGTAAAAGATTTTAATTCAACTCTCGCTCCCTTTAAAAAGCAGGTACGAGATGCAGCACGACTTGCAGCAAAAGCTGGTTCACTCAAGACAGGTCAAAAACTTATTTACCAAACTCCAGCTGGGACTGTGATCATCGGAGTTCGTGAAGCACTTTCTATTCACTCAGCAGCTGTCAACAGACTTCTCAAGGCAGCTTCTGACATGTTCTCTGGATTGAAGAAATCTAAGAAGGGCAAGAAACGAACTGGTAATCAAGGATTCCGGTTTCCCTTCATTGTTGGACCAGAATTGGTTAACTTCTTCTCCAATGGCAATCTCGGACCAGCTCAACCCAGCGTTGTTGGGTCTTCTCCTCTTAAGTCATATCTTTCTTTCATTGGAGCTGATAACCCTGCCAACGCAACTTATGTTGTTACTCAGGCTATTCTCACACCACTTTTTGCCATCTATGCTCATGTCAACAACCTGGCTTCTCTTTCCACCCACAACAAAGGTACACCTAACAAATTGAACTGGAATGGCCAATGGTTGGGAGCTGATACCACCATGAAAGAATATCTCAAGAATACTCTTACTACTGTTACTGCTGAATCTCTGTCTCCAACAAAAGAAGCCCGTCGAGCTGAGCGAAGAGCTAAGGTCGATGCACAAATTGCCGTTGAAACATCCAAGTATAATCAATTGGTTGTTGAAGCACAAGCTGCTGCTGTACAAGGCAAGACTACTGATAAACTCGAGAAGGAAGCAACAAAGAAGCAAGCCAAGATTGCTAGTTTGAAGCGTCAACGTGCTGACATTAAGCCATTCGATGAAAATGACTTCCAATACTTTGACTTCCAAAGTCTGGTCAAGGCCAATCGTCTTACTCCAGAAACTGCTGTTACCGCAGGTGTCCCATCTGCAACTGCAGCTAATGCAGCTACTCTAGTAGCTCGACCTGAAGGTTACAAAGAAGACATCAAACGTTTGGTTGCTGCAGTTGATACTCAACTCAAAGCAGGTGTCGGCGTTGATGCATCTGCTATTGCCACCCAACTTTTCGGTGGTCAAATCAAACCACAAGTTGCTCTCTTTGCCCGTCTCTATCAAGAACAAATTGTTGTTTCCAATGCTCTTAACTACTACCGACAACAACGTGAAGCTGAAAAGAAAGCTCTCTTGGCTCAACGAAAAGCTGGCCTCTAAACACCTATCGTCGATAAATATATATAAAATAAAAAACACACATATCCCTCCTATGAGAGGAATATGTAATATCAAAGACAAACATTACTTTTGAATAGCAGCTACCCAATGAGTAACTCTTTTATCATCAAATTCTCCTGTAACTACTGGGTTACCTAGAGGATCTGTCTTTTTCTTATAAACTTGTAAAACAAAGGTGTAACTTCCTTTATTTCCGTTTGGATCTACGTAATCTCTAACTGAGACTCCTCTACTTCTATATGAGTCTCTAATCACTTTCATCGAGTTTTTTCTAAGATCATTCATTTCAGTTTCATTAAGGCTAGATATTAATCTATTAGGACGAACCTTTGATCGGTAGAGTATTTCAGCTTTTAGATAATTTCCTATTCCACAGAAATACCTCTGATCCATCAAAAATTTACAAATTTGCCAATCTGGCCTCAGATCACATTTTGCTTTCCACAATTCAGTAGTGATATTCTCGGTCAAAACATCATTACCTAGTTTGTTTATTTTTCCTCTAAACTCGGCTTCATCCATAATGAACAAATTACCATGTTTCCTAAAATCATTAAAGTAGGCTACATCTTTAATAATGTTTAACTTCCACGGACTTCCGTCATTTTTCTTTACATTTGAAGAGATTCCAGTGTTAATCCAGAAGTTTGTATGTTTTTTCTTTTTATCACTTAATATGTGCAGTTTTTCTTTGAAAAGCCAAACTCCTGACATTCCCATAGTACTATTCAAATACATTTTTTTATTGGTTATTGAACCATCCATTTTTGTTTCTTTACCAGAGAAAATAAAGAATATTTGTTTACCTTTGCAGGTAACTCCGTCTATTTTCATTGGTAATAGCTTGGAAAAATCGGAATATTTAATCATTCTCTTGCAGTTGTTCTTGGAAAGTCCCTTGGACCATCCGAAACTAACTAAAGTTTTTCCCTTCAGTCTTGAGTTCAAAGCCTCTGTTATAGTTCTAACTTCTGGTCCTTCTGGCATCTTTCCTCTAACTCATAATCTCTTTTGTCAGCCTCATTTTCTAGAAGTTCGGTATTGGGAAAATTAGGAATTCTGTGGGCAAAAAGAATAAATAAACAAACAAAAAAATAGAGAGTTTTGTTCTAAATGTCGCAACCAGTATTACATACTTCTGATTCGTTCACTACTTCTTCTAAGGCACCTTTAGGTGAAATCACTGCAACTCTTTTCGCTCAACAAGCTGTTTATCAGCTATCAGATAGTGATTTTAACCTAAATACAAAGGATGCAATTACTACCAAATGGGATGATTGCATGATTATCCTCTTTTATGACGAGGGTCCAGAATCAAAAGATTTGGTAAGAGTTTGGGCAGCTGTAGGATCTCAAGTTGTTGGTCCCGTATTTGGAGCTTGCAATTTAAGGTTGTCAAGAGGAGTAGCTAAAGCATTCGCAAATCTTAATATGAAAAACGGGACCTACAAACCTTTTGCATTAAAAGGAATACCATTTATATTGACCTACCAAAATGGTTCTCCAGTAGGTTTCTATAATGGAGATCGGGAAGTTCAAGCTATTGTTGATTTTTCTCTAACTCTTGCTTGTAAAGCAGACTATTATGAGCCGTTACAATTACCTGCGGGTAAAACTGTATATCAACAAGATAATATCTCAGTTGCTGGATGGACGGAATATAAACCTCAAAGAACTTCTTCAATACAATATAAAGCTGGGGATCCTGTTAGAAGATTTGATGTTTCTAGAGTCCCAACTTCAACCGCACAACAATTTGTACCAGCTTCTACTGTACCAACTTCTACTGTATCAACTTCTACTGTAACAGCACCAACTCAAACAGTTCAAACGATACCATCTGCAGTACAACCCCAGTTATTAATACCTACTACGGTTCAAACAGCAACTCCATTACCACCTCATCCTGGTAATCCATCATAACTTTATAAGTTTACACATGACTCTATATGAGTTATATGTTAAGTCCTGATAGGACTTCCTAATATTTTATTTTAAATGGTTATTTAATACCATCCGTTAGATCCACAACAACTGAAGAGAACTGCTAGAATGATACAGATAACAATGGCAATTCCGATAGACCACCAAATAGCTTTGGCTTGATCTACTTCGTCAGATTTGTAGGACTTATGGGATTTTCCTGATTTGTGGTTATGATCTCCATGATCATGTTTTTCATCTTTCAGAATGAAATCTGGTTTAGCCAAGACCAAGAAAATATAAACAAGAACTGCAATTACAATGAACCAAACGACATACCACCACCAGCTGCTGCTGCTTGAGTAGGCGTCGCATCCACACCCAGTAGGATGTGATTGTTTGCAATCAGTTGGAGGATAAGGCTTCTTATTGTAGCAATCTCCTTTCTTTGAATGACAATCACCCTTCATAGGTTTAGGTGATTTTTCGACATGAACTGCAGGACCAACAACATGATCAACATGAACTGCAGGACCAACAACATGATCAACATGAACTGCTGTTGGGGTATAAGCTGACGGAGAACCCATGGTTCTACCGATAGCATCAGGGGACAATGATTCTAATACTGCAACGGACATTTTAGTAAACTATTTGATGTAAAGGTTGTTTTTGTAAGGATATTTTTTTTGTAGTAACTTTGTTTTTTTCTGGAGCTAAATCTGATAAATACGGAATTTATTTTACAGCTTGTTCTCCGAAGCCAACACCAGTAGGGAATCTTGGAGCGTTAGTATCTGGATATCTTTCGAAAAATCTATAAGTATACCTACGACCAAGAACTAAAGACGGATTTCTCGTCCAAACAAGTCTTTCTTCAAATGTCCCAGCTGGTCTCATTTCAAATTCGTTGCCTAAATCGTCTCTAATCTTAAACTTAGCTAATTTATTTCCAGTGGTGTCTCTTTCATCGCTTTCTACTAACTCAATAATTGTTCCTTCTTCATCCTCAAATTGCTTGAACTTAAGTAAACTATTGTTTCTTCCACTTCTGTATTGTGCTTCTTTAATTTTCTTTGCTGTAGGATTTGGTCCAGCAATTTTTCTAATCATCAATCCCTCGTATCCATTAGACGCATAGTAATTGTGATGTTGGTGTAGTTCTTCATGAGAATTTGCAACTCCAATACCGAGCATTTTCAGATGTGATGGTTCCCCAAGTCCCTTTATTTTCCTATCAGCTAAATATTTTAACCAGGCTTTAAAGAGTATCAAGTACCTTTTTTCCGAAACAAGACGTTCAATATCAATCATATCAAAAATGTAGTATTGAACATCTTTGTTCAAAGGGTGTTCTTCGATAATGGTTTTGACAGCAGACGATAGAGTATTGAAGCTATGTTCTGGTAGATAAAGCTCCCCGTCTATCAACGATCCTCTTGGTAAATAATTAATGAACTCAGCTAATTGTTTCTTGGGTTCTGATAGCCATTTAAAAGGCGTTTTAGTTTCCCTAGATCTTATTAGAATAGGTTCGTTAGGATCATTGTTAGGATAGGTTACTCCTCTATATCCATCTATTTTTGCCTGATAAAGCACAGGAAAAGTTCTGATGTTTGTGTTTTTCCATTTATTTTTCTTTTTATCCCATTTGGTGTTAGGAGGGATATATGTTGCAGCTAATTGTGGATCTATTAAATTGTAAGTTTCCCCTGATGGACGATAACCAGAACGAAATTTATTGTTCCACCTAGCTCTAGCCTCTAAGATTGCTTGTTCCTTGTAATCTCTTCCAGTAGTATTCAGCTTGACGTCTCGAATATCTTTTTGAATCTTTCCACCTACCTGTCCAAAAACAATATTTAATTGGTTAGATGATGAATCAAACCCTATTTGCCAAACTATTTCCGTTCCTGTTTGAGATCTTTTGTAAAGAGGAATTATGGCCCAATTGCCTTCTGGAGGTTCCTCTTGATAATTTATGTCTGTCCATTGAAGAAGATTACTATCTGTAATTTCGTCTATGTTAGTTGGATTAACATTAACTGGTGGTAAAACTAAAATGATTTCCTGAGTAGGGGGTGCTGTAAGTGCATCTTGCAAATGTTGGAGGTTATCCATTTAACTACAATCTCTTGCAATAAAGTGTTTTAAGCAACTAAATAAACAATGGGAGAGATCATTTTTTTAAATGTTAATATAGAATCATGAATCTGATAGACACATGTGATAGAGGAACAAGTTATCACAAATAAATCTTTTAAAATGACTAGGAACATATCATTATAGTTTAATGATATGTTAGTTGTTCTATATAGCAACTAGTTAAGATAAATATTGATAATCTTATGAGTAGGTAATCCACATTGTAGCAGATCCTACTGGATTGTAAGGCCCTGGTAAATTGAATTCAATAGTAGTTCCACTAAGAGTACCAAACACTGTAACTGATTTGTTGTTGGCGTCCTGATATTGCAAGCATGCCTTAGATACCCCAGTAATAGTACCTACAAATGAAAGATCTACATTAAGTTGTGATCCGACAGTTCCATCAGTCTGTGCACTTTGGAAGACATCAGTGAATGGATGGATTTTGGCTACAATATCAGAATCATGAAGGGCGCTGTCCGCTGCTCCGCTAAATTCAGTTAAATCCAATGAAACAATTTCAATTATAGTACATGGTGGGCCTACAGGTCCAGTAGCACCAGTGTTAACGGCTGTTCCTGGTAGTCCAGTTGGACCTTGAATACCGTATGGACCAGTATAACCAGTTGGTCCAGTTACGTCACTATCGACTCCGGTTGGACCTTGAATACCAGTCGGGCCAGTCGGACCAGTATAACCAGTAGGACCTTTCATACCAGTAGGACCTAATGCTCCAGTATAACCAGTTGGTCCAGTTACAGTACTATCAGCACCAATAGGACCTTGCAAACCAGTTGGACCTAATGCTCCAGTATAACCAGTTGGTCCAGTTACAGTACTATCAGCACCAATAGGACCTTGAATACCAGTTGGACCAGTATAACCAGTTGGACCAGTTACAGTACTTTGAAGACCAGTAGGACCTTGAATACCAGTTGGACCAGTATAACCAGTTGGACCAGTTACAGTACTTTGAAGACCAGTTGGACCTTGTGGACCAGTTGCACCAGCAGTACCAGCATCACCTTCAGGACCTTCAGGACCTTCAGCGCCCATCATACCCATTTGACCTTGTGGACCAGTTGGACCAGTGCACTTAGGCCCAGTATAACCAGTTGGTCCAGTTACAGTACTATCAGCACCCATAGGACCTTGAAGACCGATTGGACCAGTATAACCAGTTGGTCCAGTTACAGTACTATCAGTACCCATGGGACCTTGAAGACCGGTTGGACCAGTGTAACCAGTAGAACCTTGAGTTCCAGACGATCCAGTATGACCTTGGGGACCTGTGACATCACTCATTGGACCAGTCATACCCCTAGGACCGGTTGGACCAGTACATTTGGGACCGGTAGGACCAGGAACATTGCTGTCCGCACCAGTTTCACCAGTATAACCTATAGCACCCATTGGACCCTGAGCACCCATTGGTCCCTTAGGACCTTCAAGACCTTGTGGACCTTGTGGACCTTGATTACCAGCACATCCCTGTGGACCTTGTGGACCTATAGGACCTTGATCACCTTTGTCTCCTTTATAACCTTTAGGTCCTTTAGGACCAGTAGGTCCTTGTTCGCCTTGTTGACCCTGATCACCTTGATCACCTTTAGGTCCCTGTGGACCATAACCACCAGCAGGTCCTTTCATACCTGTAGGACCAGTGGATCCCTCACCTTGTGAACCTTGTGGACCAGTTGCTCCTGTATTTGCTGCATTGCCATCAGATCCCTTAGGACCAGTTGGACCAGTATCACCAGTATCGCCGGGTGGACCAGGTGGACCAGGTGGACCTTGACTACCAGAACCTCCAGGACCAGTTGGCCCTATATCTCCTTTGGTACCAGTATCTCCGGTTTGTCCTGTATCACCAGGATAACCTCTTGGGCCTCTAGGCCCTCGTGGACCAGTAGGACAATAACATTTCTGTTCGTAATAACAATCGTCTTCGTCTGAATAATGACTCATCAGCTGTTCTTTTACTTTATGTTTTTATTTCTCTTAAAAGTTTTATTGACTTTTCCGAATCCTGAATGATCTAAATGGATATTTTTGCCAAACTTATCAACTTTGTAGATGCTAATCCCTTACTTTAGACTAAGTTTAGTTTTTATTTATCTGGGCACACAATTGATATGTATATATAGATGAGCGATTTTACTCTCTAAAGAGATTATAAAATGAAACTAAAAAATAGAAATTTCAGAAAATATTTGTTATTATGTCAAGGTTTGTGCTTTACGCACCAAATGAGACGATAATCCAATCTCTTAACCATTGAAAATGAAGGTTTTTATGGGAATTTTCTTAAATCTAACAATTCATTAGTCAAATGGGCGAAACTTACGATAAACATACACTTTATGTTAGTTATGATGGAGACATTAATAGCGAACAAATAGCTTGTTGCTTCCATCATGCGATATCCAAACTAAAAATTCCCTGTGATTTTAGAGTTAATCTTGTCACCAATCAATCAGGACAAAAATTCGGATATGCTTATGTAAGAGTAAGTAATCCAAAAATTTATCACGTCTTGATTGGGTTAGATCTCACAGGAAGAAAAATTACTAAAAATATACAAGATCCCAAATGGAAAGCTCCAGAAAAACCATTAGACATTGCTTTGAAAGAACTCAAAAAGTCCTTTACCGAAGACACTATAACTAACCCTGAAATCGATGATGTTTCAGGATGGGGACTAGAAGAAGATGATATTTTTTCATCTAATAGTTGGGGATGTGATCCTGTTGTAGAGGATAAGGGAACCCAAATAAAAAACTTGAAAGAAAGCTATAATCCAAACATGATTACAGTCGAAGGTGACCAACTAGTAACTCTACCCAAATACGAGCTTTCAGATAATCAACTCAAATTGGTATATCAAAAAATGTTGGACAAAGAAGAGATTGATAAGGACACAACTCTAGAACAAGCAATCAAGACTGGAAAGATATCTAAATTCCAAAAATTAAAGGTTTCCGCTGCGTATACACCTCAACCAACTGACGAATATGCTTATCTATTCATTGTAGTACCAAAGTGGGTAACACATCAAATGTTAAAAGCTATAGTTGGTCCTTACGCCAGTTATACTAAAAGTGGAAAGTATCCAATGGTCAGAGAAAGAACAACAAAATCAGGAAAAAAATCATTTACTATATACTTTGAACGAGGAACATTTGATATTTTCTTTGCTCATTTAATGTTGAGAAAGGTCCCCGTAATAAACAAAGAAAACAATGAGATCCATACTCTCTACTTCACTTTATCATTCAGAAACCAAACAAAATAACACCTCTATTTTAAATATCTCACATTGGGTGAGATATTTTCCATTAACATAAAACGAACAACCATTTGTTCTTAGATATGATCGAACATTATTATCCCGACAAACACCACCATGTTGATTATGGTACACATGACGGGTATTATCAATGGATTATGTGGATAACATTTGTCCTAGTAATCATCTTGCTTATATGGTTCATTATATTTATGATTAGTTCATCATCACAAAAAAATACCATAACAACTTACGGTATTTCTTGGAAGATTCAACGAGGAAAGACCTCAGGGAGTTCTGATACTATGACAACCGGAGGTAATGATTTATATATAGGTCAAAGTTCTGAAGCACTAAATCTGACTATCCTTCCATCTGAAAGCAATAAGGAAGGAAGAGAAATAGGAGTAAAAAATGTATCAACACAAAATATAGTCATGAAAGGAGGAACCGGAGTAACTCTAGATGCTGGTGGTCTCAATTTAACAGTAACTCCCGGACAAACTGCTATCTTTGTTAATACAGGTAATGATGATTTCTTGCGATTACAATAATAACTTCAACAAAATTTTATCTGAGATAACCCTCAGATGAAATATTTTTGTCTGATATTCATGTACTTGTTGATGTCTCAAAATCTTTCTCACCATATTTCTGTAACATTCCAACTATGTCAGAATGATTATTCATAGCCGCATATTCAATGGCTCCCTCTTCCCAATCAGATTTTAAACTAATATCGGCTCCAGATTTTAATAGATCCAAAACAAACTTGGTACACCCGTATTGAGAAGCAATAACTAGTGCAGTGCGGCCATGTTTACCTCTAACATTCACATCTTGATTTTATTTTTGTCTCATCATTATAGAGGTAGTATAACTTTTTCAACATTAAAATATTACCATGTGTTACCGCATAATAGAGAGCTGTGTTTCCATTATTATCATTCAGATTAATGTCAGCTCCAATTAGAATGGGATACCAAAATCCATATTATATTCTAAGAGTTCTAGTCATACATAATTTAGCATGTTGACTTAAATACATTATGGCTGTCATGCCTATTTTAGCTTGAATATTTGCGTTTCCAATATCACATAAAATATTAATATCTTCCATATTACCGAGACGACAAGCTTTGATCAGATTTGTCTCGTTATTTTTATCTATGTCGCACTTAGATCCTTTGCTATTGCTTAACATAATGGTGGTATTTGATACTTTCTTGTTTGGGTGAAATAATTTATCTGTTTTCATAAAGCAGTTTAATATATATCCCCCTATACATACACAACATATGATTTTATATCACGAGGTACCAAAAACAAATAAAAATGTCGACCAAAGCCAGAAAATTAAATCGAGATATCCAAAAACTTCAACCGATATATTTTTCATTCTCATAAAGATATTTAGTTACTGATATATCAGTGATTAAACAAGTTCTATTCGTAAAAATCAAAAGCAAAAATGTTGCTATTGAATGATCAGTTGGTGCAAATCTGCTAAATTTTCCTTAAATTCTTGGATCAACTCTCAATTGAAAGGCTTTATGTTTGTCACGATAGATTTTAATGTACAATATTAGTCCATTTAGACAGGGATATCTACATTCCTGGTTACTAACCAAATATTGTCATTGGTTAAGTGCAATTTTTCACCAGACCCTTGTATTTGTGGAAATATGATATTTTCTTCAGTTATCCACATAGATTTCTTAATAGAATACAATCCTCCCACAGTATACTTATAAATAGTACCATCTGACAACAATACCATAACTTCTCGTTGCTCATTGCAGATAATTCCATTCACTACTTCTCTAGAAGGATTAATTTCTATGTTAGCTTTACCGGCTGAATAAATTAATCTATTTTCTTGTCTATCGACTTGTAGTATATGATCTCCATACTCTCCATATGCTATAGGTAAATATCTCATCTCCCTTAACCACTGATTATTTTTATAGGTTAGATATACAAGACCATTGGTTAGCCCTGCAAACTTTGAATGAATTTTGTTTGATGTAGGAATATCGTGTTTTTGATGTTTATTTTCATCAACGTATATAGTGTGTTTTGGTTTGATCTTAATATTTGATTCGTTATAAGATTTTTCGGTTACGATCAAAGTTATTGACTCCTCTGTTTGACTTCTGCAAGTAATAGTGTCTTTAACTTCTAGGTATTTTACCTCTAGGTCATTGAAGGTAGAAACTAATGAGAATACCCATACTCCAGAGTCCTTATTTAAAGAATATAACAGCCCTTTTTTATCTAACGCATAGATATCCCCATTGTATCTTAGAACTTTAAATGGTTTAACGTTGCTTTCGATCTCTGAGAAGTTATAGAAACCAGGAGCAGTTACAACACTTTTAATTTTCTCATCACTTACTACGTAATAAAGGTTAGGTATATCGGAATCACAGATAGAGGAAACCTTGGAAATATTCCAAGAATTGTTCAAGATAGAGAATCTCCCATCTTGGTACTTAAATAAATGGCCATTTAGATTAACATTATCTGGTCGTTGAGGTGAGTGATCATGATGAACAATAGAACTCTTAGTTGTCTTAGTTGTCTTATATTTCCTCGAATGTTTAAAACCAGATCTATTTCTATTTTCCGAATTGTTTGTATCTAAATCATTCTCATTGTCAGGGGGAAGAGGAGTGCACACTCCAAAAAGACAAAAAGATTCTGCCTTGCATTCTATTGGGTTCTTACAGTCTGACATATCAGATTTTTTACAGATTCCGCTACTACATGTTAGTCCAATTTCACATGAATCATATATTCCGTCAGCATCTTCGCCATTCATTTTATCAGAGTTATCTATACATCCTTGAAATAGTTTCCCATTACCTATATGAGAAATACTGTCGTCTTTTTCATTAGAAAAGACTGAACTTCTATAGGGACCTTTTCCGGCAAAATACTTTGTTGATTGCGTTTGGTCATATTCTTCTAATTCTGGGTAATAACCCATTACTCTATCAAGACGATTATTTATGGCTTGGTTTAATGATTTTGGTCTCTTAACAGTATTATTCATAAATGAACCATTGAAATCTTCTATATAACTGCTTATATTGTTATTATCTTTGGTCTCGATAAAAGAAGAAGACCATATTAGAAGAATTGCTACTAATATTATTATGACCAAGAGTAATCCAAAAACTCCAGGCTTCAAATCAATCATTTTTGTTATCGCCACTTTATTATTTCGCGCTCTTGATTTGTTAAAAGTGAAGATACTTGTTTTGAAATATCTCATTATTACCGAAACAACATATATCAGCTTAGCTGAAATATATCAATGAGGACCAGCGTTAGCTGATGAGACATCTAATAGACCTAAAGAATAGCCAGAACTAAAGGTTAACAAATATAATTGATATCTAACACAATATCACGTTAAACACTCAGTCCAGCATTTTTGTAAAATTTAGCGTTGTCTTCCACATTCTTCATTACTGCTTTGGGAATTCTTCCTGGATTTTTCTTATTAAAAGATCTTATTCTCTTAATAGCATCTACTCCATGTTTTCTATGTTTAACTACATAATAAGCACAGATAACTATTTCTACATCTAGTTTGTATTCCCAAACCTTAGGATCAATGAAAATTTTTTGATCTGATGGGAATGGAACATTTTTCGCTTCTAAAGCATAAAGTAGAGACATTCTCTGTTTGCCAGATTTTCTTAGAATATTAATATATTCATATAAAGCATCTACTCGTTTAGTATTACTATCCCAAGCTTCAATATACCATTGTGACATTAAAGCTCTATAACCGTCGCGATTTTTTCTCAATCTTTCCAATCTTTCATTAAAAGCATTAATTGTCTTTGTATTTCTTTCAACAATATATTTCATGTCACAGTCGAATTCAGCAGTTTTCGATGAAAGGGATTCCAAGATTTTCTGTCCGGATTTTATCTTATTGAACTCTTTCTCCAATCTTGTAACCATATTCTTGCTTCCTTCATAGAGACTTCTATAGTTTCTAGCTATTTGAAAATGAGAATAAAATAGTTCTTCATACCAACCACCAGAGTCAATTCTCTTTCTATACCATTCATTTGATTCTTGGTATTTACCGAGAGATCTCAATGTTTGAGCTAGATAAAACTTATATCTTGTATGGTTGTCTTTGTCACTAGGATCTTTAAGACCACCTCTGAGAAGTCTTTCATCTCTAATAAATTTATCATCTTTACAGCCACCATCCTCACGGTCGTCAATAACTAAGTCATTAAATTGAGCCTGACCAACATGACCACTTTTGGTAATTTGTTCATAAAGAAACTTTTCGTCATCGTCAACAAAGGTTAAATCTTTAATTGGTTTTCGTTTTCCTTCCCAATACTCATGTGTTACAGCTCTTGCAGTCCAATTTAATCTAGTACTGACAAGTCTAATGTTCCAATATTCCACTGATGAACTGTATTGTTTGATAGTATAACTATCAAGAGTCAGTGATGATTTCTTAAAAGTATCCTTCACCTCAAGAACCATATCTGCGTCGATCATGAGCAAGTAATCAGCATCAGGAAATGATTCCATTGCAAGAGCTGCTGACCTTGACCTACTTACAGAAAAGTTTACGAATGGTTCGTTATGAACTTTAGTAGGAATATTTTTGGTTTTTCCCCATTTAACAATTAGATCTTTCGTTTTTCCATTGTCCCAATCTTTGGCTTCTGGATTCCCTGTATCCAAAATAGAAACATAATCAATGGCTTTTAAAGCAGAGTTCAAGCATCTAATCATGATTTTTGATTCGTTCTTAACAATCATACAGAGACAAATCTTTGTATTCTTCCTAGTTTTTGAAGATTTACCATTTTTTGGTTTGGATCCATTCTTAGTAGTCTTATTCACATCTCCAGTTGTTAGTGGTTGATCACCTTTGTTCAGTGAACTATTATTTTTCTTTTGTTTTTTTGTCATGATTATGGTTTAAAATTTTAGAGAGAACAGACGATTTTCACGTATTCTTGTTTCTTCAAGGTATTTTAGAAAATATCTCTAACTACTTAGAGATATTTTGTTGTTTCCTATGTTTAGATAGTCGAAAATGGATTGCTATACTTTATGTGAATACCATAAAATAGGAGTTCTATACAGGATACAGTTTTTGTTACTTATTTTACTGGGTAACAATTCTTGGTTTTGTTATTAGAATGTGTGCATGAAGCTGCAATAATAAAGAAAATTACGACAAATATAACTATAGCCCACAAGAAGCCACTTCCGAAATCAAATCCAGAAGATCCACATGTGAAATAAATTAGAGCAAAGAATATTACTACAATGATGATTGCAACAATAATCCAAACAGCTGCATTGTGACTTTCTGTATCCTCGCAAGTAGGACTATGCAGAACTAAATGGAGTAAACTTTCTTCTGATTTAGTAGAATCTTCTGGATCCTCAATCTTAACTCGTTCTAATTTAGTCATCTTTTTTGATCTTGAAAGAAATTTCTTATTCACAAAAAAGACCTATTGCAATAATGTCTCAAATTCAGACTTTACAACCATTTTCTGTATCAGGAGTATCAACAAGCGGTACTCCAATGTTATCAAATCTTTCTGTTCCAAGTAGCGCTTTATCTCCAAATTCTCCAGTTTTGTTTTCTGGTACTGTTTCACCTGAAACACCTACTATAACTGAAATTTTATCAAGCATGCCTCCACTTCCATCTCAAGGTAGTCCAGTCGCAACAGGAACTCAGTCCCCTGTTATATCTCCTTTACCTCAAAGTACTAGAGTAAGTCTTCCAGCTCTTTCTCCGTCCAACGTAATAGCACTTCCAACCGGTAAAGGAAATATAAATGTTCCAACAGCTAGGCAAACAGTAGCTATGGCAGGATTATCTAATGCTGTTAGACCATCTTATGGGACTCCTACAGCTCAACCTATTTTCCAAACTCAATCTCAGATGATTAACAAAGCTTCCATGAATGCCTCTATGAACGCTCATAGTGTGACTGCTGGTACAATGAAAGTTACCACCAAGAGAATGGAAGAAATTCGTCAAGGAAGTCTTGAAGGAAAACTTCATTCTCATGGATATGCAGTGACCGATAAGGTAGTTGTTAAAAGAGCAGATGGAGGACAAGAGAGCAGATATTTGAAGGTTTTGACATCTTCTGGATCTCCAGCACTTGTAATGATTGACGAAGAAGGATATGTCGTTGAGAGTTGTGACGGAAAGATCAGAGTTGAAGTCAGTAACAGTAATTGGGTACCTGCAAGTACAAAAATGGGAGCCCTAGAATGTACAGGTAATGAAGTGTGTGGCGTCGCCTTGAATGTGACGGCGATGTTTGTGTTCTAACTAAGACAGATAGCTCAGCTTCCCCTTCTGAAAAATCCTTGACTATTATGGATCCTTCTCCTAGTAAAGCGGCTCTTGTTGGTAATTCAGCTCTTCCTATCCCAGTTGTATATTTCTCTGAAATTTGCAATGATCCAGAAGGAACTACCTACAAGATCGACTGCGCCTTAGCAAAATTAAGAAAAATCGCCTATAAGGCTTGCATGGGTGAACTTGAATGTGCTAAAAAGACTTCTGCTCAATTACACCAACAGTTTATGCGTCTTTGTGGAAAATTCGGCGACACTTTTAATCAATTGGGAGCAGGTATCAACAAACTGGAAGGTTATAGAAGACGTCTTAAAAGCGATCTTTGCAAAATTGAGGGTCAAGCATGTTACAAACATCGAGAAGACTGTATTAAACAAGCATTATCAAAAATTGGCTTCAATCTCAGAAAGAGAAATGATCTATTTGATGATCTTCTTAAGTTGTGTCGTGAAGTTTCTTCACACAAGACTACCCTTGAGAGACAAAATGAAGAAGTTTCAAAGTTGATTTGCTTTATGGACAAGACATTCAAAGACCTGAATTGTGTTTATAGTGAATAAATTGTACAGTAAAGCAAGTTTTATGGTGAAAATCATAAATATTACTTTAGATGGTGTTGTTATGGGAAGATAATGAATTTTATAACATTTAATATCCCGATGCCTTTTATCATTGTAACAACAATGATAAAATAAATATATATCTTAAAGAACCTATTTCAGATTATTACCTCCAAGAAATGATATTTTAGATCTGAAACCTTATTTAAAGAAGATTCTTTTAATCTGAAAAGATCTGGAAAAATTTTCTGTAAGACAAAAAGAACATCCCGATTTCCAAGTTTTTATAAAATGTCTCATTCAGCATATTCAAGCGATTGCGCTCCCTGCGCCTCCAATACAAACGGAGCATTCAGCTATTGGCTCGGCATCATTGTAGTTCTCGCTATTGCTATTTGGTTAGCACTAGCTTTGTTCAAAGCCATCGATAACACTATAGAAAAGAACACCGAAGACGACGAAGAAAATAACAGAAACATCAATAACAGATGGTGGCACGCACTCATTGCAGCCATCATTGCATTGATCGTTATTTGGTGCGTTTCCAGTTGGCTCGGCTGCGGCGGTTGTGGCGGCAAAAGTGGTTCCATGTTCGGTTATTAAACTAAACATCTAACACAACCTAACACAACCTATGACAATAAAAGTCCAGTCCGCGCCGTCTGTTTCGTCTGTCATCTATTGTCAGGCGAGCACAGAAATCTCACAATTTCTTTAAATAGAATCGGTCAGTCTGTTCTGAGATTGATAACGAAAGTATCTATATTCTAGTCCTTTATCCTGAACGTGATTCGTGCGGACAAGGAGCATATTCTTAATGTGAAAACATTGAAAATATAACCTATTGATGTCTATGTCTCAAAGTCCTATATGATTTGTGTCGTGGGAATTCTTAATATTAAATCAACTTTTGTTAAGGTTGTACTAAGACCTCTTCGACAAAACATCTCACATTGAGTCCATTAAGGATGTCAAATATCTCACATCAAGTGAGATATTTTATGGGAAGATATTTAGTGTAAATACTAAATTAGATTTGTCCAAATGCTTTTTCAGCAGCTACAGATGATGGAGCTACTACTATATGAGGACTTTGAGTGGTTCCGGTTCTTATTAAAGGAAGTGATCTGGACCTTGGAATGACACCAGTAGTTACAGGAGTATGAGTATGTTCGTGAACGTGAGTATGAGTTCCAAGTCTTCCTCCCTTCAGTGTTTCACTATTAAGATGAGTGTGAGATGGACCCACTTGTTGAATAACTCTATAATCTGGAGAAACTGTTCTTACAGGAACATGAGAGTGTACATGTGTTCCTAAATTACCTCCATGAACTAATTCATTAACTTGAGCTCTTGAATAAGGCGCTCCATGATGGTCTCTATCAAGATGATGATGTCCGATTAATCCGGTACTATCACCGTGAAAATAAGTTTTGACATCATCGGAAGCTGCAGTTCTGAACTCTCGAGCAAAGATTAACCTCCAAGCGGACCATAGAAAATGAAGTCCAAAGACAACGGCCAATATTATATTGATCCACATTAAAACATTTGCTTCACCAGATGTCATGGCATTGCAAGTTCCAGTTCTAATTCTATTAAAATAAACAGAATTCGCTATGAATGCTCCAGTCGCAAAGCCGACTGCAGTAGTAGTGACTATTTTATACCAACGAGTTTCGGTTGTATCAGCCATTTCTAACTTTTTTGAAGGTGTAATATTTTTATATTGAATGTTTTCCTGACAGACATCTATAATCTTTTTCAAATAATGAATTGCTGTTTCTGTCGGTTACTCCCAACTAAATCATATAAAAATGACTCCGAAATATCGTATTTAGAGACCGAGAACAAACCATGCAAGATATTGTCTTCTGTGTTAATATCGTTGATACTTTTACAAATTTGCTCCCCTGTTCCGACAACTTCTCAAGGTTTGTGAGATTTCTTTTATTATTATTTTTGTTGGCGCTCTCTTGATTACTCCCTTTAGTGTTTCTAGAGGTTGTCGATGAAAAACTATTTGTCATTCAGTCTTTTAATAAACTACTCTTTTGTGACATTTATGTTTCCCTATATAACTAGTATTATTGTATTAATAATAATCTGTATAAAAAACTATCATCAGAAAATTCTTTCATTGAACTAATCAATACTATGGAACTAATGGAAAACAATATGATGTGAAATTCAATCTATTTCAAATAAGGCCCTTTACAGATTGAGAGGGGCGGGGAGAGACTGAAAAAAATGAAGTCAAAATATGAAATTGGTCAAAGTAACCGAAAAATGGGTGAAAAAGTGATTTGTCGAAATTCTGATCTGGACGAGAAAAATGATTTCAGTTAAAATTGAAGAAGTTCTCGGAATACAGTAAAAATGAAATTGGAAATTCTTGACGAGAATTGATTGTATAAAAACAAAAAATATCTATATAAAAAGAGCATTCCTCAATTCAAAATCTAAACAATCAACATGGCAACAACTCAACAAAAACCACTTTTAACTGGACCTGATGTCCAAAAGGCTGTAGACTCTGGTAAATACTGGAAAATTTCTGTCAAGGATGGAAAATATGTAAAGACTAAAGTTAGTCTTACTGGTGCCAAGAGAATGTGGGCAAAAGATCCTCAGTTTATCTACTACCCAGCCTCTCGTGTTGCAGGAAATGCTGCATTGCTCCAACAGCTTTTTGGGGCCAATATTGACATGAAACAAGTTTACAGTCAAGCGTCAGTCGCTGCTCCTGTTGCCCCTAATGCTGCTAAAGGTATTATGGGTCAAGCCGGTGGTGCATTGTATGCTGCTTATGCAAATGAAGTCGCTCAACTCAAAGCTGCGCGACCAACTACCACCAAGGCAGATCAAATCACTGATAGTGCTTTGAGCTGGATTTTGGCTCATGTTGATGATGGAGAAATTGGCAAGGTAGTTGGTGCCCAATATCAAATTGTTCAAAAAGCTACTCCTGGTACTAAAAAGGCCAAGGCAACTAGAGCAACCAAACCTAAAGTAACTCTTATGAGTCGTATGCTGAAATTGAAGGTAGGTAAGGTTATGGATGCATCTCGAGCTAAACCTAATGGCTCTGGTATCCTCTCTTCAGATCTTCCTGGTGAAAAATCCAAGAAGGTAGGATTTGCTGTATCTGAAGCTGGAGGCCGAATGCTTGTTTCAAATAACGAAAATGGTCTTCTCATTGCTCTTCGATCTCTTGGTCTCAATGCAACACAAATTAACCAATATGTAGCTGCATGGAGACAAGCTCATGCTCAACGAACTGCACCTGTCTTGACTGCCACTCAAATTCAAGTGCAACCAATGGTACTTCAACAACAACCAACTGTCACTGTACCAGTAGGTGTGCCTACTGCCACTGCACTTCCCATGGTAGGAAGTCCTGTAGGAAGTCCTGTAGGTATCGGAGTTCTACCTCGAATCCCTACCTAAGCTGAGATAAAGACGTATAGATTTACTAATAAATATAAAAATAAATATAAAAATAAACATATAGCTCACTGAGAGCCATATGTATTTTAAGAATAATCTATTTAGATGGTAATTCATGAGTGATAAATCTGATAGGTTTAATATAGATCCTTAGAACACCATAATCACCAACACTGGTAATTTGCATGATTGGTTTGTTTGCTTCCGCGTATATTTGTGTTGTTCCATTAGCAGACAAGGTTTCAACTTTAGACAAGTTTTTAAGTATTTCTGGACCTATCGAGCAACCGATGTAATTTCCTCCTTTGAGTGGAATATCCCCGTATTTGAAGAAGTTTCCAGTGTTGTTAGATGTCCTAGCATCTATGGTGAATCCCTTCGGATACATTTTAAATACTATTTGCTGATAATTATCCTTAGTTAGTGCATTGTATGCAGTAGATAGAGATCTAGACAAAACACTACAATTAGGTTTGCTAATAGGCGCCTTATATTTAGGGAATGCATATTTTTTGTTGTCATAAGATAAAATTCTAATAGGTATGTAAGCTAAATTACTATCGTCGGATGTTGATGCTCCATCTATCATTATCTGAAAGAATAACCTGAGTTGTCCCTTTTGTTTAAATAACTTGATTGAACCCTTCTTCCTCACTTGCTTAATTTTGCTGTTAAATTCAGAACCTTTAAATGAAAGTCTAATAGGATATTCTTTATTTGTGCTGACACTATATTCAGTCAATACATGAATTTTTATAGCAAACGCTAAAGTTAAAGTGTTCTCTTCATTGGTAACGAAACATTCCATCCTATTCTCATATAGATTAAATACTATATCATCCTGGGTATTAGCTAAAATAGCCATCAACGATTTAAATGTGTATCCATCGTGGATATAAACCGAAAAATGTGTTTGATCATCATCTGGGTTAACTAAATTTACATCGGGTATAGAAACATTGAGAGTAACATGACGTTTTTGAGGAGTAACACTTGATTTGTTGTAAATTCCCGATAATTGTGGTTGATTTTTAGGTAAGACTTGAGAGGATGAAACAAGAGGAAGCTTCTCCAGTTTCATTTGACCATTTTTAGGCAAAGTATGAGAGTTAATTCTTGTATCAGTAGGTCCAGTCGATGAAAGAGTACCTAAAAGATTTTCTGATGACAAAGTAGTATTGGGCCCTATAAGTGGGTAATTTTTGTCAGGCATTTTGGAGATATCAACTTTACTATTGCTCATAATGTTTGTTTTGAACTTAGATTTACAAGCTTTAGACATTATAAGTCATTTGTTTTTAGTGAAAATAAATGTTGTTCTAAAATATCTGACTTGTAGTTAGATATTTAAGCATACTAGGTGGTTGTTATTTATGAAGAGTCATTTGTTTTTCCTATTCTATGTTTGATGGCTTTAATGAAGTCATGATCTGAATTGAATAAAGACTCTATTTCGTCATTTTCATTTTTAATAGCTATTGTCTCAAAATGATTAGAAGACCAAAGTATAACAACAGAGTCTCGATCTTGATAAATCTCATCAACATCATCCCCAAAGATATAAACATCTTTTGTTATAGAATTTAGGACATAGATGTCTTTTTCCAACACTTTCGAGAAAAATTCAAAAAATTTGTGATCCAAAAAAGCATTGGAATTTAATGTCTTTTTCATCCCTTCCAGTGTGAATTCTTTAGTGATATCTATCGCATTTTTATGTATTTTACTTTGTTTTTTGGGATCCACCTTAGTACTATGAATTTCCTCAAGCACACCTTTACTCAAAGTGTTGTACCAGATTTTTGATTCAGGATCCTTAGAATTTACTTTTGAACCTAATTCCTTGGATAGATCTCTTCTTAGAGATAAAATAAACTTTCTTCTGTCAAAGGGTTTTTTGATTATTTTTCCCGCATTTTTATCTCTATGTAAGGTAAATCCTTGAATGTAAGGAACATGATACGCTTTAACTATAGAATGGAGAAGACAAGAACCGTCTCCAAGAACAGGTATTACTATAACATCCTGATCTCTTTTTTGGTAAGAAAACGGGCCTTTCGGGTTAGTAATCCATTTAAGTATTCTATAGTCTGAAGAAGTTATTATTTCTGTTTGTTCAAGCACAGCTGCTCCTTTATTAGTATCCATTTTCCACTTAGAAACTTTTTCTAATTATTGGTACTTTTAAGCGTTCTTAAATATCTAATGTCGTTAGGAAATTTAAAAGACATACAATTGAAAAATTCGTCTACTCTCAGTACAACTGAGAGAAGATTAAATCTATAGCTTTGGATTGAAACTTGTGTCTAAAGCTTTTATAAATGGATCTTCCTGTTCAAATATGACCTGTATATTACCATTTCTCTTAATTCCTATGATCTCGTAATGAATTCCATTCCCTGAAATAACAAGTATTAATCCTTTATCATAGGGAGTGTTACCTTGAGGATTTCTTTTAGCACCAAGAGATTTGATATGTGGTTGCAGATCTGTAGTTGTTAATCTAGTTACGTAAACATCGATTCCAAGAACCTCTGTTATGTAGCCATAAATTTCATCACCCAAATCACGTCTAGAATTTAATAACCCTTGAATACCAGACAGGGAATAGTCCATGGGTTGTCCTAAACTATCAGTTATAGTTAACCCGAGCTGCATCTGTTGAAGAGCCAATTCCATCAAAGCACCATTAGCAGCTTTTTGATAGTAAGACTTAGATTTTGGATCTTTAGGATCTACCTTTTTATTAAGAAGTACTGCTAGATCTCTTCGAAATTTACTAGCTCTTGATGTTCTATGTACATAATTAGGATTATTAGCATATATGGGATCAATGGCCTTTAACACCGAATGAATAAAGCATGATCCATCACCGATACAAGCTATTCTTACCTTAGTTTCTTCAGGGTAAGAATCAACCCTTATTTCTTGGGTTACTCCGTCACCTTTGCCTATACCACTTTTTGGGTCATAAGACACCGGAAGCATGCCTAAGTAAGTATGTTTAGGTAATTTTATCTTATTGTTTTTTTTGTGGCTCCTGGAGTTGGAAACCCAACAATATTTTGAAATGGCACTGTTTGACCAATCGTTGGAAGTACAGGAAAAGTTCCAATTAAAGGAGGAAGACCTTGTATTTGTGTAGTTGAAGGAGTAGCTGTTGGAAATGTCCTAGGAATAGCAAATGTTTGTCCTTGAATAGAAGGGAGAGGAGGAACAGTATACTGCCCTTGTAAAGGAAACCCTTGAGTTTGTGGAGTTGGCTTCGTCATTGGTGTTTTTCCGGGATTAATTATTGGCCCTATTTGAGTTATAGGAGGAAGAGCTGTTGGAGGCATAAAAGTAGGAACTGTGTTAGGTATCATCTTTGATTTTTCAGTAACAGGATTATCTGTTGGGCCAAAAATTCCATAACTATACATTTTAGAAAGTTGAAGTCCTGCCGGACTTAAGAATTTTTCTTTATCTGATCTTCTTTCCCATAGGAGACCAAACCCATATGATCCAAGTTTGAGTCTTAAATCGTTGATAAAAACTAACCATTCAGTCTGTTTATTGACAATTGTTCCCTTAATATCGATGTCAAGTTGTCGTTTCTTAGGATAATATTTAAGATCAGCTTGGCCCAATTTGAGTTCTGTTATCGGAAGAGCGTTCCCAAACGTAGGATCAAATATTTCTTTAACCGCATCACCGTTTATGGTCATAAATATAACTTGACCCCCTGGTTTAAGTGTTTGAACTATAGTCTGTATAAGTTGATCCAATATAGCTTCAGACTGCCAAAAGAAGGAAAGAGACAACATAAGAGATACAGTATCTACCTTACCCCCAGGAATCCATTCTCTAACTGCTTGAACAATTGTATTAGTATCTTCTCCACCTGTTTGAACTATTTTTACTCGATCTGAAAGACCATGGGTAATTAATCTTCTTTTTTGTTCTTCTATATGAAGGGAATCTGGTTCTACCGAAACAATTCTTGAATATTTTCCCCATTTACTGGCATCTGCATCTCCACCATTACCAGTTCCAATTCCTAATATTGTAGGTTTAACTTGTGTTGATGTCTGTTTATAGAAAGGACTAGATAATCTTTGTTTGTCTGGTCGAAATCTTTTAACATCTTCACTAAATAACTCTTGTCTTTTAACACGATTAAAGTATCTTCTCATCAAGATTAGGTCTTCACCTTTTAATGTTGATTCCAATATCGACCTATGATTAAGGTCCCAAGTATCTTCAGCAAACGGACGTCCATTTGGACGGTTTTTATCTGTTCTTAATCTAACAGGAACTAGAGTGCCCTTTCTTGGGTCTGTAGCAGATATAAGCCATTTAAATTCAACAACTGTTCCACTAGGAGTAAGTTCAGGAGTAAGGACTAATTTACCGTCTTGACTTTTATTTGAAACATTATCGCCAAGGGGATTAAAAGAGGTTCCTTCAAATACTGATAGCTTACCTTGACGTTCACCAACTAATAAAATGAGTTTGGTTCCAGAAGGGGTAGCTTTCCATTGAATTGCAAAGTCAATAGTTAAATCATCCTGTGGCTTCCATTTGCATATATCTGGTCGTTTTGTTAACTTTCTCATATATAAAGGCAGTCTATCTGATCTTTTTGATCCTTTTTCTTTACCCTTCCATGAGTAATATGGCATATTTTCCGGCATTAAGATAAATCCGTCATTCTCGTAAGAAAGATAAGGTTGTTCTCTAAACATCTCGGACATAAGATGAAAGAAATCATCAGGTGTTTTGAATCCCTTGAACGTTTTGGTATTTACAGCCAATAGTTTGTCAAAGTTAGTGATAAAGGTCGACCAATTGTTAATAATGTCAACTAAGTGTTGTCCAGTCATCATTCTTTCACTGTGTTTCTTTAATTGGATACCACGGTCAGAAGAAAATCTTCCCTGACCAGGTATTGCTAAAGTGTCAAATACTAAAAACCAATATATTGAATTAACCCTTTTCTTTGACATAGCGGTATCTACCTTAGGAAGACGTTTATCCATAGGAACAAGTTCTCCTTCAACAATATAACCAATTCCTTGTTTATTTGGAACAAAATTAGTTAATTTGTTTGCTTCATCAGGAGCCATTACTAACCAAAGTCCTGTTTCATGAACAACTAGAAGCTTTCTCAATCCGTCTGTTTTATGTGTTGCTCTATAAGTTTCATATTTATTTAGGGCTAAACCACCTGATACTATATCTGGGGCTTTCAAGTTTCTGGCTTGGAAAAGAACTCGAGAATCAATAATCCAATCTTGCTGTTTCTTCATAGTTCCGTCTTTTTCTCTATGAGCAAAGGGATTTGCTCCTCCTAAAGTTTTGTTGACATGAATCATCACATCTCGATAATCTTTAAGAGTATAAATTAGACGGGTATCATGTAACAATTGCATAATAGTCGAAATTATATGTTGGAACGTTTGTTCCTGAACCAACGAGGAGTCTACAACTTCAAGTTCTACTTCATAGTTGGTTCCCAATGGAATATTTTGTTTAGCATCAAACATATTAACCACGGTTAGATCTAGCCTCGATTTTCCTAGATTAAAAGAAGTCCTTTTCTTGCTTCTAATTGATTCAGGAGAAAATCCAGGGACTGGAGCGATATCTTGTTCTAAACTTATTGCATATCTGAGTCTGTAATCTTTAACATCACTAATAGCAACCCTTGTCTTTTTCTGCCATTTGGCCTCCTCGACATTAGTTTTCGGATTCTTTGAAACTGTTTTTCTTATACCTTTACCTATATAATCTGTTGTATTGGTTACTTGAGGAATACTTCCTGATTCAATGAACTTATTTAAAATTCTATTAAAGGCCCTCCTAGATACCCCGGTTCCGAAGTCTCCATGGTAACTTTTGAATCTAATTTCCAGTTCCAGAATATCTCTATATCGTGGGTCTGCCCACAAAGTAATATACTTATCGATTAATTTGTTAGGAATCATTAGGTGTTTCTGTCTTATGTCAAACCTTTTTGGAAAGTCAAAAATAGCAAAATAGTTTACGTCAATTCTTATTCAACAAAAATCTAGAACCGCAGATGATTGATAAGGCATATCTCTAAAAAAGAGATATGGCACATATTAGTGAAATGTAGTTTTTATAGTTAGTCACCACCCTTTCTGTGTTGAGCTATCTTTTTGGCTATGTGAGATCTTAGTTCGTTGAACGCTTGATCTCCTGAAGCCTGAGTATCCAAAGCTGCTAAAATTTCTTCTAACTCAGTAGAGCTATAAGGTTCCATATCGAACCCGTGTGATGGAATCACAACTTTTTTTCCATTTTTCAATGAAAATTTATGACTGTTACCCTTACCACAAACCAATGTCAAAGGAATAGATTTATCTCTATTTGAGTATTTAACTGGGGTACAACCATGAGGTTCATAGACACTAACTAAATAGTTTATATGATCACAGAAATTTTTGAGATGAATCTTTCCTGGTTGTTCGTCATGAGAACACTTGGACAAATGCTTAGCACATTTATGAAGATATCTAACTGAATCATGAAGAGCTTTGTATTTTCCTGGATCATACAGAATCATTTTAGGTCTCTTAGGTAATTCCACACATGGCCATGGACCAAGAGATGAATCTAAAACTTCTTCAGCATGTTTTCTAGCTTCAGAATAGTCTTTAGCAACTTCAATTATTTCTTTGGAAGTAATTCTCATCCGTTTAAGAGACTTATTTATAAGCTCAAGGCAATCAAGACCAAAATCTGAGAAACATTTGATTATCTTAATGAGACTATCTTGACCATTGTTCTTGATGCTTAAGTTTTCGTTAAATCCATCAACAACAGTCTGACAAAATGACTGATCTTTCAACAGGATAGATACAAAGGTGCTTACTAATCTTCTCAATTGAGGTTCAAGAATTCTATTAGCTTCTGATCGAGTCTTGGCTACTTTAACAGGATCTCTCTTAGGAAGTTCTACCTCATTAAGATCACCGAAAACAGAATTGCTAACCAAGTAGGAAGCCAGTCTTTTGTTGGCAACATTAGGATTGCAAATAACTTGTTGACTGAAACTATCAGTTAAAAGAGAAAACATAGTAACTTTTCCAGCTGAATCACTTTTGATTTGACTTGGTAATTCTTGGGGCGATTCCTTAGAACTATCTTGATCGATTTCGTCAAATCTTCCCATTTCCTCGAGGACTTTATTCACATATTCAACATTTGTATATCCTTTAGTTACAGTGTTAACTTCGTGACCAAATAACTGATGAACAATCTCTGTTAATTCTTTGGCAGGATTTTGTTGAGCTACTTTGATTGCAGCAGTTCTGAAACATGTTTGTTGATTATCAGTCTTTTCTTGGTCAACGGTTCCACATTCATCGCGTACAGGTCGAAGTTCCTTCAAAGAAATAGCAGTAACTAATGGATCATTTTTCAAATCTTCAAGAGTTAATCCCCCTTCAACATAACTTGATAACTGTACTCCCATGAAGTCTCTTAAAATAACCCTGACTTCTGGTTTTCCACTGATTGTTGTTAGGTAATAGACTCCCAAATGCGAATTCTTATGTTTTGTGATTGACCTAGAAATTTGGCTCAGAATCTCATCCCTTGTCATGAAAATAATTCCGTCAATTGGTCCATCATATTGTTTTTGTGGTTGAACCTTAGTTTCGCATGGATCATATTTGGTTGTTTCAGATGGACATTCGCAATCACTTTCATCATAATCTTCAGAACTATGTGAATCATGATCTTCGTATGTATCACATTTAGAATCATGTGGTTTGCTATGTTTCAAATGAGTCTTATGTGTCTTCTCAGTATGGTCAAAACATTTCTCATAACTTGATGTACTATGAGAATCGGAATCATGTCCATGATCGCCATGTGGATGGTGTTTTTTCTTTGATTTGCTGTTGTCGTAGTCCATTGATCGATGATTGGATTTTTAGTAATCTTTTTCTAGATTCGAGAATTATTTTTCATCATATTGAAACTTGTTCAAACAAGACAATTTGCTCTAGGTTTAATTTATTGAGTCTTGTTTACTCCTAATGCTCTGGATCGGAAGAGTTTTTGAACTTTGTTGGAAATTGAGTGTTTGACTGCAAAGTTGAAAGTTTGTTTAAAGATTATATTCAATCAATAAAGACTGTTATCTAGTTGCACTTCTCTTATACAAATAAATTTATGGACAGACCAAGAGGTTCGATGAATAGTAAACCAAATAAGGCCACCAAAGATCCAACTCTCGAAAAGAGATTTGAGACCAACATGATCCATCTAAGTGAATTGCTTACTGAAATTATCACAAAATTACACCAAGAAAAGAAAACAACATTAAGTCCTTTAATTGTCAGTCTTATAGGAGGATTCATTAAGGGATTTTCTACTAAGAAAACACTAGAAAATTTTATCTTTTACTCTCACAAAAACTGGAGTCAGATAAAAAATAGAGATGAGGATTTTTTTGTAGAGAATGCTGACCAAATTTTCGCAGATTTAAAAAATTATGTGAATAAGGCCGATGGCCATGTCGAAGCATTTAAAGAGCTATTTACGTTGAAAAATTCTAAGGGAGAATACGAAGTAGGAACAGATGATAGAGATGCTATTTGGGCCTTTTTCGATTCCTTGGTTAAAATTGGTATCAAATATCTCCATAAAGTGAAAGGTCCTGTGTTCATACAACATAATGGAAAGAAGAAAAAAGCCTATCTAAACAATTTTAGTAAAAATCGTAAATTTCTAGGGGAAATCAAAATTTCAGGAAGAAGCGGTCACGCAAAAATATGGGGATTATCAAAAAAATTAGTATGGCCTAATAAATAAACACTGCTGACTCTCATCATTCCAAACAAACATATCAATAGTACTATTGATATGTAAACAACAATTACTCTATTTGTTATAGGCAATTTCTACCTTGGAGTATGTTTGTTGAATTGTTGCATATGATCTATTTAATAAATCGGTAGTCACCTTCTTCTTGTCAAGTTCAATACCATTAATATGAGAATAAAAAAATATTACAGCTATAGCTACATGAGATGGAAATACTTTTTCAAGGGAACTATCTTTAGCAACAATAGAGTTACACATTTTAATCACATCATTCATTTTCTCTGGAGATAATGATATTTTGTTGAAATATTGTTTGACAAAGTAGCTTGGTTTAACAAACAAGTTGGGAGGACTATATCCTGTTTTTTCTCTAGAAAATTGAGATTTAGCCGCAGATATGTCCTTATTATTCAATCCAAATATTTTACCAACATCCCTGATATTTTCTGGTGTTCCTAACTCCATTTTAGCATAATAGACACACATCAATAAAAGAAGTTTTCTATTTCTACCTCGTTTTGTTGGTATCTTAAATTTACGATATATTTCTTCCGCCTTTGAAGCTACCAAAACATCTATTTGATAATTTTTCAAATCTGGAATTATTGATTTGGTAGGTCCCTTAGGCATAACATGTTTACTAAAGCCACCAGCGAATCTGCTATTAACAATAGAGCATTCTTGACTACATGAATTGAGGTATGATTTATTTATCGTAAGTATCAACATCTTAGAATCCGTCTTAGATTCCTGTTTTTCATCTTTAATTACCAATGAAATTTTTTTCTTGGGTTTCTCTATAAGGGAAGTAGAATGCAACACGTCTTTAGTTTCTTCAGGTTCAGGATTCATCAACAAATAAGTTCTTTCTGAGACTTGATGTCCATCCAAATAATATACCTTTTCACTATCAGATGATTCAGTCACTCCAGTAAAATTTTCCATATCTAAATGTTCCTGGGCACTGACTTTGTTTGTAGACATAGACTGAAAAGAAAAATTTTTGCAATTGTAACCATATTCCGGACTAGGTGGATCCGAAAAATTACTTTTTATAGGTGTTTTACCATATGAAATTTCTTGATCTCCACTTCGGACACTAGACTCATATAATGGGTCAAACTTAAATAAAGTAAAATTGTCGACTTTAGCAACGCTCATGGATTTGAATAATATATTTTGGAGTTGGGTTTGGACTAAAGTTGAACATCTTTTTTATGTTTCAACTTTGAAACATAAACAGTGGTTGGTTTAATAATTAAGAAATGTCGGTTGTTATTGACAAAAGGGATCTAAACGTTGAACAAAAGAATTGGTTAGCTGAGAAACTAACCATAAAAACTAAGGTCAGCAGATTTCAACAGATGAAATTGTATGCAAAGCCTCCAGCACCTTTTCATTTTTATGTTTCCGGTAAAAATACAGTTCGTGTTCCTTATTCAACCGCAAATACGCTGTTTGGACATAATGTTAACTCGAAAAGAGACTATCCAAAAATATCTTTAAAGTGGAACCCTATAAAAAAACTCTATAACACACAATATCAGGACCAAGAAATAGTAGCTAAAGAAGCTATTAAACAATTAAACAAACATGGGACAACATCTTTAGTTGTTTATACAGGATTCGGTAAAACTGTAGTTTCTACATATCTTGCCTGTAAAATAGGACTTCTACCATTTGTGTTAATAGAAGGAACTACTCTAATTAAGCAGTGGAAGGAAACCTTTCAAACGTTTACTAATGGATCTGTATGGATTGTTGGAGAAAAATGTGATCTTACTAAACCAGTAGATGTAATTGTATGCATGTATAAACGAATACATAAAGTCCCAGACGCCTATTTAAAAAGTGTTGGAGTACTTATCATTGATGAAGCCCATAAATTTTGTTCTCCAGATAAGGTAGGCGCTTTATTGAGAACATCTCCCAAATATGTTATTTCCGCTACAGCTACCTTAGATAGAAGAGATGGAAAACATAAAATGATTCAGGAAATTTGCGGTGAGCACAGAATAACTAGATTAAATCAAAAACCTTGGATTATGTACCGTTTTCGGACCAAAATAAAATATGAGATTACTCAACAAACACCAAAAGGACCTAAAGAAAATTCTATTTCTCCTACTGGAGCTCATATAGCAGTAATTAGAAGAAATGAGAAAGGTGGAGAAGAAGGTAAATGGAATGCTTTAGTTAGAGCACTTTGCAATACTGACAAAAGAAATGGTTATTTGTTAGGATTTGTCATGAGAAATCTAAAGTACAAAATACTTATTTTGACCAGATCAGTACCTCATGTTAAGATGATCTATGGATGGCTCCAACATTTAAAAATAGACTCTGATTGGATGTGTGGAACTAAAAAGAAATATAAAGATTCTAATGTTCTAGTTGGTACTGTACCAAAATTAGGAACAGGATTCGATGAAGCCACATTTTGTGAAAGCTTTAGTGGTATTAAATTAGATCTATTAATACTTCCTGTATCAATAGGTAATCCAAATTTAGTAAAACAGACTGTAGGAAGAGTCCTGAGAGCTCAGTATCCCCAGGTAATATATTTTGTAGATAGTATTAGAATGATTCAAGCACATTGGAGATCTAGTAAAAAATGGGCAGAAAGTGAAACGGGTATAATAATGGAATTAGAACCACCTAATGGGGACGAACAAATGCCTATTCTTGAAAATCCTGAAGATATCATTTCATCTAATGGATATAGAGTTCAAAGTACTTCTACTAAAAGTACTAATGAAGACAAGAACACTAATAGTGTTACATTAGCTCTCTTGAAGAAACATCAAAATAAATAGTTTGACACATATCACTTAATCAAGTGATATGTATGTTTTATGTGTTTACTAGTAATGGTGATACCAAGTTCATGACTTGGTCTGGATATTTACAACCAAAGAGAATCACATTTTTAGCGTATCGTCCTAATAACTGTGTTTTCGCCTCATCTAGATTATATTTTGTCCTTGCAATTTCAGTGAGTTGTTTTCGAAGAGTAAATTCTTCAGTTGTTTCATCTGATTCTTGATGAAGCTCAGGGACTACCATTGGTTTTATTACTGGTTGTTGGGGTAATAGTTGAAGAGTAATAGGTTGGGGTTGTGTAACAACAGGAGTTGATTGAATTATTGGTGGTAATGGTTGATTGAGAAATGGAAGTTGAAATAATGCTTGTTGTGGTGCTGCAACTGGTTGCGGTATAACTGGTTGTGTTTGAACTGTAGTTCGAATAGGTTCAGATATTATACCAGCGGCTTGTGGAGGTATAACCATTACAGGGAAAGTAACTTGTGGCGTGACCGGTTGAGTCGGTGTATGTGATGCTACAGGTAATGTAAAACCACCTAATGGAGCAGTTTGAGCCGGAGTAAATTGAGTAGCTGTAGGTAATGTTGGAAAAATAGTAGTTGGTAACAACATTGGATTAACTGGTCCTTTTAGTTGTTGATTAGCTAATACAGGACCAGGAAGTACATATGTTCCTGGTTGAACTTCAGGAAAAAAATCTTCTTCCTCTTCATCATCTATAGTCTCTTCTTCATCAGTAGTCTCTTCTTCATCTGTAGTCTCTTCTTCATCAGTAGTCTCTTCTTCATCAGTAGTCTCTTCATCATCAGTAGTCTCTTCATCATCAGTAGTCTCTTCTTCATCAGTATCATCATAGGTATTAAACGTCTTTGCTATCGGTCCTGTCACTGTTACAGGCATAATTGGTGGAAAATTAAAACTCATAGTCGAAAAATTACTCTTTTAGATTATTAGAAAAGCTTTCTATCTAAACACGATATTTGTATTGGGGCTTAAAAACACTATTTGTTAATCATTTTCTGTTAAGAAAACAAGGTTTACTGGTTAAGAAAATAAGGTTTACTGGTTAAGAAAATAAGGTTTACTGATCAAGGATCACTGTAACTGTGGATTTGATATCTTATAATTGAGAGAACATTTAAAACCCTATTTCTAAATATGTCTACCAACAAGGATGGACATTTTCTAAATATGTCTAAGGAGTTTTGGAATCAAGCAAAAGACAATGGACTTGAAGAATCCTAATACTTATGTTGGTTTTAGTGCCCTTGCGCTCTCCTTAGCAGGTACCGGGTTTGTCTACACCCAAGTTAAAAGTCAACATGGCAAAATAGAAGAATTGGAGAAGAAAGTAGTTACGCTAATGAGAGAACAACCTAAATTTAGGTCGTTATTTACTCAAATGAAACAATATGGAGGGATTTTCATGAAGTTAGATCAGAATCTTGAACATTTAGAAGATGAGATTAATTCCATAAAGAGAGTTCAACATGATCAGAATAAGGTTCTCTCCAACTTAACATCTGTTCTCATGGAAGTTAAAAATTCTCTTGCAGATAATGGGCATAAATTTGAAAATGAGATTGAGTTTGAGCCTAGATTTATAGAAGATAACTTTCAAAAACAAAAGAGGGGTTCTAGAAGGTCTGGACATAAAAAGAGAAAAAATAGAAAATATACTTCTAATTCTGATAGTTATGACTCAGATAGTTCTGGATCTGACTCTAGATCAGATGACTCTGATTCTTATGATTCAGATTCTGAGTCTGAATCATCTGACAACTATCATAAGTCAAGAAGAAACCCAAAGAAAAGACATCAGATGAATGGACATAGTCATTCAAAATCAAGAATCGATAGTTCTAAAGGTAGTAAATCTAGACATGTAAGAAAATCTACACAGAAACAACCAAATGGAAGATCCGGTTCAAGTAGATCAGGATCCAATAAAGGTAGAGCTTATAAGCCAAAAAATAGAACATCAAATGGACATCGCAGACCATCTAGAAATGATTCCGAAGAGTCTGAAGGAGATTTGGACGACTTAATAAACATGGTAGATAAAAATTAGTTGTGAAACACATACGACCAAAGGTCAAATGTGTATTTTTTTGAGATATTGAGAAGATAACTAGAAGGATTAGAAGGATTAGATTTGACTTCCTGTTGGAATAGCTGGGAGTCCATTGGCTACATTAAGAGGTGGAGCTGTTTGTCCTACACTCAATGTCAGTGCAGTTGGAGTTGATGTTGGACTAGTTTTGCCAGTCAAAAAATCTTGTTGGTTTTGCAGAGATGCGCTGTCAATAGTAGCTTTGATAGGTTCTGAAGAGCCGCTTATTCCGTCTTCAGAGTCGGCTGTTTCCAACGACTTCATTTGTTCCATGATTTTGGATGCAAGTTCAGGGTTGTTCTTGATGATCTCGGCAGCACGATCATTCTGGAGATTGGAATAGCTTCCGTTATTGATCTCAACGATCAAACAGGACACAAGATGACATTGAACTGAACACTCGTTTGCTTTTCCAGAGTAAATACTGGTGAATCGAATAACAGGGTAACACCAGAATCGTTTTCCTTTAAGCTGATCCCATTCGAGAGTTTTGGAACCAGATTTTGAAGTTGGATCTGGCACAACAAAAGCGGTTTTTTCATTTCGCTTGTTAAGAATCTTAGGCCAAAGAGAGATGCTTCCACCAGGAATAACTTCCTTAGTTACTTTGTCGGTTTGGTACTTGATAGGGTTCTTGATACCTGAGCTGACCATGCCTAGATTTTTGATGTTGTTGATGTCTTTGAACAAAAAGTTTGGCATTCCAAATGGACCTTTATTCTTGAAAACTTCAGCTGCAATAGAGAGCCAAATAGACTCAATAGCCTCTTTGATTTTCATATGATCAGGTTTTCCACGTTCGAGATTAAGGCAAATACCCCATTCAGGTACTTGTTTACCTCCTTTTTCTTTCATTTTCTTCATAAAATAGGTGACTTCAACTTTATCGAGTTCAAGAAGGAAGTCAATATATCGAGGATTGGATGGATCTCGATTAATGTTGTAAGACAAGGAAGCGCTCTTGAATTTGATACTATCAGTAGGAGACAATTGGACGGTCTTATCTTCAGGAGATCCTACTTTGATGTTAGCAACGCTAAGTTTGCTTACAGATTCAAATGTTTCTGCTGGTTTAGTTGGTTTAGTTGTTTGCATTGTTTTAGATGGTTTAGATGGTTTAGATGGTTTAAGATGGTTTAGAGAGTTTTTGTTTGAGTTATTCTGCTTTGGGCTGAACGATTGTTCAATCTATCAAAGAAAAAATAGCATTATCAAATTTTTCCAATTTTTTCCGACCTATTTACAATCTCCACCAAAATTTCAAACATTTTATTTATTATCTATTAAAAATATTTATTACCCTATTATACCTAACAATATCATTTTGTGGTTATGTATATATGATGAAAAATGTGTCTACTGAATGATCACAGTAGAATTTTTGAACAAATATAGTTTTTATTTTTTGGCTATCTGTTTTTTTGTTATTTGAGAGGACTATAGCAGCTCACTCATTCTTGGCATATCATTTCTTTGATAAATTCTTTGATATCTTGATCTAAATCTTCAGAGTATACCATCCTCCTATAGTTATATAAATCATCAATATTTATTGATCTCCAAGGATTCTCTTTATCATTAGTGTGAACTTTAAAATCATTCCGACTAAGGAAAATCAACAGAAGTAGTAAAATGCATGGCTTAATAAGCCATGACAAAAATGTATTTATACATTGATCTATATCTATAGGAGGCATTTTTATTCTAATCTTTTTTACCAAGATAACGATCTATCAAAGATAATGTTAAGCTCCTTTGTTCTATATAAATATCACAGTGAGATTGTTCTATATAAATATCACAGTGAGATTGTGATATTTAGGCGATGATATTTATTTATCCATTTCTTTTTCCCTCTGTTCGTTTAGAAGGGTTCCTATTGTTTTCGGTTTTTTGTAATTAAGTTCTGGACAGATCACATTAATCCACATTTTTTCATGATATTTAAGTGTTTCTGGTGTCTTAATCATTTTGAATTTATCTGGATAACACAAGTGACCAGCATGCCTTAATTCTCTAAATAGTCTATATTGGGTATTTAAGGAAGATTTTCTATTTCCTTTCTTTCTTAAATAAACCATTTGTGAACGATCATAGTTTTCCATAATAGTGTTCTCTAGATAACTAACATCTGGAAGTTTCCAACCCCAATACTGATGACATATCAACATCGCGTCCCCATAATATTTAGAATAACCTCTTATCTCTTTTAAAGCATTAAACATATTATCAATTTTGAGTTTGCCCTTAGTTTCACCATCTTTATTACATGGTAACTTTTTAATGTCTTCACCTATCATTTGTCCTCGAAGCTGGAAATATTTATCTAATTTTTCTTGAAGATCATCTGGTAGTTTACTACATGACTTACCTTGGTATTTCATTAAAGCTTTGTAGAAGTTATCCTTGTCACTATAGTTATTTCTATCTGAAGTATTGACACGACTACTATCTGAATGAAATGGTGATCTCTTTAACCTTATTATCTCTCCATTGCAATGAGGACAAACTTTTATCCCATCTTCCTCATCGGTAATATAATCATCTACAGCGGCACCACAATGAATACATTTTCCTTCTATGTCAAGAATTCTAAGAGCATTTACTTGAACATGACGTTTTGCAATACTAAGGTACTGTTGAACTAAAGCGAGACGATATTCTTTTTCATCACTAGTATTTCCAGATACAGCTTTATCTACAGTACTCAGAGATACCACTTCTGGTTCAGGACCTATTTTTGTGTATAGTTCTATCACTGGAGAAATCTCTTTTATATAGTTAAAATAGCTAGACTTTGATTTAAGACTTTGCAACTCCTCATATAAATATGTTAGTGTAGTTATAGAATCATTTCTAGCTACTATAGTCTGAGGACCTTTAATTTTTTCTTTTTCATGATTTATTTTCTCTTCCAACTCTAAAATTCTTGTGTCTGTGAAACAACCATGACTTAATTTTTTAACAATAGCATCATGGATTTCTAGTATATTCAAATCTGTAGTATAGGTTGCCGATATTCCAGTCTCTTCCCAATTAATTCGATAGTTATTCTTGTATTTTTTAGGTTTAGTAGTATTTTCATCAGTGCTATCGGCTTTACTCAGTTTAACAAGATCTTTATCGCCATCATCTATAAACGAAATTAAATTGGTCATAGTTTTCTCATGAACATCTTCACCATTTCCCATGCTAATCACATTTTTTGAAGATTTTTCAGTCCCCGAATTCTTACATAAAGACAAAGAGATGGATTGGATTGATAACAGTGACTTACTTGACGTATTTATTTCCTGACAATCTAATTTAGGAGTTTTTGTTACAGAATCCTGTTTAAGAGGCCTTTTTTGGATGGATATTGTCTTAGTTTTATGAGTTATATGATCAGAGAAGGACAAGTTATCTCCATATAAATCTTCATCAAACAAACCTATGTTGTTAGAACAGGTTTCTGGTTTGCGATATGATGTAGTTAAAGAATCTTTAACACCACTATGAGAACCTAAATTATTGATTGTTACAGAATTATTAAAATCTGTATTAGGTTTAATATCAACAGAAGTTTGTGCGTTTAGTACATTAAGTGGGTTAAAAAAGTCCATTAGATATATTTTCCTAGATTTAGCGCCTGTCTGTAGCAATCTCGATTTTGTCAATGGTCCTGATCTTTTATGGTAAAATTAAAGTCATGTATATTCAATGATTTTACCAAAACAAATAAACTTTTCGGGCAATATCCACTTCATAACTCTGAAAAGTTTGTTAGAATTTTTTTCAGACAAAAAGAACTGCCATGTTTCGAAGTAATCAAATTTCGAGTTTTCCCAACTATGAAGTAGTAGCACCTACAACTCGTTTGCAAGAACACAATCAAAATTCTTCATCTCTAAATCGTTTTAAAAATATATCTGGATCTCCTAGTTTCCATGGGGGTTCAACTCCAGTTATTCAAAGAAAGTATTTGATAATTAAAGAACTTGTAAATGGATGTCTGAGAGAATCTGGTTTCGATAAAGAAGAGACTAAATATGTTTCTAAATTAGCCTATGGTCTTAATTGGAATAAAGACGAACCTCCAACTCCAGTTAAAAATAGTGTCAGTAATTGGATGACTAGATTAGCTTTCGTCTTAGTTCATAGTTGGAGAAAGACAACTTCTGGTAAGTTTTCTTTAACCTATAACTTAGATCTGAAGTCAAGTGTCAAAAGAAAGAACACCAAAAGAATTGAAGATCTATGGATGTCAACAGGGCCAGAAAATTTATTTCCTGAAGTTTACAACAACAAAATGCTTAGTAAATCAGAGAAAAACTCTGTTCAAAATATCTATATCAGAGAATATACCGCAATTCTTAATGCGCTTAGAAAATTAACTGAAGAAAAAACTTTCAACAAATCAGACACACTATTCTCCGATTTCAAAGGAGCCTACGACACATGTTATCGAAAAATATCGGAGAATTCCGATAAACTAATTGATTCATTGACTACTAATGGAGTAGTATTTGTCCCAAATGGAAATATTGTTAAAAGTGGATCTTTAGTCGTCAATAATGTTAAAGCATATGAGTTCATGGATTTGATAACTATTCTCGCGAGACAAAAAATGTCTGGATGTTCTACCAACAAAGTAACTAATAATTTACTTCGGAGATACAACAAGGAAGTATCTATGATGATAATCTATTTAGATAAAATGCCAAAATAAATGACTTTGGGTTCTAGAGAAAGTCAGTAATGGTGTTAAATGTCGGCGAACTTTAGACTAATATCAAACAATCTTGAATTACCAATCAAAACGCGAGATTTTGGCAAAAGAAAATTACCGGTAAAAAAAGGTTATTTGGCATCTACACTAAATCAATGGACACTAAAATATTAGACCCAGTAGACAGCCGTCATTCCGAATCAGAAGATGATTCAGAAGACGATTCAGATTATGAAGATTACGAAGATGACTATAGACACAGAGATAGAAGAATGAAATGCCGTGGTTGTAGAAACCAAATAGATTGCAATTTAGATTGTTGTAGGTCGTCTAGAAGAGAGACATGTTTTGAAGATCTTAGTAAAAAGAAAAAGTCAGAGAAAAAATGTGATCATGACCAAGACAAAATAGATCAAATAAAGATATTCTATTTGATTGCAATAATTTTGTGGGTGATAATCATATTGTGGCTTCAACTTTATAAAACAGATTTAGTTGGATGGATATTCCTATTATTACCAGTAGCTGTTTACTTTGTTAATTTTAGTAATTTAGACCAATGTACTAAAGAGGTCGAAGAGAATATGTTTGATGGAAACTTCCTATCATTCGCCTTCTTAATATCTGTCATACTTATTAACTGGAACAAAACAGCAAATAAAGGAAAATACTTCCGTCTGTTAACCATTTCTCTTGTTATGATTATGCTTTCTCTAGTTGATCTTTGGGTCTCCAAAAAATCTCTGATTCTTACCAAACATATAAGATCGATTTTCCAAACGACAGCTTTGTTCTTGCTAGCATATACACTTTACACATACTACAAAGACTTTTGTTAAGCTATATCACATATATGTCTATCCAGACATATATATTTTTCAATCATCATTCTTGATTATTTTTACTGTTAGTTTCTTGTTTACAGATTTATATTCGGTTGAAAACAGCTGGCCAAGAGCTTGGTTTTCAGGATATAATTCATTAGGATCAAGTGTTGAAGTATTCTCTTCGAAAGGTTTAAATGTTCCTGATTGTTTAATATATTTCCATGTAGACTTTATACCCTCTATTGTATTGGTAGATGTTTGAAATATATCTGCCAGTTGAGTTGTACTTATTCCCTTTTCTATTCCGTTGATAACATATTCTTTGACTTTGTGGTTGAATCTTCCAATTAAAATTTCCTTTGTTTTGTCAACGTGAATTTTAACTGCGTCTTTTACCCTTTTAGCACATGTTCTGTGTGTATCCTGAGGTTGATACCCAGATGTGATTTCATGATTGTTATGAGCCCTAATATATTGTGATGGGTTCCTAGGTATTTTAGAACTCTTATTATTTGATCTATGTTTAGATTCATCTATCAAATTGTTGTAGAAATTCATCCCTATCTTATACCCTGAAACAAACATATCTATTTTATCGCTGTTTGGTATATTTAAACTGAGAGATCTGGGTTTGTCCAATAATTCAATATGCCTACAATTTTGACTACAGCTTCTCTTTGACATGGATCTTAATCTTCTGATAGACGAGTAAAGTACATTTGACAAATATCCTCCAATATTATCTCCATTTTGTGACTCTATATACATACCTAAAATGTTTGTCATACCGTCATCGTGATATTTTATTGGATACGGATCTGTTAGAGCTCCATCTATATAAGTATTTTGGTCATATACTAATTTATGAAATACCCCGGGAATATTAGAAGACAACATAACAGCCGTGACTACAGACATTTTTGGATAAGTAAATCTATTTATATAAACGGGTCCTCCTGGCACCTTAGTCGTAACAGCGCAAAAATCTTTACCTGTTAAAGCATAAAATTCTTCCATTGTTGGTATGTCAGACATTCTCTTCTTTATTAATTTTTTAAGTTGTTGTTCTAGTAATTTGTGGCTTAATAGTCCAGCCTTTTTAGTAATTTGTGAGGCATCTATTGATTCAATATTTGAGAATATACTTGATGTTTCAGCTGCGGCCTCAAATATAGATAAAATATTGTATCCGCATAATATTAAAAGAGATATAAGAGATCCTACAGAACATCCAACAAACTTGTCAACAGAATAAAGATAGTTTTTGGCTTCGAGTAACATCAAAAAACCTAAATAGTAAAATCCTTTTATTCCTCCTGGCCCTAAGACCAATACTTTAGGTTTCCATATGTTTGGAAAATTTTCAATTGATGAAGATAAATACTCTGGAGGTATTATCCAATCTACTCTTCTCCTAACTATTATTATATTAGATTGTTTGTTCCCATTTTCCACAGAATTCTGTGAAAACCCAGTTATAGTTGGTACATAATTAGGATGTGAAACCCTATCTCCATACGAAAATAAAATATCCGAACTAGGATTGATTCTTCTTTTTCTTTTCTTTAAATTCTTGTTTTCTGTTGTATCTGTGTCAGAATCACTGTCTGACACGATTTCCAAGCCACTTAAAAACATATTTTCATTCAATAGGGATAAGGGCCTCAACTTGTTTTCATCTGATGTTTTATGAGTTACTGAAGATGAAGTATCAGATGTACTATCATCAGATGTACTATCATCAGAACTTTTTAGTTCTACATTTGGAGACATCAGAACATCTGTTTCAATTGATTTTGAAGAGTCAGCAGCGATATTTTCATCCCCCTTTTGTGTATCTTTTTCATTATTTTCTATATTGCGATCACTAGGCGGAAAATCCATTTGCCAAGTATCCTAAAGATGTTTTTTGCATTTTCTGATTTGTTTAAGTAGTCTTAGCTGAAATTGGTATTATGAAGGTATGTTTATCGAAGAAAATTCTAATTGTTTAAAGAGCTTCTAAAAAGATAAACCCATTGGGAAAATAATTATGGATTCTTATTCTAGTTCAAAAAACGCTGTTCTAGCAATTATTACAGCAGGAGATTGTGGTCACTGCAAATTTTTCAAACAATCCGGTAACATTGAAAAAATCAAACAATCTCTATCAGGATCTGGTATCGATTGTGTTCATATTGAATTTTCTAAAATGTCTAGTTCTACACCTGATGGCTATCATCAAGGAATAAAATCATTTGTTGGCTGGTTCCCAAGTTTTGTGTTATTCAATAATACATTCTATAATAAGTCATCTGAATTGAAGGGTCTAAGATATAAAGCAAAACAAAAAGAATTTGTAAGAGGAGGGAAAACTATTAAAACATGGGTCCCAGCTTCCGGATTTAATCCTAATGATCATGGTGCAATTGTTGCTTGGACTAAAAAACAAGCTTCTGAAAATTCATTATTTAAAGGAAATTCCAATACTCTTATAATTAGTGAAGGCGATGGAAACAAATTTAAAGTGATCCCTGCTAATGGCAAACTTAATACAGTTTTTTCACATGAGAAATTGCCAGAATTTCCAGACCAATATGAATAACTTTCTATATTATAGTCTTGTGAAGGGGCATCTTTAAAAATAGTGTACAGAATAGCTACCCTGAATTTTTTCAATATCAAACCATAGTTTGATATTGCAGTTGATTTAAGAATTATTAACTTATTACTTAGTAATGGTGATAACATAGTTTACTATTACCCTGGTTAAAGTTTTATCAAAATTATCCAGAGAAAAAATAACACCCTTTCCTCCTGAACATACTTTTCCTTGACATGGTAATAGAATTTTAGTTCTTCTTGTTGAACTACTTCTAGACTTGAGAAGTTTGCCAGCTAAAACGACAGGATCATGATTTTTAATGGAGAAATGATTATAGTATATCAAAGCCAAAATTACCTCTAACTTATTCTTAGGAAGAAGATTGATAGTGGAAGAAACTTTTCGAATTTCGCTATCAGTTAAAGTTATGCCCTTATCAATAGAGAGTAACTTTTGATAAAGGTTTCCAATTACATCTGATTCTTTATTTAGGGAAAGTGTAATTGTCTTTGGAATACTGCTCATTTCTTGAAATATTGTCTGACCTTTTCATCTTACTTTTTACGAATTAAATCTGTTCACTTTTAGATTAACCAAGGGTAATTACTCGATCGTAATCTCCTTGATTGTCCATGTGATTGATAACCACTATAGTCTTACTACCACCTAATAATTGTTTAAGAGATACGAGACATTTTTCTCTAAGTTCATCATCTAGAGTTGACATAGTCTCATCGAGAAGAAGAACTCTTGATCGTGAAACAGAAGAAAGTGCTATCACAAATGCTAAAGAAGCTCTAGAGGCTTCTCCACCGCTAAGATCATTAACCCCATTATATTCTGCACCACGATATTTAACCGATATATTTACTTGAGGTTTAATTCTTTTACTGCTCTTTAATTGCTTGAAGAGTCTGAGCTGAATAGTTATGGGTTCTTCAAATATAGAGTCTAGAATCGCTGAAAGAGCAGCATTAATAGAATCCACAGTTATCTGTAATTGTTGACATTCTACTTTGACAGCTAATTCCTTAAGTTTAGACAGATGCTTCATCTTTTTCTGTTCTATGTTAAAGGTTTCGCTTTTCTTTACCAATTGATCTCTTTCAATAACCATTTGGTTCGCATATTTTCCATTATCTATTTGGTGAGTTAATGTATTTATATCTTTTTGGACTTGCTGATATTGAGATAGAGGTTCATCGCTAATTGTAATACTTTTAAGTTGAGACTCGGTATTGACAATATTTTTCAATATCATTGTTCTAGAATTATTTACTATGTTTATCTTAGAAAACTCATTATTATTAGAAAAAATGGCTTGTTGAGCCTTGGATATTTTCTCTTCCAATTGAATTATATTCTGATCATAGTTGGTTGTAGTAAGATCAATTGTTGGATTTTCGTTCTTCAACTGATCAAAGTTTTTCTGTAAATTTTCAACTACTAATTGTTTCTCTCGGTAATTAGACAATATTTGAAGAAAATCAGGATCCTGTTCTGATTGAGACATAACTTTTATTTTAGACAACACAGATATAGAGGTTTTTATCTGTTGGTGATTATAGCTGCTAACTTCCTCAATAAGTTTGTTAAAATCTTTAATTCCTTGATCTCCACCTAAAACCTTCTCCAATGTAGAGATGTTATTCAATATTTGCTGTCTGTATTTAACTCGTTGTTTCTTGTCATCTAATACTTTTAATTTGTTATTGATTAAAACTAATTCATTAGATGAAACAGGACTCTGTGACTCTAGTTTCAAAGTTCCACTGTGAAACCGGAGAGAGGCTTTACATTTAGGACAAGTTAATATATCCTGTGCATTCTTCGCCTGGATTAAATCCTGTTTTAGTTTATCTTCCTCTGATTGGTCGTGTGACTCTATAGGTATCGATTTAAGTTGTTCTATAAATGTTTTGTATTGGTTGTAGATTCCTAATGTATTTTGATATTTAGAGATCTTCTGTTGTTGAGCTTTAAGATTTAGTATTCTTTGTTCTATGCTTTCCTGACTATATAAAATCCCATAACTTTCGGCTACTTTCTTGTTTGATAAGTATTGACTTTGCTGAGTTCTAAACATGCTAATTTGATGAGAGTTGTATTTTCCCACAAGTTCTTTCCAGTTCATACTGGGATAACTACTGTTAATATTATGTTCGACAGTATGAAGAATTTTTTGTTGTGTTTCTAATTTTTGTTTGGCCATCATATACCTATCTTTTATCTTCAACAAACGATCTTGATTTTTCTTACTTTCCTTCAATGAGAATAATTCTTGGTTATTTTGTTTGATTTGCTTCTCCAATTGTGATATTTCATATTTCAATTGAGTTTCTCTATCTTGAGGAAAACTAGAAAGAGAACTTAACTGTAGTTGAAACCCTGAAAGGGATGACTTCAAAGTAGCTATTTTACCCTTGAGTAGTTGTTGTTCATTTACTTTATTGTTTAATATACTAAGTTCATTGTTCTTAGTAGTAAGTTGGGTTTGGGCTTCAATTAATTCAGCTTGTGTCATTGTTAAGCTAGATTTGTACGGCCTCTGTTTAATCTTACTTGAGTATATTCCATGAGCTATCAAATAGTTCTGCTCTAAAGTTTTTAATTTCTTTCCACAGCTGACCAGTTCTAAATCTATTACCTGAATATATTCTCCAGGTTTTTCATCATTGAATGACAAAATGTTTAGAAGATCCATCTTATCTGAATTAGATCCAGATAGCAATAGACATAATTCTCCTTGTCTAATATAGGAACTTGATAACCAAGATGATTTTTCCCCAAAATAGTGGTCTACAGTTTTAGCAGCAACATCACCTTGATATACCCTATTATCGATTTTAGTTGTGACCTTGAAAAGTCCAGGTCCTGCTTGTCTATATATTATTAAGTCGTTAAATTCCAAAGTCACCGAAACTCGACCCTTTTTTCTACCGTTTGTGTTGAGAAAACTATAAATTCCTCTAAGAGATCCATAAAGACACCAGTATATCGCATTCAATATTGTCGATTTACCAGCTCCAGAACGTCCTGATATTAAAGTCATTTCATTATCAGCGATCATAAAAACTTGATCGCTATACATTCTAAATCCGCTGATGGTTATCTTCATTTGTAAAGATGAAAGGTTGTTTTGTTTAAAAGGATCTTAATTCTAGAAATGTTTTTCATTGGAGAAATGGTTGGTGTCATCTTTCAATTTTCTTATTCGTATCCTGATCTTTCAATAAGAAAATTGAATGCCTAAAGGATAATAGATAAAATAGAAAAGATTGGGTGATGGATCGACTACTAAAAGCGAAGAAAAAAGTGGACACAACAGTTCATATTTGCAGTTTAAAGTCCGTAAAGACTCCTACAATCAACAAAATCAAAGGATTTATACTTCAAGACAAAGAAGTTGAAAGTTATCCATATGAAGGCACTGGTCTAAACACCAAGTATAAATATCCTCCTTCTTGGACAGATCCAAAAGATCCAAGTCTAACCAAGACTGACAAGGTGAAAAAGATAGTATTTAGGATTTTGTTCAATTATACAAAGGAAGCTTTTAAACCCCATGGACTCTCTAACAGAGAAGCATGTATTTTTCATATTTATTGGTCCAAAGGTGACGTAATTAGCACATTTCCCAAGCCATCTGATAGAACTTCACACCGAGTTATCCTACATTTTGGTTCTGAAGAAAAATACTCAGCCAAAGTTCCACTCCCTGAATTTCAGGTGAATGGTAAAAGTATTAGTAATATGCCAGCATCAGCAAGAAGAAGAATTAAAGCTAATACACCAAGTAATGTCTTCGATTTGAAATCTTGCGAAACCGCAATTTTAAGTAAACCTCTTGTTGGTGGAGTATTAACTGCTCAATCCAAGTTCTCTGTAAAAACTATCAGAAAGAAGAAGAGAGGAGGAAAAAAGAATAGAGGTAGAAGAAATAAAGCAAGTAAAATAATAACAGCTGCCGATATAGAAGATAAGTGGAAAGATTTTGATAGAATTACCATAATAGCCGATTTCCAAGCTCTTCATGGAGAAAAAATAGAGTTAAATCCTATGCCTACAAGTGCAGTAAAAATCAAATTAAAAGGAGGTCCTCCTAAAGATATGAATCAGATGGAAGGTTTTGTTAAAGACGTAGCCAAGGATGTTGTAAATACTAGTAAAGCTGATAGAAAACGTAAGGCCTATATAGAATCATTTAATAAACAGGATATTGTCAGTGATAACGTTGACGAAGATCTAGAAGATATTATTGACATGGTTGATGACACAGATACAAAAACGCCAACTAATGGCAAGAAAAACAAGAGAACCATTGAATTTGTTCCGTATGAAGCTACTAAAAATTCTGAAGAATCAGCAAATTCTGAAGAATCAACAGATCTTGTAGATATTAGTAATGGAGACGACTTATTAGAAGATAGTGATGGCTCTGATGAAGACTTAGATGATATAATTGGTCAGATAGAAGGCTAATTCAACTATAAAAATACATATCAATCAATTGATTGATATGTAGATTGGATATTAGCGTATTTAAGACTTACTCTAATATAGATACATTTTATACGTGAAGTTAGTGTTTAAAATATTTAGGAAGTCTGATTTCCTACAGCCAACTTATCACAAAAAATCCCTCCAAAACTATCACCGACGGCAGGTGATATCATCGAAAATAACCAAAAAGCAAATATCACTAATATAACTGTGAAAACTCCTAAAAAATAAGCCAAGTAAGGTGACATCTCAAATCGTTTTTGTAGATCCTACTTTTGTTTTGGTAGAATAAGTTTTCGTCTTACCTTAAGATTTTCTAATTTATATGAAGTGTAATTCTGTGCGCAGTTGAGATATGTAGCTCAAATAAACAACTTCTTTCTTATCAGAAGGTATGTCATTTATAACCCATTGATATAAGAAGTGATTCAAGAAAATGATTTGATAAATTAAGTTCTTGATTTGTTGACAATTGTTCATATTCTATTGACATTAGTTCATTTAATACATACAGAGAGATCAAATAATGGAGTTCACAGCCTCAAGTTCTCATGAAGAACCAGCTGAAAATGTTTCTAAACAAACCAGTATCAAAACAACCAAAACAACCAAAAAATCTGATTCTAATTCAGAAGAAACAACTAATAGTTGCGTCTACTTGATTCATTCTAACAGAGCACTTTCTGAATTAGAATCATTCATTACCAAAAAGTGCAGTTCTGTCAGAAATGAAGATCTTGGATTTATGCACATTGTTTGGGATGGCAATGAAGAGACTTGTAGAACTGTAGTCTTAATGAAGAAGAAAATTTACGACTCATTAGTAGAGCAAGGCTATGGAAAAAGAATAAAGACCCATAACTTTTATATTGTTCCATACATACTAGGAAAAAATAATTTCCCAAGATCAACACATGAATACAAATTTTTTATCCCTCTTCCTAGAGAACTTAGTGTTAAGGAATGTAGAGATCAGTTATCTAACACTTTTGTCATCATGACAGAATTTGGAATTTTACCTCAAGACAGTTATAACATTGATATACCCGTTCCATCTAGACAAGGAACAAAACATAAAGGACGATCTTATATCTCTTTTGATAAAAATGTTGTCCGTGAAGTAGATATTGTCTTCGCCAAGGTATTAATCGATGGATATTCTTGGTATCGTCAATCGAAAGATGATACTCAGACACAAAGACTTAAATGCAGATGGTACAAGAAGAATCAAAAATCAAGAAAGGGTTTTACAGTACCAGCTCTCAATAAAGTCAAAAATGGAGTTCATAAGGGAGAACAACATTCCGGGTATAAACAAAGAAATCCCAGATCTAAAACCCCCAAGAATTCCCTGGAATCCGTTAAAGAAGTCTCCGTTTCACAAAACAGAAGAAAATTTCATAATCCAACAACAAGGGATAAATATGCAATGAAACCTTTACCTGCTAGTGTACCACCATTTATAGATGGAATGCAGACATTTCTTCCTCTTCCAAATATTACGATAGTAACTACATCAGTAACAGAGGAACAGTCTCTACTGACCAAAAATTAGATACTGATGTAACTTCTGTGAAAGACCCGGGTGTAAACCCGCAATATTAATTATAATACAAAAAGACATATATCTCACTATGAGTGAGATATATTTGATATCAATATTAATATCGTGACAAAATTGACTATCTATTTTTTTCATAACGTTATGTATCCAACCGAGAGAATGGAAGGACCAACAACTTTTTTGATCAAACTAAACAACACCAAAGTAAAGGTGCATAACGACACAGTTGTTATGTTGTTTTTGAGTGTCTATCACCCCGAAGACGCTATTTTTTTCGACTATACAGGGGGCCCTGATTTCAGTGGGTTAAAAACATAATCAAGAAACGGTTGACATGATCATGAATCTGAATGGTGTTGATTTTAGTGCTGTGTGTCATATAGTGTGTGATGGATTCCCATTATGTTTGATTCACAGAGCAAAAAAGAACAAAGATGAAAAGACATTGAACATTCTCACCAAAAATTTCGAGAAACATGGACATGTTGGAAAGAAATCTATTTTTTCATCCCTAACACTTACCGAGATGAAAAAACAAATAATCGCAAGATTTACCCGATAAATACATTTAAAAACATAAAAAAACATATAAGAGCATAAGCTCATATATGTGTATAGAAAAAATAAATTAGTCGCTACCAAGCACTCTTAGTAAATCCATGTCACAATTTGGATATCCAGGGACTCCGTTTGGATCATGAAGAATATTGCAGTTACCTTTGCAGCGATTTACTCTAGTTCCTAATTGCGTGTCTTGTGGAAATACTAAGGCCTTAACATTGTTTAGTGTCATGGAATTACCTACAGAGTTTAAGACAGTTATGCTTTGTGAACTTGCGGTTTTAATAGTGATTCCTATTGTTCCCTCTAGGTCTACAAATCCACTTCCTGTACCATTTGGTAAAAAGGGTTGATCAACTGATACTATAAACTTTTGCGCTGATTTAGTACTTATACCAAATCCATTATAGGTCGAATAAGCTTGTCTCCATAACCCCACATCACCAGATGAATCAGGATTACTTTGTAAATCAGGGGATAAATTTTGTTTTATTTTTCCTACAGTAAGCCATCCTAGATAAGATCCATCAATCATTACCATAATTTGACATATTAAATTATTACCAGATACTTCCCTAGGTGCTAAAAGAAACATGACTGAACTATCATATTGTATTTGTTGGGGTGTACACTTCTTTCTTGTTATCTCATTCTTACCTACAAAATATAGAGGAACATCGTCTAAATTACTTTGAGGACTAGCTACTTGATCACTAAATTTAATTAGTTTTCCGTCATTTCTTGGCACTTGATATGCACTTAAAAAGAAATTTTCCTTTTCCAAGATCATCACCTTAGTTAATATCGGATCGAAATCTTTAATACCTATAGATTTAGTTATGGTGTCAAGTCTACATCCTCTTACACACTGTGGATTATTGGATTGAAGTACTTTTCCACATTTTAAGGGCATAAAATTGGTAGGTAAAGACCCATCTATTATTTGATTTGGTGTCACAATCATTTTGCTACATGTTGGTCTATCGAGAACTTCGCATTTCTTTAATACAGGATCATTAAAATCAGGAATAATTGCGAAGTTTCCTGTCTCTTCTGGAATTATACATCCCATTGTTTGACCTATATAACCTTCTTTAAGATCATTCCATGTATCGTCTTTGTTAATTACACAACTAGTTATAGGTGTAAGAAACTCATTAAATTCACAACTAGATACAGTATCTTCGGGGTTATCACCTATTGGTTTTGTTGGATCTCTATCGAATGGCTGGACTAATTGCCAGTCTCCACAGAGAGGATTGGAAAAATTTCCACAAAGTTCTTCAAATTCCACAGTATCACCGACGTTATAGACCTCAAGTTGTTGATAATTTCCATTAACACCTGTTGGTCCCATAATATTTCTTATTTCTAGAGAAGTACAGGCATTACTTCCTGTAGAATCATGGGCTACACATTTGAGCTTTTTTGTGGTAGTACCTCTACTGTCTGGAAGAACACATATATCAGAAGGAATATTTTCCCCATCGTCCTTTACTACACAAGGTTGATCAGGATCTGTCACATCTTGCCATACACTTTCTCTGCAAGATATATTACAAGATTCTTTGACGATAAGCAAGTCGTATATTTGATTACCATCTTTGTCAAGACATCCTTTTCCTGTTTCCTTGTTAGGTGTACAGACTTGAACTATAGTTCGTTCTCCTTCCTCTGTACATAATTCAGATGGTACCATACACGGACCAATTTTCGGCTCTGACAATGTTCCAAATCCACTTGAAGGTACAAAATACATCCAATTCCAAATAACCAATATCAATACAATAACCACTATAACAGCTAAAACCCAAGCTATAACTCTCATCGAGGTTTTCAATTAGTGTTTTTGTTTGGAAAAATTTCGAGTAACAAAAATGGACCACAAAATATTAGCCAAGTACTCAGATATTGAGGAAATAGGAAGAGGGAACTTTGGGGTTGTATATAAAGCCAAAAGTATTGAAACCGGTAAGTTTGTTGCAATTAAAGCTGTTGGTGTGGCCAAGATACGAGATAGTAAAAACGAGATAGAAGTTCTGAAAAAATTAGACAATAAACATGTTCTTAAATTATATGATGTCTTATATTCTCCGACAAAAACATATATAATAACAGAGCTAGTCTTTGGTGGAGAACTGTTCGATAGAATTGTGAAAAAGGGAAAATACTCTGAAGAAGACGCAAGAAAACTTATGTGGAATTTAGTAGAAGGACTAAAATATCTTCATGAAAATAATATAGTTCATAGAGATCTAAAGCCTGAAAATATTCTTATGGTGTCAACTGATAATGATTATGATATCAAAATAGCTGATTATGGAGTATCTTGTATTATAGGAGAAAAAAGATATTTAAAAGGTCTGGTCGGAACCCCTCATTATTTAGCTCCAGAGATTATCCTTCTTAACAGATATTCACCAAAAATATGTCTGCCTTCTAGAGATATATGGTCTTTGGGGGTAATTTTATATATTCTCTTATCTGGTTCTCCACCGTTTTATGAGGGTAAAGGTAGACCTGATATATATACTCAAGTAATGGAGGGAAAATATAGTTTTCCTCGAATGTTATTTAGAAATGTGTCTATGGCAGCTAAAGATCTAATTAAGAAAATGTTAGATGTTAATCCAATCACTCGTATAACTCTAGAAGGTATTATGAAGGATCCATGGATGAACATAGGAAGAACCCCTGTTCAAGAAATTAAACTTCCTACAATGAAGGCACCTCTAGTTTTGAATACGTTACCTCCTGCGATATTTAGTCCGATAATATCCAGCCCTGTTAGAGGTTTCAAAAAACCTAACATTACAACAGATAACTTGTCTCCTAGGTATGTTTACATTATTGATACTATTAATCGAAAAAGATATTACAAGGAAACAAATGGAAAACGTGTTCCAGTGGCATCCAAGAATATTCCTGTTGGAGTAATACCAATTAAGGTTAACAAGAGATAAATCTTTAGAGATTTATATTGCACATCTAAGAGAACCTTAGATATATTGCACATCAAAGAGTGCCTTTGATGTGTGTTTTTATTGATTTAATTAAAGAGTCTATTGATATTTAGGTTTTGATTGGATCTACTGCCCCTGGGATACTTGGTAGGATAGATCCAACAGGAGAAGCTACTTTTAAGCTAAAACCTTGTTGTTTGGCTTTAATCTTTTCATCTGCATTCAACGGACGATCTTTAAATGTCGTTCCATTTCTTTCCCGTTTCGCGACGGCAAAAACAACACCATTCTTTGTGCCTTGTTCAACCACTAATCCATCTGATGTAACTAAATTTCCATCTGTGTCTTGATTGACTTGGATTTGTGTAGATTCACTTGCAGCTGGAGGAGGTGCAGAGTTAACTGTGGAAGCTGGCATTGGGGCAGAAGGTTGACTCGATACAGAAGCCGCGCCTCCATTTTCTGCAATCCACTTTCTCCATTGCTTTTTACCGGCTGGTGTCTTGGAATGAGTGTTACACATTTGTACATCATTTCCTAAAACACATTTACTAGTGCAACGTTGGTTTTTCTTGTCACCACGAGTATATCTGTATAGACATTGTCGACCGTCAGTCTTTCGTCTCTTTCCACTTACTCGTGCAGCTTTAGGAGCACTCCCTGTTCCATTCAAAATAGTAGGAAGTCCTGTTGGCATTCCATTAGGAAGAGATACATTTGAAGGTTGTAGTTTCAAAACTGACCTAAACGTCTTAACAGTATAAGGTCCGGGGGTTTTATTGCAAAATTCAACCAATTTCGGAAGAAATACTTCTGAAATAGCATTAGTGACAACCTCTGAAATTTTCTTTAACACCGTGTTATCATTTTTTGATGTTGACGTTGTTGTAGAAATTGGAGAGGTTTTGCCAAGAGGCTCTGAAGTAGAAACTGTAGGTAATACTGGTAATGTTGTGCTATCCATATTTTCCGGCTTATGTAGGGGGAGTAATGTGATTTTCGTTTAAACGAAAAAAGAAATATCCTTTTCAAATTGCTACCACCCTATAATAGAGAAAGAAATTATTATCATTTAAGAAACACGGGGATTAAGTTTTTTTCCAATTATTTTCTTCATTTTTAGAGCTAAAAATTAGCTCTTCATATCAAAATTATCTATTCTTTACTTATAGGTTAGGAAGCAATATTCATATATGAATAAGTTATGATATAATATGTTATTATTCAAAGATAACTCTAACAACTATTAGGACCAGAATAGCAAATAACAATATACCAAACATAGTCAAAGTAGGAGAGTAAAACCATCTATTTTTCTTAGAACCACAATTGACAGAACAACCGGAATTATTTGTTAAACTAGGAGAATAAGTAAAATCACACAAAAAGGGCCCCAACAATACAATCAGAATATATATAACTAATACACACAAAGTGATTACGATAGCTAGCCACCATTTTTCCGAATCTGAGAGTTCTCTCGGATCCTTGTCGTGATCTAAGTAGATCCTTTTTTGACTTTTTTCCAACATTAGTTCTTTTCTGTTTAAAGAAAAAGTGTTTTTCTGTGAGAAATATCGGAACTTAGTTTCGATATTTATAAGAATGGTGTTAAGTTATTCTATTAGAGTCTTTGTTAGCTTATGCATGATTGTCTCTAAAAGCCAAACAGACTCAGGATGGACACGATTAAAAATATCGGTCATCTGAATTCTTAGTTGAAAGAGCATCTTAGTCAGTTGAGATGTCTTCTCTATAGAAACATCTAACATCTCCCTCAAAATTACACCAAAGTCAAGAAAATTAGGAAGCTGATCCTCGCTAAACCATCTATTTGATATAACGGTTGGAATATTAAGTTTATTCATCTCTTCCTCTATTATAGTCTCTTTAATACCGAAAGCATTAACATCAATTTGATATTTCATTTTGGATGAAGTGACCATTGCACTTGGTTTCATAATTATTGAATTTTCCTTGAACTCTTTAACACCAATACTCATTCTAAATGTCAATAACTTTCTAATAGACTTAATTACATCAGGAGGTATCGTAGTACTTTCCCTATATTCCTTTAATGTTATAATGTTTTTATTTTGATGTCTATAGAAAGGAAGTCTCACCAGAATATATTTAGTTTTTCCTCTAAGAACCCAATTAGTACCTAATTTACCAAAACCAAATATAGATTTAAGTTCATCTATTATACACTGATCAACTCTACCATTTGTTGATTTTCTAATAAGACACCATTTTTTAACAGTCTGTAATTTACCATTATTAGGATTGATTCTTGGGAACTTTATAAGCCAACAAGTACCATGTAAAGTTTTCCCTGTTTTTTCTATATTTTTAAATGTTAAAGTTCCAATATACCTACCATCCCAAGTAGGAAACCTTAAAATATCATTTTTCTTGAATGTTGGGAGATCTCCTTTGATAATAGTTTTTAAATCATTGGTTAGGGGCATCTTAGTATGTGAAACATCGGTACAAAAAATTTTGTTGGTTTCACGAACATAATTCATTTTTGGTAATGATATTGGATTGTCTAAAGTAGGCAATGGTAAATATTTACCATTGCCTACTTTAGGTAAGCTGAATATAGGCCTTTGTGTTAGATTATTTGCTGGATGTTCTCCGATAGATCCAGTATATCTCTTTATATAAGAAGTATTTTTTATTACTGTTGTTTCTTTGACAATTATTACTTCGCAATCCCCTTTATGATTATTATACATGTTATTCTGACCAATCGAATTCTTATAGTGTGTTTGTCTTCCAACTTTATGTTTTTTGTTGTCAACTTTATGGTTTGAAGTGACAGAACATTTATTAACAAAACTGTTAAGAATAGGTAGGCTGTAAAAAGGTCTATTTGTCATTGTTAAGCTGTTCATATCAGCTTTATCTTCTGACAAGTCCATACAACAGATATTTATTATTAGCGAAATAGAAGAAAGGTTTTCAATCATTTTCAGAGCCAAATAGATCTTATTTGAAATACTTTCTTGGTCTGTTAGGTACGGACCCTAATGCATTGAAACTATAGTTGACAACCCAAGTGTAGATAATTGATCATAAATTGTCTGATAACATCACATATCAAAAATTTAGGTAAACAAAGACAACCTATTAGGATGAATACGAAAAATATAGTAAAGAGATTTGATAGACTTCAGACATATGGATTCCTGAGAAATTTAGAAATAAAGAAGATGCAGGAAAATTTTGTCATTGATAAAGTCAAAAATATTAACTTTACCGGAAGATCCATAGAAAGAGCAGGTGTTATAATATATTGTGTAAAATCTGGAAAGATTACCTTTGTAATGGGAGAGGACGAATATAGTAGTGAATTAACTGACTTTGGTGGTCATACCAAGACTAGGGATAAAACTCCAATCATTACAGCGCTTAGAGAATTTAAAGAAGAGACATTAGGGGTGTTCGGTAATTTTGAGTCTAAGGATGTTGAAGAGATGATTGCCATCTGTTCAAATAAAATGCTTATTATCTTCGTGAAGATGGAGATCGATATTAAAATATATGCTGATAAATTTCGCCAGAATGTGAAGCGCAAAAAAAGAAAAGATATAGAAATATTGGATCTAGTTGAAATGTCTGGAAGAGAATGGATAGTCAAAATATTCAAGAAATTGGCAACAAATACAGATGCATCTCCAGATACTCACACAACGAGATATACTAAACGAGGTAAAAGAGGAATAGCTAAAAAGAACCCAATCTATGACCTTGTAAGTGATTTTATTAAGGAATCAATGACAACAACTAGGATCAATATATTCGACATGCTCTAAATGAATTTGAACTCGCACAAATTGATAGAATAATTAATCTGATTGTGGTTCTTTGACAACATTTCCTTTTTGGTAATCTACGTCTCTATGAATATAACACAACCATTGATAGTTCCAATTTTAGGAGCCCCTGTTATTCCACCAGTTGAGTCTCTGAACACAAAATTGCTAAAAATCAAAGATGTAGCTGGTACTGGTACTGGAATATTATTTACCAGACAACAAGCAATTTCTCTTGTCTCACTTAAACTTGGAGAGAAACCAATGTTATCTGATGAAAATACAGGTTTTACTTTGTTTGTCATTCGTTCTGTCAGAAAATATGGCTATGAAAGCACATTTAAGTATTTATCAACACAGCAAAAATCAGGGTCCCATCAAGAAATTGTTACTAACTCTCTTCTGCTCAAAGAAGATACCAGAAAGGTTGAAGAGGAAATAATGTCATTTAATGAGAAGGTCATTTCTGCCGAGGGTATCTACACTTGTCGTAAATGTGGGTCTAAAAAGACTATTTCTGCTGAAAAACAGGTAAGGAGTGCAGACGAAGCAGCTACTGTAACAATTACCTGTGTTGACTGTAGAAAGCAATGGAAAGAATAAACATCCTTAAAACTCAGCTCCTAAAGTGTTCGGGCGGTAAAGACTGTTTACACAATATTTCAGCAAAAGCTGAGATATTGAAATTTATATTTAGGTTTTAGTGGCTTCGCCTTGTTGGAGTTTTGATACAGCAGCATAAACTTTTTGATGATCTTCTGCAGAATATATTACTGGTTTACCATTAGGTAGTTTGACTATAAAACATGGGACTTCTGTTACTCTTACTCCCATTTCATTGTTGACTAACCAATTTTTTATTTTTTCATTTTTAATCCTCATAGGGGTGATTAGAAGATTTTTCTCTGTAATTTCACCAAGAATTTTTTTGGTGGTCGGGTTTTTTTGACTAGCGTATATGAATAGAAATACTACTGTTCCGGAGGAACTAGTTGATGTTTTCGACATTTGTATGTTTATTTTTCTTCTTTCTCTTTTTCTTAAAGACTCTTTCCCTAAAAGTTTTAAAGAAAACTACAAATACTTTATATAGGAATTTAGGTGAACTTTCTTGCAAGAAATGAGGTTATAGCTTTTACTCTCAACTTAAGGTCGTCATCGGTTTTAGATCCTTTGATGATAGATAAAATTATCTTCCTATTGTTAGATAATATTCCTATCAATTGAACATATTTAACTTCTCTGCCTTTTTCTTTGACGATGTCATTCTTTGGGAAATATATTCCAGTTATACCAAGAGATTTAGTTTTTTCATTTAAAGAAGCGAGATATGGAGCCATTTCAGGTCTTTGAAAATCAATATGATTTTTTATTTGGTTAGCGATAGTCCAATCAACACCTAAAGATTTCAAAGTTTTCAATGCTTGGTCATAAGCATTAATGGTAGCTGCTTTCTTACCTGATATTGATCGCCCTAATATTTTTCCTTGTGGTAAAGATGTCAAGGATGTACTTCTAGCTTTAAACCAAGCTATGGCCTCGGGAGTAAGAAAAACAGTAACTTTGAAATTTTCTTGATCAACTTTTTCACTGGTTTGAGGAGGTTTCGCCCCTTTCTCAATCCAACCTAGTTTCTCGAAAATTTCCTTGACTTGAGTTTTAGGCATTCCTAGGAACAGACTAAAATCTGCTTTCACTCTGTTAAATAGATTAACTATCATATTGTAACAGTATATAGATCCTAGTCCTTCCTGAATGTATTCGTCCGCAATTTTGGTTAATGCCCCAAATAGAGATTCCATAAGATCCTCCTGTATGTTGATGTTATCATCTTCCCTTCTTCTAACCCAAGCAGAAAGTCCTAATTCTAATGAAATTTGAGAGAGTCTCACCTTATCAAGAAAGTGAGACTTAAAAGTACTAAGTTGAGATTGATTTATTCCTTTGAATCGCTTGATAAGGTATTTAGCCAAACAAGCAGCCATAGATTGATCCCCCAAATATTCCAGTACTTCATAATTAGAGTCAGTATTTGGATTAAACGAACTATGAGTAAAAGCGATAACCCAAATTTTCATCGGTTCTGATTCTACCAATTTAATCCTTTTTGTAGAATCCGATTCAGCCAGAGGTAAGATCTTGTTATAAAGATAGTCCTGCAATTGCTGTGCCCAAGACAAAGTATTGGTGTCATAGAATTTGTTTGAATTAGTAGTAACGTCCATATCTGTACTTGTATCTGAATAATATGCGAAACAGTATTTGTATATAGATGCTCAAAAGGGAATTTTCTTTTCAATTTTCGGATAAAATAATTCGTTGTCTTACCTTGAAATAACAACTAAGATGTTTCAACCCCGTGATTTACTAACATATTTGTAACCTTTCTTGAAAAAGAATTGGGTAAATTCTATCAGACATGTCATATACTGATAAAATCACACTGCCAGACATCCCTATAATACCGGGAGTCATAGGAATAAACCAAAATAATACTAATATGGGATTTAGTGATCATATATTGGCTTCTCCGACCCAACAGACACATCAACCCAATTTAGCTTTTAATTTAAGTAACTTACCTCCTTTGCCAAAGGTTGTCTACAAGGATTCATTAACAGATTTACATTCTCAATATTTATCATCTCCTGATAGTCCAGTATCTATAAGTAGTCAAGACTCTATAGGATCATATCAGATTCTGTCTCCCTTAGGAATTGAATCCTTTAATGAACAGTCTATGTCCCCGCCTTCGGTTTTTTCAACATCTCCCTCTTCAACAGAGATAGCAAAACATCTAATTCCTTTAGATCAATATGTAGAGACAACACCAGTTCCTAAGATGTTTTCATTTTTAAGTAATTTACCCACTATTGCTGTAGTTAAGCCAATTAAGACTATCACCAAGACTAAAAAAAGAAAAATTAAAGTGATACCAGTTGGTTTACCGTTAGAAGGGAAAGATGTTGGTTTAGTTTTAAATGAAGTTATAGAAAATTTGCCTCGGACTAAATTGATTAACAAAGATGCTTGGTATCAAAAATCCAACAACCTTAAAAAGAATCCGCAAACAGCCTTTTTAGCCAGAGTCGAAAAAGAGATGGAACCAATAGCAACGCCGAGTCAACCACTTATAACACAGGGTGTACCCACAGCCACAGCCACAATACCTACATTTATGACCTTACCAATGATAACTCCTATTGCACCTACTTTTCCTACACGTACATATATGAAACAACCACCACTAGTTTTACCAACAACTAAAGATCCAATAGTTCCAACAGGAACACAACAAGGTATATTACCATTGGCAATTCTGTCACCGATAATTACAGTAACTCAGCAAAAGAAACCTTTGACACTTAATATCATTAAACCACCTACAATAGTACCTACTCAAAAATTTCCTATTCAACCAGGCACTAAAGGTCTTATATTGGTATCCCCGAAGAAACGAGTTGAACCATTAACACAAGGAATGTCTCCTTTACCAGGAAGTCCTATAATTGGTACACAGGTTACAGCTGTTTCTCAACCAGGGTATTCTACTGTCCCTGTTTTTCTAAACGAACAAACAGCAAAAGTTATTCTTCCTAATATTGAAACATTAGTTCAAAATGTGCCTTTAGGTATTCCTAATATTACAACAACTCAAATAATTCCAGGGCAACAAGCAGCTGCTATCGGAATTGGGCAAATTAAAATAGGAGGTTTACATTTAGATCTTAGTCGAATAAAATCAGGTAAAAAGACAAGAAAAGATAATAGTTATAGAATTCCAGAATTGAAAAGCCTTGCAAAAGCTCTAGGACTCAGAGTAAGTTTCAGCAAGAAAGATTTAGTAGCTAATATCAAGAATGAACTCTCTAGAAGAGGTGTCGATGTTAGTCAGATTACCTAACTATAATATATTTAAGTCCACAGATATCTGGCTAAATGTATGTTAAATATCTCACATAATGTGAGATATTTATGTTTTTGTATTTTATCTACAATGTTTATGTTTATGTTGTGTTGGTTACCATATATTGGCTACCTTTGAAGGATCAAAGTTTGGAATAGTTACACCAAAGAATGTTGTTAAATATCTATTTCCAGTGCCAACGAATCTAGAAGAGGCTTGACGGATACATTTTTTCCCTGCTTTAACTCTGTCTATCATTAGACCTATCTTTGTTTTCTCGAGTTTGAATTCTTGGTTTCTGAATAGGACAATACTTAAATTTTTGACAAAGATCTGAGTCGGCTTTGACATTTTACCAAATACATCTTCTAGTCTAATATATGCTTGAGTAACATTTAGTGTGGGATCGATCTTTACAGTAGTTTCTGCTACTCCATGAGGATATTTATTACCTGGACCCTTCCAACGTCTCATATACATTCCTGCTTCAAATAATTTTAATAACCATTCTTTGATTAATTGTTTCTCTTTGTTAGGGAATGTTCCAAACTTGACAATGATTTTTCTTTCTTCCTCTCCAGTTTTTATTTTAGCTTTGAGACCTTCTTCAATCACAGTTATAAGTGTTGGAAGTTCTTCAGAACTAGATATATAGATTCCTGCTAATTTTTTCAAATCATTGATGTCTGTTATTGGATGATCTCCTTGTCCAAAGCAACGACTAAAATCGAAAGTAAATCCCATAGCTGCTAATTGTATTGGTGAAGGAATATTCACTTTAGTAACTGCTGGTGTTTCAATTACTTTGGTAGTAGTTGTTGCTGTTGGACCTTCCTGGGTTTGTGCTGCAATATTGGCGTTCCTGGCTTCTTCTAACGATAACAAGGTAGCCATAAGTTCTTCGTCATCATTTACTACTTCAAATTCTAGACCGACGACTCCATGGATTCTAATGTGATCGATGATATTATTAAGCTCTTCCGGAGTAATATCTAAAGTTGCTTCATTCTCCAAAACATTTCTAATCTCGTTTAGATAAGTAGTCTCATCTGTCAAGTAATTAGTACCAATTTGAGTAGTTTCTACCTGTACAGGGAGAGTGGTTGGGTTCTTCTTGAAATACTCTAGAAGGTTTTGAATTTTGGTTCCTTTAGGATCCACCCAAGTAAAAGAATAGTTGAGTTCTTCTGGAGTCATGTACCAATTTCTTGATTTTTCCGTCTTTCCTAAAGATTTTGACGGACCAATAATAGTTCCATATCCAAACACAAAGGTTTTGGGATCTAGAGAATCTTCTAGTAACAAAGGAGTATTTTTCTCTTCTTCCTTAATAATTGTCCTAACAAGAGGAACAAAGAATCTAGGAGAATACTGACCAGTAAATAGTTTAGAAATCAAATCTATTCTTGATGAGTAAGGAATATACGTATTGAAGAAACCAAATAGTTCATAGTCTGTCATTGCATTCATTGCCATTAGACTAAGTTTTCCTTTATTTGATCTAACTAATGTTGGATCCCTATTAATAGTTCTCTGATAATGATTTAAGGTATTCAAGTAGTAATCATTCTTGTCTTCTCCTGGAGGAGAAATCATCCCCACCGATTTCATGAGAACCTTGATGTTTTTTCTACCATAGTCAATGATGAGTTGTTCAAGGGGAGTTTTTTCTTTGTATAGAAGTTTATCTACATTGTGACAAAGGTGAAGAGTACATATCATTCCTAACTGGATTTCATTCAGTCTATAAAATTCAGACATTCTCTGTCTTGCCTGATGGAGTCTTTTTGAAATCATACGAGGATAGCTTCCCCGACTTAATAAATATACCAGTTGAGGTTTATTCATGATTAGAACCCCTAAGTCTCCTTTTGTGTAATGATAAGCCATCTTTTTTAACGTATCAAAATTGCACTCCAACAACTGTCTGTATACATCAGACGGTATAATTGGTATGTTGTTAGCTATCTCATTGGTCATTCTTTTTAATACAGACATTTGAGCCCTTCTTCTAGAGTGCGTTTGTGTTGTTCCAAACCCCGAATAACTTCTATTTATTGCGTTCTTGTCAAGATCTGATATTTCCACGGTCTTACCACTGTAGGCCACTTGAAATAGTTCGTCAATAGAATAGATTTTGACCGGACCTTCATTATTTCTTCTTGAATACTTTGTTGGGACTGGTGAGTTATTAACTCGGTGAGTCTTTGCACATGCTAAGTAAATTAGAACTCTCGTAAAAATTCCGGCATCATTATTTGAGATTGAATATTTTTCAATATGTCTCATATCGATGCCACAGTAAGCAGCAATTAAAGTAAGACGAGTTCTCTTCTTAACTTTGTTTATCTTTGTTTTCTTATTAACTATGGGTTCTTGATTTTCTATAGTAGGTATTGGGGACCCAAGCATTGGTATTTCAACTGCTGACATAAATGGTGATAAAACTGGTGATACAACAGGGCTTTCTCTAATATCTTCTGTTTCTTCAGTTTCTTCTTCGGTGAAGATTGTCCAGAAAAATTTCTCTAACTCTTTTAGTAGAACAGGACTCTTCAGATAAGAGATATTTTCTTTGATCAAGAGTTTTGGATGCAACAAATCTTTTGGATCTGTGTTCTTGTTGATTCTTTTAACTAACTCCTTGATATTAGGCGCATATTCAGCTTCTTGTTTACCAGGGTTTTTATTTGCTATATTAAGTGTAATTACATTAGGCAATTGAAAAATTGGTCTTGTTATCGGATTTTTAGGAGAAATTTTAACTTTGTTTGCCAAGATAGCCAATTGAGGCACTTTAACATAACTAGCAAAATCACTAGGTTTAGGCCACAACATTATATCGTTTTGTTCACCAGTATGATTATCGACGTGGAATTGTTCTGGAATAAAGTTAAAATAAGAATTAAGTACTGTTCTGACTCCTTCTTCAGTAAGGTATTTATCAGGAATTAATCCATTATGGGGGAAGTCTGGAATAAGAATCTCATCGAAATTCCTGTCCCCAAGACTGGGAAAAGAAATTTTTCTAGCAGTGTAATCTTTGGCCATTAAATAATCAAACTCTAAAATGCTAGATGTCAAGGTAAAAAGATCACAGTTATAAGCTCTGCAAAGATTTTTCTTCACATCTGATTTGAAACCAACTATGCTAGAAAAGATTTCTCCTGTTAATCTGGTATAATCATCTTCCGATATAATTCTTCCTCTCAGATAACCTGCATATTTAACAATACCGGAAATTCGTGAAGAAAAAGTTGGTTTTGAAACACCACAAATTTTGAGTGATATCTTGAGCTCATCAACTCCGATATTAATTAAGTTATAGAGAGGGACAACAAGAGTGTTTCTAGATTGCTTCAACTGTCTACTCATAGACATAAGTACTATCTCATCCCTAGGAATAGAAAGACTTAAATCCTGAACTAATATATTTTCTTTTTCTTTTTCGTTCTTAGTCCAATCACCATGATTAAAGATAATAGTGAATAAAGGATTATTAATACAATCCTTATATTTCGGCAACAAATTGAATGGAGGATTAGCCAATAACTTATAACAAGTAGGTCTAAGATCGGTTGTGACAACTTTTTTATTATAAAACTCAAGTAATCGCTTGTCGAAATAATTTGTGCTGCCCTGCAAGAACCGAAAAATTAAATTACCAATAAAAGGAACAGTCTTCTTCATGCAACATCTTTCAAATATTTTTTGAATTATCACCATAGGTAAAGGTAACCATTTGTTGTTTGGAGAATGCGTCATCTCCGTATATGATTTCATGATTTTAATGATTAGTATTTCCTTAGTCGCAGCTTTGTAAGTAAAACCCCAGATACAGACAAGAGCTCTTAAATCTTGGGTTCTCATATGAACAAAGTCCTCCCCAGTAACATATACTCCAAAATAATCTGTGACGATTTGAGGTGCCATATCAACAGCAAAATAGTGTTCTTCATATTCGTTCGTTCTATTAATAGAAGGAGCATTCTTGTAATCTTTTGGTGAAAGCAAATGAGGAAAAAGATTTACACTTGTTATCTTTTTTATCACTTTCTCGACACTAAGCTTTATGGTCTTGGCTTGCTCATATGTAATAGTTTGATCAGGAGACTTAATTTTGATGCCATTCCCTGTACACCGACATATATCTTGGATATACTTCGTAAATGTCATGGCGAAATTCTTTCTCTCTGTCAAAATGTTTTCATGTTCTTTAACGTTAAGGACTAATATTTTTTCCATATTTAATCGAAAATTTCTAGTTTTCTTGTCTCATATTTCAGAGTGGTCCTTCATCATTTTCAGAGTTTATATGAGTTCCTAATAAATATAAAATGATCTATAATAACCTATAACATAGAATTACGAAATAATTAACATTAACTGTTTAATTCTACAATTAAACACATCTTTACTGTGATTACAGTGAAAATGTTATATTTTTATTGAGACAAAATATTCCATAAGAGATAAGCTTTGACCAAATCAACTGGTCTTGATGCCTCTGGATTAGGATATTTTATATTTGATTTAGTAAATACGAGATTTCGTGGGACAGCCATTTTAACATTAACCCAATGTATGATGTTTTCGGCCATCTCCTTTTGTCTCTTGATTGATCTATCATTTTGCATCTTAAACCACTTTTGGAAGACTGGATGAACATTCTTCAAGATGCCGAACAAATATACATCTTTAATATTTGGTTGATTGTAGGCGTTATTAACAGTGTTAAGGAGAATAATGGCATCTCTAGCAACGTCTGACCCCCTAAACCCTTTACATGTAAGATAACGTTCTGAGTTTGCGGGTCTAGATGAAATTGGTTTGAAAACCCAAGTTTGTTCGAACATTAAAGAACAAATATAAATAAGATGATACATTGGCTTAGTCACAGTGTCAAAAAGTTTACATATAAAATTTCCTCCCTTCTTCAACACCAAAAGAGCCACTAGTATTTCTGTTAGGATCAACCTAGTACTTAGAGTCTCTTGTTTTTCTTCACGACCAGTGACACTTATACCTCCATCGGATACAACAAGATCTATCTTGGTAGGTTCTTTAGCTAATACCTCGCTGGCAAAAGCCACAGAATTAGTATAAAGATTTCCAGTATTATCTCCTTGGTATTTAGGGTCACCCCATATGATATAAAATGTTTCCATATCAATATACTTACCAGAAATACCATAGTCCCATTTAAAACTGGGGTCTGTTGATCTGAGAGATATTCCATACCCTCGAGACTTGGGATATCTTTTCTGCAAATATTCAGTAAAAGCACCAGGAGCACCAGCTAAATCACAATATGTCTTCTGTTCATCAAATGACGTTTTGAGAACAGGTCTGTTTAAAATAGAAGGCGAGTTTGAATAAGAGTCGACAAATCCTGAAAAATTAAGAATACCATCTGTGTTGGCAATTTTGACACCTGCTCTATTCATGAATTCTGCCTTACCTATATTCTCGTAAGGATTGGTGGAATTTCTTGCTGTTGTGAATGTTTCCCTGTCTAACTTTGAAAAATTATTTTTAGTAGTTATCATCTTCTGATATTCTTTAATATCAACAATTGTTGCATCGACTGGAACTACGTCACTTCCAGATACTTGAATTTCAGGGTCTATCTTAGGAATAGGTAATTTAAGGTTGTTCCATGAAAAACTTTCGTCCTTGACAATTTTGGCAATTTTTGTTGGACTAAGTTGTACTCCTGTAGGTGGAGTACTAAAAGAACTGTCTATTCTGATAAGTAGTTTTGTGGGATCCATCCTTTTTATCTTGATAGATTTGTATTCTTTTGAGAAAATGATATGGTTTGAAGTTATAACCAAAAATCGTTTTAGATCCTCAATATTTTCCCTCGAATACCAACTAGATAATATGTGTAGTGAGGTATCTCGAATGATTCAAGAGATATCTTTGTGATCTAATGTCTAGTCACAAAATTATCTTATGTAAAGAACATCTATCCTCCGCACTCTTAGGTTTAATATATTGTAACAAATTTATACATAATCAGGTTGTCGATTTTACACAGAAACAGTCATTTCTTACAATGATGATCCGGAAAATGATAAAGATAAAATAGCAAAATAGAAAGATCATAAGAAACAAAAACGCCAGACATATAGAGGCATCACAATGACATTAACACAAATAAAATTTCAAAAAACAACAACCCAAAAACATATATATAATAACGAAATACGGAGTATAACTTGTCCGTTGTATGGATCTTTATTGTTAAAGATACCATCTTTATCTCTTAATGGAGATCAGATAAGAAAAGATCCTGTAAAACATATCTCTTCACTAAGTCATGCTATCAAAATGAGAAACAGATGTAGTGAAACTCCACCTCTTTATAACAGACCTATATTATCAGTGGTTTCTAGGTGCTATAGTAAAACTAGAGGAAATAATGCCGGAATTGTCCACGCAGTGGATCTCCATCAAGTCAATAATATTAGTGAAGATAACATTTCGTATAATCCTGGTAAATCTCCAATTTATTTACAACTACAACATAACGGTAACTGGTTCAGAAAGGATTCAAAAAGAGAAAATCAATTCTTTTGGGTAGATAGTATGCTTGATATCGAAAGAATACTAAAGGAAAACAATTTGGTACTAGATAATATTCATATCACTTATACTAGAACCAAGGTACCTAAAAGTTTACCAACAGTAGATAAACCTACCTCTTTATCTGAAATGTTGTCAAAAAACACAAAGAACTCTCGTGTTAGAGAACAACCAAAACCATGTATATATAATACCAAAAGAATAAGTGTAGACGAAGAAAGAAAGAAATATACTGTTCCTATTATAACTATACCGACTAAAATAGGAATTTCAAATTTTTCTACTACAGATAGTCAAAACACAAGCAGCTCATTACCTAACATGTTTCAGAATAACTGGTTTTTATCTCAGGAGACCAAACCAGATTTAGATATTAAATCTGTCCCTGAAATAGAAGTTATTAAGACTGGAAGATCTAGAAGTTCCTCAACGCCAACACCTACTAGAGGAACTACTGAAAATCAGAATGTGGAATGTTGGTGGAATCAATTAGTTATTCCTCAACCTTCAACTGGAGGAATAAAAAGTAGTAAATTACCAGTTAGGAAAAATAACGTCGACTATATCGGCAATATAGAAGATATCGATAGTGACTCTAAATTGAATTCAGGTCAATATAGATAAACAAATCTCTTGAACATAGTGATTTGTTTGAATAATTATGGGTTTAAAGGCTATTAGAGATTAGAAAAGATATGAATTCTACAATAGCTCAAACTCATACTACAAAAACTAATTCATTAAATGTTAGCACGATCATTTCTGTGTTGATGGGTCCTGATCAAAAAAATTGGAAGAAAATAATCAAAGAGATACAAGTACTTAGAAGAAAGAAACATCAGATGGCATTCTTATTAGCCACTTTGGTATATGAAAGACTCATTGAATTGATGAAAGACGGGAATACTAAGTGGTTGCCGTTTCTCCATGAATTATTATTTGAAATATCCATTATAGGGTTTTACGTAGGAGAACATAAATTATCTATGAAATCTTCTAATAGAGTTATCTTCAGCAAAAAAACCGATTATCAAATGAGGGAATCAGTATTTAGAAATCTCCAATTCTATATTAAAAGGTTAGACTATTCAGCAAAATATGCTATTAAATTTAAGTCTCCACCTATAACTAACCCAAAACAACAGTATTTAGGTAAAAATTATGCGACAATGAATCCTTGTATTATCCGTATTAAAATAAACACAGACATAAACTATATGATACTGATAAGATGTGTAAATTATCATCAAACAGACGCAGAACATTTTTATATCATGGACAAGACAGAAAAGGCCCATACCAAAAACTTCATAATGCTCACAGACAAAAGTTTTGAACCTATTCAATGTGCTGAAATTATAGAAGATCTTGATAGAGAAAGAGAACAAACAACAGTCCTTGGATTGGAAGATGTCAGATTCTCTTATTCTGAAGACGGAAGGTTGATAGATCAATGGAAAAACGGAGGTATCTCATTTACTTGTACAACCATAGATACTAACAAAGAGCGATTTTCTCACATGCCTATTCCACAAATAAGTCTTTGTCGGTTAGGTCCATTTAAATCAAATACACAAAAGAAAAAATACAATGATGATCCTAAAATGGGAATAATTAAAGTTACCAGTATGTTACCTATGAAAAAAGCAGGAGTCAACAGGAAATGTGAAAAGAATTGGACAAGTTTTTACAAAGATGTTATATCTGAATCAGATACAAGTCAGGATAAAATTCAAATGGTTTATACTTTAGCTCCCACAGAAATAGTTGAATCAGATATTAATGGTGTCTGTAAACCTGTATTAAAATATGAATATCCATGGGAGGGTAATTTCCTAAGAGGTTCCGCAGGTCCACTCAGATTCGTAAAAACACCAACATCTGGTGTGAATTCTGATTTTATCGATAAGGGGGAATGGATTTTTGTTTCCCATGAAGTTTCTCATGGAATTGGCAAGGACTCTAGTAAGAGAAAATACTATCATAGATTTTTGCTTGCAGATAAGAATATGAAAATATTTGCAGCTTCTGAATCATTTTACTACGATCACAAGGGAATTGAATTTTGTACCTCCATAACTTTGTCTCCAGATGGAAAGAGTTATTTAATGGGAGTAGGATTAGAAGATAAACAGGCTATTATCTACGAAATAGAAAGTGAAATAGTTACCAAAATGATTTTCACAGGGAAAGATGATATGACCTTACTTTAAGTAATTTATATAGGTCATATAATCACAGATAATGATTACCTGTTTTCCTATGTTCGATTTATATGCAAATATGAACAAACAACTTCTCGCTGTGTCTATCAATCAAGAAATCGCAGATGATGCCGGATGTTCTTTTGATATTAAAATGAGCATAACCAATGGAATGGTTTCACTGTCAACCCCAAGAAATAAATATAAATGGAAATTTGGTGACAATATCCCAAATAGTGTATGTGAACTCTTATATTTTTACTTAGAGGATATGGATGACGAAACTTCCAATTTGAGAAAGGTCCTTAAATATTTGAATAAGGATTATGATAATTTTATCGATGAATGTCAGGAAATATTGTAAATTTATCTCAAAAATATCTCATAACGTTATGAGATATTTAAATTAGGTGCCTCAGTCTCTATAGAACAATTAGATTTTTATGTCCTTTTGTACAAAAATGTCTCTCCTGTCCTTACATAGTTTCCAGGAATTAATTTCTTCTTATTTGAAGATCTTGAAACTAACGGGGATCCTAACACCGAATTACTTCCTTTAATTTTTGCATATCTAGTAGGTTGCAGAGATTTCCCTGATATTCTCACTTTATCGACAACAGAACCTTCAACTGGAGAACTGGAAACACTTGAGGATTTAAATGAATTTCTTATTATAGGTGGAGAAGGCATAAATATTTCTTCACTGCTTATACCATTTGCAACTTTAGCAGCTGACCTTGCTGCTATTATATTGTTAATAGGGTCTTTGACGCTATCTAAACTTGGAGTTTCTTCGCTATCTGAAGGTCTAAAAAATTGAAAATAAACGACAACCAATACAAGAATGACGATAATTACAATAAAAATCCAAAAAATCCAATTGATCTTCTTTTTTGTCTTACTTTCGTAAGGTTTTGTTGCGGAATTTTCTTGGCTGCTTTTGTTATAGGAATTAAACCCATGTGATCCGGGTCTATTGTGTAAATTTGAGTTTTGATGTCTAGTGGATAACGGAGTAATTATATTTCTATTTGAATTTGGTCCAACATCTAGTCTTCTGCGATCACTAGAGTATTTACTATTTCGATCTCGTGATCCATCTCTATCACCTGATCTAGTATCCTTCGATTTACTTCTTCGTTTTCTTCTTTTTATAGAAGAATGTTCATCATTTCTATGTGATGAATGTTTTCTATGACTGCTTTTCCTACTGGAACTCGAGCTCTTACTTTTTTTTCCTCTTTTTCTCCTTCCATAACTAGAAGACATTTCCTGTCGACTTTATTTATTTATCTCGGTTCTTTAAACACACATTGAAATTGGTTCAATGTGTTTAATTTTTCCTTTCCCGCATTTGCTGACGAAAATTAAAAAACATACAAGTTATCAGAGAATTTTATGTGATCTATAATGATAGAGACTAAAGTCTTGAAATATTCTTAGTTGACCATAAAGAGTTTTTATGGATATAAAAGCAGAAAACATGGAATCTACCAAATTTGAACCAGATCCAAAAGGCATCTGTGAAGATAGTTTAATAGATAGTTTAATAGATGATAAGTATGATCCTAATACCATCGGGTTTTATTGTGTCAACTTAAAAAATTGTACTGATAGAAGATCTAGGATTGAGAAAAGATTTAAGTATCACCAATTAGGAAAAAATTTATCATTTGTAGAAGCTATCAATAGGGATGCTGATGAAATCACTATCTTTTTAGAAGGATCATGGGAAAATCAAAGAACTGACATTTCCGACAAGAAGAAAAGATCAACAGCAGCTTGTATGCTCTCCCATATAAAAGCTATAAGAACTATGGTTGATGATATAGAAAAATATAAAAAACAATATCCAGATAGAAAGTCACCAAATGGCGGAATTATCTGTGAAGATGATATTCTTATCAAGAACACTTGGAAGGCTTCCTACAAAAATGTTATGGAAAATTTACCTGATAATTCAACTCTATGTTCGTTGGGATACATGATAGATATATGGATAGATCCTGCGACGAATCAAACAGCTTACCCATTTTCTGGTAAAAATAGAAACAATGGAAACATTTGCAAAATCCATAATAAATACACCTGGGGAACTCAAATGTACTGGATTTCTGAGAAGTATGCTAAAAGAGCACTTAGAATATATGGACGTAAAGCGACAGATATAGAAAGATCTTGTCCAGGGCAATATGTAACTTCAGAAGTTATTGTCAGACTTTCTGGAGGACACATATCATATCCTCCTTTAGTTATTGAAGACGCTATAAATTTTTTGATTAGACCAAGTAACGAAATGGAAAGCCATATCAAAATGTTGAGGAGTTGGGGATATAACAATTATTCTGATTGTGAAGGGGATGAACATTTATCTCCACTTTATCAGGACCAATTAAATATTTACTCATTAAAAAACCAATTAGACATCTTCTTGGAGACTGAGAGAAGAAGAAAGAACAATTCTAAACTCTACCAAAATAGTCTATCAAATGTTCTTGTTGAAAAAGGCACCAAATTACCTATTGAGTCTGAATCTGACGAAAAAGATATAGTTGCTACTTTAAAAACAACTAGCTCTCTCGACCCAAAAACTATTGACCCAAATTCTATTGGCCCTGTAGGTGAAGCATTAAATTCATTAACAAGTTTGAAAAATACATCCTTATATCCATCTGGAGAAGGTAAACAATCTACTAAAATTAGAATCAGAAGACCTGAGGACAGAATATTTTATATGATTAAAACAAGTTATAGGTAGTATCTAGACTATTTATGAAATATATCAGTAGTTACTGATATATTTTTTTGTTTTTATTATTGGTCTTTAGGTTCGATAATTTTTACAGGAAGAGACGGTAAAGTTAATGGTGAAAAATGTGGAACAGTCACTTCAGCTACTGGTTGCAAAGGTATTTGTTGGGGTATTTGTGGAGATTGTGTTACTTCTTGTTTTGGTAGAGGCATAAGATTTAACGGTTGTAATGGCATAAATCCTTGAATACCTGTTGTAGGACCAGAAGTCAACGTTTTTTTGGTAACTTTTTCTATTTTCGGTAATTTAACATTGGTTCCTTCCTTAATCAAGTTATTTAGGAATTTTGGAACTCCTATATTCATATCTGGAGAAGGAACAACAACATCTGGTAATACAGGTTGAGTAGCAACAGTTTGCGCTAGAGGAGTTAATGTCATAGGTTCAAACACAGGTAACTTAGTAGTAATATTTGGTTTAGGTTCAGGTATTACAGTGAACTTTGTAGTTGGAAGTGGACCCTTGACACATGTGGCATTATTTATTGGATCAAGATTGTGTTCAAGAATGTGAACGTTAGGCACTACACCATTATTCAAATTAGGAAGAAGTTGTGTAGGAGAAGGACTTGGTACTAATCCCTCTGGTTGATTGACTACGTTAAGAACATTTACAGGGTTCTTTGTCAGAGGTACAGTGGTGATTGGATTTTTACCTATAAGAGCTTCTAACATATTGCCAGGAGCTTCAATATTCATATCGAATTCTTGATTCAACTCATTAACCCCTTGCTCAATATCATCTACATCAAGAGGAGTTATATTGTCTTCCTCCAATTCTACTTGGACTTGGTTAAGCATTTCCTTAGAAATCATGTTAGGGTTATAACCAGTGCCAAACTTACCTTTCTGTCCTAAATAGATAGATATAGAAGGCCCTGTTACAGGGTCAACTGTTCCGAATGTAGAAGCATTATTGATGGTATCCAATGCTCTCTGAAAAGAAGCTAAAGCCAGTACACCTGTTTCTTGTTTCTTCACTCCTGAAAATGTAACTTTGCTAACATCACCCATTCTGCACATATAGTCAGCAAGAAGAACAATATGTCTTCTATTTATATAGGCATCTTCGGCAGCCAAGACTTCATAAATTTCTTTAATCAAAAAGAATCTCATAGCTTCAATTCCTAAGAGCCTTATGATCTCATACATGTTATTACTATAAGTATACGCAAAATTAACATAATCATCCATAAACAGACGAGTCATATTACTTCCATCTGATTCAGCATGGTAGAACTTACCAGACTTCAAAATTCCAGTTTTCTCAAGAGCTTCAACTCTATTCTCAAGAGTCTTGCTGACATCTTTGATCTTGATAATTTTCTGCTCTTCGACAAGTGTTAATTTTCTGTTTTGATTTAGGGCACTTGTTCTAATTAAATTAATTTGGTTAGACAGTTCTCTGATTTTTTTCAGCTTTTTCTCAACTTCTGATTCTGTTGTTTTGATCTGATATTGGACTATTTGTCCAGGATTCATTTTATTCTTTTCTCTGGGATCAAGATCAAGAGCATTATCAAATTCAAATAAGTCCTTCATATCTTCAGGAATTCTAACAGCTAAATACAACAAATGATATCCAGAGTTGATCTGTTCTTGGGTGAAGGGAACTATTTTTAGTCCAGCCTCTTCACACAACTTCCTGACTTTCTGTCTAGATATTCCAGATATTTTTAGTTGATATCTGTCATACAGAAGATGCCATAGATCTCCATTTAATGGATCTTTTCGGATAAGAATTTCATCTTTGATAACATTCCAAACAACTGTTTCTACTGGGTATATAGCAGTAATACCGGAAATTCCTTGAATTTGCATTTTGTTCAAACTCAGTTTCAATGTTTTTGTTAGAAATATCAATGAGGCTGCCTGGTTGGTAAATTTGGTATTAGCTTGATTTTTGATAGCCTTTAAGACTTCTTGATCATCTGGATATACGTCTATTATACCAATATCTATAGAAGAGTAAACAGTGTATACAATATTGGTACTTTGACCAGATATTGTTTGAGCTACTTTTTCAATAGGAATCTTGTACTTAATAAGCGATGATACATCAAGTTGCAATCTCATCATCCATGAGGATTTGTGGATAGGTCCTACAATTATTCGGTAATCATCATACCAATCAGGTTCTTCTTCTCCAATAATATTATCATAAGATTCGATGTCTGGTACTCTTGCCAATAAAGATTCAACAGTAACTCCAACTATTTTAGGCCTCATCTCAACTAAGATATTACGAGCACTCAAGTTTTCATCTTCAAATACAATAGTACATGATGGAGCCTTTGGGTTAGGACTAGCATGAATAATTTCTTTAATTCGATCAGTACCTGCAATTGATCTCTTAGCTCCAGAAGTATGAAAAGAGTTCAATGTTAATTGAGTAAGAGGACCTCCTAATGCTTCAGCCGACTCAATTCCAACCATTTTTCCAGGACTTACTTTGGAAGCCATGTAGCGTCTGATAATGATTTCTTTAAGTTCAGGAATACCAAGTGGAGTGATTTTATAGGCTCGAAGATGTATAGCGAGATTTTCACCAATATACTTCTTGACATAATTTCTTACTCCCTCGGTAGCTCCATAAAATCCGTCTAAGCTATCAACAATATCTTTAATTTCACCTTCTGTCAGCTTACGCGGCTCCATTTCTGGAGTAGGGGTGGTAGTAAATAAAGGCAACTGATTATTGTCAGGGGATGCTTTCAACAGTAAAGTCATCTTTTGATGTAAGGGTTATAACTTAATGAAAAATAGAAAACAAAGGAATCACTTTTGTTTTATTTAACTTTTAACAACAAACTTTTTATTTTGTTCAGAGGGAGGATCTCAAAAGAATTCCCTGAAGTGATATTGAAAATAGTCTGTTTCCTCGTTTCAGTTTGTAAATCTATTTACTTTGTCCAGTAAATCTGTATTAAGTCATGTTCACAAAGAGTATAAAGATATAGCATTATTGTTAAACACAAGACAAATAAAGTGCCAAATTATATTGATGAACACCTTAACCATAAATATACCAATATTGGAGTACCTAAAAATGTTGGTTTTCATTTCTTTGATGATAACTGCCTATGATATTAGGAAAAAAATCTTCAAATTCTTAATTAACTTCGTCAGAAGAAAAACATCACCCGAACCTGATATGAGAGTCTTACTTTTAAATTCCATAGTAGCTAATTTACCTGCTATCATGAAATTTATTATCGGACCTATGACATCTAATAACGGAAACGATGTAAGTGAGAACCCTAATCACCAAGATTGTACTCCTTCTACTCCTTCTACTAGCTCAACTTGTATATTAGACGGCGATAATGCCAAATTACTAGGTTTATCAAAGTGCGATTCAACGAGTATTACTCAATCTACTAAATCTATTTCGAGAGAAACTGTCGATAACGAAGAAGTATCAGTTGCTAATAGACTAGCAACTGAGGATTAGAACAAAAAAGCCCTTATTGATAGATACAGATACAAATGAGACTAAAACATATCTAATTTCGTAATTAGTTATGTTGAGGAAATGGATTAACCATAACGTTTTTATTCGAAATTAAAAAGCTTATTAGAAGTTATGGATAGAAAGCTTCAGTTAGAAGACTTGGTATATAGTTACCCTGATATAGGAGATCCTAATTTTCAGACTAAGATCTCATCCAAACAAGAATTTATTGAATCTGGATCTTTGGAAGTTGAGGCTCCTCCCAAGAGAGGAAAACTTTTTCTTCATCAACAATTTACTTTGAGATATATTCTTCAATACAACAGGTTATTTCTAATTCATGATACTGGTACTGGAAAATCTTGTAATGCTATTGCACCGGCAGAACTTTTCAAGAGAGAATTCATGAACGGGATTTCCTCTTTTATAATGAATTATATTAGACCGGTAAGATCAAATATAAAAAGAGTCTATGTCCTAGTTAGAGGTGACACTCTAAAAGCCGAATTTAAAAATCAAATTGTCTGCAAATGTTCCCAACCTGGAGCCTATGAAACTCCTAAAATATTAGAAGCAGTAACTCCTACAGACAGGAAAAGAAATATCACAATTGAATTGAAAAAATATTATGAGATTATTACTTATGCTTCTTTTGTTAATACTATTAACCAGAAACAATGGGATGACGAACAACTTAAAAAGAAATTTTCCGACTGTCTATTTGTTGTTGATGAAGTTCATAATCTCAGGATAGACCCAAAGAAAAAAATAAAAGGGACGAAGAAAACAGAAAAAATAAGAATCTATGATACTCTTCATAGAGTATTTCACTTGATAGAGAGATCAAAGATTATGCTTTTATCTGCAACCCCTATGGTTAATGAGGCCTACGAAATAGGGCCTTTGATGAATTTGATTCTCCCAATGTCTAAACAAATTCCTGGTATCACTGACTTTGTAACAGCAACGGCAACCGAGTTATTTCCTTATTTTAATGGTTATGTTTCTTTTGTGAGACAAGCAAACACTTCAGCAGATCCAATGTATGTTGGTCAAAAAATTCCTAGACTGAGTTATAATGTTGTAGTTGAACCTCAACAAAGAATACAAATTAATCCCCTAATCCCACCAACTAATACAAGAATAGTACAAACTCAAGCCATAATCTATCCTACTATTATGTCAGGATATGCACCAGGAACGAAAGGTTTCAGAGGACAGCAATACTACTATAATATTGCGGCAGAACGTACTGGAGATACGAATATTCTTGCTGAAGGGGCTAGACTTTTTATTCCAGCCGTGCAAAAACAGAGACAAGCGGGGAACTTTGTATTTCCAGATGGTTCTTATGGAGGAACTCCTGTAGTAACACAAACTATAACAAACCCAAGGACAAGAAAAACAGAAAAAATCAAGGTTAAAAAGTTTCCATTAGAGGGATTCGATAAATATGTTAAACAAGTCACTAGGACCGTAACTAGAACTACAACCAATAAAAATACAGGATTAAAAAGACAAGAAGAATATCAGCAACCTGTTTATCCTTATTGGACACCCTCTCCTGAACTTCTTCAATGGATATCTAAACCTAAATACTTAAGAGCTTTATCAAGTAAATACTCTGAAATTATTAGGTTATGTAAACAAGGACCAGACGGAGAATTAGACCTCTTCAAGAAAAAAATGGGAACTTGTTTCTGTTATTCTGATTTTGTAGAAGGTAGTGGATCAATCTTGCTTTCATTATGTTTTCGTGCTAATGGTTTCGAAATGTTTGATGAATCGTCAGATGTATTTTCTAGACCAACAGTACACGGGGTTACAAACATAGGGACTACACTTGGAGGAAGAAAACTTTTGTCAGTTTGTCCATCAACGTCGGCACTAGATAAGAACAGGGATTCAAGAATTACCAAAAAACTTCGTTACGCTTTATTGACATCAGAAACTTCTGCAATTAAAGAGAGAGTCATTCTTGAAACATTTAATAGTCCAGAAAATCACAACGGAGAATATATTAAGGTGTTGATTACATCTCCAGTTGGAAGAGAGGGAATTAATACTGCAAATGTAACTCAAATATTTTTAGTAGGTCCTAGTTGGAACCATGCTACATCTTATCAAGCTATTTCAAGAGCTATTCGCGCTACTTCTCACGTATATCTATTAGATAAGTTGAAACAAAGGTTAAGAGATGAAGGAAAAGACCCTGAAACTGCAGGTATCAGTGTTAAAATTTATAATATGGTTGCATTAACCACAAATAATAGTCTCTCTAATGGAGTACCAATAATGTCAGGTCCTAGACAATCTGTAGATGTACAACTAGTGAAGCTTTCTGAAAGAAAAGATATTCAGATCAGAAGAATCATGAGAATTATGAAGAGATCAGCGGTCGATTGTCATATTCATAGAAAAAGAAATATTAGACCAGGAGATGTAGATTACAGTCCTGTGTGTGACTATGATCTATGTAGTTATGTTTGTATGACTCCAGCTCCCACAACAATTGACAGAACTAGTTATGATGTTCTTTATACTGGTAGTATAATAGATGAAATAGAAGAAAGACTTAAAGGTTTATTCGGTCTTCTGTTTAGTATTAACTACTACAAACTCTACAAACACATGAAGCAATTGGATGAAAATTATGAGCCAAGATTTATTAATCAAGCAGTCACCAATATAATAAATGAAAGATCTGTAATTGTCAACAGATTTGGATATGAAAGTTATCTTCTTGAACACGATAGTCACTTGTTTCTGTCTGTTAATTATCCAATATCTGTTTCTTCAGGACAACTTCCGATAAGCTATTATACTGAAAATTTAATTATGATTAGGAGCGAAGGTATCCAAACATATATTAATAGTCTCACTAAGACTATGCAAAGTCAATTTATTGAAAATCTAAAAAGATTGTCCCCTGATAATCCTGAATACGAACGAATATTGTCCGATCTTTCCAATACAAGTATCGCTAATCTACTTGAACAGGCAATAGAAATAAAACTCAAAGCCACATATGGTATCATTCCTGGGGGAACTAATCAAGTAATTACTTTGGCTGAAACACAACGTCTTCAGGGTTACACACCAGGATGGGTAGACGATATTATCGCTAGAAATTCCCGAAACGTCTTTGGCTTTTACGAACCAGTAGAACTCATAGATAATGTTTTAAGAGATCTGTCAACAAGAGGAACGAAAAGAGGTCGGAAACCTAAAATCGAAAATGTTCTCAATACGATGCAAATAATAATACCCCAAAATTTCCCTAGCTTCACACTTGAAGAGATTACAACTAGAAAAATCCCCCTGCAAAATATAAGGAAAAGAAATTTAGTTATAGTTCATAGATTGTATTCTAAAAAGACTGGTCATGCTTCTTTTGGAGTTACAGGAGACCTCAAGCGCGGAGAAAAATTAAGAAAATTGGATATATCACAATTTAAATGGGGAGATGTTGGAGCCATCGAAAATCCTGTATATGTCGAAATTATCCAAAAGAAGATTCAAGAGCTAAAGACCAGATTCCGACAATTTGATATCTATGGTACAATATTGGAGGATATGAAGTTTAGAGTTATTTTTGTAGGACTTGGTGAAACTAAAGGACCTGATACTGGTAAAGCTGCTAAAACTGGGCAGAATTGTGCAACAATTAGCAAATTTAATCTAATTAACATACTACTTAGAATAGGTGTACCAGCTCCACTAGAAATAGACGAGGTAGATAGGAATACCATGTTAGAGAGGATCATGAAAGAGAAGGCTTCTTCCGATATACTTGAATTAGTTCCCGGATGGAACATAGATCAGTTAAGATACTTTTACAAGTGGATTGTTAATGGTAATACTAAACCAAGTCTCTGTCCTATTGTCCAAAGGAAATTGGAAGCTATGGGAAGAATATTCCGAGGTTAAGGAAATGAAAATTTACTGAGGTTAAAACTGAACACGAAACTTATCTGATAAATTATCAGATAAGATACAAATAGTCATCAACCTTAAAGTTTTCTACTGAGAATTCCATAGGTATTAAAAATATGGAAAATATCAAGCCTAACAAGAGACACTTTTGTTATTTACTACATAGTCCTTCAACAAATAGAACGTATTTCGGTTATACTATAGATCCATATCAAAGACTTAGAAAACATAATGGAGAAATTGCAGGAGGAGCAAAAAGAACAAGAAAAGGAAGACCTTGGAAACTTGTTTGTTACATAGCTGATTTTCCTATCAAAAATATCGCGCTACAATTTGAATGGAAGAATAACCATCCAACAAAGGGTAATAGAAGAAAGAAAAAAGGTTATAGTATACCAGGACTAAAAAAAGGATACCTGTTAGAGAAGAAAATAGAAAATCTTACTAGAATATTGGCAGCACCAAAATGGACAGGCAACTCGGTTGATGCTAACACGATACCACTTTGTGTTTACTGGTTTTCTCTGGAAAAAAGGTTGTTATGGACTGATATTGGTATAACCAAACCAAACTATGTTTGTGAAAAATGGTTACTCCAACTATAGTAAAGAAGAGTTTCTTGGTTTAGGAGAGTTACACTTGATGATAAACATATCTGCGATGTCTAAAAGAAATTTTTGCGATCTAAAACAGGACAATTTGTATTCAAAATGCCTTTAACATATTCCTCAGTCAACTGTCTCAGAAGATGGAAATCAAAACGTAACGGATTTAACCGTTGCTGTATAAACTTTTTTCTAGTATTTATTAGAATTGGTATTTGTTTCTGGTATCCCTTTGCTTTTATACTAGATGTAATATTTTGCGGATCATGTGGAGCAAAACAAAAAATAAAATATGCAGGTGGAAAGGAGCAAAGAGAGGGTACAGACACAAATAACACTACAGTCTCTGATGGTAGCGAAGATAAAAGTAGAAGAAGAGATGACTACGATGTTGAATCAGGTAGATCTCAAAAAGGAAAAGGAAAAAGATAAGACTCTCATTGAACAACATTTAACACCTTAGGTGTTATATGTATGATTAAGATTATCTGCAGCAATAGGTGACAAGATTCCTGATTAAGACCAACATGAATACAAAGGGAACAAAGTTCAATACAGAAAATATTACTATCAATGCTATGTGGACATCTAAGTTGTCCACAAGAAGTGCTACCAATAATATAACCAAATTTATCAAGAACACCACTATATGGAATATTAATCCACTTTTTTCTTTGTGAACAGTATCTCCTTCTGAGACAATGTCATTAATTTTACCAGTAAAATTAAGAATCACAACTGTGAGACCATATAGGGAAAATATACCTGAAAGGAATATAACAAAAAGTTGAAGAACATTCATTGAATATTTTTGGACAGTAAACTATGTTTTCTTAAGCAAAAAGTGATTTTATGTTCTGGTCACAATTATCTAGTAAAAGAATCATTTTTCTCCAAACACTATGGAACAGCAAGACGAAACAACCTTAAGCAAGAAAACAAACACTAGCAATATTCCGTCATCTTCGTCTTCAGACGTAAAAACATCAAGAGAAGATACATTAATCTCTTCAAATAGAGTAGAAAAAATCAAACTCTCTTCTACTGAATCTTCTAAAAGAGAAAAACTGTTAGTAATGACGATAGGTGATCCTCATTTCAAGAAGAAAAATGTTCCTGAAACATTGGAAATGACCGAACGATGTTGCGATATCGCCAAAGAAAAAAATCCAGATGTGATCATTTGTCTCGGGGACATATTAGATCGTCATGAATCTATTCATGTAACTCCCCTAGAAAATTCTGTCATATTTCTTAAAAAACTAGCCAAAATAGCCCCTACAATTCTGTTAATTGGGAATCATGATAGACCTAATAATTCTGATTTTCTAAGTCCTCATCATGGATTCACCGCTTTAAAAGGTTGGCCTAATCTTTGGATCATTGATATGGTCTCTGAATTGTTTGTTAAGGGACATAGGACACTTCTAGTTCCTTATGTTCCTAATGGTAAATTTATGGAGGCATTGAATTTATTAGATAAACCGTTAGATGGTACTTCTGGGATCTTTGCCCACCAGGAATTCTTCGGATGCAAAATGGGAGCTATTAAATCTATAGAAGGCGATAAATGGCCAACTGATTATCCCTTAGTTGTATCTGGACATATACACGATTACCAATATCTGGAACCCAATATTATCTATACAGGAACTCCATTACAACATGCATTTGGTGACAGACACGATAAAACAATATCATTATTTACATTTTATGAAGAAGGGTTTGAAGCAACTACTGCTAAACTACCACCAGGTACTACTATTCATCACAGTCCCATTGATATACATGGAGATATAGTAGGCATGGAATCTACAGATATAGAACCTGAACTTGATTCTAAAACAGAAGAAGTTATTCTAATTGAAGGAACAGGTAAAACAGCAAATGCCGTACAAATGACTGAAACAATCAAAGACTCTAGTATTGATACTGATAAGATTAATAAAGTTTTTGTCCTAGCTAAGGATCCTGGCACTATCAAAGCTTTAATGGAAGAACTTGACCAGTCTACTATCGCTCAGGAACTAAATGAAATGACTATTGAGGACAAACAAATAAGAGTTGTTGCTTGGTCAGAAGAACGTGTAGATCTCGGATTAAAGAAAAGAAAAATTTTCTATCTTGACAACCAAAAGATTCTCACCTTTGAGCATGACCCTAACATTTTAAGTAAAATTGTTATTAGAGGTAACAAAGGTGAACTTCGAGGACTGATGAGAATGCAAAAAATCAAAGATCTAAGATCCAAGGGAATAACAGTCTCATTCAAAATAACTGGAACTGATCCAGTTGAGGAAGAACTTAGGGCCCAAACTTCTGGATTAGCCCAGAACAATAACACGTCACTCAGTTATTTACAAAGGCTCCAATACAACCTTAAAATGTTAGGATTGGATAAATCTGAAGGACATTTTGTCCGTTTATTTGGACAACATCCTATAGAACAAAGTATTCCGTTGTTTAATCCATCTAACGGGTTAACCCTAAATATTAATCCTAGTTCAACCAGTAGATCCATTTCCTTAAACAGTGGTCCTGTTTTATTAACATTGAACAAGTAATGTTTGTAACCACTTGATATAAAAATGATTTTAATAGAATTAGTAATAGGTGCAACTATAGATTAGGGATAACTAAAGATAGAATAAATTGATATTCATAATAATGATTATGAATTGGTATCTAATATCGTTATTACAATGGGAAACACCAAGACCAATATAGAAGAATCCGAAGATACTAAAAAACTACGAGATCTATTGCAATATAGGGAACATGAAAAGGTAAAGAAATTTTTGAGTTTAAATGACATAGATATAGATATTGAAGCTCAAGATCATTTTGGTTCTCCATTCATCAATAATGCAATAGTTACTAAAGATATCAGATATGTTGAACTTTTCTTGAATAAAGGAGCTAAAGTTACTAATGATGAATTATTGTTAGCTTCATTCTGGGGTTCTAAAAAGATTGTGAAACTTTTTTTGAATTATGATGTTGATGTCAACTGTAACAATGATAATGGACAAAGTCCTTTAATGAGAGCGTCACAAACAAACTCTATTGACGTAATGTTGCTTCTTTTAGATAATGGAGCCAATATAGAACAACAAGATAAAGATGGACATACAGCACTTACATTGGCATGTGTAGTGAATAACTCAGAAGCGGTATCATTCCTATTGAAAAGGGGAGCAAATATCAACCATAAAACTAAAGATGGATTAACGCCACTTACGGCAGCTATGATTAACGGTTTCAATGATATTGTAGCATACCTTAAGAAAGATCCGAAACTTGACGAAAAAACCAAATATCCATTATGGATTAAAAAAAATTGAACATGTAATGTTTGTAACTATTCTCTCCTATAGGAGAAAACAGTTTATTAAATATTTTCATGGGCTATTAGATTATCATGTAGTTTTATAAAAGACTTTTCTATTTTAGTCTGATCACCTATGGTCTCTAAATATTTAGCAATAAAGTCACCCTCTCTATTTTTCTTTTTGGAAAGCCTAACGTTATAACCATATTTATGAGAAAATAGAGCATAAAAAGGGTCACAGTTTAAATACATCATCATGTTATAACTATCACGTTCATAATAAGGAGTTACTATAGACATTAAAAATACATTGAAACCATTAGGCGTTTGGTAAATACGATAACAGTACATTGGAGCTTTCTTAAGACATTCTTTTACTTCTTTTAAAGTCTTGCAATCATAGTCAATCATCATTAAGTTATAAAATCTAGCTCCGATGAGATTATTGTCTGTCACCTGAGTTTCTTCGAGGTTTCCAGCGTCTTGGCGTTGACTTTTTCGTATTCGGTGACTCGCGTCGGCCACGTGTCGGCCTTGACTTAAATTAACGAATATACCTCCCACTACTCCATATAAGATCTATTAAAAATTCCCTATTTGCCTAGGTTGGTGCTCGACAAATCTTAAGAACTTCACCTTGAGTATCTATTTTCTTGTGAGGCCCTCTTTCAAAATTCTTTCTTCTTGATTCCAATACTTGGTTTCTCCAATGACCTGCATGCATATTTTTTATTTGTTTAAGACCTCCAAATTACCACATAAGTCCACCTTGCTGACGCGAGATTGATTTCATTTCTATATAAATATTTCACGTACTTGTGAAATATTTTAGGTTAAGGAATATTGTTTTATTTTAGCGGGCTCATGATGGAGTAGCCATTGGCAAGTCGATAGACAGATTCTTTATATTTTATAGATTTACAATTTCCAGCAGCCATTACTTGAAGATATAAATTTTCGTGATAATGGCCATTTACCAGTTCTGGATTTTCATTCAATTCCTGAAACCATTCTTTTTCCCTAAAACATTTGATTAAAATTTTTGCACGATGTTTTGCTTCCTTCCAAGATATTCCTGAAAGATTGATTTCTGCTATTTTGTCCATGGTTTTTTCTAATCAAATTTTTTTCTCCTTAATTCTGACAATCTATCAATTTTGAAAAGTATTTTCTGAATTAGTATAAGACCTAGAGATAGTAAACAAAAGAAAATATGGAGCGCGTATCATCGAATTTTAACAAAACAACAAACACCTTCCTAGAATACATTTGGTTAGATGCCAAGGAAAACTTCAGATCAAAGGTTAGAATAGAAAGAATAAAAAATCTTAGTGAATATAAACTTCCTATATGGAATTATGACGGAAGTTCTACTGGACAAGGAACAACGAGTAATTCAGAAGTTCTTCTTTATCCATCTTCAGTATATTGGCTCCCTTGTAATACTAGAGCTTATGTGATATGTAAGACATCATGTGACGATGTCTACATAGGAGATTATCAAAAATTATTTGAGAAAATATCAAAGGATGTTGATCCGTGGTTTGGTATGGAACAGGAATTTTTTATGTTTCCTCGAGACAAAACTAGAGAAGAGTTTCTATCGATGTATCGAGGACAGGGGAAGATACAAGAAGATTTTTATTGTTCTATCGGTACTGATCTTTCCTATCATCGTTCTATTATTGAATTAGTCGTCAATGAACTACTTTCTTTAAATATTACTGTTACTGGTTATAACTATGAGGTAGCTCCTGGTCAAGCTGAGATACAAGTATTAGGTAAAGGTAAATCGTCAGCATATGATTTACTGTTGTTAAGATATCTTTTGATTAAGAGGTTTGGTGAACATGGACTAGCAATAGATTTAAGCAATAAACCACTAGGAAAAAAATACAATGGAAGTGGATGTCATGTCAACTTCAGTACCTCTATAACTAGAGGCAAAGGTGGACTAAATCATATCAATAAGATCATTAAACAATTAAGTGATAATCATTATGACCATATCAAAAAATTTGGTAAAGGTAACCATATGAGACTGATAGGGGTACATGAGACAAGTAGCTTTGATAAATTTACATGGGGAGTTGCAAGCAGAAATACTTCAATTAGAATTCCCAGGGAAACAAATAAAAATCAATGCGGATATTTTGAAGATAGAAGACCTGGTGCTAATATGAATCCTTTTGTAGTTTTGAAGTGTATTTTGTCAGCCGCTTTATTATGTCAGACTGTAGAGAATGGTAATACTTAGCTGTTGTAAAGGTGACCAGCTTAAAAAAAATGAGAACATATCTATTAAGGTCGTAAATATATCTATTAAGGTCGTAAATATATCTATTAAGGTCGTAAATATGTTAAAGAAATAAATTGTTTCTAATAAAAAGGTTATGAATCAAACAAAGGAAAGATGTCGATTATTCAAAGATGGATGTTGCAGATGTAGTAAGTGTACATATTGTTGTTATACGCAGCAAAGTGTAAATTCTTTTGCATCTCTATATTCCCAATCTAAAAATTACAGGTCTTTACCAGAAAAAGATCATTCTAGTGAAGTACCAAAATCTTCCTAACTTTCATATATTAACATATTTCAGCCTTTAGCTGGTATATGTATTATTTATTTTAATGATAACCTGACTGCCCTCTCTATTTCTCGGTAAGTTTTTAATATTTCCTGGACTAGTTCGCCTTCAGATTTTAATCTAAAATACATTCGAACTTTTGGGGGATATTTAGGTTGTCCAGATATAGCATCTACACCATATACTGTACCACCTAATTGATTCCAAATCTTGGTAGGATCAGCCTTTTTCAAGATTTCATCTTTTTTATATTAGTTTGACCATACCTATTCAACACAACGATTGACTGGAAAACAAAATATTGAAAGTCATCAGGATCAAATGTCTTAATGTTAGGAATCCGTTTGGTTAAAATAGTTTTTCTTCTTTACGTAAGTAACTCTAAAAAGAGTTGGGTTTTGTTTTTTGCTTTTTTAGTTTCTCTTCTCTCAACTCTTATTGGCTCTAAAGAACGAAGTTTAGCAAGATTCAAAGTGTTAGCTAAATAAGTTTTCATTGTTTGATCTGCTGGTTTGTCCATAGTGTCAAGGTTGTGACTTCTTTTTAATAGGTTTTTTTCAATTTTAATTAAATAATGGACACCAAATCCCCTATTTAGGGTACTTCTTTCTTTGAAAATTGATAAATTAAAATTGATAAATTATATAAGCATTATGAGTTAAATGACAACTTCATTTTCACATGGAAACACCAGCACCAGCAGTAACACTAGTTGTTAATAGTCATTATTCTGATAATATCAAAACTTTAGCTACACTATTAGCTAAATGTACTCAGGTACAAATAACTGGACTTAAAGTCGCTGATTTGAAGAAATATTGTATAGCACTTGGGTTCAAACCTTCCCAGCTCAAGAAAGCTGAACTAATTAGGTTCCTTTATGGTGTAATTGAAACAATCACCAAAAATATTCCTCGAAGTGTCTATTCTACTGTTCTTCCTGACCAGTATGTAGCAGTAACAATGAATCTCGATAAAGGTCAAACATGGCGTCAGCATCTTTTGAAGTATGGTTGGGCAACATCACCTATCCCAGACTTTGATTCAAATAAATATGTTCAAGCGATGTTAAATTGGCTCCATTCAATGTGTCCAGCTTTCGATCAAAAGGATTCCAAAACTTGGACGAGAAAAAATATGCCAATTCGTCTCCATGGGATTTTCAAATATTATATTGGTCATTTACCTTGGATCTGGGAGATTCGAGAAAAATGTCTTCCTATTTTTACAGAATTATGGCGATGCAAACCAGATGAGCTTCTTACCTCATTTGACGGTGGATGTTTTCTAACTCCTAAAGATGTTGCAACCCGTAAGAAATCATGGTTTCATTGCGATCAGAACCGTATCGTTGGTTCTGGATTTATCTGCGTCCAAGGCGTGGTTAATCTTTTAAACAACGGTCCACAAAGTGGTGGTCTTGTCCTTATTGAAGGAAGCCATAGTTATTACAAAAACTATTTGAAACAGAATCCGTCCGAACTTTTTTCAGGGTTTTCCAAAATTAACATGGAAGACCCAGAAGTAAAGAAATCACGGATTATTAAAGTTTGTGCTCCAGCTGGACATATTCTTCTATGGGATTCAAGAGTCTTTCACTGTAATACTTCACCAACATTTCCAGAAGATGAATTGTTTAATATAGAGAAATGCCGAATGTGTACCTATGTTTGTATGCAACCTAAGTTAGGAGCTAATAACAAACAATTAGCAAAAAGAATCAAAGCTTTCAAAGAAGGAAGAATGACTAATCATTGGTCTTATGGCCCTATGTTAACTATTACTGGAAAACATCCACGACATTATGGTCAACCACATATTCATCCAGATACAACAGAAATTACTACACTAAACCCTATACAAAAAAGTTTAGTAGGATATTCAAATACTGAATAAATCATTAGACATAGTCCGAGTTTATAATAGAACCATAATCTTCTATATATGATATTAATCACCTATATCTTCTTCACTATCTGAATATTCTTTTCCATCGCCACAGTAATATCTTGTTTCTTGGGAATTAATTGTTTCATCATGATTAGGTATTTCTACCCTTATAATAATGTTATCTGATTTAGGAAGACAACAATAACCAGTCAATATTATTCCAATAACAATAACTACATAGCTATAACTGTCTAATACAAACATTATTTTATTAAAAGTGAATTATTGATTTAGACCTATCATTTATATTGGCCAATATATTGCAGTATAACTGCAATATGTTTAAGGTTTAAGGTTTAAGTCTTTTTAGGGGGTTTACTCGCTTCTTTAAGTAACTCGTAATATCTGTCGGCCATTGCGGATAGCGGATTGCTGTCGAAAACAGGAGAATTATCCCAACCATCAAGAATAACAAAAGTTGTGTCAATACATGGTGGATTGCCAAAAATGAAATCTATGATAGCTTGTTTTAGCAAATCTTTGTCGACAGCGCAGTAAATATCGTTTGATCGAATTCTTTTGCACATGCTCTTGAAGACTTTTTCGGTCGGATTATTTAAAATTTCTAATTGTTTTTCTGTGAAGATCTCTTTGGTGTAAAATTTGTCGTCTTCATCCATGTAGTAATAACTTTCACCAAAATCAGGATGGTATTCCCACTCACCGTCTTCAGATTCAGATACAAACCGCAAAAACTTTTGATATCTTTCTTTTGGATCCAAATGCGACATTTTGTGTTTATAATTATCCCTATTATGTCTTAAAAGAAAGAAATAATCATTTTTGTCTTAAGTAACAATAAAGGTCTTTTACTTAATCATAGAACAATAAAATAATAAAAATTGTGTCTATAGGATCTCCAACAAATGTCATAACCCTTATTGCCATCTTTCTTTTACATCTAGCAAATTTAACTACAAAGTCTATATCTTCTTTATTCATTTAAGATTGGCCTTCATCTTTTAGAGAAACTATTTACTTCCTTTATTATACAAAAAACTGACAAAATGCAAAAACCATCCAAATATAGCTGAAGTTTGTGCAAACAAAGTTAAGGACGCAGTCATGATTCATGTTGAAAATACAAAAGATGTGTTAATAGAGAAATTTAACCTACAAATTAAGAAGTATATAATCAATCGAATTGAGCAAGGAATTAGCATTTCTCAACTTGCGATCATATTCCAAATACCTATTAGAACAACTATCAGAATCAACGAAGCAAGATCCACCGTCTGAAGACGATTCTTAATTACAAAAATTACTACACAGAAATTCTGGTTGATTACTGTGCTATGAACTCTTGTCTGTTCGATAAGTGAATTCAAAAAACATCTAACAATAAGTTGGTTCATGAAAGTATTTTTCCATTTCTTGCAAATCCAAACAAGATAACGGGAAACATCTCTATTTTGAATAGTCTTCAGAGCTTGAAAGTATTGATTTAATGTGTTCATATTGTTCTAGATAGAACAATATGTTTCTTTTTATTGTCTTTTATTTTCTTCTATTTAGATGTTAAAGTAATACCGAATGTCTTCTCAACTTTGGTATATTCATCTGGGTGAATCCAGGCTTTCACGAATAGTGATACTGGTTGGTTTAGTTCCCATATTTCTCCTAACCCAGAAAAAGTTATGATTTCGATATATTTTCCATCAGACTCAATGCACACTCTTGCAGCTTTAGATTCCCAGTTCATGATATATGCGATATCTGGAGCTCTTACATCTAGTGTGACATAATCTTTTGCATCTGTGTTCACTTTCAAGTATCTTTTCGTTGACATTGGCAATAGTTTACAATTAAAAGAAAAGAAATATCATTTTCAGCAAAAATCTATACAGTATGTATAAACTGTATATGCCAAGAGGAGTAATGATGTTGTTTGGAAGATTGATCAAGAGTGTCATCATCAAAAATGACTATGTTATATTTCATTTTTTAACTTCTAAAAGTTATTCTCCTATGTTTTCATCAACATCGACTAGTACAATTACTCTATCTAAGGATCAGGAAACTGCTCTTACTGGATTAATTTCCTTCCTCGATCAGAAATTCATTAAGAATAACATTAATTCATATTGTGCTACCTTATCAGGATATGCAGGTACAGGAAAGACTACTTTGACCAAGGAATTTCTTCGGATCGCTAGAATTCGCAAAATGAAAGTTGCTGGAGTAGCACCAACACACAAAGCAAAGAAAGTATTAGCTAGGACACTAAATAATAAATCTTTTATTCAAATTGCTACCTTAACAGTAGCTTCTCTATTACTGAAAACAAGAGAACATTCCTACACTGGAACTAAAAACTTCTCTAACAACTCCAAAGGAGGCAAGATTAGTGATTATGACTTATTGTTGATTGACGAAGTATCCATGGTATCAGATAGAGACTTTGATGATATTATTAAACATGCCAATATCCATGGAACTAAAATCATATTCATTGGAGATGATGCCCAAATACCTAATCCAGCTCAAGCCTTTATCAAAAACTCTGAGGGATTCCTAGTTAAGAAAATCAGCAAAGCTTTCTCTTTGAAACACCATTTATCTTTGACCAAAATTATTAGACAAGGTTCAAGCAACCCCTTAATTAGTGTTTATGATTTCATCAGACAAAATATTAATTCGCCTATCAAACTTCCTAAAAAATCTGAGATCAATGCTAAAGGCGAAGGAATTACATGGTGTACCGATTATTTCGATTTTGCTGATAAAATCAAAGAGGCTTTCACCAATCCAAAGTACAAGAAGTCCAGTCAAGATTATGCTGATCTTAGAGTGATAGCTTATACAAATGATCGTGTTACACATTATAACCGTGAAATTAGAATTATGATCAAGAGAATGAAAGATATCGATGTTGGTGAAATATTAATGGGATATGAAAATGTAGGATTTCCTTACAAGGTTATCGAAAATGGACAGGATTACATAGTTACTAAGATTGTTTTGACCAAGACTCATGAAATAGAACTTAGGAACAAGACCTTTAGTAAACTTGTCGGAAAACTAATCACTGTCAAGGAAATAGATACTCCGAAAATATCAACTTTATTCTTTCCCGATATTAATAGTGGATCTAACTTCGATGTTTTAATGGAACTCGTGAAAAGAGCTGAGAATAACAATGAAAATCATTCAACTAGGCTAGACTTTGCTAAGTATGCTGAACTTAAAAATCAAATGATATTTCTGCAAAATGTCTATCGAATTAAAGGAGTTATTATGACCAGTGCTGATGCAAAAAATGCTCATCCATTATTATTTACTAACGTAACTCAAATCATAGATGAAAGAGATGATGGGGATAGGAAGGTTATTATCAATGAACCTAATCGCCAGATCCATGCGAAGTATCCTGACATTATTAAAGAAAGAGCTCTTGATTCTAAATCAGTAGCTGTATCTGAGAAATTAATTGATCGTTACTTGATAATCAACAAAGACATTGACTACGGTTATGCTATTACTTCACATAAATCACAGGGATCTACCTATGAAAAAGTATTCATTGATGAAAATGATTTTAGTCGAGTTAAAAATAGCTGGAACTATCGATTAGGAGCAACTGAAGATCGAACTAGAGAAATCAATCAATTGAAGTACGTGGCTTTTACTAGACCTACTCTTAAGGCAATTGTGCTAGGTTCAACATGATATGATTTTAGATATAACACCTTAGGTGTTATATTTCGCAGAGATTATTGCTTTGACTAAATAACATTTTTAATCTTGTAAAAAATATATAAGGTGAATATGGCTACCACTACAGGAACAACTTGGTATAACATAGCAACAACAGTAATATCTGCTTTGTCATCGCATGCCTTTTATTCCAGTGCGATTTACTACAATAGAATTAGAACTGGAACTTGTAATGCTATGACTCAGTCTGAGGCAAATGTCATGATGTGGATTAACATTATTATTGCTATCGCATTTTTTATTCATTTTCTTTGGTCAGCACGGATGATGTTATATGTTCGTGAATTCAATATAGTGTTTGTTGATCTTGTCGAAACTCCTGCAACATAGTACTTAGGTCTTAGATTTGTCTAGTTGAAAGACAGGTTTAGGAATTACAGTCAGATCTCTAGATTTTCGCGGAATTTTCTTAATCCAATCTATTAATGTTTCAAGGTGTTTATCGTTAGGGTCTCCTAAAAACTCAGGAATCAATATCCCATTGTCAGTCGTTTCCACAAAGCTATTACTAATATCATCTACAATTAGACATGTCTTAATGTCAATAAAATCAAAGGAACTCTTCAACTTGGAAAGAGGTTTAGTATAATTTCCCTTTATTTCCTTACAATGTTGGAAGGACCAAACAGATGTAGGAAATTTACTCTGTTTTTCAAATATCTTTCCTACAATCATGTCTACATATTTAGCTGAGTTAGTTGACCACACAAAAATATGTTCAAAGTTATGACAACAGACTTTAATAAATTCGTTCAGAAGAGGTCTAGAAATTACTCCATATCCCTGAATACGATCCAAAAATTCATCATAGGCTGCAAATTCTCCAGGGATAGTTTCTAACTCTTTCGTTTTCGTAAGAGGTTTATCTGGGTCGTTTTGTTTTAAATATCTACCTTTGATTAACGTTTGGTCTAAATCAAGAACTAATGACCATTTATTTGCAGTTCTCGGTCTAGATATCTTTAAATTTCCAGAAGGTGTTGAAGAATCCATCATTAGGTTTGTTTTGCAATGCAAAATCTCTTTTGTGTGTCATTTTTGTAACAATAAAGTTTGGCCAGGGATTCACATTAATAAAATTGATATCTAAAAGAAAGATTTATAGACATTAATTAAATACCTATGGACGCTTTTCCACCGATATCACCGCTAATTCCTGTAAAAAGAAAACTAAAAAGAAATTTAAGGTTTCTCTCGTACACACAGTACATGGAAACTACAACATAAATTGGAAGTTATACACGGATCCCAAATTTTTATCTGATATTCTTGATGATGAAGAAGACATATATTCTTATCTTAATGTATCCGCATCTTTCTCAGAAGACAAAATACGTATTTCTCGAAGAATATTTTATGTTCTACATGACGAAGACACCCTTATCGATTACTTATTTGACGCAAAGAGAAAATTTCTAGGTAATAGTATGATGCATCTCTATCAAATTAATTTAGATCCCGTATATAAGGAACAATTACTTAGATTTATAAAGGCAATAGAATAGATCTGGCCTCAAAAGTGATCATATAAATCAGACTTATGAAGATTAGGCTAAACCAGTCTTTGACTATGACTACTTATATTCGACCAGAGCTTTTAGCTAAAATTACTTTTCAAAAACCAGAGGAGATCATCCATCAAGACGATGGAGAGATCTTATATGGAAATGAATATCTTCCTGAAAAAATCGACCATCTTTCACTCAAGGAACTTACTGAGTTGTACAACAGCATGAAAACAGAACTTAAAGATCGTAGTACTTGTGAGAATCTTGAATTTGCTGTTGAACTCCTTAGAGAAGTGATTTCTGAAAAAAAATCAACATAAACACGAAAATGCATAACTTTCCTCTGACTTCAGAGAAAAGTAAAAATCACATATAACTCTATGTAAGTCAATACTTAGATCTATAGTCTCACTCATAAGATGTCAAAACTGATGTATCAAATAGGATTAATAGAAATATTAGCAATGGAAAGACCAGAAATTATCAGAGATGATCTGTCAAGTCAGATCAAGAAAAAATTTGCTTATATTTGCGGACCTACAGTTTATGATGATTCACATCTAGGTCATGCGAGAGTCTATGTCATATTTGATATGATGACTCGTGTATCCAACGACATGGTCGCTATAATGAATATTACAGATATAGACGATAAAATTATCAACAAGGCCCAACAAGAAAAAAAAACATTCAAGGAAATTGCTTTGATATATGAAAGATCATTTTTTAATAGTATGAAAAAGCTCAATGTTCTCAAGCCTAAATTTTTGTTGAGAGTCACAGACTATATCCCTGAAATAATAAAGTATATAAATAAAATTATCAGCAACGGATATGCCTATATGAAAGGCGGATCTGTATATTTCGACTCTAAAGCCTATGAATTGAAATATGGAATTGGTAATCTGACTCCTAAAGGTCAAACAATGGCTGATTTTGTTATGTGGAAATCAGCCAAAACAGGAGAACCATGTTGGAACAGTCCGTGGGGAAATGGTAGACCAGGATGGCATATTGAGTGCAGTACTCTAGCTACTACAATCTCTCCAATAATAGATTTACATATTGGTGGTATAGATTTAAAATTTCCACATCATCAGAATGAGGTGTATCAATGCAACGCTCATAGAAACGACCAAAAATGGTGCAAGAAATTTCTACATATTGGCCATCTCCATATTAATGGACTGAAAATGGGAAAATCATTGAAAAATTTTATTAAGATAGATGAGATCTTCCATAACTTTGGTAAGTCTCATAGTTCTATTGAAATAGCTAATTCTTTGAGATTGTTGTTCGCAAAATCAGATTGGAAGAAAAACATGAATTTTTCCATGGATAGCCTTCAAGAATCATTTAAATTATGGTTTTCATTCAATAGTTTTGTCAGATCAGAAACTACTATAATCCTTTCTAGTAAAGAGTTAAATTCTGTTAATAAGGGGATCATGAATAATGAAAGTATTATTGAAAAATATTTAAGCAATTATGATTTTCATTTGGTTATAGGGGCGATTAGTAAAATAGTGTTTAATACTCATGAGAGTCAAAGAACAAACGAATTGAAAAAATTTGTTAAGAATACCCTTGAAACATTAGGATTTGTATTTGAAGGTAACAATGATATTTTGCCTATTCTTCTTAAATTTAGAAAACAGATGAGAGATGTGGCCAAGAAAAGTGAAAAAAATACTAGAAAAGATTTATTCAAAATTAGTGATAGCCTGAGAGACGACCTAAAATCTATAGGTATAAGAATAGAAGATAACATATAAAAATAAACATATAGCACCACACGGTGCCCTATGTTATCAACTGATATTAGAAAACGTTTCTTTTTGGATAAAGGAACTTCATCGCGTTCTCTATTCTATAAAGTTCGATAGCCCAAGAATAAAAACATAGAATTATTGATTACAAAGTTACAGTAAACAAATATGAAATTCTAAGAAAGGTACCCTATGTAAGTTAATACTAACTATTATAAACCTAAGTATTGTTTGATTTTTGAGATAATGTCTGCCTTCTTCTCCTTGCTTTTAATTGGTATTCCCATGCTTTTAGCGATATTCTTTAATTGACTGACAGTATATGAACCTTTGCCTCGTCCAGTGTTTAATTTGCTGTAATCAATTTGACTACTTGGAACTGCCTTCATTACAGGTAAAGGAGAAATTATCGCTTGAGGTAACGGAGACAAGATAGTTTGTGTGAATGTAGCTGTTGGTATCATTGTTTGTACTGTTGGCAAAGGTGAAGACACTCTTGGTATCATGGTCGGTAAATTTGGTAAAGGTGAAGTTACTCTTGGTATCATTGTTTGTAGCGTTGGCAAAGGAGAAGTTACTCTTGGTATCATGGTCGGTAAATTTGGTAAAGGTGAAGACACTCTTGGTATCATGGTCGGTAAATTTGGTAAAGGAGAAGTTACTCTTGGTATCATTGTTTGTAGCGTTGGCAAAGGAGAAGTTACTCTTGGTATCATTGTTTGAAATATTGGTAAGGGAGAAGTTACTCTTGTTGGTATTTTTGCAACGACAGTAGTTCCAGCCTTCTTATTCTGAACAGCTCTTTTCCATCTTTTAGTATAGGCTTCTTTCCTCCAGCTAGCTAACCCAGTAAAGTTAAGGGCTCTAGTTAATCCTGTCTTGTTATCTGAAACAATTATTCTATTACCTGCCTCTGATATTTTTATACCTATTCTATTAGAGTTTGGTCCTGGAGGCTTAACTGATCTTGTTCCTGTTCCATCAGTTTTAGTTTTCGATACATCTAAGACATTACCTACTCTCATATTCTTCATTCTTATCAAAATACTATTAGTGGTTGTATCTAATTCTTGTTGCACTGGCGAAACAACAGTTGTTCTTGTAGCTATTACTCTACCTGGTGTGTTGTCCCATTTTCTGACATAAGCGTTTTGTCTCCATGATGGAAGTCCAGTATATTTAAGGGCTCTAATTAATCCTTCTCTATTGTTAGAAATAATTATTCTCTTACCAGCTTCAGTAATTTCTATTCCAACTTTATTAGAAGTAGCACTTGGAGGTTTAATTGATCTCGTCCCAGTTCCATTAGGTTTTGTATTAGATGCATCCAACACATTACCCTCTTTCATATTCTTTATTCTCTCTAGTAGAAAGTTATCTCTTTTCATTTAATGAACGTTAACGTGCGATTGTGTTTTTTATAGATATATTTTATTAGTTCTGATTCTATGACATATTGGACTATAAGTAAGATATGTATTTTTATTAGTTTTGTTATGGTGTGGAATGATGACAAGATATATGGAATAACAACTTTTATTTTCACAAATCCAACTAAACATAACTGACAGGATAAAACAAATAAATGTTATAAGAGTTAACCATGGACTCTGCTTTCCTATTCATACCAGAGCTTTATGAAAATGACATAACTACTTCACAAACAAAATCCACCGAAAACATTATTACGAGTATTAAAAGCGATGACATCGATGTTCTCAAAGATATAGATGAGATAGATATATACAAAGTATCATATGGAGAAGTTCATATGAATCTAGCTGCATTTGCTTTATGTGTAGGATCCAAGAAGTGTTACCTATATTTAATTAGAGAATATCCTAAGTTTGACGATGGAACTCATGGATCTAGGCATGATATTGATCATTGTCTGAACATGATTAAACATCATTAAAAATAAAATATATCTAACCATATGGTTAGATATATGTGTTTGTATATGTTGAGTTAATTATTATTCCTATAATTTAACTGATTCAGTAGTGTCAGTGAGATATTTGTCTTTAGTTAATTATATTGTCTTTATTAGAATAGATTGTAATATAATCTTCATCTCTTGTCCTTATTATTTAGTGATAGTATTAGTTTTATCTGTTAAAATACTGATCCAACACTTTTTGAATCCATTCTCCGTGAGGAAACATGCCTATAAGAAGTACAGGATTTTTTCCATGAGCCTTCTTAAATATATTTATTGTAGACTTTTGTTTTCCCCTAGATACTCCTTTCAGAAAGTAGCTTGCATCTTTTGTTTTGAGTATTTCATTGTATTTTTTAACCTGTCTAAAGAACAGAGATGCTGCTGATGTCATCTCGTTATCATCTTTTTCCACATCTGTCACTAAATGTCTAAAATATCTGTTCCCAGCCAGATTTTCATAAATAACATTCAAGTTCATATTCGGTCTTTTACAGTTTCTGCTATTACTGATATAATCCAAGTAATGTATCAACAAATAGTTGTTTGTGAATTTGAGGGCTTCCTTATTCACTTTTTCGTCTAACTCAGTCTTACTTAAGTAACATTTAGGAACAGCTTGACTGTTCCTGTTGATCTCCTTAAAATAATCTTCAAGGTCTTTTTGGTTGTCAGCGTAGTAGATAGACACTACTAGTTTAATATTTTTAAGTTGATCAGGGTAATCTCTAGCTATCCATTTTGCAATTGTTAAACGGTGCTGCCCATCTATGACTTCAGGGCAGGAATTTTTGCCACGAAGACTTCCCAAGACAATATCATTGGTTGCAAACAAGGTAAAGTATCCTCTTTTTCTGAAAATTTCTATCTGTCTCTTGTACATATCTTTACAACGTTTTTCATCTATAGGTCTGTTAAACTTGGCCATCTTGTTTTCTACTTTTTTAAATTTGTATGTGTTGAGAAAGGCACTTAGAAAAAATAAATATTTAACCATAGCGCCTTCCCCTAACTTTGATAACACCTCTGGTTCGAGGGGAGGGCAAATTTTTGTTTTAATTTGTCGACTACTTGTTGCAGTTGGTTCCATTTTGAGAAATCTCTCTTGGACAAAATAGTTTCTCATTTTCGAAAACTTGGAAACATGAAAATAATTCAGGGTTCGTCGTTGACGGAATCAAAAAAATAGAACAATTCCTGATAAGATATTTTGTTGGAACCCAGTTTATTATTTATATTTCTTGTATTCTCTGGAATTCTATCCCCCTTTGATAACCTAGTTAGATATTTTTGGGACTTACTGAATTGATGAAAAATACACTGGTGAATGATCGTCGACGGGGAATCTTTCGTTAAATTTTCTCCATAACCATTAGTAATCATCCATAAATACATGTTTTGAGTACCCATTCTTTTGTTACAACTTCCGCAAACAGGTCTCATGTTATTTAGACACATAGGTCCTCCATTATTTTCAGCCCATATATGACCACAATCCCATGACTCTAATTTTTTATGACAACAATAACATATTTTGCCGTTCTTGAAATTTCTTTCGCCTGTTATATCTTTAAGAACAGGGGGTATTCGTTGTTTTTGTCTACCTTTATATGAAGATCTTACAGTAGAGGTAGATGTTGAGGCGATTGGAGAAGTTGCTAGCTCATTAAGATTATCATGTTTTAATAGATTCTTTAAAAATTTATGAGGGGTTTTAGTTGTGGTTGGATCCTTCCACCCTGGTCCAATTAATTGTCTATCTATTTTATATCTATTAGATTCTTCATCAAAGACCGCTGATGATATATATTCAATTCTGTCTACCAATATCCATTTTTCGCTAATCAAAGTTTCAGTAACAACCTTATAAGAGTATTCTCCGAGTTTAACTAATTTACCAGAAACGTCTGTGAAATATTTGTTTTTAGTTAATTTCCCTATAGTTTCCTTAGCTTTCTTTGAATATATTGTGATATAATCTTCATTTCTCTTTGTATAATAGTTCATCTATATTTTTTATCGTTTAATAGACCACGCTAGCCTTTATTCCCACTTTCAATTTTTTAGAACAGGAGGTTTTGGATATTGTTCTTTGGTAGGAGAAAACATTTTTGATATAATAATATAAGGGAATACAAGGTTCAATTTTATTCATATTTTGTTGCCATGTGTTTGTTATATGAATATTATTATAATATAGGCTTTAATACGCTATATACATTCTTTATTAATATTTTTCAATACATGAAAATAACATATTTGTTTGATGTTTTTCGCTGATTGACGGGTAGTTCTTCATTTATAATTAGTAAACTTCTATACTTTGTTTTATATATAGTTGTAGGTACCTTCTATAGTGTGGATGTTATAAGAGTTAATATTATGGTATTTTTTAAAATTGTTTCTTGTGTATGATCCTTCTACTGTAATGGTAATCTATATAGTAGGTTTGAAAAACTTAAGACAATATACAACTTTCATGTCCTGTTTCGTAAATCTTATCTGGAATCCTAATAAAATAAGAATTTAGGGATTTTTGTCATATTATTTTTATAAATTCATACTAGGTGCTAATAAGAACCATACAAATAAAAATACAAGATAAACCCTACGTTATGTTAATAGAAATGCCATATGACACCAAATGATGTTATATGTATATTTTTAGATTGACTATAATTATGTTTCTAGATAATCATCCTCAATAGGAACCACAATTCAATGGATAAGTCTAACAAATCTCTTAGATATTTCAAGATCCTATTTTACATCAACTAGCTTGTTAAAATATGAAAATAGTTTGTTCTTAAAATAAGGACCAATTGATCATAATCAGCAATATTTTCATGTTGACCACAGTTAATCAAGAAAAATTCAAAGATACTTATTGAACTGTCTTATACAAAATATGCTGAATATTCCTGAAAATAGAGATATGTTGCTATACAGAATAATTATAATATTCTCCAATATAGTGAAGAGAAATCGATTTATTTTCAGTCTATAATTTGATCGGTAGTCTGAATGATAGAGATTCAGTTAAACAAATATATCAAATTAAATTACTCCAACGGCAAATGAACCCAAATATAAATCTGGAATATCAAGATCTTTTTGAAGCATATGGTATATCCAGCGTAATTACCGAAGAAGAGAATATAGTGGATTTTACCACTGCTAATGTAAACACCGATATCCAACACATAAAAAGAGAACTATGTATATGTGATCACCATAAATCAGGAAATAAGGAAAAATGTGATAGAAAAGCATTTTTTTATGTGTTGGATATCGGTGTTTTGCTGTTTTATTGTGATAAACATGGAAGTGACATTCCTAATGCCAAATATTTGTAATATTGTATCACTAACATATATTTTGTCTGTTCTATATCTTGTAATATAAAAGATCTTAGGAATAGGATCATTAAATTCTATATATTATTGGAGGCTGTAAAATAGGTGTTAATACCATCTTAATCATAGAAGTTGAATAATACTGAGATATTTTGGTATTGGAGTTCGTTAACTAAGATTGTTGATAAAGGTATCTGATGTTGGTACAACAAATAATAAGATTGATCGATATTTTGATATAACATTTATAGAATCAAAACTCATTGATAAAATATAGTAAATTAACCTTTAATTTACCTATATAAAAATGTTTTTAATTTTTTTTCTTTCTGGATATCAGTTAGTGATCGGATCACAATGTAATTCATCTATATCTTGTAGTTCTCTAGGGTTTGATAATTATTGCTGTTCTAAATTTGGTTGGTGTGGAACTACCATTGAATACTGTAATCCAATAAATTGTCAGAATGAATGTCAAGATTTATCTACTATAAATAATGATGGTTTATGTACTTTGAATGAAAATTGTTCTGATAATCCATATGATTGTGGAAAATGTTTCAATACCAGTAGTCCATTGGACACAATCGTTACTAAATGTGTCAATGATAATCATTATGCTTTAACATTTGATGATGGTCCAAACATAAATACACCAATATTACTTAAAATATTGAAAGAGAAAAATGCTCCAGCTACTTTCTTTGTTATAGGAACTCAAATAGATAGTAATCCAGAAATATTTAAACAAACTATTGATGAAGGATATTCTGTTTTAATTCATACTTATGATCATCCGGATTTAACCACTTTATCAGTTAATCAAGTTAAACAAGAACTTTACTACGGAGAAATGTTAATTAGAAATCATCAATGTCATCGTATTCCAAGATATTTTAGACCTCCTTATGAAGGATATACTAATCAAACTATCCAAACTGCTGCTGAATTAGGACTACAAATGGTTTTGTGGAATTTAGATTCAAAAGATTGGAAATATATTGGAGATCCAAATGGAACTCAGATGATTTTTAACCGTACTAAAACTTTGATAGATACAATGAAACCTATAGGGATTATTCATTTACAACATGACATTTATAATGTCAGTATTAACAGTATTCCTTTAATAATTGATTATGTAAGAAGTCAAAACTATACTTTAGTTGATCTAGCAACTTGCTTAAATTTAAATGATCAACTAGATCAATTGATAACTGAAGGTCCAGATTACTGCTATGGAACAAAAGGACATCAACAAGGTAATGGTAAATGTAATACTGATAGAGATTGTTGGAAATCTACTTGTAATCATGGTAAATGTAAATGTAGTGATGGATTAACATGTTCTCACTGTCAATCAAATATAAAAGATTTAACATTTGATTCTATTTGTCCTCCTATAACTAATAAAGGTTTTAATAATATTTATAGTTTGATCGTAATGATACTATGGTTGTTCTAAATAGAAAAAACACTTTCAATCACTGAATCTACCAGCTATCAACCAATCTAACAAATTAGAAATATCTTGTTTTTTGAATAATGATTCGAAGTATTTGTGGTGATGGGGGATCATTCAGTAGATACATTTTTCATTAATTCATTATCATATAAAAACAAGATCTTTACCATATATAGTGAACATAAATATATTGAAAGAACTATTACATTTAAGATTTTCAATTTCTTTCAAAATAGGATAATAAAAAATTGGTTAAAAGATGTCTTTATAAAGACTGAATTATCGACATTATTACACGTCTCTCTGTCAGAGAGATATGTTTTTTTCTACTTTCCATTAATCAAATCTATTAAATAGAAGAGTTCCTGATATGAATTTTTTGGGTTTGTTAATTGTTTTCTATAGGCTCTTTCATCTCTAGGAGTTATTTTTCCTAGTTCTTTCAGTGTTCCAAGATATTTTTTACATTCATTGAGTTCTTTCAATATTTCTTGATGAATGTTAATAGAAGAGGAATCACCTGCCAATCTTTCTCCATGACCACTGATGACCATCCACAAATACATATTTTGAGTCCCCATACTTAAATTGCAACTTCTACAAACTGGTATCATATTGGTTACAGAGATAATTCCTCCAGAATTTTCAGAGTGGATATGACCACAATGCCAGCTGTCTGTCTTCCCAAAATTTCTACCACAACAATAACACTTACCTTCATCTCCTTTAAAATTATTTATCCAAACTTGTTGTCTAATGTCTGGTGGTATTCTCTGTTTTTTGTTCACCTTACTTGAGGTCTTTGTTGATTTTTTAATATTAGTAACAGTTGTTTGAGTACTTATCAATGACTTACTTTCACTTGTAGTCGTTTTAGTATTTCTTGCTGATATCTTACTATCACTTACATATTTATTAGGTCCTAAATACTTTCCCGAATATAAATGTTTTATTGCATAACATTTGTCTAATAAATGCCCTTTTCTTCCGCATCTAGTGCAATATCCAGTATTGTTTTTGACAAGTTTCAATAAAAAATCTTTTGAACTTTCTTTCGAAGTTGATTTAATCCATCCTTCTCCTACTAACTCATATTCGTCTGGTATATATTTCTTAATAGTGCTACCTTTAACTGTTTCTAATTTAATTGTTGTAACAAATTGAATACTGACCTCCTTATCAATTTTATTTACAAAATATCTTGTTAATTTATTAGCCTTATGTACTCCTGTGAGAGTAATATCACAATTTTCTGTATTGAATTGTTTATATTTACCAAATCTTCCTATTTCCTCTCTAACTTTTTTAGTTATCACAAGGATGTAATTTTTTGAAATAGGCACACGAAAATACTCTGTCATTTTTTTGTTAGTTATAAATAACCTTATATGGTATTAATAAATAAGTCTTTTTGTATTTTAGAATAAGTATCATATTTAATGTGCTAAATTCTAGCTAAATCGATCATCACAAAACACATCCATATACCAAAGAAAATAAGAATTTAGGGATTTTTGTCATATTATTCTTTATAAATATATATTAGGTGCATTTATTGTCAATAAATGAAAATAGTTATAGAATATAGTTCTATTGATATTTATATTCCTATATTCTATATACCAATAGTTGAGAGGTCATAATATCTTAGAATATAAAACTGACTTATATGTTCACGATATGGGAATATGGATAAAGACAGTATATTCTATCAATCATTTTGTTCACCAGACTATATAAAAATCATCTAACAATAAATACATATCAGTCTCTGATACTGATATGTCTAAAATAGAACTTGAAGAAAAAAATATACATATAAGTCCTGAGACTAATATGTTCCTATTCACATGCTTGTATAAGAATTTATACTAAGTGTTGTTATATGTGTTGCATTGTATACATGACGTATATTTCTTAATGTCTACTCCAAGATAATTTTGGCATTTATAACAGTAAAATTTTACACCTTTAGGCTTAGGCTTAGGTTTAGGCTTGGGTTTCTTTTTCGGTACATTATTTCCATATACATCTATCTCTCCGACCATACGTCCTAAGACGTACGATGATAGTGATAATTTATTTGACATTCTTATAGAAGTCATTGAAGAAAATAAAATCAATGTCAATTTTCAATTAATTTTCAATGAAATTGATATATTGTTCGCTTCTACAAATGTGGAAGAAAAGACACTTGAAAGGCTATTATATAAAATAACAAGATTTACACATAACACTATCAGTGTTATATGTTGTTGACAGAGATGTCATCAGGAAGATGTTCCGAATTTAGGAAAGAACTCCTTAGTGATAGCTGTATTTAGTAAGTTTTTAGAGAATTCGTTGTCGAAAACTTCTATAAAATACATAAATAACTTGGTACTAGTTCTCATAAACATGTGACTTATTGTGTCGTATGGCATTTCAAGCCAAAAATTTCTAGTAAGAAAAACTTCACGAGGATCAACCTGTTCTCTTTCAGCAATTATCTGAAGCTCTCTTACAATATCTGGATGGGGTTCGTAAATATGATCATTTTTCAAAATTTCCCTACCGTTCCTATTGTCAACAAGTGTCACTCCTGGTTTTAGGGAAATATAAGGTGTAGCATATTTATAGTATCTTTCAGCTTCCTTTTCAAACCAACACATACGATCTGTATACTTGAGAAGTAAAATAATATTGTCTATTATTGGTTTTGTTCTATTTTTAGCTGCCCTTATAGATCTAATAGTTGGTAAAAAGAACGAGGATGTGAGACCAAAATCATTTAACCTCTTACAATCTTCATATATAGCGTAGCCGATGCTATTTGAAAGGTTATCTACATATTTGTTTAGACAAGTACCGTTTGCAACTACTTGCTCGTTTAGACATACTATTGATGTATGTAGAATAGAATTAAGAAAGTACTTCGCGTATTCAGCAAAAGATTCCCTCGTTAATTTACGGAGACTAATATATCTGTTTAAGATTAAAGGGTTAACCCATCTTTTATGACTTAACATTAAAACAACTGGCATATTGTATTTGCATATTTTAGGAAGGTCATTGTAAACATTTACTGACTTGCACAACTTAACAAGATCTATATGGGATAGTCTTAATAAGGCACCAGCATAGTGCCATCCATCATAGATCATACCCTCATTGTGTATGCTAGAGTCATATAGAATACGTTGGTTTAGACTATTTAATTGTCTATCGGAGAAACTTAGTTTCTGTCTTTTTACTCTGTTGAGGTAGGCTTGCATAAAAGTTTTTATCTTTGAGTCAAATATTGGGAAATCATCTATCAATTTACGTGAAATATGTAAAAACTATAATTTACGTAAAAATTACGTAAAACATATCATAACTATCATGTGGCAATAATTGATTATCTATTTGACTAATATCAACATCGTGAAAATAAACAATATGAAAATAA
>Ga0114931_10000015_pt1 | contig 179613 bp, 145 predicted proteins | sample 2SBtaG_FD_89579 | JGI IMG/M metagenome (GOLD analysis project Ga0114931, IMG submission 89579) | Deep subsurface microbial communities from Kolumbo volcano to uncover new lineages of life (NeLLi) - 2SBTROV14_V59a metaG | ecosystem: Environmental > Aquatic > Marine > Volcanic | place: Kolumbo...
CCACCGGTAACGCCGCGTGGGCCAACGTCTCCACTTGGTCCTCGAAGTCAACAAACGTCGCCCCTTTCAAAGGAACGTTCTCATCCTCTGGAATCACTCGATCCAACTGCGACGCGAACGCTGATAGAATCCGTGCCCGCGCCACCTGGCGTGTCGTGCGTGCTGGCATGATGGACATCCTCCATGAAACAGTCATCGAAACGATCGGATCAGCCATCCATGGCTGACCCGCCACAATGATACCCTAAAAACGCCGCCAATACTGTCACGGACCCGGTTGATGGTGGCCCCGGATTCGACAGCACAACCGCCATTGATAGGATGGAACATGTGAGATTCTATCGACGGGTCGCGGGAGAACGTGCCATGCCAACCAGATCATCACCAGCCATCTTGATCGCAGTGACCCTCGCGAGTATGGCCCGCGCCGGAGACGTACCGGGCATTGATTGGCCGGGGTTTCGTGGTCCCCACGCAAGCGGTATCGCCGAAGGCTTCGATCTTCCAACCCGATGGAACGTCAAAACCGGCGAAAACATCCGATGGAAAACGCCGATCCCTGGTTTGGGCCACTCCTCCCCCATCGTCTGGGGCGATCGCATCTTTGTCACGACGGCGATTGGGTCCGCCGGGGAGGCCTACCTGCGCGTCGGTCTTTACGGGGAAAGTCCCGACCACCCCGAAAACGACCCGCACGAGTACAAACTCTATTGCCTCGACAAAAAAACCGGAAAAATCCTCTGGGAAAAAACGGCCATCAAAGCGATCCCAAAAGTCAAACGCCACATCAAAGCCACGCACGCAAATTGTACCCCCGCCACCGACGGTCAACATGTCGTGGCGTTCTTCGGATCGCAGGGACTGTATTGTTACGACATGACAGGGAAGCTGCTCTGGAAAAAAGACCTCGGGCGCTTTGATTCCGGACCCGCCAACGCACCCGGTCTTCAATGGGGATTCGCGAGCTCACCGGTCATTTACGACGGACGAGTTTTTCTCGTCTGTGCCGCCCGCAACGTCTCCTTCGTTGCAGCCTACGACCTCGCCGACGGATCGCAAATCTGGAAAACCGATCGACCGCTGTATCCGGGTTGGCACTCACCCGGGATTTACACCGGTCCCGGTCACGCCCAGGTTGTTACCAACGGGTACGAGCATATTGGTGGCTACGACCTGACCACGGGAAAAGAACTTTGGAAAATGCACGGTGGAGGCGACGTGCCCGTCCCTACACCCGTTTTTGCCCACGGTTTGTTCTATATCGCCAACGCCCACGGCGGACGATCTCCGATTTACGCCATCAAGGAAACTGCCACCGGTGATATTACGTTGCCGCGTGGTCAATCCAAGAGCGAAAACATCGCGTTTATCATCAATGGCGTTCGCAACTACATGCAAACCCCGCTGATATACGGGGATTTTCTCTACGGATGTCGCAACAACGGCGTGATGTTTTGCGGTGACGCGCTGACTGGTGAAACACGCTATAAAAAAAGACTGGACAGCGGAGTCGGTTTTACCGCCTCACCCGTCGCGGGCGATGGCAAGATCTATTTCACCAGCGAAGAGGGCGACGTTCATGTAATCAAGATCGGCCCTGAGTTTGAACGATTGGCCACCAACACCATGGATGAGATTTGCATGGCCACCCCCGCGATTTCGCAGGGGATGCTTTTGTTCCGCACGAAAGGTCACGTCGTAGCCATCGGAAAGTAACCGCCGCCCCTTTTTCATGGTCGCGAATCACTACGAACCCTTCGATCGAAACGGCACCCTCTCTACCCCCAATTCCACGCGAAGCGACGATTGAAATGATAGTAGTAAAGTCCAATGGCGCGAAGCATCACGATGGACAGGTAGAGATAAGCGGCATCGCCGGCACCGGCGGCCATCACCCGCTGACCAAACGGCGCGGACCCGCCAGACAAAGACGGCGGCGCAATCGCGTCGTAGATGATCCCTCGTAGCATGACCCCGCCTCCCTCAGCCGCGTACACGATCGCTACCGTCAAAAGGTAAACCGGAAGCGTACGCACAATACTAATCAATAGGAGATCAAATCGTACGATCGTTGAAAGTCCACCCAGCGCAACGCAGAGGATCACCATCGGCCAAACGAATAAACCCGCCCCCGCCAGTATCAGAAACGGAATCTGCTCGAACACGGTAGGCGTTGCGACCGGCGCCGTGTTATCCAGACCGACTGAGACCATCACGCCCACCGGGTGATTCGACGCATAATAAATCATGTAGACCCCCGCCGGAATCAACACGATCACCCAACTGAAAAACCACTGAAACGCCGGAACAAGGTAATCGTCGAACCAATCGGCGGTGACATTGTAATCCGGCAGGTGCTGGTCTCCGGCTGCCGCGGACTCAACGATCGCAAACCGTACGCCCGCAAACCATCCCTTAAAGACAAGCCACATGAGAAACAAAAACGCACCAAGGAAAAGACCACCGGCAAAGAGCACCGTTCCCGATGCCGCAAAGCCGAAAAAACCATCCCCCAGGGCAAGCACCGCTCCAAAAATCAAGAAAATCGTCAGGTCACGCGGATACGTCGCGAAAAGAAAACTCCAAAACAGATCTCGAAAATACCCGCCCGGTCCTCGTTCGGTCAGCGCATCCAGCTCGCCATCGGAACTCCCGACGGAACTCGGCGCTCCCCCGGGCGGTAACATGCTCTGGGCAACGCCCGCCTGCCGTGCCGTCGTCGAATCAATGCGGACCGAAACCGTCAACTCAGGTTCGTCCGCGACTGGGATCGGGGCGTTTTCGTCGATAAGCGTAAAGACGGCATTACACTTTTTGCACTTGCCCCTTTTCCCGACATGGGCCTGAGAAAAACGATACTTCGCTCCGCAAGAACATTCGTACGTCGGCACAGACGCCTCCCAACAGCGCAATGCGAATCCGCTCAGGTACGCGCCCCGTATCGTCCGGGATTCCTCGATCGTGGTCAAGAAAAACGGTGAATCTTGCGAAACAACGGCCCTGCGATACCGTAGATGAGTACCTTAAAGAGATGACTTTCTTGTGTCTGCCACTGCGGAACATGCGACGCGATGTCACAACGATCCATTCTAAACCCGATCCTGGGATTGGTCGCCCGACTGCGTGCAAAAGGATCCTTGCGCCGTTTTCTGAGAAACGCACACGACGCACGCCGCGTCCAGCAGCGCGCGCTCGCCGAAAAGATCGAACGGGGACGCGAAAGCGCATTCGGAAAAGATCACGACTTCGCCAGGATTCGCTCTTACACGGATTTTGCGCAATCGGTTCCGATCCAGCGCTACGACGAGATTCGACCGTATGTCGAGCGCGTGATGGCCGGCGAAACGAGCGCGCTTTTTTCGCGTCACGAACCAATCCACATGTTCGCCAAGACCAGCGGCAGCACCGACGCACCCAAGTACGTCCCCGTGACCGGTGCATTTCTCAAGGAATATCGCCGCGGATGGAACGCGTTCGGCATGAAGGCGCTGCTGGACCATCCCGATGGTTTTCTCAAGACGATACTCCAGGTCGCCTCACCAATGGACGAGGGACATTCACCGTGCGGGATTCCTTTGGGGTCCATCTCGGGATTGCTGGCTTCATCGCAGCAACGAGCCGTGCAGCGTTTTTATGTGACCCCGCGTGAAACGGCCTACATTACCGATCCGATCGCGAGGTATTACGCCATCATGCGCTTTGCGATTGTTTCGGATGTGGGCTGGATGGTTACGGCAAGCCCGGCAACACAAATCAAGCTCGCGCGGACCGCGCGCGATCATTTCGAACGATTGATTCGCGACGTGCGCGATGGAACGCTTTGTCCGCCGGGCGAGTTGAAACCAGACCCGGGGGATGCCCTTCGCGCGAAATTGACTCCCGACGCACGTTCGTCGAATCGCCTCGAAAAACTCGTGGCCACCCACGGTGAGCTACTGCCACGCCACTACTGGAACCTCGCTTTTCTCGCGAATTGGACGGGTGGAACGATGGGCTTGCATCTCCAGGACTTTCCGCACTACTTCGGTGAAGCTCCCGTGCGCGATATCGGTCTGCTCGCCACCGAGGGGCGTGTTTCGATCTGCCTGCAGGATGGCACACCCGCCGGTCCGCTGGACGTCGGCGGAAGCTTCTTCGAGTTTGTGGAGGCAGACGCCGACGACACCGGCGTCGCCTGTAGGTGTCACGAGCTTGACATACACGGCGAGTACCGTGTGATCATGACAACTTCCGCTGGGTTCTATCGGTATGATCTCGGCGATCGCGTTCGGGTTCACGGCTATCTCGGACAGGCTCCGATCGTGGAGTTTCTCCATCGGGGATCGCGGGTCAGCTCGATCACGGGCGAAAAACTAACCGAGTGGCAGGTGACGGCTGCGTTTGAGCGGGTGCGCGAGGTCCTGGGACTGGCAACGTGCGAGTTCGTTCTGGCACCGGTGTGGGGCGATCCGCCCTTTTACCGCCTGCACGTCGAACGGATCGGCGACCCGAACGCGAAACTTGCGGAATTATTCGACCGGGAGCTGTGCGCGGTCAACGTTGAATATCAATCCAAGCGAAGCTCGCACCGACTCGGTGCCGTGAAAACGAATTTCCTGGACCGCAAGAGCTTTGCGCAGATACGACATCGACGTAGTAAAAGCGGTGGATCAACCGAGCAGTATAAACATCAATACTTGCTGACGTCCCCCGGCACAGAGGGCGACCTTCTGCCGGAACACGTCCGGTCCTCCACCCCCGGCGCGCCGGCTTGACTCGATCGGTTTCCTGCCCGATGCTACGCCGCCCACGGAAAAGGGCGCGCGGTCTCTCCGCTTCAAACCGGGACGGGAGGGGTGTTGGACCGCGCGAAATGGCCCCAACCTCGCTCGGGCTTTTCCCGAGTGGACAGGGGAATCGACCCGTAAACCTTCGAACTCGAAAGGTCACCTCAATGATCGATCGCACCCAATCCAAGTGTAGAGCATCTGGTATTTTGATGTCCCGCCCGACAAGAAAGCTCACGGGCATTCTTTTCGTCGCCGCGTTGATCGTCGGCTGTTGGGGGGTCGATGTCCGCGCCGGAAACGGCGGAATGACCCCACAGCAGGTCGCGAAACTCCGCGGGGTAACCTCGATCGCGATTTCGCCGGACGGACGATACGTTGCGTACACTCTTTCGGTTCCTCGAACACCTTTTCGCGATGACAACGGGCACAACTGGAGCGAACTGCACGTGGTTGGACCTGCCGGCGAGTCCCGCCCCTTTGTCACCGGGAAGGTGAACATCCACGGCATCTCGTGGACTCCGGACGGAAAAGGCATTTCGTTTCTCTCCAAGCGAGACGACGACAAGCACATCAGCCTCTATGTCATTGCCGTTGACGGGGGCGAAGCGCGTAACATTTTGAGTCACGAAACCGACATCAGCGGCTACACGTGGAGTCCCGACGGAATGCGCGTCGCATTCATCGCCACCGACAAGCTGCCCATGGCAAGGAAAAAGCTCCAAGACAAAGGTTTTGTGCAGGAGGTCTACGAGGAGGAGTTTCGCAAGCGTCGCGTCTACATTGCCGAACTCAACAGTGACGAAACGCCTGAGGCGATGGATCTTCCGGGGTACCCATCCGAGTTGCATTGGGCACCGGTCGGATCACACATCGCGCTGGCCATCGCCCCGACCCCGCTGATCGACGACCATTACATGAAACGCAAAGTGCACATCTTCGATGCCGACGATGGTTCCATTGTTTCCAGCTTTCAGAACCCCGGAAAACTTGGTCCGATAGCGTGGAGTCCCGATGGGAAATTTCTGGCCCTGATTTCGGCGCAGGATTTGAATGATCCGTCAGCCGGACGTTTGATGATCGCCGATCCAAACGACGGATCGCTTAAGGACATTCTTCCGAGCTACATGGGACAGGTGAGTGCGATCGCATGGCAGAACCCCGACACGATTATGTTTCTCGGGGACGAAGGCGTTTGGACCACTTTCCAAAAAATAGGGCGTGAAGGTAGCGCAAGAAAGACACTGGTTCACACGGAAAAGATGGCAGCCCGCACGTTTTCCCTTTCGCGCGATGGGCAGTCGGCCGCGATGATTGTCAGCAGTCCGACGCATCCGAACGAGGTCTATCTCATGCGCCACGGCGATCCGGGACCGCGGCGAGTTACGGACAGCAACCCATGGTTGAAAGATGTTCGACTTGCGAAACAGCAAGTCATTCGTTACAAGGCCCGCGATGGGGTGGACATCGAAGGGATTCTCATTCACCCTTTGGACGAAAAACCCGGGCGGCGCTACCCGCTGATTCTTTCTGTTCACGGTGGACCGGAATCCCATTATCGCAATGGTTGGTTGACCCGGTACGCCGGTCCGGGGCAAATGGCCGCCGCCCACGGATACTTCGTATTTTATCAAAACTATAGGGGAAGCACGGGCAGGGGGGTGGCGTTTTCCAAAGCCGATCAGGGCGACTACGCCGGTGCGGAGTTTGACGATCTCGTCGACGGCATCGATTACCTGGTCGCGCAGGGTTGGGTGAACAAGGACAAGGTCGGTGTGACGGGTGGTTCGTACGGAGGTTTCGCCACGGCATGGTGCTCGACCTACTACAGCGATCGATTCGCAGCCGGCGTGATGTTTGTTGGAATCAGCGACCACGTTTCCAAGGCGGGAACGACGGACATTCCCAACGAAATGTATCAAGTACACTCCCGAAAGAAACTCTATGACCACTGGGATTTCTATCGCGAACGAAGCCCGATCTATCACGCTCAAAAATGCAAAACGCCGCTGTTGATTATGCACGGCAAGAACGACCCGCGCGTGCCTCCGAGTCAGTCGATGGAGCTTTACCGCAACCTGAAGAATCTACATCAAGCGCCCGTACGATTGGTTTGGTATCCCGGTGAAGGCCACGGAAATCGCAACGCCGCGTCGAAGTTCGACTACTCGCTTCGGATGCTGCGCTGGTTCGATCATTACCTCAAAGGAAGCGGCGGACCCCCACCGCCGGTCGATCTCGATTACGGGGAACTTGCGGCAGAAAACAAGGACGATGGGAAGTCGTAGGGAACGCCGAATCCCAATATGGGATTGAACATGAATCCGCAGCGACCCACAACCGCCGAACAACGGGCTGTGGCGTGGGTCGGGCTTGCGTGACTGTGCCCGACAGACATCGAGGCGACGCTCGCGTCTGCGCATACCAGCCGGGCTGCGCTATCGCCCGTCAAAGTCCATTGCGGCGGAGTTTATGCAGTAACGCAACCCCGTCGGTTTCGGACCGTCGGGAAAAACGTGCCCCAAATGGGCACCGCAACGAGCGCAATGGACTTCGGTACGACGTGCAAAAAGGGAATTATCGTCGGCTTCTGCCACGTTTTCCTTTTTGATCACGTCGTAAAAACTCGGCCAACCCGTGCCCGACTCAAACTTCGTCTTCGAATCAAAAAGCGGCAGACCACAGCAAACGCATCGGTAGACGCCGTCTTGATGATTGTTCCAGTATTTTCCGGTGAAAGCGCGTTCCGTGCCCTTCTTGCGCGTAATCTTGAACTGCTCGGCTGTGAGCTGCTGTTTCCATTCGGCGTCGGTTTTCGTCACCCTGGGCGTGGCGATCGGATCGAACACATCGGAATGGTCAGTTTGGTTTGACATTTTCGTTTCCTCGATTGAAGTCGATCGATCCTTGGACGACGGCGTGGATCGTTTGCACGCCGACACCACGACAAGGGTAGCCGGCAGCACAAGGAATATCAGCCTCCGCCATAAAATCATGTACACCTTTGGACTCTCCTGATCGTATCCGGATTCACCGTTTGAAAAAGCACCGCTCATTTCACCTCAAAATCGCGTGGAATACAACCATCGGGTGGCGCCGGCGAATTCTTCCCGGTCCGTCAACCCGCTCTGCGCACCCGACGAAATCGGAGACGCCCCAAATTGTGCGGCGAAATACCGGTTTAACAGCCCATTGAAAAACCTCGATGGCACGTGTGGCACCGGTTTCCAGTCGGCGGAAATGCCGGCGTGAACCAGTACCGCATTTTTTCAACGGATCGCCATGCTGGAGTCCAGGCTCCCCCGGTACTTCCGGTCGCGTGGTGACATAAACGATGATCCACTATACTGCTTACGTGGCTGTCGTGTGTCCACAATGTCGCACTCCGATCCCGTGGATGCGCCGATTGTTCGGCGCGCATGCATGGGCCAAATGGCGGTGCGCCAATTGCGGCGCACTGCTGAAATTCAAAATACTACGGCGCATCCCGATCTCAATCGGTTTGGGCCCGCTCATGTTCGGAATGTATCTTTTCACGAAAAGGCACATCAACTCCGCGATCCGTCCCGAAGCATTGGTCGTGATTTTCGCCCTTGTATTAACCCCGATGGCGATGGCAATGGAGGGTGTAAAGGTGATTGAGTATGGCCGCGGATTCTGCCGCGATTGCGGGTATAATCTAACGGGGCTAGCGAGCAACCAGTGTCCCGAATGCGGACGGCTGATCGAACATGAAGAAAGGGTTCCCGGCGATGAAGACCAACATTGACACTCGCGGGCGGATCGCGCGGGCGATTACGGGCGTGCTTACGCTTTGTGCCGGCGTTGCATGCCTCGTCTATGAATGGCCCGCGCCTACGACCTGGCGATGGATGCTCATCGGTGCTTTGGTTCTTGGCGGGTTGTTCCAGCTATTCGAAGCCAAAAAAGCATGGTGTGTTGTGCGAGCGTGCGGACTGAAGACCCCCATGTAGCCAGACGCCAACGCGAGTCCATGACACTTCTGGCGGTGCGGTCTGCCGCGGGGCTATGGCATTTTCGGTCTGGATTCACGCTGCGACACATGATTTTCGGACCCGCAAATTCTGTCTTGTACCCCACCCACGCGGCGCTGAAATACCGCAGTTTCCTTTTGGTGTCGTCGACGATACAATCCGCGGTGGCGATCAACCCCGCCGGAGTAACCAGACTATGGCAACAGCAAAAATTGTTCCCGTCGGACCGGGCGAGTTGGCCCTTCTGGCCGAGCTCTACAACCAGGTTTTTTCCCCATCCCAGGATGCGGAGTTTTTCGAGCGACGCTTTCGGGGTCGCCACAACGTCACGACGATGTTGGCCATGCTGGAAGAACGGCACGTCGGATTCATCATTGGATTTGAACTGATGCCGACGACGTTTTTTTGCTGGATGTGCGGAGTGATCCCGGACTTCCGCCGGGCGGGAATTTCGACGCAGTTGATCCAGGCGCAGCAGGCTTACGCTCAGGAGCACAACTACTCAATCATCCGTTTTGAATGCAACAACCAACATCGCCCCATGCTCCACGTTGCGATCAGCGAGGGATACGACCTGGTCGGAATCCGCTGGGATACCAACAGCGGAAATAACGTGGTCATCTTCGAAAAAGACCTGCGATAACCGCCCCGTCCCAAGACGATCAACCATTCCCGGGCAATCATCCAAAGCCCACAAGGGCGCATCGCCGATACCAGAGACATGCGTGCCTCCACGACGCCAAGAGTGCTAGAGTTTCTACCGAAAATGCGCGACCGTGCCGTGGACGCAGCTATCGTCGAGGCGTTGCCGCATCTGGATCGAGCGACCGCCTCGGTCTTGCTGGACTTGCTTGTCAATCGCAACCATGGACCGTCGCAAGCGGCGCTGGTGGCCACCTTTTGTGATATGGTTGACCCCCTGGGAAGCCTGGTCGTTGAGCGGGCCATGGGGTTACACGAGGGGATTCGACTAGCCTTGCGATCGGACGATCGGCAAACGCGCCGCGCCGGAATTGCACTGATCATCGCAGCGAAAGATGCCTCTTCGTCACACCTGCTCGCCGATGCGCTTCGCCGAAAATGCAGTCACACGCGTGAGCTGGCGGCGACGGGACTGCTCGAACTCTCACGGCATTACTGCACCCTTGTGAAGAAAGATTCCCAAGAGACCGTGCGATATGCCCATTTGTATCGTGCCCATCTCCGCGCCGCACTGACGGACGCCGTGTCGAACTTGGACATCCATCACCAACGCCCCGCGCTGGAGGCGGCGCTCTACCTGGGCGACGCGGTTCAACCGGCGCTGCTTAGGAAGCTCAAAGACCCCAACTCGCCTATCGGTTTCATGGTCACTACGATCATCGAAGAGACACGCGATCCACGACTTGCAGGTTTTCTGCTCAGAGCGCTGGCCATTGAGCCGCTGCGCAGATCGGCGGCGGCGGCGATCAAGAAAGCGACTGATGCCGCGTTTGTCGCAAGCATCCTGCACCAAAGCTGGCTGCTCGCTGACCCTGCGATCCGTCAAGGATGCCGCTGGTTGAAAGACGGCGAGTGGTCCAAGAAATGGTGCGATGCAATCACGGGGAGAAATGCGGCATTTGCATCAACAGCGATCGATTTTATGTCGGCATTCGGTGGAACCCCGGACCAGCGAATGCTGCGAATGTCGAGCTTGTTGGAGGCATCAAACGAAAGTGTGCGGCGCGATGTGTTTTGGCGATTGGTCGCCGACGAATCCGGGGAGGCAACCTCTCTGCTGGTCAACATCTCTCGCCGCGATGATGAACCGCTTTGCGAGCTTGCGCAATTGGAATGCCAACGCCGACGGAACAGAGGTGGAATCCCAGACTCCCCCCCCCTGCAGAAAGGGGGAAATGAGCAGACGGATCAGGCGACGACCCCCAACGCGTCCGTCACAACGCCCGGACAGGTGCTTGAGCGATTCTTTGGCGACTTCGACCAACTTTCGCCCGCCGACCGTCAATCGCTTGGGGACCAGATCATGTCGTTGGTGGGAAACCTTCCGGAGCGTTTGAACAAGTATGCCCGGTCCAGCGATGCGATGATCCGTGCGCGTACGGTTCGCATGGCGATCGAGCTGGGGCTTGTCGACGAGATGTCAGAGACCCTTTACGCCCTTGCCCACGATCCGACCGGCAGCGTTCGTGCAGTGGCCATTTCGTCGCTTCGAACGTTACCGGGGGCAACGACGACGCGAATCTTGCGCGACGCGCTACGCGACCCCGAACCGAGAGTTCAGGCGAATGCCGTTGAAGTACTCGAAGCGATGGGACTCACCGATGGCGGCGACCTGGTTTCACCGAAACTGGATTCGCAAAACAACCGCGTGCGTGCCAATGCGGTGAAGGCTCTTTTGGGAATGCAGTTCGCCGGGGCTGCGGACGCGCTTCTCGATATGCTCAAAGATGATTCGCAGGCGCATCGCATCAGCGCGCTTTGGGTCATCGAGCGTATGCGTCTGCGAACGCTGCTGGATCGTATCACCGAAATGAGCCAGGTGGATCCGGATGCTCGTGTACGTGATCGGGCAGTTCGTGTGCTACGAGCGTTTGGCACCTTAAAACCAACCGGCCCATCGACACGGCAAACCGGGGCCATCACGTACCAGGGGACAACGGGAATCGCAGGATGACACACTTGATACTCACCTCGGACAACACGTTGCCGTTTGTTCAGCAGGCGATGCACGATCAATTCCAAAAAGGGGGAACCTACGGATCGGTCGCGCTGACGATAGCCGGACTCGCGGCCATGGTGGTCATGGTTTACGCACTCCAGCGGTGGTACGACGCAACCCACCATGGAAAAGACGAGTCATCGCATCCGATACGACTCTTCCGCGAACTGCTAAGAAGAATGAACGTATCGCAGCAAGAGCGGGAAATGATAACGCAAATCGCGCGCGACCAGAGGTGCAAAAACCCAGCCGCCCTTTTGATTAGCGACCGACTCTTTGACGAGTACACCGGGGCGTGGCGGGCGAAAAACACCCGGGCAAACACCGGCGTGGAACTGGACGCATTACGCGAGAGATTGTTCGGCTGTGACCACGAGTAAACAGCATTGTCACTGATGATGTAGCGAGCCGCGAGCATTAACCCACGTGGATCTCCCGATGTCAGAAGCTCTCTCCTGACCGAATACCTCTACACGAAAACACACTTATCCCCAAATCGTTTACGGCAAAGGATGCACGGTCCCGATGGTCGCACGCGATGCGAATCAGGGTTGTCCACCTCCAGCTCCCGTGGGTTTTCTGCCATCCGCATGGAAAAGTGACAGGTTCCATCCGGGATCCAAACTTGTCGGACCCCGGGTGGAACCCAGTTTGCCGGTGCGTCAAGCCGGCAGCCGGAGGGATTGAGGGAGGCTTCGAAAGAGAAGGCCTTTATCAACAGGCTTCACTCGATTAGATGCCCGACCTCGCCGGATTCTTCCACGATTTACGGTTTTTTTTCTTTGTGTTTTCACCCAGGACCTGGCGGGGTAACCGCCCCGGCGGAAGGGACGTGCTTCCCGGAGGATGCCACACGTTCAAGCGAACTTCCCCGCCTGCCCCTCCTGCAAAAAGGGGGGGGGGGAAACAAGCAACCCGCATCGTTCGACAGTGACCCGCTGCGACCCGCATATCTCATCGGGATTGGTGACACCGATGTTTTTGGGGAGTGCCGAGCCATGACGAGCGTTGGGCTTTGGCTATCCGACAGGAGCCAAAGCTCTATGACGATTCATCAACTCAACTCCGATGATGCCACATCGGGGAGCAAGCCCGTTGTGAGAAAGTTGGGGACGTTTCCGGGATCAATCGGCTCCAGTTGGTCCAGCCAAAAAGCCTCGTCATCGCGTTTGAAGATCATCAGCCGTCCTCGCATGTCGGGGTCTTTGGCACGGTGGCATCGCAGAAAGATATGCTTTTCGTCCACCGCGAGGATTTCAAGCTTTCCAATCTCGTGCGACATGACGAATCTTGCTCGCCGCGCAAGTCCCGAACCGCGACGCAACGCCTCACGGAATATCTGCCACCCTGCAACAATCGGAATCTCAAAGGGCTCATTCCCGGCGGTGGGTCGACCTTGAAAAAGGTAATACGGTGGGCAACCGATGTACGACAGCTCGCGGTACAGCTCGGCGAGAACCTCCGGGTCGTCGTTGACACCCTTGATGAGCGGGCACTGATTGACGCAAATCACCCCGGAGCGAATAAAGCAATCAATTCCCGCAATCGCCGCTTTCGTCAATTCCCGGGGATGATCAAAGTGAGCCATCAGGTAGATGCGCTGACGCGGGGTCGAAAACCGCCGCAATGCCGACTGCAAATCCCGGTCGTTTAGCAAACGCCAGGGATCAAAGGCAGGCATTTTTGAACCGATCCGGATGATCCTGACGTGATCAATGGCGCTGAGAGCCTCAAAAATCTCGACCAGGCGGCGTGTGCTCATCAGCAGCGGATCTCCACCGGTCAGCAGGACGTTGGTAATGTTGCGATTGGAGGCGATGTAACGGATTCCCTGTGAAACATCGTTGGCTACCTCGTCGTTGTCGTCCATAAAAAGCCGCTTGCGGAAGCAGTAGCGGCAATACGCACCACAGACTTCGTTGCATAGAAGCAGGACGGTGTGGGGATATTTGTGCTGAACACCCGGGGCGACCGTGATGGAGGCTTCGTTGCTGGCGTCGAGGCGACCCCAATCGTGGAGTTCTTCCTGGCGAGGTATCACGAGCTGCTTGATGGGATCACGCGGGTCCTCCCAGTCGATCAAGCCCAGGTAATAGTCGTTCGCCCGAAAAACAAATTTTTCCGCCACCTTCCGCAACTTTTCACGTTCTTCGGGCGGGATGTTGGGAATGTCGTCAAGGGAACGCACATATTTCACCCGCCGAACACCGGGATCGCTTTCGAAAAGTGGTAAAGTCTCTCTGATCATTCCAGCCCTCTAGCAATCTGACGCGAGGATGGCTATCGCGCGCTCCGCACGCGGCCACGATTACCTAACGACGTCGTAAACTGTGTCCCGACCGTGCGAGACGCCAGCGCGGGTTCAAAACAGGAACCGATCCGATCGGTCCCGGCCACCCTTAGCATAGGGTTGACGGGCGTGGAACGCCAGTCCAATCGTCCAATAACGGATGCGGAAACCTTTTTCCATTGATAGTTTAGCTAAAATAGGACTTTGGGGATGCACTAACAGCCGCTGTGCCGTTTGAAATGGCACGGAGACAGCCCGGAGCGGCGTTTTCACCTGGGGATGCGAGAGAATAAATGTTTGATTTCGCAGACCGCAATGGGTAAGCTCCTATAACAAGGAGTCGTGGCGGACCACGTTGTCGCGTTGGTCCGAGTCTAGTCGCCCGACGCCGTTGGCGGGCGAGCCTGTCTGCCCGCTCTGGCTTCCTTTGGCATGGGCTGCAACGCGACCTCGGAGAGTTTGGTTACCGCTTTGTTAGGAGGAGCGCGGTGGCTGCTGAAATGATGGCTCCAAGATGTTGGTCGCGGGGTGGCCGGGTGTTCGGCTGCGCCGTGATGTGCACCTTGGCGGTGGGGCTCAGCTCTTGCGGGACCTCCGATTTCTCAGCATCCAGCCCGCCAGGTTCCACATCCCCCCAATCGGTGGCTGATGTTTCGTCGACTACTGGCATCTCGCCTGAGTCAGGTTTCATCGGACGTTCCTCACAGGCTCGGGTTCGGAATGAAAGCTCGTCCGTCGCGGATGTCACGATGCGATTCGTCCGCGGCTCGCGCGTCGTTCACCAGGCCTTCGCCCGGGTTCTTCCTGACACGGTAACGACCGTGGCGAACCTCGGACAGATTGACTACGTCGAGCTTTTTGGGGTTGATGCTGACGGGCGAAACCTTCCGAAAGAAACGTTTATTTTCGGTGTTGATTTCGATACGGGTTTTCCTGCGGAGTACCTTGTCGTTGACCCGAACGATCCCCCACCTGGTTTTGCCATCCCGATTGACCCGCCGGCCCTCAGCCAACCGGTCACAACGTCGCTTCGGCTCGTTGAGCCGGGCGCCGATGTGTCGCGCGTGGTCGGATCAACGTTCCGGGTTCGGTGGGAAGACGAGATCGACAACGAACAGGCCGTCGTCTCGCTGTTCTTGCGCGATACCAATCCCGGACACTCTCAAGAACGTATCGCGATCGGCCACGAAATCGCCGCCTCGTTGGATGGGACGAACGATACCCAAGACCTGATCGTCCCATCTATTGCGGTGGGAACTTACGAGATTATTGGTGACCTTGTGGACGGTGAGCAAACGGTCTCGTCGACTGCGGGCGGTTTGCTCCGCGTCGTTCCTGCAGCGGGCCCTTCCAACGATCCCCCGACCATCCGTATCCTATCGCCCCAGTCCGCTACCGTGGTTACACGGGGTCAGTTGCTTCATGTTGCGTGGGAGGATTCGGACGCCAATGACAACGCGGCGATTGTTTTTTCGCTGGAAACGGTTGCAGAACAGGGCGCGGTTTCTACGTCGTTTATCATTGGTTCGCCTTTTGCCGAGGATCCGGATGGAGACGAGGCGGACAGCGCCGACCTCTCGCTCGCCGGTGTACATCCCGGAGTATACGACCTCGTGGCATCGATTGACGATGGGCGGTTGCGCGGGGAGGATCGCGTCCCGGGGATCGTGATGGTTCTGCCCGAGATGGCCAATGATGCACCTGTTTTTCAGTTTACGTTTCCCCTAGCGGATACGACCGTCGCAGCCGGCGGGCAACTTGGCGTCGCATGGATCGACTCCGACGAGGACGATAATGCGAAAATCACGATCCTGTTGGATTCCGATTTGACCGGAGGCGACATCACGGGCAACGAGGTTGTTCTTGGCAGCGGTATCTCTGAAGATCCAGACGGGACAGGCGACGAAGCACTTCTCACAATCCCGGAAGATACCTCGCTGGCAGTCTATCGCCTCGGTGCCATCATCACAGATGGATCGAGCACGGTCGTGACGCTCTCACCGTATCTCATCAACGTCGTCAGCTCGGGGGTCGATGTCGGCGGCGGCGGTGGGGGCGGCGGAGGCGGGGGCGGAGGTATCGGTCCTGGCGATGACATCGGCGGAGGTGGGGGTGGTTCCGGCGGAGGAGGATCAGGCGGGGGTGGTTCCGGTGGAGGCGGTTCAGGTGGCGATGGATCAGGAGACGGAAACAGCTCCTTCGAGATCGGCCCGGTACCTGATCTGGATCTTTCGCTCAACGGCGACGCGGCGGGCGGCGAAGTCATCGTGTCGGAAAATGAGGGAGTCGATATCTCCGTGGGGATTCCTGATGCTGAAAACGTCTTTGTCGCCACCGTATACCTCAGCAACATTCGTTACGGGGGGGATTTACGTGTGGACGTGACTCCGGCGCGGTTCGGCCACATCGCAGCTGATCCGGTCCATCTGGACATTCCGTTCATCCCGCTGGACGTCCTGCCACGAACTTTCGACGTCGAGGTGGAGGTGGTTCACGATCACGTGACCACAACGATCACGCTTCCACAACGCATCTCAATCATTCATTAGCGCTTTGCCAGCGCCCTATTGCCGGGGTTCACGACAACGGTGTAAGCTCCCTTGCGGTCGTTGCTTTAAGATTACAACGCTGTTTGTCCGCTTCCTTCCATGAAATCGAATCTGTCATGCTTATTGCGAACCCGGCGCGCCCGATCTGTCATGCTGAGCGCCCTGTCTGCGTGCGGGGACGCGGTTGCCCCCCCTGTATCCCCCCTTGGTAAGGGGGGACCTGAGCTTAGGGTCTACCCCAAAATAGTGTGGCACCGGCATCTTGCCGGTGTTTTCACGGGCGGAAGGTCCTGGCTGCAACCTTGATTGAGATAGGCTCTTACGGTCGCGGTTTGTTGCGCACGGTTATTGACACCATCCTCGGGGATCCCCAATCGCCCAGGTGGGGTCAAGAGCTTCTTGCGGGGGATGTCTTTCGGACGATGTTCGTCGGGTTTACGATTGGTTGGGGATCACCAACGTAACCTGCGTTCCTCGTCCGACTGCACTGTCGAGCTTGACCTGTGCATCCATGGCCAGCGCCGCGTGGCGAACAATGGACAGTCCCAAACCCGTTCCGCGATCGGGCCCTGAACGAGCCTGCTGTACCTGGTAAAATCGCTCGAAAACGCGGCGCTGTTCCGCCAGTGGAATCCCGCATCCGGTATCCTCCACGACAATCGCCACCGCACTTTCCTGCGAACCCATGGAAATTTTAATCTCCCCGCCGGTATCCGTGAAGCGAATCGCGTTGTCGATCAGGTTGCGCAAAATGAGGCGAAGCAACTCGCCGCTGGTGGTAAAGGTCAAACCATCCTCCGGTATCGACGTGGTCCATCGAAGACTTTTGGCGGCGACGGCGTCCGCGTAAAAAGCGGTAAGCTCCTTGAGAACAGCCTGACCCGAAATCGACGTTCTCTCGAACTGATCCGCTCCGGACTCGAGCCGCGACAGCCTCAGCAGATCGCCGATCATCGCATCCATCCGGGCACTATGACGATCGACAACATCAACACACTTTTCAATCGCCAAACCATCCTCGTTCACATTCATCGAAGAAAGCGTATCGACGGCAGCCCGAATGGCGGAAAGAGGTGTACGCAGTTCGTGCGAAGCATTGGCTGCCAGGTCCGCTTTGACCTGCATCACCTTGGCTCGCTAGGTGATATCCGTCAGAACCAGCGCTATTCCAACTTGAAAGGAAAAGCCCGACGAAAACTCGCTCTCGTTCCGCGCCGGCAACCGCAGGTTAAACGCCCTTGCAAGCACCGTGCGATCTCCGGTATCAGTCAAAAGCCGCAACTCGATTTCGTGCGCAGGTTCTGCTTCGCGCCGGATCGGCGCGTCCTCTTTGCCCTCGACCGACGATTGTTCACCGGTGGGCGACGCGAGATGCCTTTGTTGCATCAAATCCTGCAGCTTGCGGTAGGGAACGCACTGTTCGATGGGTCGTCCGATGTACGATGCACCCGGTTCGAGCGGCGCGGGACGTAGCATCTCGATGGCTTCGACATTCATCAAAACAACCCTGCTGTCGGCGTCGGCGACGACGACTCCTTCGCCGAGCTGCGAGACAAGCGATTCCAACGTCCGCCGCTGACGATCAATCGTATTCAAATGGCTGGATAGCTTTCTTCGCATTTCATTGAGCGACTGCGCGAGAACGGCCAACTCATCGTGTCCGGTCACGGGAACACGCGCGGAGAGATCCTCATCCGAAATGCTTTTGGCAACCTCGGTCACGCGCTGAATGCGACGACTCCAAAGCAATGCCAGACCGGCGGCAAGCAAAATCGCAGCGCACACCGAGACCAGGGCGATGGTCCGTGCCAGTCGGCGAGCGGGATCAGCGCGGGCGGCGATACTCTGCACGGGCATGGATACGCGCACAACCCCAAGTGGTTTGTCGGCGGGACCGACGCGCACCGCGACGTACTGCATGTTCTTTGCAACCGTGTGAGACCAACGCAAGCTCATTCCCTTGCCGTCGGCCAGCGCCTGGCGTACCTCGGGGCGATCGGCGTGCGATTCCATCTGCGCTGCGTTCGCCTCGGAATCGCCGACCACCACGCCGTCGGCAAGAATGAACGTAATTCGAACGCCTTGCCGCTCGGTCGATCCGACCCGGCGAGCGATGGAATTGAGCTGTGCGGCGTTTTCACGATCGAAGCGATCTCGAACCGCCACTTCCAGCGCCGAAGCCTGTGCGAAAAGATGACTGGAGTTCTCCTCTTGTCGAAGGCGGTCCAATTGGGCGATGATGAACCAGACGCTCGCCACAAGGACCAACCCCATCACAACGGCATTGGCGACGAACAGTTTCCAGAAGTATCGACCCGGACGAAGCGTCATGCCGAGGACTCGTCTTGCGGGATCGGTGCTCGCCAGACATATCCCACCCCTCGCACCGTCTGAACCCAGCGCGCCGCAGAACCGAGTTTTTTGCGCAGGGCTGCTACGTGGACGTCAATGGTACGATCAACGACCGCCACGTTGAGACCGAGTGCGGAGTCGATCAATTGCTCCCGCGAACGCAACCGCCCGTCGGCAGCCATCATGGCCCTGAGCAGGCGAAACTCCGTCGTGGTAAGCTTGATCGGGTGGTTTTCGACGGTCACGATATAACGTTCAGCGTCGAGTGTAACCGGTCCCGAGGAGAGCACGTTCTTCTTTTCAAGAGGTGTGTCGCCGCCGGATCGCCTGAGCAGTGCCGAAACCCTGGCGAGGAGCGACTTCATCGAAAAGGGTTTGGCGATGTAGTCGTCCGCGCCCAGCGCAAAGCCGATCAGCTCATCCGTTTCGTCCGCCTTAGCGGTCAGCATGATAACCGGCAAGGTCGCAGTTCGATCTTCTCGCCGCAGGCGTGTTAAAACGTCGTCCCCGGAAACCCCCGGAAGCATTCGATCGAGCACAATTAGGTCAGGCAGCCGACGTTGAATCTCGACGAGGGCTTTTTCCCCATCACCAACGCTGCGGCATACAAATCCCTCACGCTGGAGATTGAACGAAATCAAATCGCGCAAATCCGCTTCGTCTTCGACAATCAGAATGTCTCTCGAACTCGGCATGACGCTCTCCTTGGCAGGGAATTGTTCGATTCGTTTTCCGTGGGAAGTGCCACGCATCGATCACTGGGAGGCGGCACCATGGCGCACGATCTTTCCGGTTGAAAGAAAAACGACGTCTTCCGCAATGTTAGTCGCATGATCCGCGATGCGTTCAAGGTTCTTGGCTACGGAAAGAACATCAAGATGACCGGCCATCTCATCCGACGAACAAGACCCCTCCGCGACGATGCGACGGATCGTTTGCGTGTAAAAATCGTCCACCTGGTCGTCATCTCGAAAAGTCTGCTGGGCGATTTCTTTGTTCTGTGCGATGAAAGCATCGGAGGCGCTCCGGAGCATCCGCTGGACCAAAGTGGCCATCTCCGCAATCGTATCCTCGTGGGCACTGAGCGCCTTGCGGTCAAGATACAAGGCGCGTGCCGCCACGTTTCCGGCGCAGTCCGCAATCCGTTCCAGATCGTTGTTTATTTTCAGGATCGCGCACAGCAATCGCAGGTCCGAACCGACCGGTTGATACAACGCCATCACCCGAATCACTTCCGCCTCTATTTCCACTTCCTCCTGATCCACCTCCGAGTCGCGTTCGACGACGCGCCGTGCGAGATCATGGTCGCCCGTAAGAACGGACTCCACGGCTTCCTGGAGAATGTCCTGCACAAGCGCCGCCATCCGCGAAACGCGCCGGTTGAGATCGTCGAGAAGATGTACGAAATGGGCGGTCATTCTACTATCCAAATCGACCCGTAATGTAGTCTTGGGTACGCTGTTTTCCGGGTTTGGTGAACATTTTGTCGGTCACGTCAAACTCAATCAATTCTCCCATGTACATAAACGCCGTTTTTTGCGAGACACGGGCTGCCTGCTGCATGTTGTGCGTTACAATGATCACGGTGTAGCGCCCCTTCAGTTCGTCAATGAGATCCTCGATCCGGGCAGTGGCAATCGGGTCCAGGGCCGAACAAGGTTCGTCCATGAGCAGTACGTCGGGCTGAAGTGCAATCGCCCTGGCAATGCAAAGCCTTTGCTGCTGCCCCCCGGAAAGTGCCAAAGCGCTGTCATTCAACTTGTCCTTGACTTCATCCCAGATCGCCGCCTGACGCAGCGAGCGCTCTACCAGTTCGCCCATGTCGCCGCGAAACCCGTTGATCGCCGGAGCCCACGCCACGTTCTTGTATATGGTCTTGGGAAAGGGGTTGGGCTTTTGAAAAACCATGCCCACCCGGCGTCGAAGATCCACGGCATCACACTTTGCACTGTAAATGTCTTCGCCACGGTAAAGCAGCGTTCCCTCGAGGTGCATTCCAGCGATAAAGTCGTTCATGCGGTTCATCGCGCGTAGAAGCGTGCTCTTCCCGCATCCGGAAGGACCAATGATCGCGGTGACCTCGCCACCGGCAATGTCCAGATCAACACTGCGAACCGCCTGGAACGCACCATAAAAGATCGAAAGGCTGCGGCAGGAGAAAACCGACGCGGCTGCTTGATCCGCGTCCAACTTCGATTCCGCAGATGTCTTTGCGTCTTCGGGGCACTCGACACGAAGCGACCCTTTTGGCGTGGATTGTGGTGCGTCCATTCGTTGTATCATACCCTCCTCCTCTGATGCCACGCCCGGATCATAACCGCAACGCCATTCATGGGAAGCAGAACAGCCAGCAAAACGAGGATTCCCGCCGCCGCAAGCCGATGAAACTCAGCCCGCGGACGCGTGCTCCAATCGTAAACCTGAATGGGCAAGGCGGTAAAGCCGTCGAGCGGACCCTCCGGCACAAACCACCGGGAACAAGCGTCCCAGGCGTTGACGTCGAGCGAGTCGGGGACGAAACTCCACACAAGCATCGTTCATTCGTACGTCTCCCGAAACCGCGCGAGCACGCGCTGCGCGATCGCGTTAATGGTGAGCGTAGGCCGTATAATCGCTACGCGACGCTCGATCCTCGCCGCAGATCGCCTCGGGAAAATAGTCGAACGTCCCGTGATCGCTGGTCGGTCCGTACAACTTGATTGGAAGGTCCGGAAATCCCTTGCGAACCTGACTCCATCGGGCAATTGAACTCTCGGGCTTCCAGGTTTCTTTAAGTTCTGCGACGGTCAGGGAATCACAAAAACTGTTAGATGGGTGTACCATGATGGCTATCCCATCCATCCCGATTGGAATCTCGATATAATGAACGCCAAGCTTGGCGGCGCGTTGCAGCTTTGACTTCTTGATCGGCCTGGAAGCATCGCTGATGTCAGTGCGCAGATCAGGACTTTCCGATAGAAACTTCTTAAACCCTCCGCCGGTTCCGGAGACTCCAACGGTCACACGAACACGCGGATTCTGCCCCATGAACATTTCCGCGGTGGCCATGCTAATCGGCGCGACCGTCACTCGAACCGTCGATTTTCACGCTACCCGAAAGCCGCTGCGCGTACGCCACCTGCCCCGCCAGCAGTCCAATGGCACATCCAACCACAAGTCCGATTTTTCGCTTCGCAAACATTCTCCTTTTCCTCTATTCTCGGAGACGACCCTGTTTTGCTTCCAATGTTTGACGCATTCCATTTGATCTCACACCGCATGGCCCTGGTCCGAACAAGATCGACATGACCGGCAGGGGTTCTATCTCATGCGCGGATTGTCAACCCAGTGCATGGAAGCAGAATGAAGAAGTCGTTAAGATTGCGCAAAGACTGTGGCGATCCACAAACGGCCCCTTCATCGCGGCCCGCAAGGCCATGCCGGGAACGCTCATGTCTTACGGTTTTCTCGTGCAGCGCGGGGTTTGTCGAACTCGGGAACGGCACCTCCAGACTGGTGGCATCTGTCGTACCATGATGAACACCCCGCAAGCCCCCGAACGTCCCCCGGGCCTTGGGGTCGGTGATTCCTGGGCCAATGAGGGCGTCTTCGTGCTCCACCGTCGACGGCCGCATGGCCCCATTTCACCCGCAACATCTCGTCAAAGCGGAGTCGTCGCACTGAGACAGCTCGCGTTCCCCAAGGCCTGAGTGACAACGCCCCTCCGCGTCGATCACAACCCCATCCGTCTGGAAATCGGAGAACGAATCCACGAACCAACTGAGAACCTGCTGGTCATCCACAACCGGCCCGGCCAGTTTAGGCTCCGACCGCAATCCCGGATCGTTTTTTCTCGCTCGTTCATGCGAGTAGTAGTGGTATTTCAACTCCAAGCTCCTGATGTCGGTTTGACAAAAAGACGCATCCGGACGCAACAACGCGTTCGAATCTGATCTCCGGTTGGAAGTATGGATCAGTTACGTGAACCAATGATGAGTAATCTGTTTTTTCTCTACAAAGATTGTTCCCGCTTTCGAGCATGAACGGACAATGGCGGTGTCTTTCAAACTCATCGTATCAAAGGGCGCATACCAAAGCTCCTTCGTTATAGGACCGAGCAAACAAATTCAACCCAGTTCCACGTGGTACGTCGGACCTTGCAAAAGACGCTCAATTCGCGTATCGTGGCGTTGTTGGGAAGGGGACGAAGGCAGAGCAGTTTCGCGTCGAAAGGGTTCTCGCTCTGTTTGTTCGCCACGGGGATCGGTGCGTCAATGGGATTCTCATCCTGGAGATTGGAATAATGAGGTTTGCGGTTTTGGCCGTTGTTGCGCTTGTCTCTGTGGCTGATAAGCCGGTTCAGGCACAAACCGTAACGTTCGATTTCGCGCCCCTGCCGATCCTGGCGGGTGATCCCATCATTTCAGACTACATGACAACCATTTACGGATCGCCGATCACCACGGACGGGGCGCGCGCATCGCGGGATCGGACGGATGATGCCACGGACGTGTTCATTTCGACTTCCCTTCAGCTCCTGAATCGCGGAGACTTTGAGATTCTCTTTGGCGAGGTCCCCATCTCCGGCGCACAGTTCGAGGGGCACGTAATCGACGCAACCCCCGGCGACGATTTCACGTTCCTGGCGTTCTCTGATAGCACACTGATCTTCCAGCTTGACCGCAATGACGGGGTGGAGATTTTCGACAGCGGCTGGCTTGATTTCGGCGAACCGGTCAACCGACTTGTTTTTTCCGATTCCGGGCGCAAAGACGTGGGGATCGACGATCTCACCGTCATGCCTGTCCCCGAACCTACTTGTGCGCTCCTTCTTCTGATCGGTGGAGTCGCGACCCTACGACGTCGCCGAGCGTAGTCCATCTCCAACAGTGCGGCGTGGACCTCCAAACCGCACGACACAACACAGCGGCACAAAGACCGGCGCCGCAATTGGCTGATGCGGCAGGCTCCTACGTAAGAATTGACCGCACATCATTTTTCCCACGGCAATTTCGGTCGCAAAAGCGCATCGCCAATGATGTCGTCCATCTTCTTTTGGAAGGCTTCGTACTCCCGCCCGGTCGCCGGTCCTGAAAACCCCGTATGAACAGCCTTGATGAGGTAATGGCTATCCAAAACGACGATCGTGGGATACGCGATGACTTTGTCCAAAAACGGCAGCGTTTGCGAAGCTTTTTTCTTGTCGGACGTGCCCGCGATAAGTAGCGGGAACTCGATGTGATGCGCTTTCTTAAATCGCTTTACCTGGCGTGCGTCATGTTGGAAATCACCGGTCAACTCGTAGGCAAGACCCACGATCGTTAGCCCCACGTCGTGGTACCGCCGATCCAGCTTGACAAGATACTCCGCCGCATCGTGGCAGTTGGGACACCAGGAGCCGAAAATATCCAGAATGATGAGCTTGTTCTGAAACTGCGGCTCAGAAAGAGCGTGCATCGTTCCATCCAAGTCTTTGAACTTCAACTCGGACATTTTGATCAAACCAACAGTTCGATTCAGATGAAAGGGATCGCGCAGCGTAGCTTGGGGGTCTCGTTTCCCTGTCCATTTTTCATGCCAACTGTCACCCGACCAGAATTCGCCGGAGAGCGCGTCGTCATCTCCCAGGTTCGCATGAAAAAGAAATGCGTGCGCGCCGTCAAAGGTGGACAGGCGAAGTTTCTTGCCATCGAAATCCCCCTCGAGATATCGATAATCCCCCGTGGCAGTCATAAATGTTCCGGTAACGCTTCCATCAGGCTGCTGCTCAAAAATTCCCACCGCGGGGTACTTGTCGCTTTCAAACTTGACCGCCCACCTCCCGGCGATCGATCTTTTCGGCGGTTTCCAGTCCGCCGACCTGGCGAATCGCTGGTCATCATCGAAAAGAGCGTGAAAAGGCAGTTGCGCCGTTTGGGACTCCGCCGCGCGTTTTTGCCATGTCCCATTCAATTCGGCTCCGTCGTCGGAGACATAGGCGACGATACTGGCATCAAAATCATCAATCATGATGATGATTTGCTTTCCGTTCCACACCGTACCGGTGAGTTTGCGACGCTCGGTTGCGTTGTGGATCCAGTTGTCCCATCCGATCGGACCGACGCTGACAAACTCAAGTCGAAAAGGAAGCTCGCCGCCGGGGCTGTCCAACCATGCCCGCCACATCCCCTCCTGTGGTTTGTTTTGTGCCCTTACCAGACTCGGTTTCCCAACAATCACCGCGACACACGCGATCGCAAGGAATGCAAAAACGTTTCTCTCCACTTTCTTCTCCAACCTGCTCAGTGCTCGCGCCGGATTGCTGACACATAAGTATCGGCTTTGATCTTGACTATAACATACCGGATTCAGCCGTTCATCAGGTACGAACATGGTGTTTCACGGGCGATACGAACACCCACGAACTTCGGGCTGGGAGGCGTTTGGCGGCGCGGCGCGTAAACGAAACCCCCGCCCCCCTCCGCAATCAACATGGAAATCGCCCGGTCTGGTTCTCGATGACGCGGTCAATCCCAGGTTCTTCCCAACAAACGACCGGCCTCTACGACATCTTTATCACCTCGACCCGAAAGGTTGACCAGGACCGACTGACCGGCGGTCATTTTCGGAGCCGTTTTTACGACCTGTGCGACGGCGTGGGCACTTTCCAAAGCCGGCAAGATTCCTTCCGTCTCGGCAAGCATCGTGAATGCGGCCAGCGCTTCGTCGTCGTCAATCGCGGTGTAAGAAACACGCCCCACGTCATGCCAATGAGCATGTTCCGGACCCACGCCGGGATAATCAAGACCCGCCGAGACCGAGTGAACGGCAAGCGTCTGCCCGTGGTCATCCTGCAACACAACCGTCTCCATTCCATGCAGGATTCCGGGTTTCCCTTTGCTTAAGGTGGCCGCGTGGCGATTGGGTTTGAGTTTTTCTCCGGCGGCTTCAACTCCGATCAGCTCGACGCTCGCATCATCGAGAAACGGCGCAAAAATCCCCGCGGCGTTGCTTCCACCGCCCACACAGGCGACTACGCAGTCCGGCAACTTGCCCGTTTGTTCGAGCATTTGTGCGCGCGATTCACACCCGATCACACATTGAAAGTCACGAACCATACGAGGAAACGGGTGTGGTCCCATGACGCTACCGATGACGTAGTGTGTATGGTCACTGGTGCCCATCCAATCGCGCATCGCGGCATTGATCGCATCTTTCAGCGTACGTTGACCGGTTTCTACGGAAATGACCTTGGCCCCCAAAAGCTCCATGCGAAACACGTTGAGTTTTTGGCGGCGGATGTCCTCCGCCCCCATGTAGACCACGCACTCCATTCCGAAAAACGCCGCCGCGGTGGCTGTTGCGACGCCATGCTGCCCCGCGCCGGTCTCTGCGATGACGCGCGTCTTGCCCATCCGTTTCGTGAGCAAAAGCTGTCCGATCGTGTTGTTGATCTTGTGCGCACCGGTGTGGTTGAGGTCTTCACGCTTGAGCCAAACCTGCGCACCGCCCAGCATCTCGGTGAGCCGACGAGCGACGGTGACCGGGCTGGGGCGTCCCACGTAGTGCGTAAGGATGTCATAAAACTCATCCCAAAAAGCTTCGTCGCAACGCGCGTCCGCGTAGGCTTGGTCGAGCCGGGTAACGGCGGTCATCAGTGTTTCGGGAACATACCGTCCGCCGAACGAACCGAATCGACCGTCGGCATCGGGCCCCCACTTCTTATCATCGAGCGGTCTAAACTTCACTGGCGTTATGAATATCCCATATGAAAGTTACCCTTGTCCGGCAGCAACGATCACGACACCACCGCTCACCTCGGCACGGTGACTTCGCCGATGTTACAGATCGTACGCGGATTGTGCAAAGGCGGCACTGGTTCGACGTTTCGGCGCGTGTAAGATAGACCACGATCGGAGCATTGTGGATTAGAAACCATGGCAGACCCGTTGACGGAAATGATCGGTTCTGAGGTGATCCTCGATACCGGTACGCCCATCATCTTCGTTGGCAAGCTCCTCGACGTTACGGAGCATACGTTTGTGCTCGAAGACGCGGACATGCACGACTTTCGTGACGGACACGCCAATCGGGAAGAATACCTGGCGGAACTTGCCGCGGGATCGCTCACGGTCAACCGCAGGCAGGTGGTGGTTTTGAAACCGACGGTCATCAGCGTATCGAAACTATCGGATATTGTCGCGGACTAAACCGCGCACGTCGGCGGCGAGGGTTGGAAAAAAAATGCGTATCTTGGTGACAGGCGGTGCGGGATATGTCGGAAGCCACTGCGTCCGCGCTTTGTGCGACGCGGGACACGACGTGGTCGTATACGATCATCTGGTCAAGGGGCATCGTGCAGCCGTCGACCATCGCGCCCGACTGGTCGTTGCGGACCTCGGCGACCGTACCCGAGTGAATGAGATACTGGGAAGCGAGCGATTCGACGGCGTGATGCACTTTGCCGCTTTGGCGGAGGTCGGCGAGTCAGTCGAAAGCCCGCTCTCCTACTATCGAAACAACGTGGCTTCCAGTACGACGCTGCTGGAGGCGATGCGCGACCACGGCGTCAGGCGAATCGTTTTCAGTTCGACGTGCGCGGTCTATGGGATTCCGCCGTCGGTACCGATCGGCGAAGACACACCCGTCAACCCGATCAGTCCCTACGGTCGAACGAAATTGGCCATGGAATGGTTGTTGTGCGATTGCGCTAACGCGTGGGGGCTTGGTGCGGTGGCGCTTCGATATTTCAATGCAGCCGGGGCGGCTGGCGACGCTTCGATTGGGGAGGATCACGCCCCGGAATCGCACTTGATTCCGCTGGTGCTTCAGGTAGCTCTCGATCAGCGAAACGAGATTCTTGTTTTCGGTGATGACTACGATACACCCGATGGTACGTGTATTCGCGACTACGTTCACGTGGAAGACCTGGCCACCATTCATCAAACCGCGATCGAAAGGGTCATCCCCGGGGAGTTTCGTGCGTATAATGTCGGCACGGGTCGAGGTACAAGCGTCCTTGCGGTGATTGAGGCCGCTCGAAAGGTGACGGGGCATCCAATTGAAGTAAAAGTAACAAAGCGCCGCACGGGTGATCCTCCGGCGCTTTTTGCCGATCCGGCTCGAATCACGCGCGACCTGGGTTGGGCACCGAAATTCACGGACATCAGGGCGACCATTCAAAGCGCATGGAACTGGCACCGATCTTACCCCAACGGTTTTGCGAAATGACCCTTCCTTATGGGAAAAGGAAATCGAAAACATCGAGACGAACGCGAGACGTCCAAACGCTTGCGGAACAAGCGTAGGGCATGGAAGGCGCTCGCCGTCGCTCTGCTGGCGGTGACGGCATGGCGCGTTGATGTGGCCTTCATGGGGTCGCGTCTCAACCGAAACCGTTGGCCTGCCGGACTCGTCAGCGGATCCGCCTCCGATGCGAACGTGCTCTTGATCACACTCGATACGACCCGCGCCGATCGACTCGGTTGTTATGGCTACCAGGGGGCGGACACGCCGAATCTGGACGCCCTGGCCTCGAATGGTATTCGCTTTGACGATGCGGTATCGGCAGTTCCCATCACATTGCCTTCACACGCGACAATCCTAACGGGTGTGAATCCGCCGAAACACGGCGTTCGCCATAATGGGCAGTATCATCTCAAGCCCGATCGCGCTACCCTTGCCGAGATTCTGCAACGAAGTGGTCGTGATACGGCTGCCTTTGTTTCGGCATTCGTTCTTGATGCCCGGTTTGGATTGGATCGCGGTTTCACCGCATACGACGACGACGTGGGCGTTACAGCGACCCCAGCCACCACTTTTGCCAAACCGATCTACGAGCGATCGGCCAAGGCTGTCACCGATCGTGCCATTGCCTGGCTCACGAGTCGAAAACAGTCTTCGCCGTTTTTCGCATGGGTCCACTACTTCGATCCACACGCGCCCCGCCGTCCACCGCCGTCGTTTTCCAAACGATTCGCCGGGCGATTGTACGACGGCGAGATTGCATACATGGACTCACAGATCGGAAGATTATTGCACTCGTTGAAAACTGCGAATAATGCGGGCAACACCCTGATCGTGGTGGTAGCCGATCATGGCGAAAGCTTGGGAGAGCACGATGAAGCCACCCACGCGAACCTCATCTACGAATCGACCGTCCACGTACCATTGATTCTCGCCTATCCCGGACTGTTTCAAGGCCAATACGTCGTGGACGATGTGGTCGTCTCGACGGCGGACATTACACCGACGATACTCGATCTTCTGGGAATCAAAACGGGTGACGACTTCGACGGTCAGAGCCTGCTCGCGGCGTATTGCGACCGCAATCGAATGGTTTACATGGAGACGCTCGCTCCGTACCTGGACAGCGGTTGGTCACCACTCTACGGCATCCGCCGTCATAACGACAAATACATTCTCGCTCCGACCCCAGAGTATTATGATCTGAGCGTCGACCCGCATGAATCCACAAACTTGTACGCTTCCGCAAAGGAAAAGAAGGCGGCGCGAGACACCCTGATTGAGGCTCTTTCGTCGCAAATGAAACGATTTCCCTCACTGCCTGAAACCGTGGCGTCCGCGCACAAACTCGATCCCGACGCGCGACACAAACTGGAATCGCTCGGATACGTTGGGACTATTGCGCCGTCTTTGGAAGCAGGCAACGAGCTTGCCGACCCCAAGGAAATGATGGCCGTCCAGCACGCCATCGACGAGGCTGATGGATTGGCGACGGCGGGTCGCACGGACGAAGCGTTGGCAGTCATTTCCGGTGTCGTCCGCGAGTTTCCACATGATCGCAAAGCACTGGTCACGCTGGGCAAGGTTTATCTTCATCAGGATCGACGTGCGGACGCGGAACGGACGTTGCGACAAGCTTACGCGATCCATCCCAACGCGCGGGTTTGCATTCTGCTCGCCCAGTTGATGCTGGCGGAACTACGCGTCGAGGATGCCGCCGCCTTGCTTGACGAAGCGGAAGCGCTCGACCCGATGCACGGGGGAATCTATCTGGCAAGGGGCGACCTCTTTGCGATGCAGGGTCGCCCGCAGGACGCCATCGCATCCTATCAACATGCGGCCAAGGTCGACCCATATCGTACGACGCGCGAAGCGAACGCGCGAATCGCACGCATTCGTGAGATTATGCGCCAGTTGGAAAATCGGCCGCAGTAGCGTACCCAAAAACGCTGTCCGGGTTCTCATGACCTTGTATTCGTCACGCTGCCGTCTCCGTCCCCCCTTTACAAGGGGGGATTCAGGGGGGTAAATCGTTTCGCTTGAGTGTTATACACACCAGCGCGTCAGCGGGCGCAGCCAACTCGCTCCGCTGCATGATCGACTGCTGCAGTCAATTGAATTGGCCCGACAACGGGCCAAGATCGACGAGAGTCACATCCTCCTGACCGGTTACTCCCAGGGAGGATCGGTGGCGCTCGCGTTGCTCGCTGATGCGCCCGAACGTTTCTGTGGCGCGGTGGTCGAAGCGACCAGTTACTGGTCACCGACATTAAAAAAATGGAAACGACCTTGCAGCGGACACAATGTTCGTGTCTATTTCTTACTGCATCAGTTTGATCGGTTGCGCTCGGAAGGCGAGATGGCCTTTCACGAATTTGAGGAAGCGGGAATCGATTCCAAGCTCAAGATATTCCCCGGGGCCGATCACGAACTGTCGCTTGACCAGGGGGTTCGACTGATTCAAGCCGCGCATTTCGTTCTCGGCAATGATTCGAAGGTTCCCTGAGCACGCAACCACGGATTTCGCAAGCATGAGCGCCCTCTGCACTGTGCGATCCACACAAGAATAGGTTCAAGCCACCGGGTTCACTCGGAGTACGCACCTCGTGTCGCACTCCCGTGTCATTCTGAGTCCGCACGAGCGGAAGGGAGTTTCCCCATCCCGATTCGCAGAGATGCTTCGCTTCGCTCAGCATGAGAGATTGGACGTGAGAGAACCGCCCCGGCTTCCACGAACTCAGCAGAGGACGAATCGCCGACTACTTTGCCAGGCGGGCGAGTTGTTTGGCGAGTGGGCGCAGTCCACCGCGTCCAGCCTTGCTGACGAGGTTGAACACGCCGTTCATCGCCTCGGTAAAGTCGCGAATCTCGTTGAATCGCTTGCGAAATGCGTCCACTTCGTCCCCCCCCGCCTTCCCCGCTCGTCCCCCACGACTGCGCCCCTCATCAACAAGCCTCAGGCATCGTTCAATGGTTTCGATAATGGGCTGCACCTCGCGGCGACGACGCTCGCGAAGAATGATCTCGAACATCTGCCAGACGTCGGTTTCCGCCTCAAAATACTCCTTGCGATCGTTGCGGCGATGAATTCGATACACAAGCCCCCAATTCTCAAGCTGACGGAGATTGGTGCTTGCGCTTCCACGCGACACTTCGAGCTGCTCCATCACGTCGTCGGTGCAGAGCGGTTCGGAAGCCAGGTATAGCAGGGCATGGATCTCGGCCATTGTTCGGCCAATCCCCCAACTCGCCGCCATTTCGCCCCAACGACGGATAAAAAGAAGCCTCGCTTGCTCCATCGGATTTTCACGCATTCGCAAACCTTTCAATATCTTCCGAAAGAGTAGCACGTTGCGAAATGCCCGGCAAGACCCGAAATGCTCCGAGCCCACCATTCAAACGCACGCATGACTTGCCTCATCCGCCCGGCGTTACGGGAAGGCAGCGCGGGGGAGGGGAGGAAATCGCAGGGCCTATCACACGCCCCCTGAGACAGGAAACGTCAAATCGTAATAAACTCGAAAGTGAGAAACCCGGCGGCAAGGTCGCCAAACGACCCGACGCCGGACGAGAAACGAGGAAACGATCCCCAAAACCGCACGAAACCCCACATGCAAACGCCGTCACCCGGTGGTGGTGTGGGCAGCCTTTTTGCCGGAATCGGGCTTCCAGTTGCGAGACTGGGGCTTTTCAACAAGTCCCATGCGAATAGCCTTTGCCGATACCTTGATGCGGCAGACCTTGCCGTTGACCACAGCCCGGACACGCTGGATGTTGGCCTTGAATTTGCGCTTGGTGACACCGGTCGTTTTCCGACCAACGCCCCCGAGGTACTTCGCCTTACCTTTTCGTGCGATTGAACGCCCGGAACTGGTCTTTTTCCCCGTAAAGTAACATACGCGCGACATCATCCACCTCTAGCAAAGTTCACACGACCCTACCGGGTCGCCACCAACCACCATCGCCGCAGGCCTCCGTTATCCGCCCGCGAGCCGGAAAAAAACGCGAAGCGAGGCTTCTATCCGACCGCCGCAAACCGCACCCGGACACACCAGACCCCCACGACACGCGCGCGTCTCGCCTGAGAGCCCCGCATTGTAATGCCCAGGACGTCCCATGCAACCCCCTTGCGAGGGTCCACACATCGACGGATTCGTGACAAAAACGGCGGCCCTATCTGCAGTGCAATGGTTGATACTCACCCCCGTTCGCGGGTCATCCCACTATGTGTCATTCTGAGTCCGCCGCGGACGGGCGAAGAATCTCCCGGCGACACGGGTACGGTGCGATACCGTCGGGAGATGCTTCGCCAGACATGACCGACCGGGATTCAGAACGACAGATCGTCGCACGTGGTGGACCTCGCGATGAGCCCGGGCAGTAGCAACCGGTCAGCTCCCTCCGATCGCTTCTTTAACCAGAGGCGGGCACTCCCCCCCAGGGGGAGCCATGGACCCGCATCCTTCGACCCACACTCTTCATACATCAGCACATTACCGGACCGTGAAAGTTTTCGCCGAGTTACAAAAGGTCCGAGAACAACGGTCCGATATTCGCCAGAGCAGAATACTTACTTGAGTGATTGTGAAATGACCGAAAAAACTCAATCTCCAAGAATTGTCACGACGTCTCCGCGTCCAAAGGATTCCGTGCGAGTCCGCCGAGTGCATTGCGACACATACGATCGTTCTATCCACGAAAGCGCTATCAATCCTCCCGAATCACTTTGGGTTCCTCCAGAAAGCGGCGCGGCCACAACGAGCACACCGGTATCCGGAAAACGCCGCTATATTCCACCCATTGGAGAGTCGTTGTCCGCGACGGACGGGCTGCCACCGGAAATCGTTCGAGAGTGGGCTGGAGAAGACATGCCACGCCGGGTATTGGCCGGAATCCTTTTAACGTAACTGGTGTCGCCTCCTCGGGCATCGACCTCAAGAAGGAATCGAAGTACGCCCCCGCGCGTGCTTTTCGGTTCCAGCCGGTGCAACGCGCCCGGGGAGAGGCGAATGACGTCGCCACGAAACCACCGGCGCATCAAAAACTCAATGCCGTGGGCGTGCGCAACCTTCACATGATGCATGTCCTCGAACGGATCGCCTCGGTCTTCAATGAGGAGAACGTCCCGGTCTTGGTTCTGAAAGGCGCGGCCCTGCACCTGCTTCTTTATTCAGAACTGAATGAAAGACCGATGGAGGACCTGGATATTCTCGTCCACCCCACGGACCTTGAACGAGCGGGCAAGCGTTTGGAGACGCTCGGCGCTGCATCCGGCGAACCGCTGGTGCGCGAGGATTTCTGTCCGCGGTTTCATTATGAGGTCGAGTTTTCTCTTGGCCGCATCTATCCCGTAAAAGTCGACCTGCACGTTCGCCCGTTTCGCCCCCTGCGCTACTCACGCCTTGTCCCGCCTGATGCGCTTTGGACCCGGGCTCAGCGCGTGCGTGTGGGCCAGGCGACGATCCAAGTACCTTCCATCGAAGATATGTTGATACACCTTACCGCTCACGCGGCGATTCATGGCTGCTCGCAGAAGAAATGGAAACGAGACATCGAGCTGTGGGTTGAAGCTTTTCAGAACGAAATCAACTGGGACCAATTGATCGAAACGGCGAGGGAGTGGCGTCTTTCGCTGCCGGTACGAGAAGGATTCTGCGCCGTTGCGCCCAAGGTCGACGCCGGATTCGCCGGGCACGCCATTGCGCGACTCTCCTCGATGCGCGTTACGTGGTGCGATCGGCTGGCGCTTTGGCAATCGCCCCGCGACGCCGATCATCCCGTCGCACACGTACTTGTTAACGTCCTTTGTACACCGGGTTGGCGCTTCGTGATGGCTTATCTCTTAGCCGTCGCGGTTCCGGGTCGCCGACACATGCGTGACTGGTACCGCCGGCGACATTGGGGTTGGTTCCCATGTGCCCAGTTGTTGCGATGGTTGAGACCGGGGCTGTGTTGTATTCCCATCCTGCGGCGTTGGTTCGAGAACGCGTTGAGTGAATCGTCAGCGCGACCGGGAGAGGCGGCATGATGACCTTTTCGAGAAATGCTCCCTATACACTCGCCCCACAAAGATCGCTGACGTGGGCGGATGTGGAGTTTCCAATCCCCGTGCGTCGGCCCGACATTCGCATCTATCAATTGGATGGGGAAGCCGTTCTTTTCGACCCCAGAACGCAAAAGATACTCCATCTCAATGCGACCGCGTTGGCGGTATTTCGTCGCTGCGACGGTCAAACAACGATGCGCCAGGTTGCCGAATCGTTAACGCAATCGTTCAGCGTAAAGGTTGAAACGGCGCTCGATCAAGTCGAGCAAGTGGTCGGACTATTCGCCGACTCCAATCTGCTTCAATTGGAGACACGCGAGTGACTTTGGATTCCAACACATGCCAAGACAGCAGCATCGGCGCTTGCGTGCATCTTACGATTGGAGATGTCAGAGTCGCGGTGCAAAGTGATCTTAAGAGACTGCTGAGCGAAGTCGCGGCGCTTTATCCCTGCGAATCAAAGACGCCCACCCCATCTCGCACGATTCGAATTGAGGTCCGTCGCACCCGCCGCCGACCTTTGGGAAATCGTTACCGCGTTTACGCCGACGGAGAAGAGATCGGCGGCGAACGACGCAGCAACGAAGTCTTTCCCTTCGTCGAATGGGCCATCAACCTGCGTGTCATCGCAACGCGATCGCGGTACGCACAACTTCATGCGGCGTCGATGGCGTATCGTGGCAACGGCTTTATATTCGCCGGGGGATCGGGAAGTGGAAAATCGACCCTGGCGGCCGGTTTGATGGCACGCGGTTGGAAATACTTCTCCGACGAGTTTGCGCTCGTTGAGCGAGACACGTTATGCCTCCACCCGTTTCCCAAGCCCTTGTGCATCAAGGCCGGCTCCTCTCAGGTGATCAGGCGCCTGGGGATCCCCTTTGCCCGGTGCCGTGACTTTATTAAAAGCCAAAAAGGACGCGTCGGTTATATCAATCCGTACGACATCGGAAACGATTCGGTGGGGCGCTCTGCTCCGGTCCGGTTTGTCGTTTTTCCCACCTACGTCGATAAGCAGCAGCCGAAGCTACGGCCAATTTCTCGTACGCGGGCGCTGATGGACCTGGCAGGATGCGTCTTCAACCGACATGCCTTTGACGACCAGGCTCTTTCAATCCTCCACAAGGTCATTGGTCGCGCACAATGCTTCCGGCTTGAGACCGGCGACATCCAAAAAACTTGTCAACTGATTGAGACCGAGCTATGCCAGGCACCGGTTTGCCACCAAGATGAACCGTCTCAACGCGGCGAGATGACTCGAGAACCACCCGGGCGCAACGTGCAAGACTCTTGCGCCACCCTGAGCCGACGGGCCATGTTGAAACGCGGTGCCATTCTTGCCTACGCGGCTCCGACGGTCATGACGCTCACGGCACAACAGGCGTTTGCCGCTACAAGCAATCCCAGCGGCATTTGCTCGACGGCGGTGCAAAACGGCGCCGCCTGCGACACCGACAGCGATTGCTGCAGCGGAAACTGCGACTTCGGCGTGTGCATCTAAACGCGCCCGATGGTACTTGACAGGCTCAGTCGAACAGACCAGACATCAGGTTCCGGACAGGCGGGATCTGCGGACAAATCGCGTTACAATCAACATGGCCGCGACTGCCCACAGGAACGGAACCATCCCGACCCCACAGGGCATGGACTGAAGATTGGGTCGGTTCGACGCCAACTCGTCGTCCAGGGAAGATCCCTGATCCGGTACCAACTTGGTTTCGGAGCGTGTCGAGTCAATCGGCGGACGCTCTTGCTCACTCGCGATGCCCTGTCCGTCTGCAACTTCATCACTTGGCAGCGATGCTTCCTGCTCGCTCGCACCGACAGGGCGTCCCACGGCAAAAATCCCGGTCGAGTCTCGAACAGCCCAAAAGTCTGCGGAACCGTCTGCAAACACCTCGACACCACTTTCACCAAGGTTATCCGACGGCGGCGACTCACCGATATCCTTTCCTGCCGGAACCCACTTGCCGTGTGATGAGTCGAGCACATGGAGTTGAATCTCGAAGGGCGTTACACCAAGCATTTTGAGCTCTTGGTCGGAGAAGTTCATCCGCACGGTCAAAACAAAGTCACCCGGTGAGGCGGAGCTTGAAACCAGCAGCGTTCGGTCGAAGGCCTGGTCGTCCGCAAAACCGGAAAAAGTGCCCGCCCCCGGTCCAGGTGCCGCGGGGGAATTCGCAAGCAAGTCATCTTCGGATCGTGTGGCGGCCTTCACCTCGTAAGAAAAAACCTCGCCGGCTTCTGCGTCTGCCACCAAAACCTCCGCCAACGAATGCCCCTCATGATCGGCGACTTCGATTTCCAGTTTTCCACCACCGCCCGCATCACCGATGCCCTGAGCCAACGACGCGGCGGAGCTTTGCGCGGACGTACTGACGCTGCACGTTTGGGTCAACATGAAGGCATGGGTTTCGTTTCGGTCATTTGTCCCCCACCCTGTAATCTCACCGTCGTTGTTGATTCCAGTAGCACGGACCAATGTCCACCCGGTGCCTGAGCTGATCAGGCTATTGAGATCGGTGATCGTGGTACCGTCCCAAACGAATGCGTGGAACGCACCGCCCGAAACATTTCCCGTCCCGACTGCGGTTCCGCTGTCGTTTATATCAAAGGCCCAACTCGAGTCTCCCAGCTTCAGCGTGCCCATATCGGTCATGGTTCCATTGGCCCAGTGGAAACCGTGCCCCTGCCCCGCCGCCGTATAGGAACGCCCTACAACCGCTCCCGTGGCATTGATGGCCTGGGCTCGATGAATGATTTCGTTGCTCTCACCGCCGAGGGTTCCCAGAGAATTCATCCCGGCGGAAAGACCGAAAGCAGCCGTGGGAAGCCAGATAAACGGTTTCATCGTAGGCGTGCTGTCTTGGGCTCCACCTACGACCTGCCCCGAATCGTTGACGTCACGAGCCACGCTTTGTCCCCCGCCCAGCGTGCCCAGGTTGTTCATCCCCGCCAGCAGACCGTAATTGGCAACGGGGAGATTGAAAAAGGCGAGCCGTTTTTCCGGCGGAACACCAAAGTTCAACACTGTTCCCACCACCTCGTTGCTGCTGTTGACCGCAAAGGCTTCGCTGTCGGTTCGCCCTGAAATCAATCCCAGGTCTGTAGTCCCACCCCCGCTGGTCCACAGGAACGCCTTTCGGATACCGCCGGTGGCGTCGGACCATCCGACAACCGCGCCAGCGGCGTTCACGCCGAATGCCTCGTTGATACTGCCCCCGGGAAGGGGTGGAATGGTCGTGAACAAGCAAAACCGCGAAGACCACGCGGTCGAGTTCCCGGTCGTGAGGTTCGAATCGAACCCGACGACCTGTTCCGATGCGTTGATGAGATTGCCCAGGCTGCGCGTACTGTTTTTTGAACCCAAGTCCTCAACCTGGTACGTGGCCGCCAAAGATTTGACCTCGGAGGCCGAGAGCGCACGGTTGTAGATGCGAACATCATCGACAAGCCCGTTGAAAATACCATCATTGACCACGGTGCCGGTACCAATTCGAGCCGGCTCGGTACCCGCTGATACGATCGTTCCCGCATCGGCTGACGCGGCGAATGCCCCGTCGTAATAGAGCATTGCGGTATTGGTCCCCGCATCATAAGTCCCGGCTAAATGGTGCCATTGGCCATCGTTGAGGCTCGAGCTCGTTTTTGTAATGACCGTGACACCCGGGTTTTCGTACATGAACATCACGGTGTCGGTGTTGTCGCCGAAGACCCCAATGGCAGCCTTTGAGACCTGCGAACCCAGATTGCTCTGATAAACCGTGAGAATTCTTCCTCCCAGGGCGGTAGGAGAGGTGGTGTACAACGTGGTGGTCTGAAACCATGCGCTGAGTGAAAAGGAGGAATCCCCGGAAATCAGCGTGCTGGACCCGGCCAGTTGAACGTAATCATTGGTTCCGTCCAGGCTTAGCCCACCGCAAAGACGCCCGGTCGTCCATGTCGGTCCGTTTGTCAAAGTTCCATCGTTGAGACCGGCGGAATCCAACGCCGTTGTCCCCGCTCCGTCGTCGAGCTTCCAATGTCCCTTCAACCCCGCCCCTTTCGCAAGTTGTTGAATCTCCGCCAGATCCAGCGCCCGGCTGTAGAGCCGTACGTCGTCAATCCGCCCGCCATAAAACCGATTGGCGTCCAAATCCTGTCGGGCGGCCAAGAAAATGTTGGTGGTAGGATTAAAGGAGTCTCCGCCCAAGGCTGCGTCGGACGCCCGCTGAACGCCGTCGACAAACACCTTCGAGCCTACTCCCGCCTTCACCGTCAGGGTGTACAAATGCCACCCCGTCGCGACCAGCGTGTCGGACACATCGAGCGATGACGTGTTGAGCGTGTCATTGGTGTCCAGTATGACTGTCCGGAGAATAGACGTGCCCTCGATCAAGTAGACGTTGACGCTGTTTTGCACGCCGAACGATCCGTGACTGAGCATGTACTGAAGAAAGGAACCGGAGTTGTCTTCGGTTTTGAACCAGAACGTCCAGGTAAAATCAGGTCCATACGAAAAGTCGGTAACCAACAGATGATCGTTGGCCTCGTCGAAATCAAGGGCGCTGGAGAAAATCCCCCCGGTCCAGACGGGTCCGTTGACCAACGTTGCGGTTCGACCGTTGCCCGTTGAATCCGTCGCGCTGGTTCCGGTGTTGTCGTTGAGCTTCCAAAAGCCGGCCAGTCCGCTGGAAAGGTCGATCAGCGCATGCGCGGCGGAACTCGCCGTACCGGTGCCCGGACCGCCGGAGATGTTGCTCGAAAGTAGATCAATCGTTACGGAATCGCCGATTGAAAGAGTCGTAAAATCAGCCCGGAGGATGTAGCTGGTGTTCGTCGTTACGGTGAAGGACGTTGAAAACGTAATCGTCTTGGCGGTCGTGTTGATTACCCCCGCCCCCCCGACCGTTGTGGTCTCGCCGGAACCGATGTTCCCATCATTGTCACTGTCCACGACCAGTTCGATGCCCGACCAGTCTGTGTCCGTCAAACCATTGATGTTGGACAGGGTGAACACGACCTGCGTAACCATCACGGGAGAGCTGCCGGGGTCCAGTTCGAACGCAAACAGCTCGTCGTTCGTCGTGCTGGTTGTGCTGGTAAATGCGTTGGACTCCTGCCCCGCCAAATGATCGGTGAGAAAATCTGATGTCACGTCGATCGTGAAAGAGCCTTTCTTATTGGAAAAACCATCGACAACGATGAAGTATGTTTTCCCGCCGGTCAGCGTTACCGCGGAGAGCTTTGAGCGAAGTCCCGACGTACCGCAGGCGTCATCATTGCACCCGGCGACCGTGCCCGGACAATTCGTCTCGTACACGTACAAAAAGGTATCATAGGCGGAGGGGCAAAGTGAAATAGTGACCTTCTGAGTCGACGCGGGGGTGTATGAGTACACGACATCGCGCGCTGCCGACGAGTTGACGCACGTTTCGTCGTAGTTATTTGCAAAACCGTTCGTCGTACCGGTATCGCTAAACGGCAACGACGCGATGACCGTGGCGGTTCCGCAGGTATCCCCGCCGTTTGCCACAGCGCGCGAAACGCTCAAGCACGGTACAATGAACGAAAAGGCAACAATCAATCCGAAATGTTTGCAGCTTGGCACCATAAACATTGCAGCGCCGACGGGCGCACACCTCCCGAATGCAGTGCACACCGCTCCGTCTCTCCCTCAGGGCCGGAAGGCAGAGCGGCCCTTGGCATCGAACTTTCCAATACTGTCAATCGGACCGAAAAGGCCAAATCCATGAGCAATTGCACCGGGGGTCGAACAAGCGGCAACAGATCGGTTCAATCGTCGAAAAGGTGTAGCACTGGTTTTCCCCGATCTTTTCACCGGCAAGGTGCCGGCAACACGCAAACAGGCCGCGCCCGTCAGGTAGCGGATAAACGACGCATAAACAGCGCTAACCGTCAAAGCAGCAACCGCGAGTGACGCACAAGACGTTCAATCCGAGGTTGACTATCCAAGACGCGCGGAGCTGACCTACTGAGCCGGAGCTGTCATGCCGAGCGCGGGGCTGTCGTGCTGAGCGCCCTGTCTGCGTGCGGGGACGCACAGGCAGGAGCGAAGCATCTCGCTATCGCTATCCCAATGCGTTTCGATTCGTCGCCCGCTTGCGCGAACTCAGAATAACGTGCGGGCGGGATGACTGTCGATCGGCATCCGACGAACCTTCATCCTTCAGCCTACTGACTGTCGCAGCCCGACTCACTGACGACCGTGGCCTGACTTACTGACGGATGTTTATCAGTTCCATCACGATTGCGACTTTTCTGTGAGTCGCCAAGTTCGATTCGCCGCTTATAATGCCCCGTTCGCATCGGCGATCGAAGGAGGATTCCCGTGAAACAAGAGGGCCATCACAACTCAACGACTGCGCGCAACCGCAGCGAAACACGAAACGTGATCGCCATGTCGATTCCCGTGGTCATCACGACCAGCTCGCGCGCCTTCATGGATATCGCCGACTACATGATGATCGCGCGTCTTCCTACCTCGGACGCACAGGCAGCGATTCTGCCGGCTCAAATCCTGATGTGGTCGTACATTGTCATCGGCATCGGCGTCGTCTCGATGGTGAGCACTTATGCTTCACAATGCCTCGGAAGAAAAGAATACCACGAGTGCAGCGCGTATGCGTGGCAGTCGATCTACGTCGGCGGAATCTTCGGAGGAATCGCCGTTGCACTCGCCCCGATGAGCCACCACTTGATCGCCTGGATCGGGCACGCCCCACCCGTGCAGCAGGCGGAAATCAGCTACCTGCGAATCGCCCTGCTCACCGCCGGTCCGACCATTGCCGCGGGGGGGCTGGGGTGGTTTTTCATTGGTATTCATAAGCCCTGGATCACGATGTGGTCTGCGATCGAAGCCAACATCGTCAACGTCGCGGTCAGCGTCACGCTTATTTTCGGCTATTTCGGTTTCGAGCCGATGGGGATTCGAGGCGCGGCCTGGGGAACGTTGGCAGCGGTATCGTATCGTACGCTTCGACTCGCCGCGACCCTGCTCACTTCCTCGGTTCACCGGCGGTTTGCTTCCCGCAGAACCTGGAAGCCTTCGCGCGAGCGTATCGCCAAGCTGCTGCGTTTCGGAATACCATTCGGGTTGCAATGGACTTCCGAGGTCGTGGTTTGGGCAATTTTTGTCAACGTTCTGATCGGGCGAAAGTTTGGAACCACCGCTTTGATTGCCACCAACTCAACGTGGCAGTACATGCGCATTTCGTTTTTGCCGAGCATGGGCGTCGGGCAGGCACTGACCGCGTTGGTCGGAAAATCGATCGGCGCCGGCGACCCCGATCGGGCCGCGCGCGAGGTCAAAACGGCGGCCTTGATCACGATGACCTACATGGGCGCACTCTCCATCGTCTACGGGTTCTTCGGGGCTGAACTGGTCGGATTCTTCAACGCGGACCCGGATGTGATGCGGATTGGCGGATCCATCATGATCTGTGCCGCCGTTTTTCAGTTGTTTGACGCTCTGGGGATCACCTACAGCTCCGCGCTGCGCGGCGCAGGCGACACGTTTGTTCCGGCTGTATTCTTCATTCTCAGCACGTGGCTGATCATCGTGGGCGGCGGATGGTACATCGCGTCACGTTACCCGCACCTTGGCAGTCTCGGTCCGTGGCTTGCCGGGTCAACGCTGATCATTGTGACTGCCGTGTTCCTCTGGTGGCGGTGGCGAAGCGCTGCCTGGCGGCGAATTGATATTTTCGCGGGGGCGCCTCGATCAATCGTCGCATCAAACGATGTGGGCGAACTCGCAACCGAAAGCGATGCTGCGGCCGGGTAAAACGCTTGCGATGCGGCGCGATTGCCTGGAAGATGTCGCCATGACTACGAGCGTCAAGCAGAAGCCCCTTCGCCTGGCCGTCCTCATCTCCGGGGGAGGTCGAACACTTCAAAACATTCATCAGCACATCACCGCCGGGAAGCTCAATGCGCGGATTGAAACGGTTATCAGCTCGCGCAACGAAGTCGCGGGCGTCGAGCTGGCCAAAAACGCCGGACTGAAAACCATTGTTATCGAACGCCGATCCATCGACGCGGACACGTTTCAACAGCGCCTGACCGACGCGATCGGAAGCGTTGACCTTGTTTGCATGGCGGGTTTTCTATCGCTCTGGCAAATCCCCGACCCCATGATTGGAAGGGTCATCAACATCCACCCGGCACTTTTACCCGACTTCGGGGGCAAGGGAATGTACGGCGAGAAGGTCCACAAAGCCGTTCTGCAAGCCGGAAGAAAAGAAAGTGGATGTACCGTCCACTTTTGCGACAACGAATATGATCACGGACCCATCCTGCTGCAGCGAAAAGTTCCCGTACACGAAACCGACACATCCGAAACGCTGGCGAAACGCGTCTTTCAGGCGGAATGCATCGCCTACCCCGAGGCGATCAAGCTGATAGCTGCACAACGCGTCACGCTCGACGGACGACGTGTCCGCATTAGCACCGAGCCAACAGGGTAACGGGGTTTGGACGACCGCCCCAGGTCGCGGACCGTCCAAACGTGTTACCCGCCCTGCCCCCTTCGAAAAGCACACGCCCCCTAAGACCCGGGCCTCGCATCGCGCCCTCCCATGCAACGCTCAAGGCCCACCCCTACCGGCCCCGAAAGACTCCGACCGTTTTGCATCTGGACGCTCCCCAAACTTAAAAACCGATCCACGGCAGACCGAATCATCCTCAAAATTTCCGAGGCAGCGATGCGCGCAGAAACCGCGCCCAATCACGACAGGCCAATTGCCCAATGGGGAGATGACTTGCACGGCGCAAGGTCAGCCAGAACGACCAACCGGCCGCATGGTACGCCCATCGGCGATCAAAGGCGGTTGTCCCTACCGCCGTCGCCGCAACCACGAACCACTCGACCTATTATTCTGCCACCAAGAGTCGAGGCAAGGCAGGGGAGAGATTTTTTGGAGATTTTAACCGAATTCTACCCACCACGGACGCCGGGCTTGGAAACATCCAATCGACCGGTTTCAAGGTTGTAGAAAAACCGGGCGCCGTCGACGTGTGTGGGCAATTTGCCCGCCTCTTGCTTGATGATTCGTGCCTTGCGTACACGGCCCCCCTCAATCACCAAAATACTCCGATCGCGCTCAAACACCAAGTCCTCGCAGGTAAGCCACAACCCATCCGTTGTATCTTCAAGATCGACATTGCCACTGGCATGAAAACGCCGCAATCGGTCCGAGGTGAGACGCCCCATTCGACGTGATGACGCCTCCCGCGATGACTCCGCCCGACCACGAAAGTCCACCGTCAGAATATCGCTCGATAAGAACGTCCGTCGCCCCGGTGGAAGCGAAACGCCCTTTTCGACCGAACCGGCAAACGCCCTCTCCAATTCCTTCCCACTCAGGTGTTTCAAGCTGACCGCCTCCTCAAACCGCACTTGGTCGATCGAAAAGTCGTACCACATCCGCCCCTTCCACTCGACGAGCGTCTTCGAAGGACCGCTGTCGCCCGAAGCGCCGAACAAATCACCTCGAAGCGGTGGCTCATTCGCCCTCGCCGGATCAGGAAGCTCAAAGTCCTCAAGCATCAGCGTCCCTGGACCCTCGATCAACATTTTGGAAACTTCATCGCGAAGGTTCACCGTCAGTTTCGGACCGGCCAAACGGGCACGACTTTTCAGCTTGCCCGTCTGCGGATTGATCTCCGAGGTCAACGCAACGGCATTTCCCCAGGCATCAATGGAGGTCAATTCCTTACTCGACAGACGTCCGCCAAAAGGTGGATCCCGCACCGGCTTGGATGAAATCCCTGCGCCGGCGGAGAGCAGAGCAACAACGCCCCAGCTATTTTCGGGACGTCGAACTTCCTGCGTCGGCGCGACATCGGCGAACTCCGCACGAAGTTGGTCACAGTCGAACGTTGTTCGGGCATTGCTTGCTGCGTGAACCTTACCGTAGAAGTTGGCCACGTTGCGACCCCCCTTATACGCCATTCGATCCGCCCAGGAAATCGCAATGGGGATCGGACGATCCGACCGGCGCCCATCGAGATCGCGTTGCGACGAAAACGTCATGCGACCCGCCCCGGGCACTTTCGCCCTCTCCGCCTGCACGTCGAATTCGATTTCCCCGCCAACCACACCGAACGTGTCCGTTTGCACCGAAGCGGGCACATTTTCTCCACCGAAAATTCCGGCTGTTGCGATACGACGCCCCTCCGCAATCGTGCAGTCCAACCGATCCGCCTTCATATCCAAGGATTGTGATGGATCATGGACACTCACATCACCGTAGGCGCGCAAGCGCGAAGCCTGGGCGATCAGCGTCGCCGACGAGCTTTCGGTTTGTAATGTCGATGTCCCTGCGTTTCGATCCGCACTCGCCAGCGCCTGAGAATTCTCAACCTGCGCCGCGGGCTTGGTAACGTGCGTGAAATCAACGATCAGCCTGTCGCTCGCACGCAGCGTTCGATCCGCCTGGAACGCAACCACATGTCCCGTTGCGACCGCCGTTGTCGGCAATGAGCGCCCGTCGGCGGTGGGCGCAAACGAGATTTCGATCTCGTCACTTGCCGTTCGATCGGCGTCGGAGGTCATCACCACGTTTCCAAGTCCGTCAAGCCGCTTGAGAAACTGGCGATCGCCCTGCCAACTTCGCCGCGAACCGAGCGCAAAAGTGACTCGATTCGCCTCCAGACTCGTTTTGTCACGGCGGATCAAGACATTCCCCGCAACGTCCACTTTGTCGAGAAGACGACTCTGTGTCGTACGGACGGTCCCGGAAAGATCGGGCACCGTTCGCCGCACGACCCGCCCGTGGGCTGTAAGCGCCTTGTCAAAGCGAATCATGCCGTCCTCGCCGCCGCGACGGTCCTCCCCTCCCGTGCTGACCAAACCGGCCACGCCGCCGCTTGCAAAGCCCGGACCGGTCATGTTCACGTCGAAGTGCTCCCCCGCCCGCCGCAGCGATACGAATCTTCCCGATATTTTCCCCTGCGTCTGCGAACGAACGATGACCGGGATGGTTTGCGTCCCGACCAGCTCCAATGCCGAGTTGTCGGGCCAATATGAAAGCTTCGTGCAGACCGCATCCCCCTCGGACCCGCTTAGTTCCACGGGCGAACCCTGCGCAAGAATCTTGGCCCGTCCGCCCTCTTGATATCTCGGGTGATCCTTCGAAAGCGCATCGAGCGCCAGACGACCTGTCCAGGTCAGGTGAATACGACTCGTCGCATGTGGTGGTTGGGCGGTCGACTCCGCCCCATCGTGCGTGGGTGGATTACTTCCCCGACGCATCCGGGTTCTTTCACGATCGCCAAAGTCTCGCAGGACTTCCAGCACGTCGGCTCTTAATTGCGAAACCGTCTTGCCCCCATCGACCTGCCTGACATCCACGTTGTCCTCAAAGTGAGCGAGGTAACGAACCGGCGCCCGCGCAGGTTTCTGCGATTGCTCACCGGACCCCGCACGAAAAATCGGCACACCTTCAGGCGTGGTCTCAGGTAAAGAATCCCTCTTAGGCTCCTTGAAATGCCCCGCCTGTTCATGCTTGGGCGTTTCCCCCTGAGCCAGGCGAGCTTCGAGGGTCGCGCGGATCCATTCGACAATGGTCATACGATTCGACGCGGGCGAATCCATCCCCGGCATGGAAATCCCCAACTCCTGCCCATCCCCAAGAAGCTCGATCGAACCACCGCGGCCAATGCGCATCGCCTCAACGCGACTCTCCGCCTCGTTGAATCGGATTTCGAGTTCCTCCGCCTCAAACAGCAGATCGCTGGCCACCAGTCGCAATCGACCGGGAACAATCAGTTTGTCGTACTCCAGATCAAACTCAAGCGTTTCGGTCTCCACCCGCACGATATCCTCTGGGCGAGGATGGTCGCGCTGCTCAGGCGAAAGGGACGCCTTGTCCGCCTCGCTTCGACGGTCAAATTCGACGACGACATTACCGGTCAGCCACCCGCGCTGCGGGTCTAAACCGCCCGCGCTTTTCCGCTGTGCATCAAGCATGCCCTCCTTGGCCGTTACACGAACGTCATTCCCGTCGTTGGTGCGCAGGCGGATGTCTGGATTGCGAAGCGTGAACTCGTGATCGGACCCATCCCTGGGAACCCAATCCGAAACGGTGATCTCCATCGCCGCCTTTGTTCCTTCGTGCGCGTAAATGGAAATGCTGATCTTCTGCGCTTCGCCCAGTTTCGCATTGCCAATTGGAACTCCGCCTTCACCACTGGCCAACCTGTCAACGTCGACGTTGGAAACCTCTGTCGGCAAGCTCGGAAGGCGATCCCGAACGGGTGGGTCTTCGACCCTCACGTCCGACTCGCTAAACTCGTACATCGAAAAGCAGACCAGCAGAATCGCAAGTGTTGAGGCCGCCACCACAACCCCGCGAAGCAACCCACTGGCCCGACGGCGCGGACTCGCCTTATGACAGCGGTCGCGCCCGCCGTTCGGAATGTTTCGTTTTTTTCCCAATAGACTTTTCATATCTTAAACAATCGCGGTCCCGGCCATCGACGCTGCTTCCGTAACACCCATTCTACCGCTTCCGCGACCGCCCCCGCTCCTCCCCGACGACTTGTGACATATCGTGCGACCCTTTTTACGGGCGAAGCTGCGTCACGCACGGCAATCGGCAGTGCACAGCGCATCATCGGGCCAAGGTCGGGTAGGTCATCGCCAACATAGGCGACCTCGGCATCCTGGCACGACGCGTGCGTACAAACCTCCTCGTAGGCTGAAATCTTGCGAGGTTTGCCCATTCGAACGATTTCAATTCCCAACTCCGCCGCTCGATTCGTCACATCGACGCTTGTTCGACCTGAAAGAATCGCCGTCCGCCCCCCCGCCTGGTGCCAGAGCTTCAGCACGCACCCATCACGCACGTGAAACCTCTTGCCTTCATCACAAACGGGAGTCGCAGTATCGGGCTCGGTTGGAGTGTAGGCAGGAGTCACCCTCCCGTCGGTCAGCACACCATCCACATCGAGAATAAGCAATTTGATTTCGGCAAAATCCATGAGTCGGTCCCAGACGCAGCGGGGACAGTGTCCTCCCGCCTACGTTGCAGGTCAAGGCGTTACGTCCCCGGTCGAAATACGAAGTACACGTCGCAAGCATTGATCGCAAGGGCGAAGGACCCCCACCGGCTAAAAGGGGTCCGTGACGGAATCGGAAGTCTTGTCCTGCGGTGCAACGATGCGTGTTTTGCCCGATTCTCGTGTCATTTTGAGTCCGCCCACGGTGTCGTTCTTGCCTAAGATGTTGAACCCGCCCCCGCGCGGACGAAACCGCGCGAACCAAAGTCCGCGGCTCGCTACGTCCCCCCTTTGCAAGGGGGGATACGGGGGGGTAACCGAGCCCGCGCAAGCGGGCGGAGAATCCCTTTGCGCCGGGAAAAGAATCTCCCCTCGTCCCAAACGCATCACGATTCTGCCGGTGAGATGCTTCGCTCCTGCCTGTGCGTCCCCGCACGTAGACAGGGCGCTCAGCACGACTGATTGGACGTGAGAGGGACGCCTAAACCGTCACGAGCCCGGTTTAAAAACCGAGCGATGTCCGCCGGCGAAACACGGGGAAACGCGATCGGGCGTCACCCGGCTTGACAATGACGGATCGAAGGACGACGCTGGCTGTTTTGGAGGAGATTTGTGCGCGTACTGTCAGGCATCCAACCAAGCGGACAATTGCACCTGGGTAATTACCTGGGAGCGATGAGCCAGCACATCGAAATGCAGGAGATCCACGACTGCTTTTTTTTCATCGCCAATCTCCATTCGCTGACGACTGTGCAGGACGCCGCCCTTCTTGAAAAGTACACCCGCGACGTCGCGCTGGATTATCTCGCCTTGGGGCTTGACCCGAAAAAAGCGCGGATCTTTCGCCAAAGCGATGTTCCCGAAGTCACAGAACTTGCATGGATCCTGTCGACGGTGACCGGAAAGGGATTGCTCGAACGGGCTACTTCCTACAAAGACAAGGTGGCGAAAAACATTCCGGCGTCGATGGGGCTTTTTTGCTACCCGCTCCTAATGGCGGCTGATATCTTGATCTATCGAAGCGACCTCGTGCCCGTCGGCAAGGATCAAGTACAACACATCGAAATGACCCAGGACATGGCCACCCACTTCAACGAAACCTTTGGACGGCAAGTCCTTAAGCGTCCGGAAGCCAAGCTCAACGAAGCTCGAATCGTCCCAGGGGTGGATGGTCAGAAGATGTCCAAGAGTTACGGCAATGCGATTGATCTTTTTGATACGCCCCAATCCACCAAGAAACGTGTCATGAGTATCAAGACCGACTCGACCCCTGTCGAAGCGCCGAAAGACCCCGATTCCTGCAGCGTTTTCGCGTTGTATAAGCTGCTGGCCACACCGCAAGAGACGTCGGCGTTGAGGGCTCGATACATGGAGGGCGGAATGGGATACGGAGATGCCAAAAAATCACTCTTGGAAGTGATCGAACGCGTCCTTGATCCCGCGCGGCAGCGCCGTGCCCAACTCGAGACGGACGCCGACTATGTCGAGGATGTGCTCGTCACCGCAGGGAAGGGCGCTCGCGAAGTCGCGCGGGGTGTCATGGAGGACGTCCGAAGTGCCTGCGGACTGACCGTCGCAAAGGGAACGCACGCATGACCCAGGCCCACCAGGCGTATCGCGTAGCCCTGGATGTCTATACGGGGCCGATGGACCTTCTGCTTTTTCTAATCAAGCGGGACGAAGTCGACATATACAACATCCCCATCGCACGCATCACGCAGCAGTATCTCGAATACGTCGAGCTTCTCAAGAAGATCGACCCCGAAATCGCGAGCGAGTTTCTCGTCCTGGCCGCGACGCTGATGGAAATCAAATCCCGAACACTCCTGCCCCACCCGCCCGTCGTACAGGAAGAGGAGGAGACCATCGACCCGCGTGCGGAGCTTGTACGACAGCTTTTGGATTACAAGAAATTCAAAGATGCCGCCCGTTCACTCGAAGAGTCCGCAGCACGGCAGGCGTTAAAACACGCCCGCGTACCGGTTCTTCCCCCGCATGATCCCAACGATATCTCGCTGGACACCGTGGATATTTGGAGCCTCTTTGAGTCTTTCAACAAGATTCTCAGCCAGATCGGAAAGACCGGGGCGGTTCACAAGGTCTCCGTGGACGACACACCGATTCGACTTCATGCCGCGGACATTATCGACGCCCTACAGCGATCCGGCGGACAGCAGCGCTTCGAAGAAATTTTCGCCGGCAGAGACCGCGCCGAAATGATAGGGTTGTTTCTGGCACTGCTGGAACTCATTCGGCGCTGGCGTATCAAAGCCACTCAAGAAAGTGCGCTGGCCGACATTCACATTCAACTTCTCGATCCAACCCCCCTGGGTGAAGAAACCGAAACCCTGCACGACGCAGGCGGAACGCAACTCCTCGACGAGCGCACCGCACCGATCGAAGAAGTGGATCCGCTCCAAAGACGATCCTCACCACAGGAAGATGTTGAATCGCGGGGCGAAGATGACGACACGGAGGGCTGCCCTGAAAACACCGCCGTTTCCGCCCAAATCGAACCCGCAAACGCCACGGAGACAAACCATGAACCCAAATAACCGGTTGCAAGAGTTGGGCATTGCGCTTCCGGACCCCGCCGCTCCGGTGGGCAGCTATGTCCCTGCTATTCGAAGTGGACGACACGCCATGTGCAGCGGGCAGCTTGCCCTGAAAGATGGCAAGCTGCTGCATCAGGGGAGGGTGCCCGGCGATGTGTCCATCGAAAACGCAATGGAGGACGCGGAACTTGCGGTGGTCAACGCGATCGCGGCGATTTCCAAGATCGCCGGCGGGGTCGACAACATCGCACGCATTGTGCGCGTTTGCGTCTATGTTGCCAGCGATGCGGGATTTACCTCGCAGCACAAAGTCGCCAACGGAGCGAGCGACATGCTCGTCAAGATTTTCGGCGACGCGGGTCGGCATGTACGAGCCGCGGTGGGTGTCGCTCAGCTCCCGCTCGGCGCAGCCGTTGAGGTCGAAATCATGGCTGAGCTTACGGAAAAATCATAAAACAGAATCCGTTTTCGTCGCGACCTGTCCGTATCTTTCGTTTGATATGCACGACTACGATCGGCATAACAACCCTGCTCACGGTCTGCTCCCAAGACGCTCTTCCAATGCCCTGGCAATATCAAGCGGCACCAATCGCGACACGCGTTCGATGTCGTAATGCCCGATCTCCACGATCTGCCGGATCAGCGTGCTCGAGGTCAAAACGTGCTGCCCGCTGGTCATCAAGAAAACCGTCTCGATATCTCCCATAATCTTGTTCGCCGCTGCAATCTCAAGTTCGTCATGCAGATCGACATTGTCGCGGATACCACGAAGAATGACCTTCGCCCCGATGGACCGGGTGTACTCGACCGTCAGTCCGGCGTAGGTGTGCACCTCGACGTTGGAAAGGGTGGCGGTATGCTTTTCGAGCATGCCCTTCCGCTCGTTGGCGGTGAAAACCTCCTCCTTGATCGGGTTGTGCCCCACGGCCACAATCAGCCGATCGTAAAGAGAACTCGCCCGCGCAATGATATCCAGATGTCCGTGCGTTACCGGATCGAACATCCCCGGGAAGACCGCCAGATTCTCGCGTCTCTTCGTCATGGCCCGTCCCTTGCCCCGATCCTTCGAGCCGATTGTAATGCTCGACTTCCCGCCGTCCACGACACCACAACGATTCAAAGATTCTGCAACCGCTGCTCTTTGTCGTACGTCTGAAGAGCCTCGATTAAGGCGTCCAGTTCACCCTGCATGATCTTGTCCAGCGAATATAAGTCCAAACCGATCCGATGGTCGGTCACGCGGTTTTGAGGAAAGTTGTATGTCCGCACGCGTTGCGATCGGTCCCCGCTGCCGATCATCGTTTTGCGAGCACTGTCGCGTTCGCTGCTGATTTGTTGCTTCTGATGATCGTACAGGCGGGTTAACATGATCCGCCTCGCTTTGGCACGGTTTTTGTGCTGTCTTTTTTCGTCGCGCATCGAAACGGTAATCCCAGTCTCTTTGTGGCAAAGTCGAATCGCCGAGGAAACCTTGTTCACATTTTGACCGCCGGGTCCACCGGCACGAGAAACGAACTCCTCCACATCGGTGTCCCAGTTGACCTCAATGTTGATTTCTTCCGGTTCGGGAAGCACCGCAACTGTCGCAGCCGACGTGTGAATCCGCCCCTGCGTCTCGGTCGTGGGAACGCGCTGCACACGATGCCCACCGCCCTCGTATCCCAGCAGGCGATACACCTCGGGGCCTTTGATATTCATCACCGCTTCTTTCAAACCTCCCGCATCCGAACCGCTCTGGTCCAGCACCTCGACGGAAAGCCCCTTCTTACCGCAATAACGCGTGTACATATCGTATAAGTCACGAACAAAAAGCGCCGCCTCGTCCCCGCCCGTTCCCGCTCTGATTTCCATAATCACCGACTCGATGGCGGCGTCGTCACTGGTGACCATCGACGCTTTGAGTTGTTCCAGAAGCATTTCTCGTTTGGCTGTCAACTCCGCAATTTCGCCGGCGGCCAGTTCGCGCATCTCGGCGTCTTGGGATGCGTCGTTTGAGATCGCCTGCGCTTCTTCGAGACCGGCGACGACTGAGCGAAACGCGCGAAATGGATCAACGAGCCGACGCAGACGACCAAGCTCTTTCGAAATTGCGATCATCCGCGGCGGATCGGACGCAACGCCGGGATCCGCCAGACTCTCGGTGAGTTCGTCGAAGCGGGCAGAGAGCTCTTCAAGTTTTTCAATCAGACGATCTTCAACGGTTAAGCCCACAACGTTTCTCCGGACGAAAAAAAACCACGCGCGTCAGTGCGGCAAGAGCACAACGCGCGCGGACGATCGGTTTTCAACAGCGCAGCTAACCGCGAAGCGGTCGGCGCTTCTTTTTAGATTCCGCAGCCTGTTTCCCCTTGGAGAAATAGTCGCTGCCGAACTTCTTTTGGAACCGCCCCACGCGACCGAGCGTGTCGACGAGCTTGTCCCCCCCGCCTTTGAAGAAGGGGTGACACTCGGAGCAGACCTCGATTTTGATCTCGGGGACGGTGCTACGGGTCTTCCAGGTGTTTCCACAACCGCAGTGAACCGTGCAATCGACGTAATCCGGATGAATGCCTTTTTTCATTTCTTGCTTCCTCGTTGCCGCCGGCGGACCCTTCCGCCAAGCCCCGCATTCTAGCAGATATCGATACCGAGACAACCAGTGCCTTCACTGATCGGCGTTGATCCCGACAAAACCAGCGGTCTTATCTCCCGGTGCGGCGATTGACACCCAGTCCCACCTCCCGCCATTATCGAGAACCAGCCCCCTTGATGTCGTTCCGACGCCCGCGAGAGCGGGCGAAGAATCTCGCGACGCCAATAGCGTGCGTGAGAATCCGTTAACAGAGCCCCGGGGTCGGAAAACGCCGCGACCAATCGCGAAAAGAAGGATGTTTCTACGCTCCCTCCGGTTGCGGTTCTGTCACGCCGAGCGCAGCGGACTTTAGTCCGCGAGGCGGCTGATTATTCCACCGGTTTTCCGCCCCCCGACGGTCGCGGCTCTGTTTCGGTCTGTGATGCCAGCCCCCCTTCAATCAATCCGGGTCGACCAATCGTTCAACCTCTGTCAATCAAAGTTCCGAAAGACCCTCGCGAATTGCATAACGCGCGAGTTTCACACGATCATGAATTCCGATTTTTTTCATCAGATTCGTCCGGTGGTTGTTGACGGTCCGCTCACTGATGAAAAGCAGTCGTGCCACCTCCTTGGCACTACGCCCCAACGCGATGTGCCGGAGCACTTCGATTTCGCGCGGACTCAAAATCGAAAGCGGCGCCTCGGCCTGAACGGTGTGCTGGTCACCCTCCAACGGGTTAAGAGAACCATCGCGAACGTTCGTGGAGTAATAGTTTTGTCCACACGCGATTACACGAACCGCCCGAATGACGTATTCAAGCGTTTTCGATTTGTCAATGAATCCGGCGGCACCGGCGCGAATGGCCTCATCGATTTGCGACTCCGCAACGCCTTCACCGAGAAACACAGTGCGAATATTGGGAAGCCTGCGCCGCAGCCGTATTGCGGCACTAATCTCGCGAGTCCCCTGCCTGGAAATGCCGAGAAGGACGACATCCGGGCGGTGCCGCGATGCCAACTCTACGACGTTCGCGCTTCGATCAGCAGTCTCGACGACGCAAACGCCAGCTTCGTTTGTGAGGCAACGTGCAAAGGCCAAACGGTACAACCGGGAGTCTTCATCCACCAACAGAATCCGCGTCACGCTCACCGAGACTTTCCTGGCCTCACGAAAAAACCAACCCTCGCCCGATTTTCCATCCCGTGTCACGAACGGGCATCATACGCGTCCTAAGGTTCTGTATGGGAATGGAGTTCCATACATCGCGCCTCAATGATTCTATCGGGCATTATGATTCTGAGAACCGAGATTTTTGTTGTGTCGGTGTCACGTATGCGTGGCACCGAAGGAACGCAACGACCGATTATTGCCTCCGATGGATGCTGTATCGTTACGGTGGCGCACTCTCCGTCTGCAATTCAACCACTAGGCAAAATGCTCCATCGGATTGAGTTTCGATCTCGCAGCGCCCCCTTGAGTTGATTGACTTAGTCACGAAGCGATGCGCCATACCAGCTTGCACGGGTTGCCGTCGTCGGCTTCTTCACGGTCCCGCTTCTGAGGGAGAAAAACGCCCAAATCCAAGGTTGACGCCGTAGCAGGATCGTTCGTGCGACGGGCAAGGAGTGTCATTCGTCCTAACGACTCACCTCCCTTTGCGTCTGGTGCCTTCGTACAATTCGTACTTTAGAAGGCGGCAGTCGAGCTTGGCGTTAAAAAATTCGGTACGCCTGCTAATGCGAAGCCCGACTTTCTTGCCAAGCTCCATGTTGCCGGTAAAAACGTACCCGGTCCATCCCGGACACCTTTTTTTGAGGAAATCTCCGATGCGTTTGTATGTTGCTTGGAGTTCACTTTCCTCGCCCAGTCGAGCGCCGTATTCGGGGTTCATGATGACGATCCCCTTTTCGTCAGGGACGGTCGTCTCTGCGAAGTCACATTCGGCAAACTGAATCATGTGGTGAACGCCGGCAGTCTCAGCATTTTTCTTCGCGGCAAACAGGGCATCTTGATCTATGTCTGTGGCGATAATTGGGGCAATGTGATCTTTGCGTCGGACCTTCCTAGCTTCACGGCGTAATTCGTTCCACGCAGCTGAGTCGAACGCTCTATGGTGCATGAACCCAAAATTGGAACGTAAAAGCCCAGGAGGTCTTCCGGAAGCGATCAGCGCTGCTTCGATGGCCAGTGTTCCACTACCGCACATCGGGTTCAGCAACGGAACGGAACCATCATAGCCGGTGGCAAGTACCACCGCGGCAGCGAGGGTTTCCTGCATGGGCGCTTTGGCCGGCATCTTTCGATAGTTGCGATCAGCGAGCTTTCGCCCGGACGTGTTGAAGTAGATGCTGCACAGATCACCGCTCCAGTAAAGATGAACGACGAAATCCTCGCGTCTTGGACCCGAATCGGGACGTCGACCCACGGCGGACGCAACGCGATCGACGATGGCATCCTTTAGTTTCAGGCTTGCGAACCGCCAATCCCGAATCGTAGGCGTATTCACACTTGAGACAACGCTAAGATATTCGTCCGGGGAGATCATCTCTTCCCATGCGATGGCGTTGGCCTGTCTGTATAACTCCTGCGGATCTGCACACTTAAACGAATGGATCGGCCAAAGGACGTTAAACGCCGTTCGCAGGAACAAGTTTACGCGCATCGCGTCGTGCATGGTTCCGTTGAAATCGAGACCGGTTCGTTCGGCGGTGTTGACCGTGTACCCAAGCGTCTCAACCTCTTTCCGCAAGTAGTCCAACAAACGCGGGGCGCAAGTGACACGAATCGCTTTTCTTTCGGGCGTATCGGTCATGATCTCGTGAGGATACCCCATTCTGGGGGAACGTGCAGGCGTGTTTTCACCCCGCTTGGGGGTTCTGGTTGCGGATGTGTCCGCAGGGGTCTGCGACGTTTCCATTTGGAACATGGGAGGGTTCCTGATAAACTGCCCGAGGGAGGGGCGTTCGAGAGGCTTTTTGAGGGAAGTAGGCGTGTCGCTTTGCTCATCTGGGGGATGAGCGATTTCCTGTTCGATCATAGGAGAAACCCGATGGTCCATACTATCAAGCGTCTGGGGATGGGAGTTGTCGTTTGGACATTGGCGTTCGGCGGACCTTTCACAGTTCATGGAGAATCCAAACCACTGGGAAGTGTCACGGACAAGATCAACGCGTCGGAAACGATTTCGCAGGCGAACCCCACAACCATCTTCTCGCTGCAACACTCAGAAGCCGACGTAACCACGGTCCAATGGGATCGAACCTCGATCCAGCGTATGCGAGGTTCTGCTCGTAGCGTTCGCGTGCCTGCATTTCCGGTTTCAAAGAACCGAACTTTGCCGCTTGTTCTGCATCCTTTTTCCGTCATGACCGATCGGACGCGCGTGGTGCTGGGTCGCAAGGGCAAACCCGACGTACCTGTATCCTACGATCCGTCGCGCTTCAGCTTCTTTCGTGGTCGTGTCGTGGGGTACCCGGGATCGAGCGTATTTCTGGGACTGGGCGATTCCGGTTCGTCGGGCTACATCGACCTTGGAAACGGAAGGCAGCGTTACCGAATCGCTTCGAAAAATGCTGCCGGTGAAGCACTTTCTCCGGGGCTTGTTTCGGTTTTCGTTCCTTCGGCGTCGATGGCCAGCGCGAAACCCCCTGGCGTCCCGTACTGCGGATCGGATGATTGGGCGTTACCCAAGGGGTCCACGCCCCCCGACTTCGACGGATCGCGGTCTCAACTCGGGGCAATTGCATCCACCGGCACCTCGACGGTCGGCGTCAAGCAGATGGAACTGGCGGTAGATACGGACTACGATTATTTCTCGCTTTTCGGTGACGTGACGGCCGCGACCGATTACGTTCATCTCTCGTATGCGGAAGTCAGCAGTATCTTTCAGCGCGACGTGAACGTACACATCGAAGTGGTCTTTGTGCGCATCTGGACGGACCCCAATGATCTTTTCAACGGTCCGGACCCGCTTTCAGAGTTTTTTGCGGAATGGGACGCCAACATGGGCGGCGTTGCGCGCGACGCGGCACAGCTTTTTTCCGGGCGTCGAGATTTTCCGTTTGGGGGACAGGCTTGGTTGTCCCAACTTTGCAAGCCATTCGGATACGGGGTGACGGGTTATATCCTCGGGTTCCTTCCCGACCCCACCCGTCCGAACATCTACAATTGGGACGTTCCGGTCACGGCGCATGAACTGGGACATACCTTTGGAGCGCCCCATACCCATGACGTGGGACTCGACACCTGCGACGATCCCAACACCACCCCGCGTCGCGGATCGATCATGAGCTATTGCAGTCAAACCTGGAGTGGAATGAACGCGAATGAAGATAACTATTTCCATACCGTCATTCGCCAGTCCATCAACACACACGTAAGCGAAAGCAGTTGCATCGTCCCAGACTGCAACGTGAACAACGTCGATGACACCATTGACATTGCAACGCTGACCAGCGCCGACGTGAACGGAAACGGCATTCCGGACGAGTGTGAGGACTGTAACGGGAATGGAACCCTTGACCCGGCGGACATCGCAGGAGCCAGCAATGACCTGAATCTCAACGGCATCCCGGATGAATGTGAACCGGACTGCAACGCCAACGGAAAACCGGACGACAAGGACATCGCAGACGGTACGAGCATGGACCTCTTTGGAAACGGAATCCCCGACGAGTGCGAAACCGACTGCAACAACAACGGCATTTCCGATTATTCGGAGATCCAGGCGAATATGTCGTTAGACATCAACCGTAATGCGATGTTGGATTCCTGCGAGGACTGTGACACAGATGGGATCACGGACCTCGCCGAACTTTCCGGAACCAACTATGCATGGGTGGCAAGCGGTTTGACCAATTCTATTGTGCGAAAGTTCCACCCGGTCGGCGTGCTCGCCGACAGCACGCCGGCGACGCCCGCGGCCAAGATCAATGGCGGGCAAGATGTAACCATACGGGGCGATGGTCACGTGTTGGTCAGCAGCGCCGAAGATGACCGCGTTGTGGAGTTTGATCCCGACGGCAATTATGTCGGCGACCTTGTTGCATCGGGTTCCGGCGGGTTGGACTATCCCACCGGTTTGCTCATCAGCAAGTCGGGAACGCTGCTTGTCTGTTCGAAGTTGAGCGACCGAGTGCTCGAGTACAACGCAACCACCGGCGCTTTTCTCGGCACGCTCATTACGGCGGGATCCGGCGGTTTGGTCGCGCCGTTTGGAATCGCCTACGGTCCCAACGGCGACCTTTTCGTTACCAGCGCGACGAACGAAGTGCTTGAATACGACGGGAGTACGGGTGCCTTTGTCCGCGTTTTTGTCCGCGCGAGTCGCAACGGAACACTGGATCAGCCAAGGGGGATCGCGTTCAAACCGGACGGGAATCTTCTGGTTGCGAGCTTTGGAACGGACGAAGTGCTGGAATATGACGGTCGTCGCGGGCTCCCCATGGGCAAGTGGGCCCAGGTGGGAACCGCGGACCGAATCACGCAGGACAGCCCCTGGACCATCCGCGTCGGTCCCAACCGCCACGTATATGTTTCACGAACGGGCACACCCTTTAGCTCTAGTCCGCTGGCCGGTCGCAACGGGGGGGATGTAGGTTTTTCCCACCTGACCGATGCACGGATTTTCGAATACGACGAGTGTACGGGATGGTTTCGCCGAACGTTCATCGGCGGTAACGACCACGGGCTGAACTTTGCGAGCGGTTTCGCTTTTGTGGTGGGAACAGCCAACGACTGCAACTTCAACCAATTACAGGATGATTGCGACATCGCTTCGGGTGTGAGCGCCGATGCCAACGGCAACTCGATTCCGGACGAGTGCGAGGTGGACTGCAACGGAAACGGGACCTTTGATGCGGAGGAGCTTTTTCCTTTCGGCACCAAGCTGGATTGCAACTGCAATGGGCGACTTGACGAATGCGACGTTTCCCTGTCATCGAGCTTGGACTGCAATCACAACGGCGTTCCCGACGAATGCGAGGACTGCGACGGCGACGGGATCGCGGACGAATGCGAAATCGCGGCGGGCGCGGCGGATTGCAACCTCAATGGATTGCCCGATGAATGCGAGTCGTCAGCGGATTGCGACGGCAACTTGGTCGCAGATATTTGCGATCTGGCGGCGGGAAGCCCGGATTGCAACGGGAATGACATTCTGGATGTTTGCGATGTGGCGCCGCCGCAAACGCTTTTCAGCGCCGATTTCGAATCGGGAGTTCCTGCCGGGTGGACGACCTCCGGGGTTTTTTCCGCCACAACGTCGTGTGTCGTTGCACCCACGTGCGACGGGAACCAATGGCTTCACGCCGGCGATTCGGTCGGTTGTACCTACGGCGATGGAGAATCCGGTATCGTTGCGGCTCCCGTTGTTTTCGTACCACCGGGGCAAGTTCAGTTGAGCTTCTGCAGCGTGGTCGATACGGAGCTCGACTTTGACTTTGCCGAGGTCTATGTCAACGACCAAATGGTTTGGCGAAAGAGCGGAGCGTTTGGTGCGTGGGAGAACGAGGTCATTGACCTGACGGCATTTGCGAATCAAGACGTGGCCATCGAGTTTCGATTCGCAAGTGATTCGTTCGTTAGTGGGACCCTCGGATGGGAGGTTGACAACGTAGCGCTGACGGTCTTGCCAACGAGCGAGGATTGCGACGCCAACTTCGTTCCTGACGAATGCCAACCGGATTCCAACGGTAACGGCGTGATCGATGCCTGCGAAAATGCGTCGACGCCGATCAGCCCTCCCGGGATAAGCGATTATGATCGGGTTCTTGCGTTTGTCGTTCCCACGGCAGGGGCGGGACAGGAGACCGCGTTGCGCGTCACGCTCGATTCGCTTTATCATCCGGGCAGTCCGATTCCAACCGATCCACCGGACTTTACCCCGCGAGAAGCAGAGGTCCGCTACGTCAACCGGCTGCGTGATGCGAACGGTCAGCCCATCACGTCTTGTCTCGATTCGTCCGCGTTCCAAACGTTTTACCGTTGTGCGACATTGGGATGTGAACCGGAGTATTTCGATTGGGCGGGCGCACTGGGTGGCGAAATCCTGCACGTAAGCGGAGCGGCAATCGTTCCCGACTCGTCGTACAGCGTTTCCCAGTTGCCCGCCTCATGCGCGGGTAATGAGCTTACCTGTTCCTTGGCGTCGAGCGAATTGACGGTTCGCACGGCTCGATACGGCGACACGAACGACGATGGGATAACCAATGTTTCGGACGTGGTTCTTGTGGTGGACCGCGTGAAGGATCATTTCGGAGCGACGCCGGAATATCGTTGCTACGTTCGCGTGCAATCGCCTGCTCCACAGTTCGATGCCCCCAACGTGACGGACATAGTTCTTCACGTGGACGCGATCAAACTGGCACCGTATTCGTTTACAATTCCGGCGTGTCCATAAAGCGGTCGCTACGAGGAGCGAACGATCAACCCGCAACAGCGGAGCAAGTCAAACAAAGTATGCAAGACCCGTTACCCACCGATGTCAGTGGGAGATTGTGCCATTGATTGAAAACCGACGGGACGACGATTCGCTGGATTCGTATGGAGTCACCTCATGCAGTCAACAAGACGGAGCTTTATCAAAAAAGCGGCGGCCACCGCTGCCATCGGCGCGGCGATTCTCAGAGATGACGCGATTGGACGGATTCAGGCGGCCGTTGCCGATGTGGGAAACGCTTCGGCGAACGACCTCGCCGACAACGAGGACTTCTGGTTTCAGGTGCAACAGGCGTATGACGTGGATCGTTCAATTATCAACCTCAACAACGGCGGTGTCTCGCCTGCTCCGCGAACAGCGTTGGATGCGATGCGCAGGCACGTCGAGTTTACAAACCAGTTGCCGCCGCGGCATCTCTGGAACGTACTCGATAAGCAGCTTGACCCGGTTCGAGAACGACTCGCCCGCGCGTTTGGTTGCGACACGGAAGAGATGGCCTTCGTTCGCAACACCAGCGAAGCGCTCGAGACCTGTCTTTTTGGAATTGATCTCAAACGTGGCGATGAAGTTCTTGCGACCAGCCACGACTACCCCCGCATGCTCAATACGCTTCGACAACGAGAACAGCGAGAGGGGATCGTTCTAAAAACGTTCAACATTCCGACCCCGCCCAAGGACATGGGCGAACTCGTTTCGCTGTATCGGAAGAACCTCTCTGACAGGACCAAGGCCATCCTCGTCTGCCACATTACGAACCTGACGGGGCAGATTTTCCCGGTCAAAGAAATCACCCAACTCGGACGAGAACGCGCGATCCCGGTGATCGTCGACGGCGCGCACGCGTTTGGGCATTTTCCGTTCAAGCGCGACGAATTGAACTGTGACTATTACGGAACCAGCTTGCACAAGTGGACCAGCGCTCCGATCGGAACGGGTTTTCTTTACGTGCGCAAATCCAGAATCAAAGACCTTTGGCCGATGATGGCCGCCCCGAAAGAAAGAGTGGACGATATCCGCAAATTCGAGGAAATCGGCACGCACCCCACTGCCCCCTACCTCGCGGTCGCCGAAGCGCTAACCCTCTATGATAGCATCGGACCACAACGCAAAGCTGCACGACTACGCTACCTGCGAGATCGTTGGATGAAGCGTCTCAAAGACCAAAGGGGAATCGTTCTCTACACGAGTTTCCAACCAAGCCAGTCATGCTGTCTCGCCACGGTTGGCATTGAGGGGGTTGACCCCGGTAAACTGTCCAGCCACCTGTTTGAAAAGCATCGAGTCCTGGTCACTCCCATCGTACACGAGCACATTTCCGGCATTCGCGTGACTCCCAATACGTATAGCACCATTCGCGAGGTCGACCGATTCGCGGACGCGATGGAAAAAATTGCCGGGCACGGCCTGCCCGGTTAAGCTCGCGGGCACGAGGGCTGGTGCGCCGGTTGCCGCGGGCCTTATCCCGCCCGACGCCGTCACCTGTTACGGGCAGGCGCAGCGTTGCCCGGTGCGGTCTTGGCCCATAAAACATCCGGGCACCTGGTTGGGTCGGAGTCGGACAGGACACACGTGGTCGAATGCCTTTCCCTCGGCGCGGATGACGAAATGCAAGGAGAACAAATACAATGCGTAACGTAACGATTCTGGTTTTGGCTTTTTCTGCCGCGATGTTTACCGGTTGTGCTGCGGGCGACCCCAATGCGGATTTCATCTCCAAAATGGACTCGCTACCGCCGGACCAACAGCTTCCCAATTGGGCGACGACCCGGGAACTCATGATGCGTCAGCCCCCCAACCTCGGCGAGATGGCTCCGGATTTCACGTTGAAGTCAAAAGACGGTGACGCGACGACGCGACTGTCGCAGTTTCGGGGCGACCGCCCGGTGGTCCTTGTTTTCGGAAGCTGGACGTGACCGCCTTTTCGGCGTCAGGCTGACGCCATCGAAAAACTCTATCAGTCATACAAAGACCGGGTCGCTTTCCTGTTTGTTTATATCAGAGAAGCTCACGCCGATGACGAATGGCAACTGAATTCCAACCGGCGCGACAGCGTAGTGTTTGCGCAGCCCACTTCCTTCCTGAATCGCCGCGAGGTGGCCAGCGGATGCTCCAAAGCCCTCAAACTAACCATGCCCTGTCTTGTTGACGACATGAAAAACACCGTGGACAACGCCTACGCCGGTTGGCCTGAACGACTGTTCGTTATCGACAAGAGTGGTCGCATCGCTTACGCAGGCAAGCAGGGACCATGGGGTTTCAAGCCCGAGCACGTTGCCGATTGGCTACAGGAACACGTGGGACTACCGCGGTAAAGCGTCATCCGTTTTTGTGTGTTGCTTGCTCCTCCGCCATTTTCCACTTTGTCCAAAAGAGGGGATGGCACCGGGTATTGGGCGAAACGCAAATGAAAAACTCTCCAGGCAACCTGGTCTCGCGGCTTGGTACGACTTTCGCATTCTTGCGCCGGTCTAACGTTGAAGAGCGATCGCACCGATAACACGACCTTTGAGGTGTACTTGTAGATTCGTGTGCCGGGCTGCAATGCTTACGTGCTCGCCAGGATGTTGAGGATATCCCCATCGGCGACGACATACGTCTTGCCTTCCTTGCGAACTTTGCCCGCAGCCTTTGCCCCCTTCATGTTGGCGTTGGCCACCAGGTCGTCGTACGCGACCGTTTCAGCGCGAATAAATCCGCGTGCCAGATCGGTGTGGATTTTACCGGCTGCTTCCTGGGCTGTGCTTCCCTTACGAATCGTCCATGCCCGCACTTCGTCCGGTCCCATGGTCAAAAACGAAATCAACCCCAAAGCCTTGTAGCAGGTCTGAATGAGGCGGTCGCTTGCCGGAGTGTCAATGCCCATTTCTGCAAGAAAAGCCGGTCGATCACCGGAGTCGAGTTGAGCAATCTCCGCTTCAATCGAGGCACTCATCACGACATGCCCCACGGCATGATCCGCTTTGATGGGTTCGGCGCTGGCGATGCAATCATCACTGACATTTCGCACGCACACAATCGGTTTTTCCGTGAGAAACCCAAAGCTCGATAGACTCACTTTTTCCGCTTCGGTGTGCAGCGCGGTCGCCAGGGGACTTTCCGCTTCGAGCGCCTGCTGACATCGCTGCAAAAGCGCCTTTTCCGCAGTTTCCGCATCGTGCGTTTTGGTCGGTTTCTTCAACGATTGGTCGAGTTTTGTGATGCGGTTGGTCACCGCCTCCAGATCGGAAAAAACAAGCTCCGCCCAGACCTCGTCAAAATCTCCCTGCGCGTCGATGCGATCGCCGTAAGCCGGAACGTAGGGGTTTTGAAAATCACGAACCACCACCACCAAAAGCTGTGCATCACGCATCGTAGGAAGCAGCCTGCGCCAATCCTCTCTTCCCTTCGCGTCGGACAGCGCACAACCGGGAATGTCTGCAAGTTCGAAAGTGGCGGGGATCGTTTTTTTGGGTTTGCAAAGCTGCGTGAGCCAGTCGAGCCGACCGTCCGGTACGCGAACGACGGCGGAGTGTACTTGTGGAGAAGCAAACGGATCGACGTTTTTCCCCGTCGCCGCCGCGAAAACGGTCGACTTTCCAGATTGAGGCAATCCGATGATGGCGGCTTTCATTCGGCAGACCCTTTTGCGAAAAACAAGCGGTCAGGTTCGCTGAAGGATCTCAAGCGTGCCGTCTTCAAGGGCATTGTGCAGCTCGATCACCTCGAATACCCCGGTCTGACCGCTGTGGGCAAATTCAACCGTGTCGCCGATTTTCCTACCCATGATTTCTTGAGAAAGCGGTGCGCGGTAATTGAAGAATCCCCGGTCGACGTCCGCCTCCCATGGCCCTACAAAGGTCATTTCATATAAACTACCGTTTTCAACGTTTCGAAAAACCGCCCTGGTGCCGATTCCAATGTGATCAGTTGGAACGTTCTGAGGCGAGAGAACACGCGCGGAAGCTCGCTCCTCATTCATCTGACCAAGACGCGCCTGCAAGAGATCCCGCTCTTCCAGAGCGAACTTGTATTCCGAGTTTTCGCTCAGGTCGCCCTTCTCGGCCGCCTCGCCAATCGCCTTGGCGTTTTCCTTCATTTTGACGTTCACATGGTACTCGATTTCCTCATCCTTTTTGGCCATTCCCGCTTCCGTGGCGTACAAGACATCTTCCATCGCCCAAGGAGGAACACCCGATCCCGATTTTATTTTCGGTATCAACGGCTCCAGCTTTCGCAACATGGTGTCACGGGCCGAGGGACCCAGGTTGTCGGCGTGAGTGAGTTGGGTCTTGAACGCCAGCGCCATTCCGCCGTCGAGCATCTCAACGCATTGTGTAAAACGCTCGTACTTCCTCGCCGAAAGAACGCTTCGCGCACGCTGCGCCATGTTCTTGGCGCGATTCCTGTCGATTCGATCGCTGACCCTCGCTTCGTTAAGTGCCCGAAGCACTCGCGTCAGAATCGCCGCGGGCGAAATCCCATCGAGAAGTTTGGACTCCGCAGGTCCGTTCCACAGCCACAAGAGCGCCTCAAAATGTTCGCTGGGGGTTTTGAGAACTTGCTGAATCTTCGGAGCGATGTCAGCGGGAGTCATTCCGGCGCCGATGAGTCGATCGACGGCACGGTCGAGATACGCCTGCGGAAGCTTCGGAAGCAAATCGAGCAAGTCCTCTTTCCAGCTTGCCTGGCGCGATGCTTCGAGTGCATCGGTCAGTCGTCCCAAGAGAACCGGATCACTCGTTTGGGAGAATGCGCCGGCAAGATCCGTGCATCCTTCCACGGCGGCACGAGGGAGCGCCAGCGGATCCTCCACGCCTCCGAGTTCCGCGATATGCGACGCCATTGCCGCAACCACACAAGCGCTTTCCGCTCTTTGCTCAATCAACTCCCGGGCCTGTTCACGAAGCGACTCGTAGCAATGCATCATCGCGTCGTGATCCACCTCGACGCCCCTGCCCGGACACTGTTGCACATACTTGCACGCGATGGCGAACCGGTCGAACGGGTTGCGGTACCGGTCGAAGTCGTCGAGCATGATTCTTTCAACCGAAACAGGCGCGTCATCATAGTGGATCGTGTAAGGAGTTCTCCCTTCGATGCGCACCTGTGGACATTTCTTAAGCGCCCCGCGAGCCTTGGTCCACCATTTTTTGTACTCATCCTCCGGAATAATCGACGGACAAAGCATGTCGTGAAGCTGATCGCTGCTGAGCGAATTGCCGTTTTCGCGACAAAGGGAGACAATGACCTCATCGGGCTTCTTGTTCATCCGAACGCAAAGCCCCTCTGCGTCGAACTGCTTTTGAACCACGAACTCCTTTTCATCCGCCTTGCGGAATCGGTCGGCCAAAAGAACGGCCTCGATTTTTTCTTCACCGGAACCCGTCTTGAGCGTGAACGTCCAATCCGAAACGTCGACCGCCTCGACTTTCGCAGCCTCGTCTTCGTCACGACCCGCCAGGTAACTGCCCGGTTGAATCGAAAGGCAAACGTCCAGGGTTCGCAGCGCTCGGCGAACCGGGCGACCACCCGGCAGACCCGCCTCCACCAGCAACGCCTCGAACCCCTCCCGCGACCCGTAGTGTGCCCGGTAGAGATCGGAAACCTGCTTGCGCAATTCATCGCTCTTTCCAATTGCCCTCAGGCACGCACCCGCCACCTGGAGGGTTTCCTCCGGGGGAAGTCTTGACTGGACCGCCTCAATCAGCGTGCCTGTCAACATCTCCGCCAGAGACTGTCTTTGCCCCTTGGCCAGTGTTCCGACAACTTTCGCGTATTCACAAAGCTGCGCGGTCGTCGCATCGCCCGACTCAGCAATCTGAATCCACGCCTCTTCAACGGCATTGGTGTTCCCGCCAGCCGCAAGCTGCGCCAGCTCTTTTGCACTAATAAGTTCCGTCAAGGTCATTCTCCATCGACTCGGGGCCAGGATTTTGTCGAACCGAGTAGTATCGGGTGCACGCGGGCTTTTGTCGAGTCCGGCAGCGCAAAATTGCAGCGCCCCGGAAAGTCAACGCTCCGTGGTAACAGCGAGATTCGTCACCTCATACTTTAGAGCAATTCCGGTGATTGTGGAGCGTTTGCGGGCGGATGAAAGGGAAAAAACCGGGCAAGCCGCTTGTGCCAAGAAATCGCATCGGGATAAATCTACACGGCGTTGCACAGCTCTCTCGACGCGTCGATCAAGGATCGTAGAACCCGACGCCCGCCGGTTTTTGACTCGCAACGACCCCCGTTGGAACGTCGGCGAAGGCTTCCAATTCGCTTCTGCGAGCGGTCATGTAGACCTTCACCATGGACTCGCACGTATGCTCCCAGGTGAAGCACTTTGCCCGCTTCAATCCAAGGACTGCCATAGAGGAGCGAAATATCCGGTCCGTGCTTAGCCGGTGGATTGCGGCGGCGATCCTTGCAGTGTCTTCCGGTTCTACCAGGACTCCGGCGTTGCCGACCACTTCCGGGAGAGAAGCCCGGTTGGCGGCAACGACCGGACATCCCCTGGCCATTGCTTCCAACACGGGTAATCCGAACCCCTCGTCCGTAGAAAGCAGCAGCAGCATGCGTGCGCGATGATACAACGAATCCAGCTCATCGTCGGACGGAAATCCAAGGAATCGAACGTTGGACCGATACGCCAGGGCGTCAAACGCCTCGCGTGCCTGTGGACAAAGCGCGTCGCGGGTTCCCGTAAGAGCCAACGTTAGTTTTGCGTCGTAGTCTCGCCAGTAGGCGCACATCGCCCGAATCAGAGCAGCGATGTTCTTGCGCCGCTCATGCCCTCCGACATAAAGCACAAACGGCTCCGAAACCTGCGGCGTACTTAGCAGCTTGACCGTCTGCGTTTCCTTCGGAAGGGCTACGCCGTTGCGAATCGTCAGAATCCTCCCGCGATCCATCCCCAGCGTTTCGACAATCCGACCGCGCGAATAATCACTCACAGCCGTCACCACCGTTGCCCGACGCACTGATCTAGACACCGCCAAGCGGTAGCAACCGCGTTGAAACCTGGATACGAGTCCTCGCGCCGATCTTGCCCAGGGAATCAGATCATGGATCGTCACAACGACCGGAATGGTGGAAGCTGGCGGCACCCCGCTATTCCAAGTCGCGTGATACACGTCGGCGCGGCTTTTTTGAATCCATCCGGCGAGTCTCGATTCTTCCCAGATCAACCGCCGCAACGGGGTGCGATCCTTGCGACGAAAATCGGTGACGAGCATCTCAATGTCGCTCCGTCCCTCCCAGAGTCGAAACGGCTCATCGCCACAAAGTACGACGGGTTGGACACCGTCGCGTCGTGCCAGATGTTCAACGAGCCGGGTGACGACACGCGCGACACCGGACATCCTCCCCAACAGCATTCGGGCATCGATCAAAACGCGCATCGTGGATTGACGCATTATTCGGGTCTCCGCGCGACGCAGCACAGAGACTGCCCCATGTCGCAAAATCCCGGGAACCGCGACAGGAATCCCGCGGCTGCAATGACGGCGCGCCGCAATCGCCACCCCCCCGGAATGTGTCCGTAAGATCGCAACAGCGGAACCCCAAGCGTACGAACATCACACACATCAAAACCCATCCGCTCTACTTGCTCTTTCAGTTCAACTCGCGTAAAGATGTGCACATGCGTCGGATCGTCATAGACGGACGGGTCCCGAAATGATGCATTGGGCGTCACCAGGATCAACCTGCCCCCTCTGCGAAGCGCGCGAAACCAACTCTCCCCCGCCCGACGAAACTCCTCTATATGTTCGATTACGTGCTGCATCACAATGGCATCAAGCGACTCAGCTGCCACCGGAAGATGCTCAGCAGACCCGGCAACAAGGCTCGCGCGGGGGAAACGCTTTCGCGTGTACTTCAGTCCGTCAGACGCGCAGTCGACTCCGACAACGCTCCTTGCGCAAAGCCATGGGAAAAGAGAACCGTTCCCGCAGCCAATCTCGGCGATGCGCCGGCAATCGGGCGGAATCTGTGCGCGAATCCATCGCGCTTCCATTTCGAATTCCAGACCGTTTCCGCGACGTAGAAAGTGCAGGTTGATCGCATCGTGTTTTTCGTGAGCGGCACGCGTCGCGCCCACCGCGGTCAGCGAACTCGAACCCGACATGCTACCCCCCCACCGTCGTCAGTCGTGTTCGCCAGGCGAAGCAAAGCGCCGTCATCCCGAAAAGGTTGTCAAGAATCGACCTTTTCCCGGAAAAATCCACCGGTCGATGAAAGATGTTCTTCATCCAGTGGTCCCCCACCGACTGCCAGAAACCGTAGGCGTGTACTTCGACGCGTCCGAATCCTGCTTCGCGGGCGCGCCGGTTCAACTCGCGTTTGGAATAGGGAATCTCCATTCCGTAAGGCCACCATCCGCGCACCTCAAGGTAGCGCTTCCATAGTCGGTAGGATATACACCAGGCGTGCGGGACACTGACCACGGCCATCCCCCCCGGTCGAAGGACCTCGTGGTGAGCGGTGAGCGTCTTGGTTCGCTGCCCGTTCTCGAAATGCTCCACAACACCCGAGGAAAGAGCGAGGTCAAACCGCCCGGACCATTCTTCCAGGGGACCAAGAATGTCGGCGATCACATACTCGGCGTGGAGTCCAAGTCGATCAAAGCGCCCCTTGGCCTGCTCATGCGCACGATCACTTGCATCGAGAAGCGTCACGTTCGCTCCATGCTGGGCAAGCAAAACGGACAAATCACCTCGCCCGGCGCCCAGCTCGATACAATTGAGACCACGTAGCGATCCAAAGGACCCCTCCGCCTGTCGTACTATTTCTCGCCAGCGAAATCCATCTCGTTCGCGTTCGAGCTGCGCATCATCCTTTGCGACCGATGGAACGTGTCGCCAAAGTCGGTCCCAAACGCGCGTTCCCTGGGCAGCCAAAGATGGAAGCGACACGCTCTTAATTGTTGGATCCTGAGCCATAATGCTCCGCTTCGTTCCGTTCAAGTCGACACCATCATTATCGGACGCGCCGATCAGGTGCTTGAGCGGACGGGATACTTGTCTGACTTCATGCGGTGCGATTCTCCTGCAAAACACGCCCGTACCAGCGCCGCGACTGCGCTGCACAGCGTTGCGCGTCTCGGCTGGCAACAAAAAGAACGCAAGAATCGCCTCGCCGATTCGCCGTGTGCACCCGATTGACCCGCGTTGTACGCCACCTGGCGGTGGGCACGACCGAGCATTCCTTGCACGATTCTTCGCTGACTTCGTTGCATCTCCGGAAACGCTTCCAGGATTGCATGGAGCACCTCGCACAAACCAATCGCGTTTTGTGCGCGATCAGTCCTGGATAGACTCCCTTTTGTAAAGTGGTGGAGGCAGAGAGGTTCGTTCACGAACCCTGACAGTGTTGCACGCGCGACTTGCAGATAGAAAAGCCATTCTTCGGCATAGCTGATCCGCTCGTGGAACCGAACATTGTCGGCCAAAACGTCGCGACGAACCATCCCCGTGATGGTCGCGATGAAATAACCGCGCAACAGCGTCTCGAAGAACCGCCCATCGCAAACGTGCAGCCCGCCCGCCACCTCCGTCGATGAAACGGCGCGGGCGAGCAATAGCTTTTCGTCAAATGCGCTTTGATGATTTCTTCCCTCGAGATCAACAAACGAGTAGTCACTGTAAACCAAGCCCAAATCAGGTCGCCTCCGAAATAGGGAAAGCTGCCGCTGAAGTTTGTCGGGAAAATACTCGTCATCGGCGTCGAGAAAAGCCGTATAGGTTCGCCCGGCTGCGTTGATTCCGGTATTTCGCGCGGCACTGGAACCGTGATTGCCCTGCTCGATCAACAAAAGGCGATCGCCCAGTTTCCGCTTGTATTCTCCCACGATCCTGTTTGTCTGGTCCGTCGAACCATCATCGACAACGATGATTTCCCATACGTCGACCGTTTGGGTCATGACGGATTCAATCGCCCGCGCAATCGTATCTTCCGCGTTGTACGCCGGTATGACCACAGAAACAGTCGGGGAGTTCATCGGGCGCTTGCAACCTCCACAATGGACTCTTTGTCTCCGCGTTTTCCGTCGAACGAAAGCGTGTCGAGGATGGTTGCAAGCTTTCGAGTTGTCGAAATGCGCGAGTAGGGTCGTAGATTTCGATCGTCCCTCCCGGCCATTACCGAGTCGGTTTGCCACGCTTCGAACAGTTTTCGGGTGGCATTAACGATTGCGCTCTCGTCAAAAGGTGTCGCGATTCCTGCATGACATTCCTCAACGATGCGCTGACATTGCCCTCCCTTTGGACCAATGACGAGAATAGGCCGACCCGTCGCAAGATATTCAAACAGCTTTCCGCAAATAATGGACTCCGCGTTTCGCCCCGTAGGTAAAAGCGCCAGCAGCGCGTCGGCACGAATCATTTCTTCGATGGCCTTGAAATGAGGAACATAATCGACAATCTCAAGGCAAATGCCCGTCCCTTCCAGCTTCGCCCGCGTCGCTTCGTTGCAGTGGCCAACAACGCGTAGCACAAACCGATCCTTTTGCGCACCCAGCTTTTTCGAAATCACTGCTAGCGCGGCAAAAAACGCAGGTTGCGTTCTCGCTTCGTCCAGACGCCCGACGTGCGCCAATACAAATCGGTCTCTCGGTGATGGAATGCTCCGTTCCACGCCGACAAAGTCCGCCGGGTCGTAACCGTTGGTGATTGTCACAAACTTGGCATTGCTTCCGGGAACGCGCGAAGCCAAGATGTCGCGTTGGATCGGCGTGACCGCGACCACCACATCCGCCGATTCGAGAATCTGTTGCTCCAGCCGCCGAGCGCTTGCCCTTCGCTCCGGTGATGGTTCTCGGTATCGTGGATCGTCGGTCCACAAGTCGCGGAAGTCCGCAATCCAGGGTAGACCTGCCTCTCGCTTCAACGCCATCGCCAACGTATGGTTCGAGACGGGACTGTAAGTCGAATAGATCGCCTCAACGCATTCCGCCTCGATCAGTTGCAACGTCGGTTGCAAACTCGCTCGTGCCCACGCTACACAGTCGTCAGGAAAGGCGTTGGCAGCCTGCATCGCCTTGAGTCGCCAATCAACAGCCGTTGCGAGACGTGCCGCCAATCGACTGATCCCGCCGGTGCTTCGAGCGCCGGTCAGACCGCGCAGCGTTGGGCGTTTGCGCCGCATTCCCGGTTCGGATAGGTCGCGAATGATACGAACACTGGCGGGCAACTCCGACTCCAACGACGCATCCACCGGAAGACCATTGGTTCTGTCGCTCGCCCACACGATCGGCAACCACCCGAATCTCGGGAGATACTTGGCGAACTTCGCCGAGCGTTGCACGCCCGAACCCCCCGTTGGCGGAAATGCGTGCGATACCATGAGCACTTTTCGTGCATGCGACACATCAAAGGCAGTGTTGTGGTTTCGTTTCATTCGTGGCGATACCTTGAATCGGACAAAAGCTGATGCTACACCATCGTGCACCGGCGCCGGCGCACCATCTCATAGATTTCGATCCACCGCCGAACCAGATCGGACCATTGATATTCCCGCTCAACCATCGTCCTACCAGCCACCGCCATGCGACGACGCCGAGCATTGTCGCAAAGCATGTCGACAATCGCGCCGGAAAGTTGGTGTGGATCCGAGGTGTCCACCAGCACGCCGGTTTCACCGTGCCGCACCGTGTCTTGTAATCCCGGCACATCGGACCCCACGACGGGAACCCCCATCGCGGAGGATTCCAAGGCAGCGACGCCGAATGCCTCATGTACCGACGGAATGACGGAAACGTCCCAATTCTCAAGCAACCGCGGAAGGGCATCGTGAACCTGGCGGGGAATCCATGTAATGCGGTCGTTGACGTTCAGCGACTCGGCAAGCTCTCGACAAAACGATAGTTCCGGTCCGTCGCCGACCATGTCAAACCGTACGTCGCTGAGTCGGTTGACCACGAGAGGCATTGCCCGAACCCATCGATCCGCGCCGTAAACCGATCGAAAACCCTTAAAAAATCCCACACAAGGAGGACGTTTCGATGCCTTGCTTCTCGCCCCTTCACGGCTAAAGAGTCTGAGGTCCACCCCGAACCCTGCCACTTGCACGGAACCCGGTCGCAAATCCGCGAACCGTTCGACCGTTCGCGCGAACGAAGGTCCGCAAGACGTGACGACCGACGCGCCTTTGAGCATCGCAACGCGAGCACCAACCAGCTCGGGCGAAGCCGGCGTTTCACCGGGAGGATCAACGATGTCCGAACCCCATGCCGTTGCCACCAGACAGTTTCCCTCGCCAAGCAATTCGCGGTCTTCGCCCTCGGCGCAGAATCCCCAATCCTGAAGAAAGTGGATATTGACCACGTCGAAATCGCGCAGGAAGGACATGAGATAAGCTCTGTACCTCCCCCGCCAGCGACGGAGATTCACCGGGCTAACCCCGGGAACGCGAAATCGTTCGACCGTACACCCGGCGACTTTCGCCGGTTTGTGCGTGGCGAGATGAACCTCGACGCCCTCGGCAACCAGTCTCGGCGCGAGTTGCTGAATGTGGACCGATCGCGCATCAGCGAACAGGCAGACCCTCATGTGTCTCTCCAGCGAAAAAAGGCGAAACACCCTTCAATGTTTCATGGGCAGGTTTTTGATGCGGTTCACCGCAAAACGACCACTCATGCTCAAGGCAAAATAACCCCGTCGCACGCCCCGCATCGTGAACTACAAGCGGATAGCGAAACGGCGTATCCAAAAGCGTCGTCCCATGATCCGCATCCCACGCGCGAACGTTGCAAAAATACTGCCCCCCCGCCAGCGGAAACGATGGAAGATTGATCTCAATACGATGCGCACCAACACCGGCTGAATAGAATCGCTGCGAACGACCCGAATTCAGACTTACGACCAACTCACCCAGCGCCCGCCGGATGTTGACCTCGACAACCAGCCGCTGAACGGGCACGCCTAGAAGCAGCGTCGCTTCGATCTTCGTGGGGTTGTTGGCCTCGATCGTCATACCTACTTTTCCCGCCGCGTTGCGACACGAAAGATTCGTTAACTGCACCATGTGTTGATCGCAGGCAAGCAATCCATCCGTCGGTCGATGTGTGGATGCACCCGTCACGGCCGCGAGATACCGCCCCACCGCTTCCGTTGGACGACCTTCAAACGCGATTTTTCCACGGTCCAAAACGACGGTTCTTGTGCAGACCTTTTGCATCTGATCCAGATCATGGGTGACGAAAACCAGGGTCGCGCCCTCGCGAACCAGCTCTCGCATTCGCTCGACACATCGGAGTCGAAACACGGCGTCTCCAACAGAGAGCACTTCGTCCACAAGCAAGATATCCGGTTCCACGTGAGCGGCGATCGAAAAACCAAGTCGTGCATACATCCCGGAACTGTAGCGTTTGACCGGCATGTCCAAGAACCGTTCCAATCCCGCGAACGCGACGATGGCATCGAGTTTCGACGCGATTTCCCTCCGAGTCATTCCCAGGATCGTTCCGTTGAGGAAAATGTTTTCACGACCGGTGAGGTCACCATGAAAGCCGGCGCCGACCTCGATCAACGCGGCAAGACGACCGTTCACCCGAATCCGCCCGCGATCGGGTCGCAAGATCCCGGCAAGCAGCTTGAGTACGGTGCTCTTCCCCGCACCGTTGGGACCGATGATCCCCAGCACCTCGCCGCGTCGAACGTGAAAGTCCACGTCCTGTAGTGCCCAGAAATCCTCGTGTCCTTTCTTTTGTTTCCTTCGCCCGAAGAAAGCCCTCAAGGATGCAGAAGCGAGGTCGCGCAACGAGTCATGTGTCGCGCCGATGCGGAATCGCTTGCTAACGTTCTCAAACTCAATGACCGATTCGCTCATCAAATACACTCCGCGAATCGGTAGGACGCGCGTCGAAAACAGATCCACCCCCCGACCATCAAGACGACAGCCACCAGCGAAGAATAGATAAACGGTGCCGGATCGGGCAGGCAACCCTTAACGACGCAATCACGGTAGGCGTTGATGACCGGAACCAGCGGATTGAGCGATATGGCTTGGGCGAGCAGCGATCCATCCGAGGGTATCGGAACCACGACTGCGGAGACGAACATCAAAAGTTGAATCGCTACGCCGTAGAGTTGTCGAACGTCCCTGTAAAACAGGTTCGCCATCGCCAGCATCATCCCGATGCCAACCGTCAACATGACCTGAACGCATACAACCACAGGCAGAAAAAAAAGGGACCGATGGGCCACAAACGTCCACGCACTACGCGCGTCAAAATAAGCGATCAGCCCGCAAAGCACCACCAGGGCGATGACGAAATCCACAAACGCCGCCCCAATACTTGACAACGGAAAAACCTCGCGTGGAAAGTAGACCTTGGTCACCAGGTTGCGGTTGGCAACCAGTGAATTCACGCAACCGGAGAGACTCGCACTAAAAAAAGTCCACGGGACCAGGCCAAGGTACGCGTAGAGCGCGTAGGGCATCGACGTAGGAAGCAGGAGCTTCGCATCGAGCGCGCGCGTGAACACAAACGTAAACACGAGCATCATCGACACCGGAAGCAAGACCGCCCAGGCAATCCCCAGCACCGACTGCTTGTAGCGAATGCGAACGTCTCTCCAGGTCAAACTCCAGAGCAACTGCTGAAAACGAGAAAAATCGGCGAAACGAATGGTTGTCGCAAGCGATGTCAAACTGTCCGACCTCCTGTCCGTTCCAAGCACTTCTTCCCAGGGAAAGACGATGCCACCGTGCCCCCCATCTACGGACTCACATGTCCACGAACTTGCATATCCCCGGCATCACGACCATTGCCGTTGTCCTTAATATCCCAGTCCGCAACATCCCTATCCGCCATCGGCATCGGACTCCGTGTTTTCCTCGCCCCGGTCAATGAACAAATCAATGGCCGCGTCGGGTATGTGACGCAATCGCTGATAGGTCCAGGGTCGCTTGATGCTCAGGTACGCCATCGAACCGGTCAGTCCTGTCACCCCGAGGCACACCAAAACAATTGCGGGTAGAACCACGGCCCGTTGCACAAGCGCCCGACGGCGATCCTGGGCAGTGACGATTTCGTCGATCGCTTCCAGCAACGGCAAACCAAGATTGTGTGCGACCTGCCAAGAGCTTCGGTACACGTGGTCCAAGACTTCTGCCAGAATCACAAAGATGCCACCGGCAGCAAGCCCCGCCAACAACGAGAGAAGTACGATCGTCGTCGCCTTGGGGGAAATCGGAATGCTCCCTCCGCGTGCCGGACCATTGTCTGTGAAGTGGACCATCCGGTTTTGTTCAAGCCCCTTGATCGACGGCGCGATGCTGCCCACGGTTGTTTCCGCTTGTTCCATCCGCTTACGCGCCCTTGCGACACGCGACGCGATACGAGAAAAATCCTCTTGGTGATCGAAAACCTTTGACTTGGCCTTCTCGATCTCAGCAATCACTTTTTGGTTCGCATCAAGACTTAGATTCACCTCGCGAATCTTGTTGGTCACCGCTGCGATCTGCGTATTCACCTGCGCCGTCTGAGGAGACCAGACCTGTCCCAGAGCGGGTGGACCCTGCATGGAGGTTTTCGCCGCACCGCTTTTGTTCCCGCGGGCCATTTGCTCCGCATCTTCGGTCTGTTGTTTGGCCAGAAGCTTGCGCACTCGCTCGGCGTCGCTACGCAGGCCGCGCATTTCGGGATGGGCGTCGGTCACGCCTCGCTCCCTGCGCAAGGTCACAATATCCTGCTCGATCTTGCGCAGTTCAGCCGCAAGCGAGATGGCCGCCGCGCTCATAAGACGCGGATTCACTTTTTTCCCGTCCACGTTCATCGGCACGGCAGCCGTGGCCGCCAGCAACTGGCGATGCGCCGCAAGTTCCGATTCATATTCGCGCTTTCGCAATTCCAGACTTCGCCGCTCCATGCGAAGCTGCGAGAGCTTTGCGGATATCGCACCCGGATCCCCCGGGTCGACCAGCGGATTCTCCATCCTCAGCAGCGCCGCCTCACGCTGTGCGCTGAGCATTTCCTCGCGTGCTTCGCTGGCTTCACGCGAAAAGTATTCGCTTCTTCGCGAAAGAAAGTGCAACATCCACTCGCTGGTCCGCTTCATGTAGGCCTTTTTGATCTCATCGACCAGTTGCCTCCCGATTTTCGAATCCGGACCGGTATAGGTAATCGTGGTCACATCGGTCAGTTCGCTGGCCGACGTCGTTTGCACCGAAAGGTTTCCGGAAAGTGATCGGGCGACCGCGTTGCGGCGCTGCAGCGATTCTGACGTGAGCGAGCCATTCTCGTCGTAGTACAAATCTCCGGCGAGTCCCAGCTTTTCAACAATCGGTCCGAGTGTCCCCACCGAAGCCAGATCGCGTGACATGGATTTGCGAAAATACCGATACGATTCCAGTCCAGCCGTCATCGGACCTTTGACCATCACCGGGTCGTTTTCAACATCCAGGGACGTTGTCGCCTTGTAGGTGCGCGGGAGGTAAAGACTTCCCACGAATGCACCGCAACACACCAGACAAAACGGAACGAAAAAACTCCACCGGTGCACCGACAACAATCGCAACGCGTCGTAAATCGTCCGCCGAATTTCCGCAAACGGTCGTTCGTCCTCCGACTCCTGTTCCGAACGCCCCCCCGCGCCCGGCAACCCCGGTCGCATCGCGTTCGATTTGGTGTAATACCGCTCTTCTTTCTTCATCGTGCTGTCGCTCTCCAGGCGAACCCATCGGGGATCGCGCGTTGTCATCCTCGCTCGGTCCGCAACCAAACACCCACCCAGGGCGCTGCATGTTTTTCGGACGCAAAGACTCCACGGTTGAGGCTATACCAACACTTAACGCCCTCTTGGAGCACGTATTTACGGACGCGATATGATCGGACGACATTACCGGACCTGCGGTCGGGCGTTTGCCAACGGGTTCCCAATCATACCTTGCCGGTCCGACGGCGCGTGCAGCTCGATCGCTCGGCGCAGCGTTACGGCGATCTTTTGGAGTCGTTTGGTCGATACAGGGCCGCACTGCAAGGGAGCGGACATCACGAACCCGAACATGAAAGCGCGACAAAGTCGACGCCACCCCTGCAAGGCAGACCTTGTCAGCAAGCTGTCAGCCTACTGCCTGGGTCTTTTTGGCTTCATCAATCATCCGCGCGATTTCCGCCGCTCGCGTTGAGGTTGGCTGCTTGCCTTCGTTGGAAATGACGTTCGACTTTTTCTCGTTGGCCGTCTTGATCAGTGTGGCCGTCTCAAGCTCGGTCGGTTCCGCGGCAGGAGCAACTTGTTCGGCGCTTGGATTTGCGAGGCGCATGACGGGTTTGCCGGACGTGGAAAGTCTCCGTAAACGATCTCCGGTCTGTGTATCTTCGATCGAGGGAACGCGTTCGACGGCTATTTGTAGACGGGTCTGGGCATTGATCGCTTCTTGGACCCATTGATTCAAGACCTGCGTGGTGGCGTTGGTTTCAGCAACCAGTTGTTCGAGTCGACGTGTTGCCTGTTGCTCAACCGAGCGGAGTTCGCCGGTTCGCTCTTTTGCTTCTAGGGAAGTCTTCGAGAGGTTCGCAAACACCTTTCGCACCGCCGAGCATACCCGTTCGAGCTGAGCGGATTGCGATTGTGCCTGTTCCAGGATCTTCTTGGGTTGGACCATGAGCGTTTCGATACGCTGCTCGATGCGATTACGATCCTTTTCGGCCTTTTGCATTTGATGCGAGAGGGATTCAGCCTGCGATTCAACTTCCTCAATGACCTGCTGACTTGCCTGCAGGTTTTCGATGAATCGCTCAACGGTCATCTCGGACTCGCTTTTGAGTTGCGTGCTGGTCTCGATCATGCCCTGTGCGGTCGCACAGACCTCTTGCATCTGCTGATATTGCGGAAGAATCTGTTCCATGGTAGCGGTAAGTTCCGCCCCCACGGTCTTCGCATCGCTTACCGTCTTTCCAACAGACTCGTTCAGCTCATTGGCCTGCTTCAAAAGATCCGTAATACCGTCAATACGCTTGACGATTTCACCGGCTTTGGTCGTCTTCGATGCGATCCGCTGTTCGACCTCAACCGCCTTTGTCACATGCGAGTTGAGATCCGAAACAAGGGGTTGCACCTTCTCTGTCGCGGCACTGAGCTTGGCAGTGATCCGTTCCGCCGCCTCAGTTTTGTTGGTCAAGACTTTGACGCATCCTTCCGACTTTGTCGTCAGTGACCAAACATCCTTTGTCAACGCCTCGATTTTGCGCTGCGTTTCAACGGCTCGTTTAAGCGTACCGTGGATATCGATGTTCGCATCCGACAGTTGCTTGAGCACTTTGCTTGCCGCGGCGTTTTGCGAACTGAGCTTCCCGGTTTTCTCATCAGCGTGTCCCACGACGCCCTGCAACGCCTCGTGCAATCGCCGCGCCGTAGCGTTGAGCGAATCCAGTTCGCTAACAAGTTGGGCGGCGGATTCATGCCGCCCCTGCAAATTGCTCGACGTGGATTGGACGCTCTCAACCGCCTGTTCCGCAGTGATCGCAGCGGCGGTGATCCGATCGATCGCTTCCTGCCCCTGCTCCACGCCCCGCTGCAACTGCTCCGCGGTCGCCGAAGCGTCGTGCGTATGATTCACCAGACGCTCCGTAGTGTTGGTCGCATCGCATGTAGCATTGGCAAGCTCTTCGGCGGCGGTTTGGCATGTGGGAACCAATGTCTCCAGTCGTTCGGCAATAGCCCGACCCTTCTCCGTGTCATTGTCAAACCTGGCAACAATTTTTTCGCACTCCGCCGCCTTGATGCGAGCCGCATCCGCCTGTTCGCAAGCGCGGCCCGTTTGGATCAACGCGGTCCCCACCTTTTCGAACACGACCTCCAGGTCACCGCAAGCCTCCCGGGTTTGATTGACAAGTGTTTTTCCACGCGAGGTTGACTCCGCAAGGGAATCAGTGATCGTTGACGCGGTTTCGGCCAACTTGTCAACGACCGAACTCGCACCTCCCAGCTTCCCCTGAAGGTCGTTGACGCGATCTGTGAGCACGTTCACGGTGGTCTCAGCCACACGAATCGCACGGCCGACCTCGCCACTAACGGCAGAAACTTTCGTTTCTTTTTTCTCAACTTCGTCGACACTGTTTTTCAACTGATCGATTCGCCCCGTCAGGTTTTCGATAAGCCCAACGACTCGATCTCGCGCACCGTCGATCGTCTGTTCCAACCGTGCATCAATCTCGGTCGAAAAACTTGCGAGTCGTTGCTGCTCCGCGTTTTCGAGCGAATCGCGTTCACGCCGATATTGTTCGAGTAGATTTTCGAGACGCACGGATCGTTCCTTTTCCAGCGCATCGAGTTTGGCTTCGACCTTTCGTTGGCAACGCTCCAACGCCCGGTCGCCCAGTTCCTGCTCGACGGTTTGGGCCTTTTCCACGGTCGCCGCCAGCTTGGAGCGAACCGACGCAAGGCGCTGTTGTGCCTTCACCGATTCGCTTTCCGCGTCCGCAATCACCGATGTGAGCGACCCACGAATCGCTGCGATCTTTTCCTCCGCCGAACCGGTAATCGCAGACGCCCGCGCGATCATCCGCTCCATGCTCAGTTGAGCCTCTTGCGATCCGGAAACAGCCTGCGAGATGGTCGCAACATGCTGCTGCACGTCGTCGGCTTTATCCGCGATCTGTGCGGCCTGATCCGACAAGCGTCTCTCGATTCCTTCCGCACGAACGCACGCCTCCTCGATTCGCTGAATCTGATCCTCAACGTCGGAAGCAACCGTCCCGGTCCGAAGCGCCCGAGACTCCATCGCCTCCACACGCCGCTCGGTCTCGGACGCAATTTCATCCAGTCGTCGCTTGATATGGTCTGCGAAGCCCTCGCCTTCCTGAACCCGACCGCCCAAAACGGCAACCACCGCCTCTGCGCGCCCGAGCAACCCTTCAAGATGCTGATCGACCGCCCCCGCTTTGGCCAACGCAACTTCGGTTGAAGCCGTCGCTCGCTCACTCCGAGAAACCGTCTGGGCAAGGCGCTCGTAAAACTCGTCCGCATCCCCAAAGACGGTCGGTTGTTCAGCGCCACCGCCATACGCGTTCGCCGGCGGTTTCTCGCCTTTTTCGTACGACATGCCCGTCGTGGAAGGCTGCGTCGCGACTGAAACCGGAGGACGAGCCTCTCCCGAGTTTGCCCCGGCCATGCCGCCCCAACCGCCAGCCACCTGCTCTGTCGTGCGAAGACCGATCTCACTCACCGGGGCACTACGTTCCACCGCAGCACGACCTCCGGCGACCTCCACGATCATTTCACTTTCCACGCGAGCTCGCCCGGCTCCGTACGCCGCGACCAGCGCACTGTGACCAAGACGATTGATCAAACGTGGAATCCCTCCGGACGCCCGATGAATCGCTTTCATTGCATCCGGTGTAAACAAGCCTCCTTCGGCAACGCCAGCCACCGCGAGACGATGTTCAATGTATGCCGCGCATTGCGAGGGGTCGAGTGCACGAAGTTGGCGAACCTCACGGACGTACTGTTTCAGGGTTTCATCATTGGAACCCTGGACGAGCGCGACGAGTCCAGACTGACCGACCAATATGATCGGGAGCAACCTCCCTTTTCCGTCCTCAATCTCAGCCAGAAGTGACAATTCCACCAGGTTGGCCGACGACAGGTTTTCCGCCTGATCGACGACCAAGACCGACTGATGACCGGACTTGCGCGTTCGCGTTAGATGACGAGAGAGCCTTGCAACAGCACGGTCATCCCCCCCCGAGGACGGAATCGAAACGCCAAACCCTTTGCAGCATTCGCGAATCAGACTGCGTTCCGTGCCCGCCTGCCACTGCAGGATCACCGGACGATCTCCGGCATCGAGACGACAGGCCAATGTCCGGACAAGAAGCGTCTTTCCCATCCCCGCGTCCGCTTGAACAACGAGGATACCGAGACCAAAATGGGCTTCGTACTCCATCGCGGCGAGGGTCTCCTCGCGCTCGGGCGTGGCAAAGAAAAACTGCGCATCCGCGCGATCTTCAAACGGCAAACAACGAAATCCAAAATGATTCTCGTACATGGGTGACTTTCCTGGCATCGGTTGCCATCATCCCCCGCAAGCATTGCGGTAGGGTCGGATACGAACCACGCCCACACGCCGCGCGCATGATTCGTCCACCAATAATGTTTCATGAAGAATCGGACGTTAGGCGACCATGCTGAAGTTATCGGGCAAACCCAAATCGAACCGGCAACGTGCGACGCGAGCCACAGCGACACTTGCCCCCCTTGGTGATACTGAAAACGCGATCCACGCCCATCGACTGCCCTTAAGGGAGATGGTGATGCTGGAAATATCCCGAGCCCTCACGCGCCTTTGCCGAAAGGCCTTAGCAAGGCGCCGAAACACTTTTGCCTGTCTGCCGTTGCTGGGTGTCCTTGGCGTTGGCTGCACGGCGTGCGGACCGTTCGTCGAGACATTCGTGGTTCACGGAAAGGTCGTCGCTTCCGAAACGGGAGTTGGTCTCGACGGCGTTCCGATCGATGTGCGACCGATGTCCGACGGCGAGTTCATAGGGTTTACGACTGGTCCCGTACCGGGACATTTGTTGCCCCCAGAGACCGAGAATGACGGGTCATTCGAGCTGATAATAAGTAATGGAGAACGTTTCAGAAGTGCACGATGTCCTGCGCCGCGCCCGGGTACACTGGAGAGCCTTTTGCCAGACCAAATACGAGTCGGCGTTTCGCACGATGGATGCCAGTCGCAGGTGTTGATCGACCTCAACGAAGATACGGTCGTCGATCTGTCGTTTCCGGACAACGTGATTGAACTGAAAGACCCGATTCTCGTTCCACCATGTGATCTGTAAGTTTATGACAGGCAACCACATCCCAGTGGGCCAAGGACTCCCCGGCGGTGGCCATGTCACAGCCGCGCCAGAGAGAGAGTGTCACTGCAAGCGTGCCGGATTGCAGGTTCCTACTCGCTCAGCTCGGAGTCGTCGGCATTTTGTCCATTCGCGTGCGGAAGAATCGAAACGCCCCGGACCACAATCGTACGTGACAAGACGTCGCCCAGCCGCTGGCGGGTCGGAGTTAAAAAAACCAGAATAGCGACGGCTGGGAACTGAAACTCAAGCACGCGCATCAGGTTTCGAACCACCAGGGCTTTGTAACCTGCGCGATTCCCTCCCTCCGCCACGACCCACAGTCCCATGATTCGCTTGCCGGGCGTCGTCTGCATCGAAATCTCGAATACCAGCCCGTACAGCGCCGCCACCACACTGACCACGGGGAGAATCAATTCCATCGCGGGGGTGGGATTGCGCATCTGCTCGAACATCGAAAGCAAACTGAGGTCGTCGTACATGAAAAGGTACAGAATCCCACCCCATATCGGGGCCATGATGAGAAGATCTAAAACCAGTGCAAAAAACCGGGCCTGTAAATCCGCAACCTGCTGTGTCGGGCAAAGCGCAACACGAAACAACCCGCCGTCGCGCCGCGTCACGAACACGACAATGAGAATCGTCGCAAAAACGACAAACGGAACGACCGTGCGGAGGTGACGATCAATCGCGGTCACCGTCGAGGGGGTAAACGCCACGACAGCCCCAACCCGGCCCAACTGCTCACCGGTCGTGAGCGACCAGCTTCCCGCCTCAACCACGCGTTCTTTCGAGACGCCGGCAACAACGGCAAGCGGTCCCATCAACGCGATCGATGATGCCCGATCAAGTTCGCCGGCGCGCTGTGACAAGCCGGCAAACGGCGACAACGCCGTCCAATTCGACGCAACGCGCCGAAGACCGACGACTCGTGTTGCATGGTCAACGAACTCTCGAACCACTAAAACGGGACTGGACTGCACCCATCCCGTCCCCAGGGCATGCGCGGTCGAGGAGATTTCCGTATGAACCGCACTCGACCACGGCCCCTCGCGAGATGATGATGCGTATTCGACCACCGGCTCGCCTTGCGCACCGCGATAGATCATCAGGATTTCACCCGCTTGCACCCAGATTCCATAAAGTTTTCCAGCTTCACCGACCCCGTCCGGCGCCCAACGATCGAGCAACCAGACCCCGCCCTCATAACGAGCGAATGCGAAGGGAGCTACAACCAGGGGTTCATCCGGTTCGACCGCGGAGGCGTGCTTTTTTGTTTCGACGTTCTCGGCGCTTTCGGCGGACGTCGAAACGCCGCTGGCATCGGAACCTTCAGCGTCGGGATCTTCAACGGGGATGGCGATTTTCGTGGGAAGTTGAGCGGCTTGTTCGCCCGACACGAGCGCATAAAGCGTTTGCGTCGCGGCATCGGAAACAACGGCCCGGGGAACCGTCCGATCTGGTAGAGCAACTTCCAACCCGCGCACGGATGCGCCCAGCACAGGACGCGTTCCCCCGGGAGGCGTAAATCGCATGTGTGTTCCATCAGAAAAGAACACGTGAAGGGACTCCCCGCGCACCGCGGAGACCACAACACGCCCGGACAACGCCGGAATGCGTAGTGGCCTAAACGCCAAATGCGCCGAATCCGCCAACCGACAATACGCCAAGAACAGTAAGTCCCCAGCGTTTTCAACGCGCCGCTCGCACAGCCAAACAATTTCGCCGTTGCCCCTGGCAAGAACTTCAACCGTCCCCTTTTTTGCTTCCGACGCGCCGAGGACGAGTCCCTGTTTCCCAAAGAAAAACAAAATGGTCCAAAGCAAAGTGCAGTTGCCCGCGTAACGAAATCGACCCTGCGTTGATTGAACCCGTTGGTCATGTACCATTGACAGAACACTCTTGGGGAGTTGAAAACTGAGGGCCCGTCGGACCGACCGTCGGATGGAGTGACCACTTGGAAATGGTAAAAGTCAGCTTGACGCCCGCGCGGGGCCAACGTGCCCGCATCAAGTACGGAAGCACGGGTCCGCCTTCACCGAGCTCGCGATAGTCGCCCAGGTGAGAAGCCATCTCAAGCTCGCCGTTTTCATCGCGAAAAACAACGTTGCGAATCAATCGCGGGGCGAAGCGATCAAGCCAGTATTCCTTTTCAATCACCACGTCTCCGGATTCATCACGGACAAGAAAAAGGATCTGCTGTGATTCCTCTTGAATCCGCTGCGTGCGTCCAATGGAATCGCCTCGAAGTGAATCGGTGATGGGTGCCAACCCCAGCGCATCAAGAAGTTGCTGCGGTTGTACCGGAAAATCCTGCGGCGGAAGCGCTCCACCGTTACGTCCTCCACAACGATACGCTCCATCCTGCTTAGTGAAAACCCAACACTGTTGGTCGTTGGACCCCAAAAGGATTTGACGATCGCCGAATTTTTTCAGATCAAAACGAAGAAACGATGGACGCAAGTAAAAGAGCACGCCATCGAGCGAAAAGCTCCGCCTCGCACCCTTCGCGTCAACGACCGTTGCATCCACGCTGCCAATGGCGCGAAGCGTCCCGTCAATGCGCGATGCGTTGGCATTGACAATTCCCTCAGCCCGCGCCCGCGAGAGGGGCGGCAAAGGTCTGGCGGGACTCGGCCCGCGACAACCGAGCAAACTACCAAACCCGGCGACAACGACAACCATGACAGCTCGATCAGCCGGTCGCATGGTCCCGCCCGTCCGTACCCGATTGCAAATCCGCCTGGTCGCCCTCTGCGGGCACAGCCCACTCGCCCATGTCCCCGTGCAGAATTGCAGTAAGTTGCTCGCTGACGCCCTCAATCTGGTCGTCGGTCAAACGCGGGTTGACGACGTCATGGACGGATTTGTCCGACACAAGGATCATCCGCCACGTCTCGATGTCGCCTTCCTTTTGCGTTCCATCGTATTTGAGCAGGCGTTTGCGCATCAGGATCAGTGCCAGGACAAAGCGAAACTGAAGGCGGACAAGCTCACTTTCATCCTTCAGGCGGAGAAAAAAGTTGACCAAAATGTCGTTGTCCACCAGCAACCGCCGTTTTTTCGCCTTCACCGGTACACGCGTTTTGAAAAAACAGTACGCACCGTCCGGCGGACCGGTCCAAGCGTCGACCGAGTAGTCGCAACGGCGAAAACTCTCGCCATCTTCGAACAACACAGCATAGAACTCCTCGCCCTCGACCAGCGCTTTGCCGCTCACGGAGCACTGCCCGGTTGCTGATTCCACTTCCCACTGCTGCACCATAAGTCGCTCCAAACACACCGCACCCAGACAACACACGCCGCGATACGGTCAAACCCGACCGGCAGCCCCACTGTCATGACCGGCCCACCATACGAAAGCGATCCGCCGCCGCAACGCCCATTGTAACCGCAACTCGCCCTTTCACGTACCACCCCACAAGAATTCACAAGCAATTCGCGCGTGATCGTCCCTTGCGAACCGATGGGTAAGATGTATCTTAGGCGCGCAGTCATGGTTGGCGGGAAGCGTCCCTTTTCATTCCGCAAGGAGGCGAGTCGCGTGGGTGGTTATTACAGACGAAGGCATCGAAAAAGCAGAACCCTATGGGTTCTTCCGGCAACCGCGTCGGCGGCCCTTGCGCTCTGGTGGATCAATCCCGCCGCGGACATGCCCGACCCCGAAATCGAGCGTCTTGCCCTCGGCCCCCAACCGGCTTTGACAACCGATCGCCCCGAAATACCTCCGCGCGGACCGGTACGAACCGACGTTTCTGAAAAAGGTGCGACACCCCGCCCCAAGACAACCCCCAAAAGCCGGGAAACCACGACCTCTACGCGAGCGGAATCGCTTATCGCGGCGGGAAAACAGGCGCTGGATCGAAAGGATCCGGTCGCGGCACGTGCCCATTTCAGTGAAGCGATGACCCTCGATGTCGATGCGTCGCAGGCCGATTTTGTGCGAGGAGAGCTGAGCCGTCTTGGAAACGAGTTGATCTTTTCCGGGCGGATTCTGCCCTCCGACCCGCTCGTCAGTCGCTATATCATCCAACCGGGCGACAGTCTTGCTAAAATCGCCAAGAAGTTCAGCATTACCGACGACCTGATCGCCCAGATCAACGGGATTCGAAACAAGAACATCATCCGCGCCGGACAGGCAATCAAAGTCGTCAAAGGTCCGTTTCACGCAAAAGTCGACAAAAGCGATTACTCCCTCGACATCTACCTCGGAACGACCTTTGTCAAACATTTTCGCGTTGGACTGGGGCAGGACGACAGCACGCCCACCGGCGAGTGGAAGGTGGCCACCAAACTTAAAAATCCAACATTTTATCCTCCTCGCGGCGGGCAGATTATCGCCGCCAATGATCCCGAGAATCCGCTCGGCGAGCGATGGATCGGTTTGGCGGGCGTCTCCGGGGACGCCGTGGGACAGCGCCGCTACGGAATCCACGGAACAAGTGAACCGGAAAGCATCGGCAAAAGCGTCTCGATGGGATGCATACGCATGTACAACGCCGACGTTGAGGCTGTCTACAACTATCTCGTTGAATCCAAGTCCACCGTTACCGTGACGGATTAACGGTGTTTGCGCCGTCGTCAATCTTCACCGGACCGGTGCCTGCGTCCACATCCGGGCGGAATACCTTCTCCTCTGTCCTGTTCCACGATGGCATTGATGTTTTCGTTCTCACAATAGGGCGATCCCATTTACATCCCCTCGACCAAAACACTCACTGCTCGCCCCCTTTACAAGCGGGGAGACGGGCGGGTATCCTCTCGGCATGTCGTTCATCAAGACCGTTGAAATCAACGAGGCAACCGGTTTGCTCGCTCGAATCTACGAAGCAGCCATCAAACGTGCCGGTAAGGTGTTTCAGATTATTCGGATTCAGAGCAACAACCCCGGATCGCTCAAGGCGTCGATGGACCTTTATTCAATAACGATGTTTCGGGAGTCACCGCTATCACGCGCTCAGCGGGAAATGCTGGCCGTTGTCGTTTCAAAGGCCAACGACTGTCACTACTGAACGCTTGCCCATCAGGATGACCTCCGGGCTGAGGTCCAAAACCCAGAGCGTGCCGAAACGTTGGCCAGGGCGATTGCCGACGATTATACCAAAGCTGACTTGACCGATGTGGACCGCGCCCTGTGCGACTACGCGTCGAAACTAACTCGCACCCCTTCCGAAGTACGTCAGGACGACGTCGAGCATTTGCGATCCATGGGTCTGACCGATCGCGCCATCACCGATGCGTGCCAGGTGATCTCCTATTTCAACTACATCAATCGCATTGCCGACGGTCTCGGCGTTGATCTCGAACCTGAAATGCGAGACCGATAGCAACCGTAGGGGGCGCTGAGAGACAGCAGGGGCGCTAAAAGACAGCGATCACAGTCAGAACCGCGACCGTAATCAAGCGGAAAGACAACGCGGATCATCAGCCGCAGCGCGGACCAGGCTACATGGACCAAGTCGCCCGGACCAAAACCCGCAGCCCGCTGCACCACAGATTTTGTCACCCGCTTCGTCTCGCTATACAACCTTTTTTGCCCCCCCTCTTCCTGACTACACAACCTTCTTCGTCCCCCCTTTACAATGGGGGATACAGGGGAGCAACCGGTCCGTGACGAAATCGGCGGTCTTGTCCTGCGGTGTAACGTGGGATGTTTTGTCCCGCTCTTCCGTGTCATTCGCCGTGTCGTTTTGATGTGCTTTTCAAAACTCGTCCCACTCGTCATTCTGAGTCCGCGGATGTGTCATCCTTTCCTGTCATTCTGAGTCCGCGCAAGCTGACGAAGAATCTCCCCGCATCCCAGGCACGATGCGATGCTGCCAGCGAGATACTTCGCTCCTGCCTGTGCGTCCCCGCACGCAGACAGGGCGCTCAGCATGCCAGTTCGAAGCACAAGAGGGTTGCCCCAACTGTCACAGACCCGCCAACTTCCTTTCGGGCAAGGGTCTGTCACGCCGCGGAAAACTTGCGAACGAGTTTATATTCCGTTGGATTGTACGGCGAGGGCCAAGTGCGATCCAAACTGTGCATTCGCGGGGTCCAGCTCCACCGCCCGGGTCAGATCGGCGACGGCTTCGCTAAACTTTCCACTAGCGCGGAAGCGTTCACCTCGAAGATCAAACGCCCTGGCAAGGTCGCTTTGATTCGTGGTGTCCGGGCGGTCGGTGTTAAACGCCGTCTGCAAGAACGTGATCGCGCGGTCGAAATCGCCTGCGTTCAAAGCTGCCACGCCCTTGGTGTGGCTGAGTTCAGCGACTTTTCGTTTCGCGTGCGTTGAGCCTGGATCGAGGTCGAGAGCAGCAGAGAAGTTGTCCAGAGCCTGCGTCGTTCCCCCGGTCTGCTCGAAGTGTTCACCCACCTGAATGTAAAGGTCGGCAAGTTCTTTGCGAAAAGGTGCATCGTTCGGTGCGTTTCGTCGAGCGGTTGCGAGCCTGGTGAGCGCTTTATTGAAACGACCTCGAAAAACAGCGTCCCTTGCGTCGGTGGCAGCCACGCGCGCGGTCAGCGATTGAACATCCGGGTTGAACTGGTCGGCTGCGTATGCGGCTGCAAGGTCTGCCCGCGCGGAATCGGTCGCACCACGGTCGAGCGAGTCCCTGGAACGTGCGACAAAAGCGTTTGCCAGATCGGCTGCGAAACTCGGATCGGTCGGCGCGAGGTCCAGTGCGGCTCGCAGGTTTTCAATTCCGCCATCGAGATCACCCGTCCGTGTAAGGGCGCGGCCGAGCACGTTTTTCGCGAAGGCAGAACCGGGTTGCCGCCTGACAATTTCGGCTGCGTCTGCGACGACGCGACCCGCTTGCTCCGCATTTGCCGAACGAAGCGCATTGTCAAGAGAACTCACGGCCAACTCAGGGCGTCGTGAAACGTTGTAGGCTTCCGCCAGCGCGATGGCGGCGTCGGCGTTTTCCGGCGAACGAGCGGAAACATGAACGAGAAGATCGAGCGCTTGTTGGCGATGAGCGGGACTGACAAGCATCGCCCTCGCCCGCGAAAGGACGGAGTCGTCATCTTGCTGAAGTGTTCGAGCGACGCGAACGTCGGGGTCGTTGGCAGGATTGCCACCTTCCAATGCAACGGCACGCGAGAGTGTTTGTTCCGCCGTTTTGTAATCCTGTTCTGCAAGAGCGATCCGCCCGTTGAGTCGAAGGGCTGAGGAGTCGTTCGGGTCTTGGTCAAAAACGGTCTTGAGGGCGTTTTTTGCGCCGTCGAAATCACGTGCCCCGATCCGCGATGAAGCGTCTGCGAGCGCTTCCAAACGTGCAGAGCCGTCAGCAACGCCCAAAGAACGTGCGGTCACCATGGCGGTGGCATCAAGCTGCGTCGTGATCGTCGAAAAGAAACCGTCGAGCTCCGCACCGGATTCGTAATGGTCTAGGATAGGGCTTGAAGCTACGTTCTGATCCTGATTCCGTGCAGGCGGCACGAGTTGCGCAGCCTGCGAAAGAAGCACCCGCGCAGTGCTAGGTCGCACAGACGATATGGGAGTAACGCTCAACGCATGCTCCTTCGAAAAGACCCTGTACCGAAATACTACGATTCACGACGTGACGTCGTGGGGTTGTAGCGATTGCAACGGTGAACCACGATCCGATAAACCCGAACGGGCCTCTCTTTTCGGGTGCGGAGTTCCCACGACGCGCCGATAACCCTACGCAATGGTACTCACCATGCGTGCGAAATGACACTTTAAAACCGGACGACACGAAAACGATTCCGGACCGCACGCACCCGACGAACGCCGCCCCTATCCGTCATTACGCCACGCCCTCACAAGCATTGACGCGTACGCGAAGCGCCTTTACTTCACGCGTTCGTATTCAATCTCGATGACTTTGTAGTCATCACCGGCGTGCAGATCAATGATTTCGAAGGTGTAATGATCGTGATCGACGATTCGGGTAACGTATTTCACGGTACGCCCTACCACGTCGAGCGCCGGTTCGTCCATCTCTCCGTAGTACGTAAAAACACCCGTTTTCGGATAGCGTGTCCCGGTCATCGTCAAAGAATTGGTCTGCATGTTCGACTGCCAACTACTGGTGTACAGGTTTCTAAAATTGTCATACCCGGTAATGCCGATGCCCTCGTACGGTTGGCCCATCATCGAACCGTGATGCTCTTCCATCAAAAACCGACCACCAAGAATCCACTTCATGCTCGAGGTCCCTTGCGATTCCATCGCGGGCGTGCCGGGTCCGCCCATGTACATCTTCGTTTTGGTTTTCCATTTTCCGACAAAGTAGTTGAGATGTTTGTGATGCTCGCCCGGCTGGGAAAGCTTCATCCACTCAGCCATCGCCGCTTGCTCTTCGGGACTCATCTTGGCCGCACCGGGCGTATCGCTCGATCGGGCTGAACTCACGCAAAACAAGCTGCCCACTACCAACGCGACCGTCGTCATCTTGAGAAAAAGATTCATCGTTTTGTTCCTTTGTGTTTGCTGAAGTCTCCAAAGGGGGCGCCAATGCGGCGCTCGCCAACGGGAATCATTTAATTCCCGGACCACCGCAATTGGTTGTAGTAGCTTACGAAACGAGTGCAACCAATGTAAAGCACGGCTTTGGGTCCGTGACAAAAACGGCGGTCCTACCGCAGTGCAATGGTCGACACTCACCTCCGTTCGCAGGTCATCCCACTATCAGCCTGTTGAAGTAATCCCGGTTTCAGGCTGCTACCCAAAGCGGGTGTAATAATGCCTGGTAGCGCCACCGTCGTTTGATCGCTCTTCACGGTCGCGGCTGCGATCAGAGCGTACGCAACCCGCCGGGGGTCCGCGGCCCTATTTCGGTTTCGTTTTTCTTCACGCGAATCGTTGAAGAAACGCTGGTAGAGCGTTTGTACTGGGAGCGAGTTGAAGTTTTCATTGAACACTTTCGTTTCACTTCGAGAGGTGTCACAAATCGGACGCGTAAAAAGCGTTCCAGATCGCATTTGCGAAAATGGCATGTGCTTTTTCGTTCGGATGCGCATCGTTTCGGTTGACGACCAGGTCCCTCCAGCTCTTCCCGGCAACTTTGGGGAGAAGGTCCACCACTTCGACGCCGAGACGTTCCAGTACCCCGCGTACCTGTGCGTGCAGCGAGGCACGATCCAGCATCGAATCATTCACACGTAGAAAAGGAAGCAACGCCGCACGAACCACGACGCCCCGGTTGCGACAGATAGCGACAAAATGCTTTAATCGCAGGACTTGCCTTCCCCATATCTGGGGGTCAGCGTAACCACTGGACATCCAGCTCTGGTACATGCGAACACTTGGTTCACGCGGCAACAAAATTGTCCGGTAAAGATGATCCAACAGCGGTGACGAATCGAGGTTGAAAAACACCTGCACCGGCGGGTGCAACGGATTGAGGTGGTCCGGATGCGGGATTAGATCCTCCAGATCGTTGAGGACATAGCACAAGACCACCTCATCAACATCAAAGCGCAACAACAGTTCGTCGAGGTGTTTGATCTGCGTACCGGTATTCCAGCCGGGCCGCCCTATATTCATCACCTCGACCGCTCCCCTACCGGTCTGTTGAAAGCGGGCCTGGATTCGATCCGGAAAGCGATCGGCGACGTTCTTGACGCCCCAACCGTATGAGAACGAATCCCCCACGAACGCGATTCGTCGGACGCCCGGCGGTTTGATCGGTGACCACTGCTTGTCACGAAATCCTTCGGTGTTGAGTTGGGTGTTAAGCATGAACCATCGCCGCGCGGGAAGCGAGACGCCGAACGAATCGGTTTCCACGGCGACGAAGCGATAGTAACTTTCCCCAACCATTGCCAGGGCACCGAGCAGGCAAGCCAAAACCAAGGCGTTGCCCAGGATCAACCCAAGTTTTCGGTATTTGACGCGCGGGAAAAAACGAAAGAAGCACCAGGTATGCACGAGCAGAGAAAAAAACAACGCCCACCAAATCAGATAATCGAACAAATACCCGAATGCCCCCGTCACAAACATCAAACACGCTCCAGTGAAAGATCAATAGCGGTTGCGGAATGTGTGATCGCCCCCACCGAAATATAATCGACCCCTGTTTCGGCCACGGCTCGCGCCGAATCAAGCGTGATTCCACCGGAAGCTTCCAGCTTGACTCGGCCGACCAACCCTTCCTCCCGACGCCGGGAAACAGCCTCACGAAGACCCTCGAGCGAAAAATTGTCGAGCAGAATCACATCAATACCAACGACCTTGAAGAGTTCTTGGACCTGTTCGAGCGAATCGGCTTCGACCTCGACGAACTTCGGGACGATACCCCGCTCGTGCATCCGGTTGAGCATCTCAAATACGAAACGTGCCACCCCGGAGCGAGGAACCCCCGAAAGATGGTTGTCTTTAATCAAGACCGCGTCGTAAAGACCGCACCGATGATTCCGACCTCCGCCGCATCGCACCGCGTATTTTTCCAGGGTCCGCCACCCCGGCGTGGTCTTACGCGTATCCAAAATCGTCGCGTGGGTTTTGCGAACTTCATCCACATACCGGCGCGTCAATGTGGCCACCCCACAGAGACGTTGGAGAAAATTGAGCAAGACCCGTTCCGCGGAAAGAATGGATTCAATCGGACCGTGGATCGTCGCAAGCACGGAAGGGGGGCTGCTCCAGGGAGTCCCGTCGGATACCTCTTTCGCCCAGTCAATCTGAATCGACTCGTCATAGACCTTGAGAATCGCCGCAGCCACTTCCTGACCACATAACACGCCGGACTGTTTCGCAACAAGTGAGAACACAGCGCGATCGCTCTGCCGAGCTACCAGCGCGGCGGTGATATCGCCGTCGCCTAAGTCCTCGCGTTGCGCAAGTGCAATCAACCCGCGCACGTCCGCCTGGTCGCAAAGCGCCATGGCGCAATTGTCCGGCAGACTCAGGAAGATGACAAGGCATCGGAATGGAAAACCACGACCGGGTGCGCGGTCATACAGAATCAGGTGGGGCGCGTTTTGGGTCGGCGTCGCAACAGCGACCGCATGGGCGAACTCGATCGCTTGCTTGCTCCCCCACTCCCTGATCGAGGATGGACCGGTCCCGAATCGCCCGAGGCCTCATCGGGAACAAACTTTTGCCGACATTGCCGACAGTAGCGAGGTGAAATGCGTTCGATCCCGCTGACAACCGTTGGAAACCCGCAGTGCGGGCAGTGCGTGTATAACGGTGACACCCCGATCCCCCCCCAAAAAAAGCGACCCCGGCGTGCGGAACACCAACGGGTCAAAATGATCTCCCCGATCGTCGACGTTTCACCGCCGCCTATCCGTTTGCCACGACCGACCCCGATCCCACGATCGCGTTTTCAAAGCCGCATTGCACTTGTCACACACCCAGGTCATCGCTTTTCGATGGACCGGCGGCGTGCCGGAGCGTACCCCAACGCTTTGAGCTGACGAACGCTCCCGTCATGCAATCCGACCCGCTCTCCCCCCCGGAATGCACTGTAAAACGCGTGTGATTGGCGAACACGCATCGAACCGCGTTGCCGCGCAACCCCCTGCGACCGCTTCAACGTGACCCCATCTTTCAAACCTACGATTTCCGAAAGAAGAAGGACACCGTCCTGGGAACCGATGGGCATAATATCACTCGAAAGCGGCGCATCCATGAATTCTTGATCCTCAATAAAAGCGTCCGCGGGTGACGCATCGTCCATCAGGTCCAGATCATCGTCGGTATGGTTCAGTCCCAATAGATGACCCGACTCGTGCGAGGCGACATTTCCAATGGCAATCGCCAGTTCTTCCACCGTCGGTGTCCCACTGAAAACGACGGGTGAAAACGACGCCGTGAAAATGATCGCATCGTCACAGAAATCGGCGTTGTAGAAATCCACGTCCTCGGCGATTCCAAAAACACTGCTATCAAACCCGCCCAGAAAAAGCGTCGAAAACTCCACTCCCGGACCCGGCTCACCCTGGTCAGAGGTTACGATATCAACATTGAAACGCTCGTAGTTCTGCCGGACCGTCTCGACGATCAGTTGCTTGAGCGTTTCAGTTTGCCCCGCGTACACCGGGGCGATGTCGCCCGCGTCGAACGGTCCCAATACGAATGGCTGGGAAAAAATGGTCGGGATGTTGACGAGTGCCCCGTCGAAGTCGAGAAACAACGTCTGTGCAGCGGGGCTCGGCGAGGTTCCCCCCGTTTCGATGGTAACCTCAACGGAGTACGACCCCGTGTGCGTGCCCGCCGCCGCAAAAGCCGAACCGGTCATGACGAGAAAATACGGATCCCCGTCATGCCTTGCCGTAACGTCGATGAACGAGTCCAGCGTTCCGCCGGCATCGTCATTGGCGCTGACCAGTTTACCCGACGCGTCGAACAGCGCGATCGAAATATCGAGATTCGAACCGGTTGTATCCGTGCGAATCACAATTCGATCCCCGGACTTGATCATCCCAATGGAAAAAACATCCAGGTCCGGGGCGGAACCGACCGTACCCTCCAAATGGGCTGATCCGTTCGCGTCGAATTCCGCCGCGATCGCCTGCCCAAACGACCCATTGGGCTCGCGTTCGACGACGCTGCTTGCTGTCGGTCCGGCGTTTCCGTCGACACCGCCACCGGTCGTTACCCCTCCGAGGCTCCCGGGGCAACCGGCGCAAAACATCAGGGTTGCGGCGCACAGGGGCGCGCCGACACCGATTACAAACCTAGACTCACATGAGTTCATTCGCACACCAGTTATTCTCTTCCCAGGTCTCGGTAAGTTGCGTTTCGTGCGGTTGGGCTTTAGGCCCCCCCCTCCTCGCGTGGACGACGATGCGCCCGGCAATCCTACCACATCAACAAGCGTCTGATCAACTACAAATCCTCGCGTTCTCACGGCCTGCCGGTCGATCTCCGAGAAACCCTTTCACCCGTTATCGACATCGTTTTCCCTGGAAAGAGGATTCTACCATACACGACGAGCAAATCATTTCTCCCAAGCGGGTGTTCGCCGATCGAGCGAGCACGATCCGAACCGCCGACTTTCGCGAGCCGGTTTTTCCTCCTTGCTGGGATTGAGGTTGTAGGGGTCGTTGCGCGCCGCCTGGGGATTCCTAACTTTTCCAAACGCCAGTCCAGCGTCTCCGCCAACACTGTCCAAGAGCAGTTGCGCAGAGTCCTGTGAGCCAATGGGAAAAACGCCCTGATACAAAGGAGCGAAACCGAAATCCTGATCGAGCATCAGCGCCCGCAGACTCGCCGTAACGTCCATGATGTCTCCCGGGTCCTGCGTATGAACAAGCCCCAGCAGGTGACCGATCTCATGACTGGCCACATTGGCAATAGACTGTGAAAGCTCCCCCAGGGTCGGTCGCAGAATCATAAATGCCTCGAACGTATCGGTGAACACAATCGCAGATTGACCGGAGGTGGCGTTGTACTCATCGACTCCCTCGGCCACACCGAGCAACGCCGGATCGAACCGACCGAAGTAAACACTCGTGACACCATTGCCGGCGGTTGCACCTTCGGAAGTGGAAAGAATCGTCACGTTGTAGGGTTGAAAGTCTTCACGAACCTTCTCGACGATTCGCTGAATCAGCGCATCGGTGTCGCCTGCCAAACTCTCATCGATGTCAGCGGCGTCAAATGCCGGGACGTCAACCGGAGGACGCGTTGAAATACGCACGTTGGACGCGCCGTCGAAATCAAGGAGAATAACATCCGGTTCGGGTTCGGGAATCGGCGCAGGAAACTCGACGGACGCCCCGAGGGTGTAGTCCCCCGAGGAAGCAAAACCCGGAGTCGCCGAAAGTGCTACAAGACAAGAACTCGACGCCCGACGAATCACCAGGTCGATGAACGGACCTTGCCTGCCGAGGTAAACGTTGCGATGGTCGTTGACCAGCAGGGCGGCCCCCGCGTCGTCGAACAGCGCAACCGCCCCTTTCAAATCCGCCTGCGGCGACACGGATACCAAAACGTGATCACCTGGGACAACGGGACCAAGATCGAACACATCGACGTCTGTTTCATCGCTGATCGAACCATCGATAATCTCGGTCCCACTCGCCAGATCGACAAACTCCGCGAGTTCGAGAAGGTCGTTGGCGTTGGATTCCTGGTGGGTCGCGGGCGTTTCGAGCGCGAATGATCCGAGGATGCTGTCGGCTCCGTCGCTCCCTGGAACCAGCCCACCACCGCACCCGGTCAAACCAACCAACGAAACCGCAAGAATCTGACAGCGCAGGCGCGAACAGCGCTCTATTTTTCGGACGAACACAGCTTTCCCCTCCCCCAATCGGGCTGGGCGACTTTCCCCTCGCCGACCGCATGTGACGGTTCCCCGGCGAGCGCAATGCGATCCCAACCTGCGAGAACGGCTTCTCTCGACCGTAGCGGGCGCTTCCCCAAGCAACCCATCACGCTCGAATCCTCACAGGCCGACTGTGCTTCGTCCCCTCCGAGTTCGACTGTACGATATGCCCATGCTTCGCGTGAACCGAACGCGGAAAACCCCGATGTACGCACGATGCACCAGGGCATTTGCGGACGTATCGGGCAAGCGGATGTGCATCGAGGATTTGCGGACGTGGACGGAATCGGTTAAATAACCGTGCCGGACGACCCCCGGTGTGGCCGGGATAAAGGAATCAACATACCAAGGAACCGAGCAACATCATGAGCATCCTCGTCGATCGCAATTCGCGTGTCATCTGCCAGGGAATCACGGGAAAAGCCGGCGCATTTCACACCGCCAAGTGCGTCGAATACGGAACGAAGTTCGTCGGCGGAGTGTCACCGGGAAAAGGGGGGATCCAAAGCGAGCACGGACTTCCGGTATTCAATACCTGCCACGAAGCCATCGCCGAGACCGCCGCGGATGTCTCCATGATCTTCGTTCCCGCCGCATTTGCAGCGGACGCTGCGATGGAAGCGGGCGATGCGGGACTCGCTCTCGTGATTTTGATTACCGAGGGGATTCCGACCCTGGACATGGTCAAGGCGCGTGCCTATCTCGATCAAAAAGGAACGAAATTGATTGGACCGAATTGTCCCGGTGTCATTACGCCCGGTCAGGCGAAAATCGGAATCATGCCCGGGTACATCCATAAACCGAAAGAAACCGGCAACAAAAGCGTCGGGATCATCTCGCGCAGCGGAACCCTCACGTACGAAGCGGTCTGGCAATGCAGCTCGCGCAACTTCTCGCAATCCACCTGTGTCGGGATCGGCGGCGACCCGGTCAAAGGACTGAACTTCATCGAATTGCTCGATCTATTCGAAGCGGATCCTGATACCGACGCGATGGTCATGATTGGAGAAATCGGCGGTTGCGACGAAGAGGACGCTGCGGTGCACATCAAGGAAAACATCAAGAAACCCGTCGTGGGGTTCATTGCCGGACAAACGGCCCCGCCGGGCAAGCGAATGGGTCACGCCGGAGCCATTATCAGCGGTGGTGAAGGAACAGCCTCTTCTAAAATTGCCGCGCTTAAAGAGGCGGGCGTTGTTGTCGCAGATTCGCCGGCCACGATCGGCGACGCCGTACAAAAAGTTTTGGCGTAGATCGCGCGCATTGGTCAATTTTTGCCGCCCCGGCGTTGCTTGCGGAAATGCACGGCCTTTTCGGCGCCCGAAGAATGGATGAGCCAACCCCACAGGAACCTAAGGACTCACTTCCGACAGCGCCGGAAACCTCGGACGCAGCGCCGTTCCCTTCCGACGCCCCACCATGGCCGCCATTGCCCATCCCAGTTGCTCGAATGGTTTCTCCGCCGGGCAAAAGCGAACCCTCTCTGAAAAACCTGGAGTTTCTTCTCTTTCCCCTTTCCCGCGGGCAGGCGATCGTAGACGTTGTCTTGGTTCTGGCCATCTCTCTGGTTTTCGATCTCGCTATTGAAACGCTGCTTAGTTTGATCTACGGCTTTTCACCTGACAGCGCAGACGGCATACCGATCGCCCTTCGAAAAGCGATGCTTTTCCCGATGCTGGGGATTCGAGCAGTAACGACCCTGGGGTTGGTCGGTGCGTTTGTTTGGTTCCGACGCGAATCATTCCGCGCGGTCGGGCTTAGCAAGCGGGGTCTTGCGCTCGATGGAATCATCGGGGCGGCTTTGACGCTGGCGATCTATGGAATCATCCTCACAACCCTTTTCTTTCTTGCGCACGTGTGGCCCAATAGTTCACGACAACTGAATAAGAACGCCCTGGTTCTGCTTGATTTACTTCCCAGCGCAGGTCCGTTGGCTTTTTTCGCCATGGCGGCAACGATCGGTCTCTACGAAGAATTGCTGTTTCGGGGGTTCATCATGCCTCGACTGCGCCGGGCTACAGGATCATGGCTCATGGCCGTCCTCTTGAGTTCAACGATCTTTACGGCACTTCATGCGATGGACCAAACCCCGGCGGCACTGATTCTTGTGGCGATTCTCTCCATTTCGCTGAGTATCATCACGATCTGGCGGCGATCCATTGTGGCAGCCATCGTTGCACACGCCCTATTTGATTTCTCGCAGTTCATGTTCCTGATGCTTCAGCGAGATGCGATGCAAACATGAGCGAAGACTCGCAAAGATCAGCAATCTACCCAAAAGACTGACGCAGGCCCGTAGCACTCTGTTGGAAATGCTTGCGCGTGCGGCGTCGGTACCTCGCCGGCGAAAACGCTGACGTAAAGCCAGGACCTTGCCCTTTCAACGGAGGGCGCGTGACCGAGTCGACGCTCAACCTGTCATGCTGAGCGCCCTGTCTGCGTGCGGGGACGCACAGGCAGGAGCGAAGCATCTCACGGCAGTACCGCAACGCGAGTGGAAAGCAGCGAGATTCTTCGTCCGCTTTCGCGGACTCAGAATGACATGAAAGGGTGACATGGGCGACGGACTCAGCAATGACACGGCGGTGAAACACGGAAGGCGGGGCAAAACATTCATCGTTACACCGCAAGACAAGACCGCCGGTTTCGTCACGGACCTTCCAACGGACAGATAAAGCTTCATGTGTTCTTTTCGAAGTGATGGGATTCCAGACCGATATTCCCGCAGCTTGCTACCCCAAAAGGGCACACTCACCGGTGTGATTTTAGAGCAGGTCTGCTCAAACCATATGATCCGATCCACTTTCTTTACAAACTCGCCCCGGTGGCTACAATGGCGCAATTCACAGTGAATTAATCGATTGACCAAGACACCGTAATGCAAAAACACTCAGACCTTCCCAGGGCATTCGCCGATCTCGGCGTGGAAATCCGTTTTCTCAAGGCACTCCGAAAGATCGGCTTTGAAACGCCCAGCGACATTCAGGAAAAAATGATCCCTGCCGCGCTTTCGGGGAAGGATCTTCTCGGTCAGGCGCGAACCGGAACCGGAAAAACGGCCGCGTTTGGCCTGCCGGTCTTACAAAAGATCGACCCGTCCGGTCGCCTCCAGGCGATTTGTCTGGCACCGACGCGCGAGCTTGCGGTTCAGGTTACGGCCGAACTCAAGCGGTTTTGCGTCAATTCTGACCTGCGCATCGTTGCGGTGTACGGAGGCCAGAAAATTGCCACGCAAGCGCACCAACTTGGGAAAAAACCCCATTTCGTTGTCGGCACGCCCGGACGCGTCATGGACATGATGCAGCGAAGGATGCTTGACATCACCGATGCGCGTTTTGTGATCCTTGACGAGGTTGACCGAATGCTCGACATCGGGTTTCGCAAAGACATTCGCATGATCCTCGGTCAGGTCAAGGCCAAGCATCAAACGATTTTTGTTTCCGCAACCCTGGACGACGAAATCAAGCGCCTGGCGAAGCGATACATGACCGACCCCGTGGAGGTAAACGTTTCGCAGGATCGCCTAACTGTTGACGACGTGGATCAGTCCTATGTCACGGCCGAGCGCCGCGACAAGTTCCGCCTGCTCAAGATTCTGCTGGAGCGTGAAGACCCCCAGCTTTCCATCGTTTTCACCAACACCAAGCATATCGCCCGCAAGCTCTGTAAAAAACTTCACGAGGCGGGTGTAAACGCAACGGAAATTCACGGTGATCTGATGCAACGAAAACGGGACCGCGTAATGGAGCGATTTCGCAAACATCAAATCAAAGTCCTTGTTGCGACGGATCTTGCGGCGCGAGGCATTGATGTCAGTGCCGTCACGCACATTTTCAACTACGATATCCCTGTGGACCCTGAGATTTACGTCCATCGCATCGGGCGCACCGCGCGCATGGGCGCACGTGGAATCGCGATTACTTTCGTGTCGCGTGAAGAGGGAAAAGAACTCACGGCCGTTGAATCGCTGATCAATCGTGAGGTTCCCCAGCGCATCGTGGACGGGTTTTGCTCGCAACCTCCCAAGGAGCAACCGCCCCCCCATCGTCCCTCAAGGTTGGAAGCGCCGATCGCATCGGGCAACGGCAATGGACCGGCCAAACCGCGACCGCGCACGTTGGCCAGCAAGTTCCCGACACGCCGATCACGCCGGCGACGCTGATGTGCGCCTGTCCCGAAGATTCGAATTCCACGGAGACCAACCACCCCGCCGAGGGGACCGGGACCGCCCCCGACGACGTGGAAGAACGCGTTGAACATCACGTCGTAACCCGCCGGGCTGCGGGTACCAGGCTCGACAAATACCTGCGATTTCGCTACCCGCGCATCTCTCGAACCATCCTGCAACGCTACATCAAGCAGGGACTTGTCACAATCAACGGAATGCCTTCGAAAGCGAGCTACGAACCGTCAGAGGGCGACCAGGTCCGCATTGTTCTACCGCCACCGCCTTCAAGCGAACTGGTCCCCGAGGACATCCCGCTCGACATCCTCTATGAAGATGATTGGTTAATCGCAATCAACAAACAGACCGGAATCATCTGCCACCCCGCACACGGAACCCAATCCGGAACGATCGCCAACGCCGTTGCATTCCACGCCGAGCAGCTCAGCAAAGGGAGCGACCCCTTTCGCCCCGGAATCGTCCACCGCCTCGACAAAAACACCACCGGCGTGATGCTCATTGCGAAAACCGACGAAGCCCATTGGCGCGTAGCTCTTCAGTTCGAACGACGCACCATCAAGAAACAATACTTTGCAATTTGCGAAGGTCGCATTCGACTCGACGGCGACATCATCAACAAACCGCTCGCCCCCCATCCGCAAACCACAAAACGAATGATTCTTCCATCGGCAATGCCTCCCCGTCAGGCGATGTTCAAAGAGGCCATCACCGAGTTCCGCGTGAACACGCGCTACCGCGAATATACCACGGTGGATCTGTTTCCCCGAACGGGACGGACGCATCAACTGCGTGTGCACATGGCCTCCATCGGCCATCCCATCGTCGGCGACACGATGTACGGGGGCAAAATCATTCGAGAAAAAGACCTTGTTGACGACGGATCGGAAAACCCGCTGATTGAGTTTCAGGCGCTGCACGCACACCGGTTGAAACTGATGCACCCCATCCTCGAAAAACCTCTGGTGATCGAGGCGCCGCTTCCTCCGCGAACGCAGCGCATCGTTGACCTGCTGGATCAATACGGGAAACCTTGACGCATCCGATTGATTGCGTCTTGGTGGTGACCACCCATCGCGGCGCCCCGGCACCGTGACCATTACCGTAAGGTAAACTTTCGCGCGCACAATAAACGACCCGAGCGCACATCATCGTATCACTTTCCCTGGTGACGTAGCGATTCGAGCAGTACCAATCTCAGCAGGTTGAGTGCGTGCTTGGCTGCACGGTCTCTCACCTCGCCGCGCGTAAGGTGCTCGCCCATTTGATACCGCCGCACATCGCAATCATCCGCCCAAGACAGGGCAACATAGACCAATCCAACGGGCTTATCGGGTGGACAACCGCCCCCCGGTCCGGCAATCCCCGTAACCGCGATAGCGAAATCGGATTTCGCGCGAACCCGGCAACCCCTGGCCATCGCGCGTGCGACCGACTCGCTTACCGCCCCGTTTTTCTCGATCAAATCGCCGCGGACACCGAGTTCCTCCATCTTCGAATCGTTTCCGTAGGTCACGAATCCGCGCGGGAAATAAGCGCTGCTACCCGGTACATCGGTCAGACGCTTGGCAATGAGTCCACCGGTACAGGACTCCGCGGTGGCCACCGTTTGACCGGTCCTCTGAAGGAGCGAAGCGACCGACTCTTGAAGCGAACGATCTCCACGCCCAAAGACCGGATCACCGATTCTCCGCTCAATCTCGCTGAGGTCCGCTTCAAGCCGCTGCGACGCCGTTTCCCGCGTGGAACCCGACGCGATTACTCGAATGGAGATCACCCCATCGGAGGCGGTGGTTCCCACAAGCGGGTTTCGTTCCCTCCCCATCATGTCGGAAAGAATCTCGCCCACTTTGGACTCGGAAATCCCGAAGCACTGAACGCGTTGCGAAACAATCGCCCTGCCTCGCGTGTCCAGTTGTGGCAGGATCACCGACTCGAACATGGCTTTCATCTCGGCCGGAACCCCCGGCATGGCGACCAGCATTGTACCATCCGATTCCCACAGAATCCCCGGAGCGGACCCACGTGGGTTGGCAATCACGGCGCAACCTTGTGGAACAAGAGCCTGTCGAAGGTTCGTGTCGGACATCCGCCGCCCCCATTGCACGAAAAATGCCGTCACCTGTTTCGTTGCCTCGGCACTTTTTTCGAGTTTCACGCCAAGCGCCGCCGCCACCGCATGCCGCGTGAGGTCGTCCTCGGTTGGACCCAATCCCCCGGTCATCACGACGAGGTTGCCTGCCTTGATTGCATGACGAATCGACATCGAAAGGCGTTTTAACTCGTCCCCGACAGTCACATGGCGAACAACCCGCACTCCGTATTCCGTGAGCCTCGAGGAAATCCAGGCGGCATTGGTGTCCAGGCATTGCCCGGTCACCAGCTCCGTCCCAACACTAAGAATAACGGCGTCCATAACCGCCAGCCTACCCGGCAAGTCGCCACGGGCAACTGATTCGAACATGCAACCCCCTCGCACTGCCGATATAGTAAGGATGGCAGGTGGCTCGTCGCAGAGTTTTAGCGAATCCGCCATCCCGGCGCCTGACCTTATCTGACCGGCTTGGGTGCGGGGAATTGAAACCCCGTGCGGTGGATTGGAACAATTGGTTGCGCCAAGTGCCGGTCGTTCAACGACCAGGAAGGGATAATGTCCCGCAACGCAAGTCAACACAAACCGAAAGCGAATCGCCTGGCGATCCTTTTCACATGCGTTGGGCGTCGGGTTGAGTTGTTGCGCGCGTTCCGCCGCGCCGGGCAACGTCTCGGCATCACCCTTGAAATCCACGGTGCCGACGCGAGTGAAATGTCGCCGGCCATGCACCACGTCGACCACGCTCACATCGTTCCCGCAATCAGCACCGGCAAGTATGTCGACGCCCTGCTGCGCCTGGTCGGCAAACATCGGATCAAGTTGGTGATTCCCACGATCGATTCAGAACTGCTCGATCTGGCACGCGCGGTCGATCGTTTTGCCGGTGAAAAATGCCTCGCCCTTGTTTCCCACGAATCGGTCATCCGAACCTGCTCTGACAAACTATCGACCTTCCGCGCGCTGTCGCAGGCCGGAATCGACACGCCGCGAACCTGGACATGGGCGGATGCGTTGAAGAAAAAGCGCCATCGATTCCCTTACTTTATGAAGCCGCGATCCGGAAGCGCCGCGATGGGAAACTACGTCGTCCACAACAGGTTGGAGCTTGAAACCTACGGACAACTCGTCACGGAACCCATCGTTCAGGAGTTTGTTGCGGGCGTAGAACACACGATGGATGTCTATACGGGTCTTGACGGCGTGCCCCGCTGCGTCACACCTCGTCGTAGATTGGAAGTCCGCTCTGGAGAAGTCAGCAAGGCGCTGCTTGTCAAAGACGCTCGAATGATGAAAGTAGGAGCACGGGTGGCCGAGGTGCTCGAAGGGTGTCGCGGGGTCGTAACGGTGCAGTGCATGGTAAACTCGCGAGGTCGAATTCGCGTGATCGAAATGAACCCGCGATTCGGCGGGGGTGTCCCGTTGGCCATCCACGCCGGCGCCGATTATCCCAAGTGGATCCTACAGGAGCTGCTGGGAAGACGCCCCCGAATCAACCCCGACGCTTTTCGTGATGATATCGCCATGCTGCGGTACGATGAGTCGGTCTTTGTCGCCGGTGCATTGAAACGAAACCGGAGGTCTGCGATAAAAAAACGCCGCAAAAAGTAGACCCGAAGGATTGCACGCGCCGCCCCGGTTTACGCTGCCCCATGAAATGAAAACAGACGTGCCCATCCGCGCAATCATCTTTGACCTTGACGACACGCTCTACCTTGAGCGTGACTACGCGTTCAGCGGGTTCCGCGCCGTGGCGCATACCTATTCGCACCTGCTTGGCAACCCGCAGAATTCGTTGAACACCATGCGGGCGTTGTTCGATTCACCGCACCGCCACCGCGTCTTCAACCAACTGCTTCAAGACATAAGCGTTGAACACGATCTCCAACTTATACAAAAGATGGTCGCGACATTCCGGAAGCACACACCGGACATCCAATTGCTTCCCGACGCAAGTTCCGCACTCTCTCGACTTGCAGCAACGTACAAACTGGGACTGATCACCGACGGTCCCGCCCAGGTCCAGCATGCAAAAATAGATGCCCTCAAACTCGCTACGCGCATTGACAAGATAATCGTCACGGGTGAATTAGAACCCGGCGCCGAAAAACCCAGTCCCCGCTCGTTTGAGATGATCGCCGGTGCGCTCGAGGTTCACCACGGCGAGTGCGTGTACGTCGCCGACAACCCCGCCAAGGACTTTATCGCGCCAAACGCGCTGGGTTGGAAGACCGTAAGAATCATACGCCCCCTTGGTGTGTACAAAAACGTGTGCCCCGCCAAAGATGGTGAAGCAAAACATACGATCTCTTCATTGGATGAACTGGATCGTCTGCTAAAATGAGCCGACCATGCGGCAGCTGTGGCATGGCCCGCCTTTTGCCGGTAATGAGATACGATGGGCGACTATGATTGCAAACCGATTGACCATCCGCTCGATGCCGTCGTGGCATTGCCGGGGTCCAAGAGCCTTACGAACCGCGCCCTGATCGCGGCTTCCCTGGCCGATGGTAACAGCATCCTCAAGGGGATTCTTCTGGCAGAGGACACGCGCTTGATGATCGACGCACTGAGGCAGTTGGGCGTTGCCGTCACGGTGGATCAAGCGGAAAATGTCGCCGAAGTTTCCGGGTGTCGAGGCCATCTTCCCGCCAGCGAGGCAGACCTGTTTTGTGGTAATTCCGGTACCACGATCCGATTCTGTGCGGCCCTTTGCGCAACGGGATACGGACGGTTTCGACTGGACGGAATCGAGCGAATGCGCGAAAGACCTATCGGCGGACTCTCCGACGCCCTTCGCGCTCTCGGATCGCGGATTGAACACGAGCAAAGAGAAAACCACCCACCGCTTATCGTTCACGCGTCAGGGCTGCACGGTGGTGAAGTTCGATTTGAAAATCCCGCATCGAGTCAATGGGTTAGCGCGATGCTTCTGGCGGCACCCTATGCCGGAGGTGACGTCCTGATCGACGTGCGTGGCCAAATCCCAAGCGTTCCCTACCTGAAAATGACGACGCATCTGATGTCTCGATTCGGCGTGAGCGTCATCGAACAATACGAAGCCCGGCGCGTCCGGTTGATCATCGCAGCTCCACAAAGGTACACCCCGACAAACATTTCCATCGAACCCGACGCCTCAACCGCGACGTATTTCTGGGCGGCGGCCGCTGTCTCGGGAGGATGCGTCACGACCAGGGGAATCGGTCCCGACAGCGTTAAAGGAGACGCACGGTTTGTTGGAGTACTCGAGCGAATGGGCTGCCGAATCTCCCACAGCCCTCGCGGTACAACCGTGAGCAGACCCCACACCCGAGACAAGTTACTTGGAGTCGACGTGGATATGGGCGACATGCCCGATGCCGCAATGACCCTGGCGGTCGTGGCGCTGTTCGCGAAGGGTGCGACCACGATACGCAACATCACCAACCTCCGCATGAAAGAGACAGATCGCTTAACGGCGCTTTCCACCGAGTTGCGAAAGTTCGGTGCGACCGTTGAAGAGTTACCGGACGGACTTAGAATAATCCCCCCGGGCACCTGTCACGACAACGTATCCATTGCCACTTACAACGACCATCGAATGGCCATGGCTTTCTCCCTCGCGGGTCTCCGCACCGCCGGATTAACCATCCAAAACGCTGCATGCGTTGAAAAGACCTGCCCCGACTTTTTCTCACGTTTCGAGCAAGTATGCCGATCATCCGGCTGATCTCACCCCGGGTGGGTACTTTTCGCGCGCCGGGTTCTTTTTGTAGATCGCCCGCCCCCTCTCCGTTGCTTTGCGCATCCAAGATTGCTGGACTTCCTCCTGCGCGTTTAGCAGTATTGATAAAGGCAATACACCCGCTCAAGTGTCGTCGTCACGACGCCCGATAAGCGGGTAGCGATTGTCCATTGCGGTGCGCGCGGAGTGCGCTGCCGGTTGTTTTGGAGTGCGGTCCTGTGGCGGATGTTCTAGATCAAAGTGAGGTTGATGCGCTTCTCGCCGCCGTTGCGTCGGGCGGTGTCGACGCCGCATCAACAGCGGTGGTGGCGAAGGTACACACCCCCCCCAAGGACGTCCACAGTTACGACTTTAAGCGACCGGAACGTGTAAGCAAAGAGCAAATGCGGGCGTTGGAGGGGATTCACGAAGGATTCGCGCGAAACCTCGGCGCTTTTCTCTCCGGCTTTTTGCGCACGATCGTTGAAATCCGGGTGGCCAGCGCTGAGCAATTAACCTACAGCGAGTTTATTCACTCGCTCCCCAATCCAACCAATTTCAACCTGGTGTCTGCAGAGCCTCTCGAAGGGCAGATGTGCCTTGAAATCAGCCCGCTCATTGTTTACCCGATCATCGACCGTTTACTGGGTGGAACCAATACCGAGCTGTTCATTCCCCAGCGCCCTCCGACGCTGATCGAACAGCGTTTGGTCAGCAAGATCAACACGCGCGCGTTGGCAGCGCTGACCGAATCATGGTGCGAATTGGTCCAGGTCGAATTCAAGCTCGTTGAGGTCGAAAGCAATCCGCATCTCGTCCAGATTGTCGCGCCCAATGAAGTGGTCGTCGTTCTCGGTTTTGAGATTAAAATGGGCGGGCGCGCGGGAACCATGAGCCTGTGCATACCGTTTAACGTCATTGAACCGGTCATGGGAAAACTGCTCTCGCAGGGGTGGCTTGCTTACCAGCGTCGTACCCCGGCCAGTGACAAAAGTGGTGATATCGCTCGCGGAATCGGGGCAACGCATGTTGACCTGGTCGCGTACCTTGCGGAAACCACCATGACCATCGAGGAACTCTTGACGCTTCGGCCCGGCGACATTATTCAAACCGCCAAACCGGCTACCGACGATCTGATTCTTCAGATTGCAGGACGCAACAAATTTGCCGGCAAACTTGGAAAGCACAAGGACAGTCTTGCAATTAAAATCACCCGCCGCGCCGAAGTAGAAGAACCGCTTTAGCCACCCACGCAGCCCGGGCCACGAAATGGGGAAATACTCTACCCGAAGTCTCGTTACAGGGGGGACAGCTTCAACCAGGACAAATCTTGCTCCGTCGCGTGCATCTTCTCACGCAAAAACCGGTCAACATGACCGGCGAACCACGATGGAATCATCATCGAATGCAACTGCCGACCGTCAACAAGGCGTTCTTTGAATGCCACGACACCGGCGTCGTAAGCACCATCGTCGCGCAAAAACCACGCCCATTGCTTTTGTGAAGGACCACCGGCAAGGCTCGCCAAAACGAGAACGGGCGAATCGGACTTCGAAAGTTCATGCAGATTCACTTTGGTCCCCCGCCATCTTCGAAGCGCAACACCCGCTCGCACTTCCGCTGCAATCTCTCTTTGCAGATAGGCTGGCAGTACCTCCGCGCGAATTCCGTCCAATCGCTTATTGTGCCTGAAAATCACCGCCTGACCCGAGTCGTCAAGCTGTGCCCCCATCACAACCTCGATCGAATCTCCGGTAGACAGCGACGCAATCGCCGCATCATCCGACCGATCGCCGTACCAGTTGATCTGCCAGTGATTGGCCGCACACGGACAAATCAACCGCGGTCCGATTGTTTTCGGCTCCGCGTCAATCGACCGCACCACCGAACCCCAATCCGGAAGCAAAAACGCGTACGCACGCTCCGCCAGAGCAGGCGCGGAACCTGCCAGAAAACCGGAGATCGCGATGAACGAAAACACCGACGCGACGACGGATCGGCCAACCGGAAAACAAACCCGTACAACGTGGCAAAACCCAACAGACGCGACCATGGCAAGCGGACCCAGGACGTAAAACAGATTGCGCATGAATCCCGGAGACCCGTTGACCATTGCGAACACGACGGGAAACGCAATCCCCGCGGGCATGACCCATCCCCACCAGGGGATCAACGTTCGACGAAACCGAAACACTCCCACCAGAAACAGCGGAATAACCACCAACGGAACGGGAATCAACCGCACCGCGAAAAGCCGCACAAACGACCAAAACTCATGCAAATCACCGAAACGTGCGCCATACGTAGACGCGAATGCGAGCGTCTTCCAACGTTCTGCCGTGAAAATCCCCATCCAAATGCACATGACGGCCAGCAGTCCGACAAGCATCGCGCGGGCGGCCAATCGCTGATGTTCTCCCTGTACCAAGCGCGGCAAGATGACAACCGCAACGATCAATACCGGAAACACCCAGTACACCCACATCGTGTAAACAGTTAGTGAGAGCTGCACCGTAATCACTGCGACCAATATAAGTCGAACCCAACTCGTACATTTTCGACGCCACAGCTCCAGTGCGACCAGCATCAACGGCAGCAACGCGATGGCCTCACCATACCCGCGCGCCTGAGCGCTGTACGCCGTCGCCGCCGGTGAGAACGCGACCACCAAGGAGGTGAAACAAACCCCCGGAACACTACGAACGCATAACCAGGTCGCCCACCCTGCGCCCACGATTGCAACGAATCCCCAGACCAGCGGCATGATTCGACCGGCAAGTGTGCTGTACCCGAAAAGATTCAGTGTCAGCGATGTCCAGAGATGCGTGGTCGTCTGGGGAGAGAAAACATAAGACGGAACGCGCAAACTTCGAACGATTCCGGTCCGCAATGAATGCAAACTAGGTTTGAACTCGCGCGCTTGGAGTTCGTTTTGTGCAACGCTTCCAACACTTGTAAAACGTGCAATGACCGGAAGCTCATCGCACTGCCACGAAACATCCCGCGCCAACTCGCAGCGTTGCAAGAACGCATACCCAACCCCGCCGACTGTCAGGGCAACACAGGCCACCAGCACAACGCCCGCGACCGCGCTCGAACGTGAATCTCGCGGACACAACTGATCCGTTGTTTCGGATGGAACAGTTCGTGCGCGGCGAAGCGACATCACCGAGTTTACAAGCATCAGTTTAATATCCTCAACCGCTGCGAACAGGGCGGACCGAAAGTCCAAGGTTCGATACCCGTTTATCGGGCACGAGTGTCCGCCGATAGAGCACGCCCCATCACAATGGGGAACAGGACGCGCCATTGAAATATCACATCGCATTAACAAATGTTTACTTTTGCTGCAATTTTCGCACCACGCCGTGGGTTTTTCCCCTGAAACCCCCCCCTGCTCCGATAACCCCCGGAAAACATAGCGGGTGCCGGACTTTCCTCACCTCCTGGACAGTGCTAGAGTGTCTTGAGCAACCGGCATTGGGGGGTTCTCACGCAGGTCTGGCAGTGCGCCGAAACTGCCGAGGAGGGCTACCGTATTTGCATGTTTTGCAACCACGGGGGGATCGCCACAGGAATGGCCGAAAGATCGTACATCATGTCGTTGGCAGGTGGACGAAAGCTGCCATCCGGGATCGCTGCGCTCGCCCTGTTGACCCTCTGGACGCACCGCGTCCTTGCAGCTCCCCCCTTTCCGCCGGAGGTTGCCCCCCTTCGACACAGCAACCGGAATCGGGTAAGCGCCGTTTTGGTTCGTCCGCAGTTTCGAGACCCCGCGATTCGCGCTTCTTCCAACCCCGTGCGGTGGGATGCTTTGAACCTGGTGGCAGCCAGTGCCTTCGACCGCCAACGGGATGGCGTTGCGGGTATGCCGATGCGTATCGGCGTGGACCGCGCGGTTCCGGGCGGGAAACTCATTGATACCCGCAGTGCCGGAACGTGGCACACAATGCCCGATGGAATGCGTGTTTGGTCATTGCAATTGGAGGCACCTGGCGCCCAGGCAATTCGAGTACATTTCAAGAACTTGGCCCTGGCGGAAGGAACACGATTGATCGTCACCGGTCCGCCGACGTTCACCCCGGAAGTTCTTCACGGCAACGGGCGAATGCGAGCCGGTGGGTTCTGGTCAACGCCCATTGTCGGCGACGTCGTGTTCCTTGAATACCAGAACCCAACGGGCAAAGCAGCCTATCCGACAATCTTGATCGACAAGGTTACACACATTTACAGAAAGTTCGCCGACGAAAACGGCATCAACGGCGCCGTCGCTGCCGGAACCTGCGAACAGGACGTGATGTGCTTTAATACCGACACGACTGCCCGCGACTCGGTTGCAAGAATTCTCTTTACCGATCCTGATCCGAATTCTCCCCCAGGAACATTTCTTTGCACCGGAGCCCTGTTGGTCGACGCCGACCCAAACACCTTTGCCGGGTACTTTTTGACCGCCAATCACTGCATCAGTACTGACGAAGGTGCGGCTTCACTCGTCGCGTATTGGTTCTACCAAACCAGTTCCTGTGGAGGGCGGGTTCCGAGCTTGGGAGGTCTGCCGCGCTCGACCGGGGCGACGCTGCTGGCGACGTCGGATCGCATTCTCGGCGGGACGGACTCGACGCTGTTGCGACTTCGAAACGATCCGTCTGACGGACAAACGTTTGCTTCCTGGATCAACACCAGCCCCCCGAACGGATCGACGGTGATGGGGATTCATCACCCCGGAGGCACGTTCAAACGATACAGCGAGGAACCACGACGCTGCAATCGCCCATCTGCGGAATCCTCCCCACGTCACGGTATATTTACAACGACTGGACGATCGGACAAACCGAACCGGGTTCCAGCGGCTCGCCACTGTTCAACACGGACTGGCAGATCGTCGGTCAGTTGTTTGGATTCTGTAGCTTTGCCGGTGTCGTTCCCGCGTGCGACAACACGGATCAATACAACAACGTCTACGGCAAACTGAGCATTTTTTTCCAACAGATTTCGTCGGTTCTTCTCGGAGTCATTCCTGACGACGGCTTCGAAGACAACGACGCTCCGCTACAAGCGCAAAAGATCACACCGGCGCAATACCCATTGCGTCTGGTGGACTTCGACGACTATTTCTCGATCTCCGTAGCGGTTGCCAGCACCGTAACCGCCAACGCTTCCTTCAGTACATCCGACATGGACCTCAACTTGGAGCTTCTCGAACAAGACGGCACCATCCTGTCTTCCTCGACGACGTTTGGTCGTTTTGAGTCGGTCTCGGCGACGGTTTCCCCCGGCACGTATCTTATCCACGCGTCAAAAAACGCCGGATGGGGAGGCGATTACACGTTGGACGTCACGAGTTTTCAGGTCGGATGCACCCCGCCCGCTGCGCCCCTGGCCATCGCAGGCGACGTCGACAAAAACCGCTTCATCTCGTTCATTCCCGCAAGCGGAACGGAGAATGTTTCATACGCCGTTACGCTGGTCACCGTGCACGATCCTAAGCCCCCCAACTCTGCCCAACACCCCGCTCCTGATTTGTCGTGGCTCGACGGAGGAACGCGGTGGGTCGGCCCACCATCGCCGTACACGGTCAGCACGCTCCCCCCCGCGACCGGTTTCGCGGCACCAACGAGTTGCACGCCGACCGCGAGGGATTGGTCGGGCTATCCACAGGTGCACGTCTACGGACCTGAGATTGCGCCGAGTTCAACCTACGAAATTCGCGCGATGATGGGCGGATGCGATCCGAACGTACCCGGAAATTACTCGGATCCGCTCGTCTTGACGACCGCCCGATGGGGCGACATCGTCGAACCCTTCCAAGATCCCCTCGCGATCGACATTACTCAGCCCGACGTGCAGGATATCGCCGCCGCGGTGGACGCGGTGATCGAGGCTTTCGGGGCTGTTCCCCGGATGCGTTCGCAACTCCGCACGACCGCGACGTGGATCCCACGTCCCCCGAGTGTGGCAGACGTTGTTTCAGTCGCCGACGCGATGAGGGGATTCGCCTATCCGCCCGGCAACGTGAGCGACTGTCCCTAGCGCCACCGACCACGCACAGTTTTGTAAGGTCGTTTACCGATCATCTCGAACGAACCGGACCTCGACCGCGGGGAAGCATCTTGCATCAGATGGAACGGAGCGAAACGCTACCGCCTCCTTACGGTTGCGATTCGGACCAGGTTTTTCGCATACGTTCTTCGAGACACTTCCCAACTCAATCAGCCATCATTCTTGCACCCGATAGATTGTGACATACGACTCCGCTTTCGACTTCGCCGCGCCGGGATATGGAAAATCCCGAAGCACGTGACATCCGGCCTTTCGCAGCGTTTGCGGCAACAATGCCAAATCCTCGGGCGAAAGCGGAGGCACCGTTCCGTAGGTGCGACTTAATCGACGCAGCTCGCCGTAATGAACCAGCAAATGCGTATACCCCTCCCTCGACAACCACCGGCTCACGGCCTCGCTCGGATTGTCGCCGACAATCCCTTCAATCAACGGGTTTCGGTTGAAGGTCACGCAATAACCGACCGGACGCTTGAAGTAGAAGGCCCTGGCTTCACCGAGCAAAAACACGCGAGCCTCAGCAACAAGCCGGTGGTTGACAAACCCGATGTATTCATCGCCCCGCAGCTCGCCGTCGTAGATCACAGACGCCGGGGCAGGACCAACCGTCTCGTCTGCATAGAGTTTCGCAATGAAAACCGCGTTCCAAAGCGCCCCCATTGCAACAATCGCGAGCCCCCAACGAACCCGTCGCGTCGAAACCGCACACACGGCGCGTGCCAAAAGCAACGACAGCGGAATGAGCAACACGACCGCGAATCGCGCATAGAGATGCGTCGCAAAGATCCAAACCAAAACCTCGACGAAAACCATGAACAGCAACGCCGCGTCCAAGCAGTTGCGGCGACGTCCGATGAGTCCCAAGAATCCCCCGAGCAACAGGACCGGACCAAATCGCTGCGCGGGATCGGCCAACGTGTGTGACCAGGCGAGCGAAAGACGCCGGGAAACGCAACGGCTCTCCGACTTTAACGTATGACCCCGATCCCACGCGAGCGTCTCCTCCACCCCCCAACCATCCGGAGCTGCATGAAAAATCGAATTGGCCAAAGGAAATACGGGGTTGCCCGTCCAGACGGTGTTTTTGACCAGCCACGGCACCAAAGGAATCAGCGCTGAAAAACTGAAAACGGCAAAGAGTCGCAGCCGTTGATTGATTTTTCCCGAACCGAAAAGAAAAACGCCCATCGAAAGCGGAGCAAGCACAAAGGCAAATGCGGTGTACTTGCAGCCGCACGCACATCCCGTGCAGAAACCACTTGCAATCATCCAAACAATGACGCTTCCGTTGGAATCCGCCGTCTCGCTCTGATTGTTCAGTGCGCGCAGAAATGCGGCCGTTGCCGTCATTCCAAAAAAAAGCATCGCGTTCTCGACGTATGCGAGACCGCTTAGATACACCAGCCAACCGGTCGTCGCCATCGCAACCGCAGCCACGATTCCCGCCGCACGAGACCACTCTCGCCCCGCGACCCAGGCCGCAAAAACCGTAAGAATCCCGAAACTCAGATGAATCATGTTGGCAACAGGACCGACATCCTGGACCTTGCCATGGACGATCATGGCGACCATGTACAACATTTCCGTCGCCGCCGGAAAGTTTCCATAGACGTTGTGAGGAAGATACGTGATCGCGCCATTCGCCAGATACTCACGTGGAAGCTCGAGGTGATATTCCAGTACGTCGTATCCAAACCCCTCCTGCGACCAGAGCAGCCCCGGCGGATGGGAAGCCGCAAGCAACCCCAGAACCAAAAATGGAACCGCAATCCACCACAAATATCGCCACGAATCGCGACCGGTCGCGTGTTGATTACCGGCACCGATTGACCCGCTTGCGATCATGAACACCCGCCACCCGCCCGACGATCCCAAAACAAACATCCCGCCGAGAATCGACATCCACAACGTGCGTCCGAGAAAACCCGCCAGCCCCAACAGCAACGCCAACAAGGACAAAAAACCCAATCCCAGCGCACTGCCGAAGAGTATCTGCCAGCGAAGCGGAGCCCGCTTGAACGGCGTGAGGGCAACCACGGCGGTCCCCAAAAGCATCGCCGGCAACAAGACCATCAATGCCGACACCCCGTCCAACACGACGACGATCGCCGCATAGGGACTCACAACCAAAACCGCCAGAAAAGACGCTGCGATGATCGCAATGGGTAGCATGAACCGCTCAAGAACGTTGAACCGTTTGGAGGCTTGGTCCATTGGCAACGCTTGCAAAGGTCAGGAGGTATAGAGTACTCGCCTGGCCATCAAAAGTGCCGCGAGCGCGTGAACCGCGTGATCAATCCGAAGTCGATTCAAAGACGGCGACGTTCGAATCCCGCCCACGGCATCCTGGGGACTCTTCACGAAAAAAGCCTCCGCCTTGCGAAACTGAAGCTGGATGACAAACCGGGTCGCCGCACGAATAAACCCCAGATATCGAGCCGCACGCTCGTGATCCCCGATCATCCGCGCGACACGGACGGCATCACACAACGCCGCAAGATACATGGACGTCGAAGCGCCCGGACGATCGTTGGAACCAAACCGCACCCCACCGTACAACGCCGGCCACCTGCTGTTGGAGGCATCAAGCTGCGCAGCGGCAATAGCATCCGCAAGCTCAAACGCAAACTCTGCAAAATCCCGCCGATTGGTTTGCTTCGCCATCAACGAAAACGCCCGCACCTGCCAAGCCAAAAAAGCCGGCGAACGGTTTGCGCGAAAGTAATCCCGATAGAAACCCAGCGCTCGATCAAATGCCCCGAGAACCCGCGGTGACGGGGAGACGGCGTACTGCGACGCCAGCGCGAAAAGCGCCTCACCCGGAAAATAGTCCTGCTGATTGAGCGTGACCGCCGGTGGAAACGCCGTCAGAAACATGCCCGATTTGCGCTGCAGAGACAAAATCCCTACAACCAGTTGTTCACGAACCGCTGCATATTCCTGAGGTCGTGGGTGAACCGTCAAAGCCAGACTCAACAACGCCGTTGCACCCAGAGGATTGGATTGATCGGCCGTGGCCAAAAAGGCCGCACCGTCCAAACCCGGAATCGTTTGAAGACCGCGCCGATGAAACCGAAGTGAAAGATCGACGGCTGCACGCACCGTCTCGCGCCCTGTCAGATTCGCACATTGCGCAAGCGCCGCGGTCGCGCCAAGCTGATGCAGAAGATCATCGCTTTCAACGTAACGGTTGGCCCCGGGATGAAACTCATACGAAAATAGACCGTCGGGTCGCTGTCGATAAAGGACGTACTCGGTCAGCGCGTCAATCGCCTCAGACAACCCCTCCAGGGCCATCGAGTCCCCCCGTTGCAGAACCATTCCGCGTATCAGCTCTTGCGTATCTGCTCCGGATTGATCCTGAACCCAATGAACAGTGGTAAACCGCGCCAGTTTCGTTGCCCCCCGATTCGTCGGGTCAGATTGCGTTGCCTTGGCAAGACCCGTTAGTGCTTCATGCAGCGCAAGCCCGCGCCAGATCAACTCAGAAGGATAAACGCGGCGCCCCTTGAATTTTCCGGTCACGATCAACCCGTCCACTCCCGGCTCTACCACGCCGCTTAACGCACCGGGCTGAGTCCAATCGCCGTCAAACGAAAGGGCAACCGGTTTCCCCGCGATTTCGACCTCCAGCGTCATCTCCGAAGCGTCGGAAGCAGAGACTTCCCGCTTGCCTTGCTTCAGCGACGCCGCCGCAACCGACGCCGCACGCGTCACGCAGTAAACAACCGGACCGGGACCGCCTACACCGGTCGCCTGCAAAAAACCGTCACGCCAGAGACGAACAACCGCCTCGCCGTTTACGGTTTTCAGCGCCGAGGGAACATAGTCAGGATGATAAGCCTGGCGCTGTAAAAGGGCGTCGCGGATCGTACGCCGCGCGATCCGGGAAAGATATTTCTGCAACGGCGCGCCGATCGGAGGTTTTCCGTATGAAGCACCGGGGTCGGCATGAGCACCTACGGGAGAGACTGCGACCCCGATGACCACGCACGCGACCGCGAAAGAGGGAAGTTTGTTGCACGCCATGCCGATCAGTATAGTGCGGACTCCGACAGCGTCCAAGAAACGAGAAGGAAGTACCGTTGAAAGTGTGTCAACGGGCGGCGAAAGACGGTAGTGATCGATGTCCAAAAGAAATGTTGAATTCGCCGGTCCAATTGTTCGCGCGGCGCTTGACGTCGCCCAGGCGGTCTCAGCCCGCGCCCTTTTCGTATACGCCGACGCCGCTCCCGACCTGGCCACGCTCTTGCAACAGCTAAAAAAACCGACCGAACTCGTCCTGGTATGTCGCAATCCACAGGACGCCAAAATCGCGGAAGATCACGGAGTGGCATCGCTCAACGTCCCGCCTTTCAGCCTTACACGCATGGGGCAAATCAAAATGGCGACGCTGATCGCATTCTCCCAACAACTGCTCAAACCCGGCGATGTTTTCGTCTTTCTCACCGGGGTTGTGGGGCATGGAATCGATACGTTCGTCGTCATGCAGGTCGGCGAAGAATATGAATTGTTTCAATCGGTGGGGCAACCCAAACTCACCGAACACATTCGCCGCCCCGTGTTCGAACGCGTACTGCGTATCGCGCTTGAACTCGCACACGAAGGACGCGAGGGGAAACCGGTGGGAGCTTTGTTCGTGGTCGGAGACCACCGCGAGGTACAAAAGTACAGCCAAGAGGGACGCATCAACCCGTTCAAAGGGTACAACGAGAAGCAGCGTAACATCATTGACGAGTCGATGGGCGACATCGTGAAAGAAATCGCCAAGCTGGACGGGGCGTTCCTGATTAAGGGAAACGGCGTCATCATTTCGGCCTGCGCGACACTTCGACCGGCCACCACCGACCAGGAACTCCCCCAGGGACTTGGGTCGCGACATGCCGCTGCCGCCGCCATTACCGCGGTCACCAAGAGTGTTGCCATCACCCTGTCCGAATCAACCGGCGACGTGCGAATCTGGCGACGAGGAACCATGATTACCGAAATTGAAAAGTCCCCGCGACCCGGAACCGATATCTCTCCCCCCAAAACCCCCGATTAGATCATTCTTCGTTTTTGCGTTCCGGATCTCGAAGTCCCGAAACGCCCAATTTCGGCACAAGTTCGCGCGGACCAAGCTACGCGGACTAACATGACAGCGCTGGATTCATTCCGAATCACCATTGGTGGTGTCGAAAACGCCGTTGCTGAATCGGGCTAAACCGCGATTCCATGCCGCAATCGCTGGCTGCAGCGCTGTCACGCTAAAGTCCGCGGCTCGCTACGCCCCCCCTTACGCGGCTCGCTGGGTCCCCCCCCTTACGCGGCTCGCTGCACCGCCGATTCTGTCACACGCCTATCGGGACAAGCCTACGCTTTCGCGACTCGAACACAGCGACGTTTCGCAACCCCGCATCGCGCAACATGGAAAGCGCCTCGTCGAACCCCGTACCGACCGCAGAAGACTCATGCGCATCAGACCCGAGTGACATCGCGTCACCCCCGAGTTTTGCGTAATCACGAACCGTCGACTGGTTCGGACTTGTCTCGCAAAGGCCTTGACGAAGGGTCGACGTATTGATCTCCGGCGTGATCCCGGAAGCCACGCAATTCTCCAGAATCTCGCCGATCAAATCCCTACAGGCATCCACCTTGCATTCACCCAGGAACCGATGCGTGTACCGTTTCACGAGATCGAGATGTCCGAGCACGTCAAAAACTCGGTCTCGACCACTTTGAAGATCTCGGACACAGCGGACCGCATCGGCCACGTGCGCCAAGTATCGCCGCGTTCCCGTAGCAGCGTCCACGCCCTCCCAGTGTTCCCGCCGATGCAGAGCGCTGGTCCCGAAATAGTGGACGCTCAGGATGACAAGATCAAACGAATGTTCTTCCAAGAATCGTACGATCCGATCCATCTGCCGTGGCTGATAGCAGACCTCGATCCCCTTTCCAATAAACAGCGCATCGCCGAATTCGCGACGCAACCCCGCAATCGTTTCGCCGTAGGCGTCGTCATCATACACGCAGGTAGGCCAGTCCGAAGGATGCACATCGAAGTGCTCCGTAAATGTCAGCCCTGCCAGTCCGCGCCTCACAGCGGCCACCACGTTGGCCCGTGGGTCCGCCTGCGAGTCGAAAGAGTGGCGGGAATGCAAGTGTTGGTCGTAAAGCTCCATTGAAAATTCCTCGTTGCAAACCACAATATCGACCCGCAAACCCACAATACAGGAGTAGGACCGCGTTGTGCAACGCCAAGCGTCACAGTCGCGGGGCGGTCCTGCGGATTGGTCTGTCATTGACAAACCCTATAGAATTGTGGCAGATTGGAGGGTGGAAGGAAAGGAAGGTTCACCGATGACCACGGCGGTATGCAATCCGAACATTGACGCGACGACCATCTTCTGCCCCGCCTGCGGGAAACCCATGCGAGTCGCCCTGCAACACATGTACGTCGCCGTAAGCTGTCCCTCCTGCCAAAAACGTGTCAAACCATGGCGCGTGGTCGAAGCTGCAAACATGGCGGCCGCGCCGATGGTTCGTCCCGACGGTTACTCAACGCGCAACCGCTGGGTCGCGGGAGCGTTGGCCATCCTTCTGGGCCCCTTCGGCGTCCATCGCTTTTACATGGGCTTTGTCGGCGTCGGCATTCTCCAGGTCCTTTTGACCGTGCTTTCGTTGGGACTGCTCTCGCCCGTTGTGGCGATCTGGGCGTTCATCGAAGGCATCCTCTGCTTCTGCGGCGTGATGAAGGACGTGGATGGGCGGCTGCTAAGCGGTTGACCGCTATCGAATCAATCCCGGTTCGATCCAGTCGAAGCGATCTTGAATATCCCCGTTTTCGCCGAAATCGACGACCAGTTCGATCCGGTTCGCGCGTTCAACATCAAGACGAACAGCGTCGGATAGAACCCCGGCTCGCACGCCCTTACGTGAGAATCTCGCGATCCCATCGACCAGAACGGAAACATCCACGTCGGCCAGCGGTCCGGCGCTGTCGTCCAAACCAAAACGCGTAACGAATTCATGAAACTGACCTTTGAGTTCAAAGCTCAATCTGGATCGACTATGCACACCCAGTCCGGTTTCAAACGATCGACCCGCGACGACAAGCGGTCCACCGACTACGTTACGATTCCGACGAAATTCCCACGCAAGCCCGAGCATGGGCGTGTGTTCATACGTCAAAGGACGAAGCGACGAAAGGCCCTGCCAACGTCCACCGATCACGTCAATTCGTCCGATCGCTTCCGGTTTGAGTGAAACAATCTCCCCGTCGATGTAGCTTGCGGTCACTTCGCCTTCACTGATGTCAAACGTCGGGCAGGTCAGCCGGGCTCCCGTGAGGAGGTGGATTCGCACAAAGGGTCTGCCCGGAAGCGGGGTCGGTTCACTGGCGAACTTCGCCGCCACCACGACCGAGTACGGAACCACGACTTCTCCCCCACCATTTTCCACGGTCAGCCCGTTCGCATCCACTCGACCGATGAATCCATGCAAAACATCGCCGTTGGTTAACAGAACGCGATCCTCGTCGCGCGATCGCACGGCAAGCAGTGACTCAACGGCATCGGAGCGTGACGGAAGCGTTGCGTTGCGCGATCGCAGGGAATCAATCGCACCGGGTGATGTCGTCAGCTCCGCCCCATCACCCAACCCCAAGCGACAGCGATCCTCGCTGCAGCCAAGAGGTTTTGCGACTACCCAATCGCCATCGACCAATTCAAACAAAAGCGATCCGCCTTGCAGGCGCAGTGTTGAAGCGGTTTTTCGTATCACGCGAAGGCGGTCCGACTCGCTTTCCACACGAATGACCTGGTCGAAGGGAATCGCCACCTCGCTCGAAGTGCCCGTAAGGACAACGTCGCTTCCCAATGAGAATCGCGTCATCTTCCCTTTCACGGGATCCGGGTGAATCGTCCAAACCGTTACAGCCGGTCCCGACTTTTCCCCACCTGCTTTATCAGACGCGAAACACACGACCGCGGGAATCATCCAAACTGCCGTCACCACGCTCAATAGCTTTAAGATGAAACGCTGCGCCTTCATCATTTCTGTAGAATCGGCAAGAGACGCTTGGGCACCTGTAAGATAATCAGCGCCATGGCCGTACCGTATTCTTCTCCTGCTTGGCCCCGCCAAGACCCCTCCGGTTCCTGTTTTTCAATGAGTTCATCACGCACCTTGGGCCACCACCGCCGCCACCTCGCATCCCCCGCCAAAAACATCGCCTGCGCCGCATAGTAATGCCCGTAGAAATAATGTCCCACCGTTTGGTCCTGCGGCGGACGAAACCGATCCAGATAGTCAAGACCACGCGCGATGGCATCGCTACCGTACATCCCCGCATATTGCAGCGCCGCGACTCCGCCGGCGGAGCGAGCAAACGCCGAACCGCCCGAATTCAACATGTATCGAAATCCGCCGTCGGCGTTTTGGCTTTGCTGAATATACTCGATCGCCTTGTCGATGACGGTTTTATCAACGTACACCCCGCCGTTTCGCGCCGCGCGAAGAGCCATCACCTGACAAACGGTCACCGAAATATCCGCGTCGTTGCGAACCGGCTGATAGCGCCATCCGCCTTCTTCATTCTGCGTGTTCACGATGACGCGAACGGCTCGACGAAGTGTCTCGCGCAGATCCGCGCGATGGCTCATACCGTACACCTCTGCCAAAAACAGCGTCGCAAATCCGTGACCGTACATTGGTCCGTGCGAGGTCTCCGCCGCGAGCAATCCACTTTCCGACGACTGCGAAACCACGAACGAAAGACACTGATCAACCTGCCGACCGTATCGACCTCGTCCGGGCACGTGACCGTCGGCCATAAATGCAAGCCCTGCTAATCCGGTGATACCCACGTGGGGACCGTAATGCGAAAGACTCCCGTAGGAACCATCCGAGGCTTGATGCGAGGCAAGCCACTTGAGCCCACGCGCGATCGCCGATTTCGACTTTGCGTTGTATTCCGATTCCCACGCCGCCGCCTTTGGAGGCTCGGGGTCCGCAAACACCGACCCCGTCCCCCCGGTCAGCACGAAAGCCCCCCCCATGCAACCGGCGAAAAAAAGCAATGCAAGTGATCGACGCTCTTTATTCATCAAGCTCCTGCAACGCACGGTAGTATCGTTCGATCCAGTCCCGATACCGATCGAGAAACTGCTCGTCAATCCCCTGGATCAACTCATCGCGCTCGCGCGAAGGCAATTGTCCCCACCCCCGGCGCAGCTCGGTGAATTCGCCTTTTTGCCCGTTTACCTGCTCCGCAGTTCCCTCACCGCCGGTGCTCTTGGCGGGGTCCGAACCAACCTGCTCGGCGGGCGACTTTCTCTTTGAACCGGAACGATCCCGCGACGCCGTCGGCATTTTTCGTTTGTCGCGGTTCGACCGCGACGAGGACCGCCGACGCGAGCGACTCTGTTTCGCCGCACGCTCGATCGCCTCGTCGAGCTTTTCCGCAATCTCAATCTGAATCTCCGTTGTTTTCGATCCGGCATCAAAGTCCACACCCATCCGACGTGATGCTTCGTCCATCAATCGAACAATGCTCTCCATCACACCTTCTTGCTGATCGGATTGCGCCTTGCGAAGCAACCGATCCGCGAGATTGTCTTTTCGCTTCTTCTGGTTCGCGGAAGTCGTCGGTTTCTCCCCTTTCGGCGGCGCAGCGTTGACCACCGCCCCCGTCAAAAGAGCAACCGCCGCACAGCATCTTATCGTCACGACCATACCAAACCCGCCTCCCCAATGATCTTTGGCACACCGGACAAAAAGTCGCATGATCCTGCCAAACGCGACCACGGGCTGACCGCGACATACCGGCCAACGACTGCCCCCCCGTTGCGTCACACCCGCAACAAAACAGAACCCCTTGGAAAACACACACGCGGACATCATCATCTCTCCGCTTGCTCCGTAACTCGCCTGGTTAAACGTGCCACCTCCGCTTGGTCTTCGCCGATCACCAGAAGCTCACGCAATTGATCCTCCGTCGCATCGGTGGGGTCATACCCCTCGCGAAACGCCTTGGTCCGACGATTGATATCAAGCTGCATCGCCTTGAGCACCAACAGTTCGGCAACCGCGGGGACCGGCTTGGTTTCTGACGATTCTCCTGCCGCCCCGCCCCCCTGACGTTCCGCCTCCGCAAACTCGGTTCCCCAGGGGAGCTTTCGCGTCTGGACCAACGCCCCCACGAGCTTTTCAAGCTCCGAAACGATCCGTGCCGTCGTGACCACCAGCGCTTCGTCGAGTCGCCTCGCTTCCAATGCCGAAGACGACGAATCCATCCACGTTGCGATCCGCTCCATCGCCCAACCGTAAACGGGAACCTTTTCGAAGTCGGGTGACAATTCTTGAACCATCAGGCGTGCTTTGGATTGCTCACGTCCCAACCGTGATGCTTCGCGCGACTGTGCCCGTCGAATTCGCCCCGAATCGTGAACGAGCGCCACGAGCTTTTTCGTCCCTTCCGACACGCCGCGCTCGACCGTGAGGATTGCAGACAGGTCCTCTTCAATCTGAGCAAGCGAACGCCGCATCTCCTGTTCCGCCGCCCGACGCGCCGCCTCTTGAAGATCGTGCAAAGCCTTTTCCAAAAGTGCTACGGCTTTGTCTTGTGGAACAAGGGCTTGGTTCACATCTCCCTGGGCAAGAAACTCCTCCGCCTCATGCATCGGACCGGTCGCTCGCACGACCAGCCGCGCCGTGGCGATCGCTCGATCCACTTCAAGCAGCTCCTGGGCGAGCAAACCGGCGTTTTGTGCTACACTCCCCTGGGCTTCCCGCAGCGAAGACGCCTGCGCACCGCCCGATTCAACCAGCGAATTCTCATGGGTGGCATCACGAATGGCGACCTGATCCGCCAGAAGTTCAGCAACACGCTGCTCAGCCGACTCTAGGCGTTTACGCAGCTCCGCAAGCTCGCGCGACTCACGCTCGCGTAGTGCCGCGACCATCTTTCGCAATGCCTCCACGACCGCCCGCTGTTCAATGGCCGCTCCCGCCGTGCGGTTTTGACCGACAGCCCGCGCAGCCGACTCCAGACGCCGCTTGATCTCTCTCGCGTGGGCTTCCCGAAGTGCCTGTTCGATTGCGTCCGCCCCGGCAACGTCCTTGGAACGCACTCGATCGCGCATCGATTGTAAGTTGGCAAGGTGCTGCTCGATGTCGCTGCCAAGCTGATGCTGCTCGCGCATCGCTCGCTTTAACCTGGCTTGCTCTTTTTCCGATAGCGACGCAACCGATTTGCCAAGCATCTCGCGCCCGAGCTTGAGGGTTTGGTTACGAAGTTTCGTCTGGCGATCCAACAATTGACGCGTTCGCGTGACAACCCCCTGGAACGACCCCCATTGCGACATCTCCCGCAGAAGACCGTACAGCGCATCCAGCGTCTTGCTCTGAGACGACGCGGCGTACTTTAGCTCCTCCTGTTGCGAGTCGGCGTCACCTTTCTGTGCAACCTTTCCAAGCGAAAAAGTCGAGTCCTCAACCGGTCCGGTAACCACACGGTGTAACGTCTTGGCCATGTCGCCGACACGATCCACGGTCTTTGGATCACCGACTCGGTTGCGCCGAAGTTGTTCGCCGATTTCCGCCATGCGGGCCGCAATTTTTTCCGTCGTACGTCCCAAACGCGCCTGATCGCCGGCCAGCAATGCACACTGCTCGCGCTGTTTCTGTGTCAACGCTACTTGCCGCGAAGGATCACTTTCGAGCGACTCGGTTTGATCGTGCAGGCGCGCCTGTTCCATGGCCACGGATCGCACGCGCGCCTCCAGTGCCAGCATATCTTCCCGCGCATGCGTTTCCATCTCCGTAGCACTGACCACGTGCAGCAGCATTTGCGAGGAACGACCGACCTGAGTACCCCGGTTTTCCAACGACCGATTGTCCGTCGCTTCGACGTAATACGAAACTGTATCTCCGACGGAAAGCGCCATCGACCTTAATTCCCAGTCGCGCTCCGCGCGGACTGCGACTTCGCTACCGCCCGAAAGCGGGTCCGCTACTTGATGAAACGAAAGCGTCACCGCCTTATCAAAACGCTCGGGATCGGGAACGATTCGGACACCCGTAATTCCGTAATCATCCTCCACGCGAACCGAGACGTGAACGACCGCCTCCGGCGTCACGTCAATGGCACTGACCGGATGCAATAGCGTAACCGTCGGAGCGCGGTCCGGCGTGGCGACCACAACGTAGGTCCGGGATCGGCGATTCTCGAACCCCTGCGTGTCCAGGAGCTCCGCTCGAAATTGCATTTCGCCGTCCGCATCAAAAGACCCGGTCAGCGCACCTTCTTCGAGATGCAATGGAACAAACGTGCCATCCTGAAAGCGCAAACCCTGCGCAACGCCCTGCCCATCAGACGAGACCGGCTTGTTGGTCTTCAAATGCACCGTCATGCGACACCCCTGCGTCACCTCCACCGGTCCTTCGCCCAAATCAACCACACGTGATCCGCGCTCGATCGCATACCGGGGCGCGTGGATCGTAACCAACGCCTGCACCACCTGCGGTCGTTGAATAACGCGAATGATTCCGGGATTGGTTCGCGTGCTGCTGTCGCCCGCCTCAAACCAATAAGCCAACTCTTGCGTAATGGATTCGACAGTCGTCCAGTAATTCCCTTCCGAATCACGATTCATCGCAAGCGAGGTTTCCGACCCATCCGTCGCAACCAGTTTCGCAACCCCGCGAAGATCATCCTCCAAACCACGCACAACCTTCATTCGCAGAATGACCGACTCTCCCGTTCCGGCGACAAGTTCCGAAGTAATCGGTCTGATCGCAACACGAGTGGGCCATTGCGTTTGCCCCCAGGGGCGAACGTAGCGACCGATCCCCAGGGACAACCAACCAGGTGCCAACAAAACCACGACCGCCAACACCCCACAACTCAGTGCGCAAAGCGCCCCGCGCACCGCAACGGGACCGGACGCCAGTGCCCGCTCTAATGGCACACGGTCCAAAACTTCGTCGGTTCGCGCAATCACCTCCTGCATCAAATCGTTGGAAGCGCCCTCCCGGAATCGACGAAGAAAATTCACCGTACTCGACAGGCGATCGCGCAGCGCCGGGAAGCACTCCTCAAGCGTTCCGGCGATCTCGTCGATCCCCAACGGCGCACGAAGCGGTTGTACAACCCAGTGGTAGGTCGCACCGACAAACCCGCCGACAAACAACAGCAGCCCGAAAATCCGAAGCGCCGGAGGAAGCCAGAGCAACCAGTCAAGCAAAACGATCGTCAGCAGGGATACCGCCCCACCCGCAATCACCGCAAAAACGCCGAACGCCACCAGACGCCGCCTAACGGTCTGACGAATCCTGCCAAGGCGCACGGAAATCTGATCGAATTCGTGAACCCCATTCATCACCGATTGTCGCGAACCGTTTTCCATCAAACCATCCCAAACGCTTTGCGAAGCGCCCATTCCGTCGATATCAACCCCACAAAGAGCATCAACGCAAGCTTCGTATCCCACAGCGGCTCGACGATGTCGTCGGGAATGCGAACGCTGCGATCGGGAATACTTGAAAAAAGCTCCGACAACTCTCCCAACCCGACAACGGTTCCACCCGTGGCCGATGCTATCCGCGCCAACGCATCGTAGTCGGCGCTGGGCTGTTTCGTTTCCAGGTCCGGACCGGATACCTTGAAAACCAGCGGCCTGGTCCTTGTAACCTGCCCGGAGAGTCCGGCCGAAAGCTCGGGAGCCGTTACGCGAAAACGACCCGGCGACGTCGGGACAATCGTGGCCTCGAAAACCCCGGACCCCAAACCAATCCGCACCGCTGAAACATTGGACACGACATCGGCGTGAGTTCGACCCGCCCCGTTTATCGTTGAATTCCCCTTCGCCCCCGCTCCGCCGTCCGATGAAACCAATCGTGCCACCTGCAGCATCACCGTCCCCTCGAGTTCGCTCAACAAACGCGGGTCGAAAACCTCGAGGCGAATATGCACCGGCTCTGCGAATCGGGCGACACGCACATCCGATCGAATCTCGTAAGGCGTTTCCGGACGGTTCCGACCGGGGTTCGCCACGAACCGCACGAGTTGAACCCAATACGCATCATGGAGCAGCTCACCCGTGTGCCGCCGCCATCGCCACGTATCATCGCTCGCTTGAAAAAGTATTTTCCCGCGTCCGTATCGCCCCGTCACCAACAAAGGCATCTTGCGACCGTCCCCGGAGTTGTGTAGCGTCGGGTGTTCGAGCAAGACCGTTGCGCCGGGCTTTGCTCCAAGAGTCGGCATCGCCCAGTAAAGCTCGGGAAGCTCGGCAAAGAGCTTCGCGTTCGTATCTCGATCCGCATTGAATTGAAGAATGGGGCTTGCCTGCCCTTCAGGGGTCATCACCGGTCGAAACCCGCGAACCGTCGAATCTCGCCACTGACCCGTCGGGTCAATACGCACGGGAAGAAGTTGCGAAAGCGGCGTTGCGGCGAACCGTGCCGGAGCCGACCGCTCGCCCGCAATCACCGCAAAACCCTGACCGTTGTTCCCGACCGCGTCGAGCAGCATGTTCATCTGCGCCAACGACAACCACCCACCGCGCGGATCCACGTCACCGAAAATAATGACGTCGAATTGGTTTAACTCCTCGGGCGATTGCGGGAAGCGGCGAATGGGCATCGTTCCCTCTTGAACGAAATCCTTGTCCGCGTCCAAAAGCAGGACACTCACGTCCAACGAGTCTTCTCGAACCAACGCGTTTTTTAGATACCGATATTCGTACCGCGGATACCCGTCGACGTAGAGCACGCGCAAATGATCGTCGATCACATCCACCTCGACTTGCTCGCTGTTGTTCTCCTCGGTTAGCTCACCAACCAGAACGTCCGCCTCCACGCGATAACGCCTCAGACCAATTTGCCCTGGCCTGGTATGAAGTTCCACCGCTTCACCCTCAACGCTCGCAGACACCGCCCTTCTGTCAACAACGTCTCCCGAAGTCTCATCCACCAGACGCACCTCAACCGACCGACCCGCTTGAACACTGCCAAACTCGATCGTCGCCTTGATCGTCAACAAATCCTGCGAAAGAACGCGCCTCGGTCCGCGCGTTCCGCTCACCGCCACGTCCGGAGGCGCAAGCGGCGATCCGACACGAACACAATGGACGGGTATTTTCCCCTGCGAAGCCGCATTCAGTGCCCCGCTCAAGTCTCCACCGTCGGTGGAGCGACCATCGGAAATCAAAACCAACCCGGCGAGACGGCGACCACCGCTTCGGGCGATCAAACGCGAAAGCGCCACACCCAGATCCGTGCGAAGTCCCTCCGCGCGTGCGGCTTCAAAAAGTTGTACAAGCCCTCCGACGTCACGCTCGCTTTCCGCCAACGCGCCGCGCTCCAGCTCGCCACTGAACGTCCAACCCATCACGTCGTGCGTTTTGGTCAACTCTCGAAGCACCACCCCTTCGTCTCTGAGCAGTGACCCTCGTACCCGATCCAACCGAGTTTTTCCCCCTGCCTGCGAATCGTGCCCGTCCACAAACCCCATGCTCGCAGACGCGTCCACCAGCACGCCCACCATGGACCGCTCTACGCGATCCTGCTGAAGAACCAGAACGGGCCCCATCAGCAAAACCAAAAGCAACACGAGCACACCGAAACGCAGACCCGCAACGATCGACCGACGAAACGCGCTGCCGGATTCCTGCCTGTAAACCGCAAAAACCCAAACTCCACCAACGAGCACACATCCCACCAGCAACCAACCGGGCCAGGCGCGCGCAAACTCCACGGAAACCGGGGCGTCACCGCCAATCCGGATGTGCTCAAGGTCCAATGCCCACTCAAGAAAACGCGTCACGAAAAACCCTTACGAAAGCAGCGCACGGCTCATGCGTGCGCTCCGTCCTGTCGCCGATGCCCCAGCGGTTTGCCGAATAACATCGCCAGCAAACTCTCGACAGCGACCAACCCGATGACCATCCACAGCACCGCGTACGACATTTCACTGGTGTGTGCCATTTCCTGCTCATGTCCCGTCAATGACTTCTCCGACGCCGGCATCCAACGCATCTTGCGATTCACCGCGCGAGCAAGTTCCTGCCCACCGGCACCCGCAAGTCGCGACTCGATGGGATCGGGATTGACGGAGAAATCCCGCTGCGTCCCCGCAATCCCCAACCGCCAAACCCCACAGCAATCAACCGGCCCCGCCTCGCTTCCCAGCCCGTTTCCAATGCGAATCATGACCGTAGAGGAAACATCGCTGCGGCAATCAGCCGGCGGCGACACCGTGATCGGCAGCGAACTTTCCAGTGCGGTAAGTCGCTCACGAATTCGATCTCCCACGACCACGTTGCGTTGTGTCCCCCCGCCGCGCATCGCGAACGAAACCGCATTGACCATGAGCGATACATAATCCCCCTTGGCGGGCAGAGTGTTCCACCGCATATTGGCCGACGTCGTACAGAGAAGCACGCGCCCACGACCCCGCGATCCAAGCACCCACGCCGGTTCACCGTTGGAGTATTTCCAAACCACCTCTCCCACAGCGGAATCCACCTCGATCCGCATGTACTTCTCAATCCGTGCGTCGAACAATCCGCTGTTTTCCTGGCGCGCGAACTCATGCACAAAGGGATGAGTCAGGGGCTTTCTGGAAAGGCGAAGAAACGCGTGCTGCCCGGAAGTGTCATGCCCCTCCAACGCCGAAGATTCGCTGACGTCGACCACCTCCAATATCCTCGCCGGGAGAAGGCGACTTTCCTCCGCTGACCCGTTCCTGTGGTTGTACGACTCGACGTCAACTTGGTCGCCGAGAAACACGAGAAGCCCACCGCCCTGATCCACGAACCTTCCCAAACGATTCCAGTTGGACCGGGTCAACGCGGGAACGTTGCAAAGCGCTACAACATCGAACTCCGGTAGTGCCTGGAACGAAAGCTCGTGTTGTGCCGAAACCTCAACCGAAAAGGGGGAAACAGCATCCCGCCAACCGTCTCGTTCCGTCCTGGGCGATGTCGACTCCGAAACAGGTCCGTTTCGTGCAAAAACGCTCGCCGGATCCAACGCCGCCGCAAGGTACGCCCCCTCGGATTCGTTGAATCTTCCGCTCGGTTTCGGATCAACGATCAGCACGTGCGTCTTGTCACGAACCTCGATCGTAAAGAAACGTGTATCGTCAACTTTCAGATGATCCGGTCCTGGGACGTGGAGGCGCGCCTCGACGGTTTGATTCCCCGCCTTGGGAAACTGCACGGTCGTGGTCACAACCGTTTGACCGCCCGAGGCAAGTTCCGTCACCGGCGATTCACCAACGATACGACCGCCCGTTCGGAACTGAACACGCGCACCTCGAAGCATGGTCGCACCGTGATTGGCGACGGTCGACTCGAACCGCACCGGTAAACCCGGCGCAACAAAAGCCGAATCCGCCGTCAGCGACTCCAACGAAGCGTTGTCCCGCTCCCGCCCGTCCACCTGCACAAGCAGCAGATTCTCCGATGGGTTCGAAAGCGTATCGGCAAGGCGTGCCAACTCGGTCGCCGCAAGCGTGGGTACGTCAGACGCCGATCGAGAGCCCGTCTCGTTGTGGGATGTATTCGGATTCACGGAATCCGACGAACGCGCCGACGCCGTGCCATCTTCATCCTGCAACCAAACCGACTTCTGAAAATCGGACAAAAAGTAAACCGTTCGGTTGCCGGGCGCAGCCGGACTGTCTGCAAAGATCTTCATCACCGACCGAATCGCACCGGCAACGTCCGTGGAGCGCTGAGCCGCCGCGATCGAATCGACCGCCTCAGCCACCACGCGCCGATCGTAAGCGGGATGGTCGATTACGGTTGTGGCAGGATCGGCTATCGTCACAATGCTCACGCCGTCACGTGGCGAAAAGGTCGCCAACAAGTCGTGCGCACGGTGCAAAGCCCGCTCGAACCGGGTTCCCGACTCCGTGGTGGCCTCCATCGACAACGAGTTGTCAACGACGAGGACACGATGCACCCCGCTTGCGGAAAAAGGAAGCAAACCCGTCGCCGGAAAGTACGGTCTCGATACCAGTAGTCCCACAAACACGACGACCGCGATACGAAGTGCGAGCAAGAAAAACTGCTCCAACCGTAGCCTGCGAGTACTGCGACGACTGGCAAGCAGCAAAAACCGCATCGCCGCCCACTCAACACGTTTGTGGCGACGCCGGTTTAGGAAATGAATGATGACCGGAATCGCACCGCATCCGGCTCCCGCCAACGCCAACGCCGGATGAATGAATCCCACCGCCGCCAACATCGAAATGTCGAATGTTGGGCCAATCATGACTTGCGTGGAAACGCCGAACGCTTCCTACCCCCCTCCCAGAACGCGCGAAGATCGACTGCGCAGCCTACGGGACCGCGTCGCGAGATAGCTCGAAAGAACCGCGTCCAACGCATTGACCGTTGACAGGCGGTTGTAATCCGCCAGAAGCTTTCCACACCCCATGCGAAGGCGATGACAAAACCCCTCGACCTCCTCAATGTATCGAACTCGAAGTGCGCGGGGATCAGCCAGGAGCCGTCCTGTCTGCTCCAACCCTTCAAAGCAAGTCGCTCCCCGAAATGGGAGAGTCAGTTCCGCGGGATCCCAGATATGCCACACGATAAGTTCGCTCCCGCGAAATCGAAGATGTTGAAATCCTCGAAGAATGTCATCTGCTTCGTCAAACAAGTCGCTGGCAATGACCAACAACTGGCGATGCGATACACGCTCGACCAGCTCGGACAGCGCCCGACTTACTTTCACTCCGCCGGACGTTGCCTGCGTCGTCGATCCGCTACGCTCCGGGCGTGGTAGGGGTCCGCCTGTTTCCAGGTCATGGATCAGTGTCTTCCAAAAGTGAGGATTGTTGGTCGGGCGGGTGAACTGTGTGATCTCGTCATCGAATAAACACAAACCGACCGAGTCATGCTGCTGGAGGGTCAAATAAGCGATCGCCGCCGCGATGCTTGAAGCATATTCGTACTTGCTAAGCAATCCTTCATCGCTTCGGTAGCGCATCGACTCGCTCGCGTCGACGACAAGAACGACCTCCAGATTCGTCTCCTGCTCATACTCTTTGATGTAGTACTTGTCCGTCTTTCCAAATAATTTCCAATCGACATGGCGCAGATCATCGCCCTGAACGTACGTGCGATGGTCGGCGAACTCAACCGACAACCCGTGGTGCGGACTGTGATGAATCCCGCTGAAAAACCCCTCTACGATCAGGCGCGCACGCAACTCCAACCCACCGAGTCGCGCGAGGACTTTCGGATCGAGATATTTTCGATAATCTTTTATGGAAGCGTCCATAACTTCTTGTCGCCGCAAAAGCACGAACCCAACAAACGAGCCTTCCTCTTAGACTCGCAATCTTCATGCAACTCCTATTCGTCGACTTCACGATCGTTCACAAAAACGCGCGATGCCATCGCCGGATCCACAGACGCGGACTTCTCGCGCGGGATCGCTTCGATAAGACGGCGAATCACCTCGTCGCTGCTGATCCCGTCCGCTTCCGCGTTGAAGTTCGTGAGAATCCTGTGACGAAGAACCGGATAGGCGACTTCCTTGATATCGTCGATCGAAACGAAGAATCGCCCTTGCAGGATCGCTCGAGCTTTCCCGGCCAAAACCAAGTTCTGCGAGGCACGCGGACCCGCACCCCACGCAACGTAGTCGCGAACGAACTCGGGGGATTCTCCGCGATTCACGCGCGTCGCGCGCGTCAGTCGCATCGCGTAACGCATGACATGATCCGCACAAGGTACTCGACGAACCGCCGCCTGCAGGTCCAGAATCTCGCGGGCGTTGAACGTACGCTCCAGCTCAACTTCGAGATCCGCCGTCGTCATCCGAAGAATCTCGAACTCTTCTTGTTCACTGGGGTAATCCACACGAATCTTGAACATAAACCGGTCGAGCTGCGCTTCGGGAAGCGGATAGGTCCCCTCCTGTTCGATTGGGTTTTGCGTGGCCAATACGAAAAATGGCTTGGGCAGCTTGTGCGGAAACCCCGCCGCCGTTACCTGGTGCTCCTGCATCGCCTCCAACAGCGCCGCCTGCGTTTTGGGCGGCGTTCGATTGATCTCGTCCGCCAGAACGATGTTGGCAAAGATCGGACCTTTCACAAACCGCAACGAACGAGAACCGGTCCCGCGATCCTCCTCAATCACTTCCGTCCCGGTGATGTCCGATGGCATCAGGTCGGGCGTGAATTGGATGCGAGAAAAACTAAGCGACAACTGCCGCGCAAGCGTGCTGATCAAAAGAGTTTTTGCAAGTCCCGGCACGCCTTCAAGGATGCAGTGACCGTTGCAAAACATCGCCGTCAAAAGCTGTTCGACAACCGCGTCCTGACCCACGACCACGCGGGAAATCTGCTCGCGCAATTGGGCGTACGATCCGACCAGTTTCTCAACGACGGCCACGTCTCCACCCCGTGGCTGCGATTCGTCTCCCGTCCGCTGCGTTGTCATTGCAAAACCCCCAAAATACGTGCAAGCCACACGCGAACGCCACCCGATACGTTCGCACTTTCCGCGACTTCCCCCGCCGCCATAGATTTGATACCCCGACCCCTCCTTACCTTCCAGGCTCGTTACGGGGCGGCATTGAGACTCCTAATTAACGCGCGCAACCGCCCCGAACTTCTGCGATCAAAACGAAAAACAAGGCGCGTCTTGTCCGGATAAGCGCCGTTTTCCTGTGGCAGCGCTTCGTCGGACTGTTCAAACCCGCCCTCCGTGATGATATCCGCAAACTCTTTGCGAATCTCGTCGAGCTTTTCTTGTGAAAGACGCGACTGCAAACGCATCACCAGGTCATCTCCGACGTAGCGAAGTGAATGGTACCTCTTATAAAACTGCAAGATCGTGTCGACCGCGTCCTGCGCGTCATCGGTCACATGAAACAGATCCATATCCGCTTCGTCGATCATCGCGTTTCCAAGAAGCTCTGCTTTCACGTAGGTTCGCCAATGCTGCCAGTACGTCCCGCCCGGCTGGTCCACCAGAACAATCGGAACGGGCATGCTCTTGGCGGTCTGCACGAGGGTCAGCGCCTCAAAACATTCGTCCTGGGTTCCGAACCCCCCGGGGAAAAGCGCAATCGCCCGCGCCTCCTTGACGAACATCAGCTTGCGTGTGAAAAAGTACTTGAAATGCACGAGCTTCGGGTCGCCTTCGATAATGTCATTGGTGTCCTGCTCAAACGGCAGACTGATCGCAACCCCAAAACTCGATTCGCGGGTCGCACCGTCATGACCGGCGCGCATGATGCCGTCGCCCGCTCCGGTGATCACCATCCACCCGTGCGTTCTCAAAAGCGCCGCAAACTTTTTGGCCTGTTGGTATTCCGGATTGTCCTCGGGCGTTCGCGCGGACCCGAAAATCGTAACCTTGGAAATCTCCGCGTAGGGGGCAAAAGTCTTAAACGCGTAACGCAGTTCCTTCATCGCAGCGTTGAGAATCTTCAGATCACCACGATCGGTGCCGTCGTCGCCGAGACGACAAATCGTCACCATCATCTGCCCGAGAAGATCGCCGTTGGCGGAAGGGGCAAAACGCGCCAAAAACTCCTCGATCGCTTCCCCGCGCTGACGGCGAAACGCCACCCGGGAACCTTTCGGTGTTGCCGATGTTCCAGTGAATTCGTTCATCGCTGTTTCCAGATTCCTTTCAACTCAACCCTTCCTCCGCGGATTCCCTCCGCGTCGACCCCATCCTATAAAACTATAGGACACTTCCACCTTTGGAGACCACCTTGTCGTCTTCAACACCACGCACATCGGGCGCAGGGACCAGAATATCGGCGTTTATCGCGCGAATAAAAACGTCCGAAAAGATGTGACCCGGTCGCAATTCACCGACCCACCGGCGAACATGCGTCCGATAGCAAGCTCAAGGGCGTCATTCGCCGTGCAAAAACGGCTTGATGGGTAGCTCCATGACTATCTCGTCGTGAATCGCCACCCCGCGTTCTCCAATCTCTGGTATCTCCGGTTTGAGCTTTCGTGCCTCATCAACCACCCCCAGGTTGATCGCCACCATGCGAAACCCAACACGCTGATAAAATCCAATCGCACGCAAACGGTCATTCGTCGTCGTCAACCACACACGCTTGCACCCCAACTCCCGAGCCTTTTCAATCGCAGAAAGAATCAGCGAACTGCCGATTCCAGCCCCTTCCAGCGTGGCATTGAGTGTCAAAATCTCCATCCCCTCCTTGCCGACGTGGTAGGTCATCAGCCCAACGATCTCGCCATCGCGCCGCTCGATGAAACCCGACTCCTCGTGTGGAAAGTACTTGGTCCCGCGGCTCATCACGGCGCGACCGTGCCAGTGACGTTCAATAAACGCCGCGACCTCCGCCCGATCACCGTCACGCATCTCCGTTCTACCCATGTTCAAAGTTGTACCCAAAACCGCCGACATCTGCCAGTAAGCGCCCCAAACACGCCCCCCACGCCCATCCTTCCAACGTTTTCTCCGCGCCCGGTTCCAACAAGCTTGTCAACCCATCACCCATAGTTATAGTGCCACCCGTAACGCCCCCGGAAGGCAAACCGAACAATCGACAGGATGCTCCACGATGCCCAACCAACCACTTGATATTGTTTTCACCGCACCGCACCCCGACGACATCGAAATCGGCTCCGGTGCCACGATCGCCAAGCTGGTCAAGCTTGGCTACCGCGTCGGCATGATTCACATGACCATCGGCGAACCAACCCCACGCGGCAGCGTCGAAACACGCAAAAAAGAAATGCAGACCGCCGCGGAAATCCTCGGCGTACACGTCTGCGAAATGCTCGACCTGCCCAACCGCGTTCTCATGGACGGTCCCGAAGCACGATACGCGGTTGCAACCGCATTGCGAAAACACCGACCGCGCATTCTGGTGGGAATGGCCGGCCGGACCCCCGGCGCCTCACCTGACCACTACCAGGCGCAGCTTATCACCGAGGCTTCACGATTCTATTCCCAGCTAACCAAGTGGAATGAACGGTTCGACGACACCGAACCGTTTCGTATCGATCATCTTGTGTATCGTCCGGTGCGCATCGCAGCCGAGGTCCATCACTATCACTCAACATTCGTCGTGGACGTCACCGACACCATGGAACAAAAAATCGAGGCCATCCGCTGCTACCGTTCGCAGTTTGACGACGCCAGGTTCGAGGGACTCGAACATTACGTCCGCTCAAGCAACGGCATCGAGGGGGCGTCCATCGGTGTCAAGTACGGCGAAACCTACGCCCTTCCCCGCCCGCTGGGTGTCCCCGACATGGTGGCTGCACTGGGAGAATGGCGCGTTCCGCCCCCCTTCGACCCCAAAGCACCACCCAAATAGCGGACGATCGCGCAGACGCAAAAGTCCGCGCGTTGCAACAGGGCGCATCGGACCGATACTTTCCAGTAGCAAGCGGATCATGGCCTCGGCGCCGGACCCCAACGACCGGAGGAATCCAATGGAACTTTACGTTGACGACAAGTGCATCGATGCCGAATTTTTCGAGGACGGAACAATCGAAGACGCGGTGCGTCACGTCCAGGAAAAACATTGTAGCGAGGATCAATTGGTGGTTGCTCTTTCCTGCAACGGCAACCGACTCGACAGCGAAACGATGGAATCAGCCCTCGCCAGACCGATCCCGGAGTGCAAGAAACTTGAGGTATTCACCGGAACCCGTGCCCACCTTGTCATTGAGGCGATGAATCATTGCTTTGATTCACTCGAGCAGACCGAGCAGGCCACCGAATCAATCGCCGATCGTCTCGATGGAGAGAATGTGGCCGATGCTCTGCGGGAGCTTGGAGAATGTATGAGCGTCTGGCAGCAGATTCACGAAGCCCTGGCCAAGTCCATCGAGATGCTTGCGATTAACCCCGAAACATTCATCGTCAGCGATACCCCCTTTATGCAGGTGATCACGAAACCCAAAGAAGTGCTGCTACAGGTGAAACAAGCCCTGCAACAACAGGACCACGTCCTGCTCGCGGACGTCCTTCGCTACGAACTCGGCGATGCCACCAAATCGTGGCTGGCCATCATCGATCACATCAGAACCGAAGCAAAGAAAAGATAAACGTCAACACCCCCAACCATTGGTTGTCCCAGGGATTCGACCCTAAAAGTCCGCCGTTTGAAAATCGACGACCGTCGTTTCCGTTCATCGACTACCCGGCGATCGCACCGATCATCGGTACCGCCCCTTGAACTGTTCTACCGGATACTTGGTTGCATTTTTTTTCATCTTGTCCGCCAGCGCGGAGGACAAATCGATTCCCATTGAGTGCGAAAATGAAAGCAGGTAGGCAGCGACGTCCGCCACTTCTTCACGTATGGCCTGCATGACCTCCGGTTGATCCCGAATCGCGTCGAGGTCTTCGCTGCGAACCCACTGGAAGTGCTCCATCAACTCAGCCGCCTCAATCGCAATCGACGTCGACAGGTTTTTTGCGTCGTGAAATGGCTGCCAGTCGCGCTCCGACACAAAATCCTCCACCAACCGGGTCAACTCCTTCACCGTCGTCGTGGCATCGTTCATCACACAACCTCCTTTCGCGTCACAAAAAAACACCCCGTGTGAGGCCTATAACGGATATTTTCGCCTCATTCTCCGCAACCGACCTTGACGCGTGCGGGTACTATCCGTATCCGAAGGGAAGATCCATGAGCCTCTACATCAACATACTGACAAAAGCGCTCTGCGTCGCGGCCCTCTCGCAGACCTCCGTTGAAAACAACACGGTTGGGACCGATGCCACCGGTCCCACGATCACCGTTCAACAAATCCGAAGCTCCAGAATCGCCTTTGTGAAGCACAGGGGAGCCTATTGGTCCATCGGACCCGTGATCGCCAGGGTCCGCAACACGCTGGGCAGCAAGCAACCCGCCCCAAAAGTGTTCGTTCGCTACGAGTCCGACCCCCGACGTATCAGCCCGTTGCAACTCGAGGCTCGCGTGGGGTTCGTTCTAGAAATCGGCCAGGTCGCGCCCGATGGTTTTCAAACAGACACCCGCCCACCCCAACAAGTAGCTTCGATGATGACCAACGATTCACCCTCGGTGCTCGCACGCCATTATACGATGCTCGAGACGTGGGCGAAAAGCCACGGATATCAACCTCTGGGACCCGTCATCGAGCGCTACCCCCCGAACCAGGAAGATTCGAAGGGCGTCGAGATTCAGCTCGTCGTACAACCCGCGCCGAAAGCGCCAAACGCGCAATCGTCCGCTTCCCCCGCGCAAACGCTCAAGAAGCCCGTGCGCGAAAACAACTCGCAAGAGGTGCCGGCCCCGTCGGTTGCAGAGCCGACAATCAGGACGACACCAGCGAATGACCATGCAGGGTCCTCGAGGAAAGGGCTTGGCGAATCCCCACGGGCACCGTTGTCCGCAACCACACCCGCCAGCCAAGTGCCCGCCGCAGGCGATCCCTCAACAGACTACACGGAATTGGCCATCCGGCTGATCCCCCCAACGGAAGATTGGACCGCCGGTCAGTTGGCAACACTTGGCCCGAAAGTCATGCGGATACGTGCGATCGCACACCTCGCCAAAACCCGTTACGGTTCGGACGCCGCAGATCTTTCCAACTTGAGCGACGCGTTGACCAAACGTTACACGCATGTTTGGGGTACCCGTCTCGCGTCGGCCGTCACCCCCCCCGCCAAGTCAAGTAAAACCGACCCCGCCGCCAACGGCCCGTTGGAGCAACTCAACCGCATTTTTTCAAAGATGTTGACCGACCAGCTCGACGCACATGGTGTTGAAATGGCCGTTCTCGCAGTTCTGACAGATACCCCAGACTCCGGCGCAACACAAATCAACCCGGCGGCGGCCCAACCCGCACGACTTCAACCATAACCTACTGAAAACAATACACTTAAGAAAAACAAAGGGGATGCGAACAACACGATATCACCTATGACAAGACCAAGAATCTTGGCGAACTCCCTTGTAGAATGCTGATACTTGGGGTATCCTTCGCCGCCTTTGGCATCCGTTGAACCGACGGCGCGGGCGGGCGGGTGGCCTGGCAACCGAGCTTGCGACATGACCAACACATCGACCATCGAACCACAGGCAAAACCTGCGCAGAATCAAGACGCGGTGAGCTTCCTCGAATTTGAAAAACCCCTTCAGCGGATCCACCACGACATCGTTGAGATGGAACGCGAAGCACGCGAATCGCGGTGTGATCTAACCGCTGACATCAAGAAACAACGCACCCGCTTTCGAACGACGATGCGCAGGCTTTATTCCAACTTGACTCCCTGGGAAACGGTCATGGTGGCACGCCATCCCAAACGCCCCCTGGTGACCGACTATCTCAAGATGGTTTTCCGCGACTTTTGCGAGTTACATGGCGACCGCACCTTTGCGGATGACCGGGCGTTGATCACCGGGTTCGCCCGCGTGGGCGGGCACAAGGTCATGGTCATCGGGCACAACAAGGGCAAGGACATCAAGGAGCGGATGGAGTGCAATTTCGGGTGCGCTCACCCGGAGGGGTATCGCAAAGCTCTTCTAAAGATGCGTATGGCTGAGAAATACGGCGTCCCGGTCGTCTGCCTGATTGATACGCAGGGCGCCTACCCCGGAATCGGATCGGAAGAACGAGGAATTGCCCAGGCAATCGCCGTCAATCTTATGGAAATGTCCCGCTTGCGGACTCCGATCGTGAGCGTTGTCATTGGCGAGGGCGGCAGCGGCGGTGCCCTGGGAATTGGCGTCGCGGATCGCGTCGCCATGTTCCAAAACTCGTTTTACTCGGTCATATCCCCTGAGGGATGCGCAGCCATTCTCTGGAAAACAGCGGACAAGAGAAAACACGCCGCCGAAGCGCTCAAGTTGACTTCAAAGTCGCTTACCAAGCTCAATCTCATCGACGAGATCATCCCCGAACCGATTGGGGGTGCTCACCGCGCGCCGGAAACAACGGCTGCCAACCTCGAAAAGTACCTTGACACGACCCTTCACACGCTGAAACGATCGCGCATTGAAACGCTGGTGGGACGCCGTGCGGCACGTCTTCGCAACCTCGGAAACTTTTTCGAAGATCCTTCCGAAGTTGCGTCGACGACCAAAACACGACCCACCCGAAAGTCGGTCGCCCGTTCCTCACGGATGAGTCATCGCATGGGTCGCCGATCCGCCGCCAAGGTCTAAACTCTCACGCGGCAGACCCCATCCTGCGCGAGTTAGGAGGCGGATTGCTTCTTCGCAAGTCGGTCGTTGGTCGATCCGTCGAACACCGCCCGCTTCGCGCAATGAGAACGTGGCCACCTTGCCGGGGCAAATCGATGATTCTCCTGTTGGGAGGATTCCACGGCGATGAACCCAAGGGGGTTCGCGTGTGCGAGCGCTTCGCAGAGCTGCTATCGGGCGATGCTCCCGGCGCCGGCAACGCAAACTGGATCATCGTTCCACTCGTCAATCCAGACGGATTCGAACGCCGCAATCGGCGAAACGCCAACGGAATCGACCTCAACCGGAATTTCCCCACGCAAAACTGGGTCCGTGGCAACAAGCGCAGCCGCATGTTTGGTGGAGAAAAGCCGGCAAGCGAACCGGAAACAAGAGCGATCGTTCGTCTTGTCGAGCGGTGCCGACCGACCGTGATTGTAACCCTTCACTCGATCGGGCGTAAGCGCTTCTGCAACAACTTCGATGGCCCCGCCAGGCGATTGGCGAAACGAATGAGTGACTACAATCGCTATCCGGTGACAACGTCAATCGGCTATCCTACTCCCGGAAGTTTCGGAACCTGGGCCGGGATTGAAAAGAAGATTCCAACAATCACCCTTGAACTCCCCTCTCTCCACTCGAACAAGCGGTGCTGGACGGACAACCACAAGGCCCTGCTATCGCTTGCCTTGCGTTAAGACTTCACCCCGCAAGAGTGCGGTACGGGCATCTTGGCGAATGCCTTTTCTCAAAGCGTGTGTGACACGGACAATAGATCCGCGACCGTGAGGGAACGGAGAAACGGCAATGACGAGAGGCTTCGCTGCTCTCAGCATGACAAATCCGCGCTCAGCGTGGCAGATTGGGACGACAGACTCACCCCGCGCGGGGGTGGTATGGTCCACGCTTGCGTGGCCATGTTCCAGATCAACGGCAGAGCATGGCCCCGGCAGAATCGGGGTATCACGAACCGCGTACGACGAATCAGGGATGACAAACCGGACGTGACCGTCGGGGAGCGGACCAAGGACAACTCGCGCATCCAGGTGTGAAAATGCACCGGTTTCCCAGTTGGTGGGTGTGGCGATTTCGCTAGGGATGCACCGTGTCGATCATGTCAAGGGGCGGGTGAGTGGTGTAAATGACGTGGTCGGCGGGGGCGCTCACTGCGGCGGATGGTTTTGGCGGATCCGTTGCGTGGACTTCCGGTCGAGTTTCGATCCAATCGCGCAGCTGCGTTCGTGTCACGGGGTGATTGCCGAGGATGCCCACTTCGATGGCGGCGGCTGCGTTGCCAAGGTAGGCGGACTGCATCAGGGTTCCCCCGGCAGCCAACGAAACCGTCGCCCCCGCGAGAAGCGCGTCGCCACATCCGAGATGATCCACGGCATGTGTTGCGAACGCAGGAAGCTGCTCCCCCTTGAGTCTCGCCGACCACTGTGGTGCTGAGCGGTCGGCGCTTGCGCGTTCAAAGACAAGCATGCCGCGCTTTTCAAGCGTGACGATAATGTGCCGCGCCTGGGTTTGATCGAGAAGCTCCCAGGCCACGCTTGAGAGTCCGGAGTCATGATCGTTGAGCATCGCGCGAATCTCGCGCTCGGTCGGGCAGAGCAAATCGACGTTTTTGAAGTTTTTCAGGTTAGCACGCCCACCGCTCACGTCGGCGGTGACGATTTTTACGTTTTGTCGCAGCACCGGAAGAACCCGATTCAGAAGCGATTCGGTGATCATTCCGTATCCGAAGTCGCACAGGATCACCGCGTCAACGGTGCGAGATTGTTTTTCCAGGAGGGTCGCTGCTTCGCGTTGGGCAATGGAATCAAGCGGGCATCGCTGGGCGCGATCGACCTTAAAGAGTTTGCAGTCCTCGGCGAGAAAACGTGTTTTTTCGACGATCGCAGGGCGTGCGGCAACGAGGTGATACCCCACGTCTTCGCGCCTGAGGGTGTCACGGATCAGGCCCGTGTTGATATCGTTTGACCCGGATGCGGCGCTTAGAAGAAACGACTTGGCACCCAGCGAGGCGACGTGTCGGGCGACAATCGCCGCCCCGCCGACGTAACATCTCTCGTCGCGGTGTGCCAAGCTGACGACCGGTGCCTCGCTGGCGATTCCAAGCGCATCGCAGAAAATGTAGCGATCAAGGATCACGTCTCCGACGACGAGCACCTTGAGTCCCCGTACCCGATCGAGCAGTCGCGCGAGCGCGTCGGACGAAACGTCATGTTTGCGGCAGGTTTGTTTGAGCCGGTGCGCTCGTTCCACGTTCGCTTGTGGAAGTTTGTCGATCAGGGCGGTTGAGCTGAAAACAATTTCTCCGCTTGAGTAGATAATGCGACCCCCGTAGCTTTCGACGGCCGTTTTTTCCGCGAGAAACCCTTCGTCCGTTGAACCCTCGTACTCGCGCCCCTTGACGTAGATGTTGGGCTGCAAGTCTCGAATCAGCTCAACCGCGGTGGGCGAAGCGTTGATGCAGACGTAATCGACAAAAACAAGAGCCGCCAGGTTTTCCGCGCGAAGCTCCTGTGGAATGTAGGGGCGGTTTGCACCTTTGTGTACGTCTTGATCTCCGGTCAGCGAAACGACAAGAATGTCCCCTTTTTGCCTGGCGAACTCGAGGTAGCGAATATGCCCAGGGTGGACAATGTCGAAGCATCCATGGCACTGAACAATGGTTTTCCCCGCTTGACGGTGGTTCGAGGCAACGCGCACCAGCTCGCTGCGGGTGAGAATCTTTCCTTGAAAATTCGTGGTCACTGGATAAGCGCTCCAATTGTCGCGATGGATCCACCGTCTGTGCCGAAGTCGTTGGACGTTGGAAAAGTCCGGATCGCTCCCGTGCTTTCGGTTCCTTTCCCCTGGATTCGGATGCGCAAAACCCGGACAACGGCTTTTCATCAAACCGGCATCGCTGATATCGGCCGATCCCATGGACAGAGCGTAGCGTTTCACCGTTTTTCGTCTCTTCCCGGGCAGATGTTGCGTCTGCGGGCGACCTTCGTACCATTTCGATCTTTGGCGGGTTTGGGATGGCTCGTCGGCGGATCGTTGGTGCGGCGTCCGCCTGGTCACGGAGGATCGTCAGACGCAGCCCAAACCGGTGGGCGTTGTGATACGGTGGGTATCGCAACGCCGCGCGAATGCAAAGCCCGTTTCATGCAAGGATTTCCCTGGACACTTCAGTTCTACATCTTCCGAGAGATGGGCAAAACGTTTTTGCTAACGGCGGCTGCCTTGAGCGCGATTCTCGGACTCGGCGGCGGGGTGATGCAGACGCTCAAACTGGGCGAGGTCACCCCCGGTCAATTGCTCAGTATTCTGGGGATCGTGATTCCGGTCGCGGTCGCACTGACCCTGCCGATCGCGGCGCTGTTTAGTGCGGCGGCTACGTACGGGCGAATCAGCGCGGACAACGAATTCGTTGCGTGTCGAAGCAGTGGGATCAATCTTCACGTATTGTTTCTTGCGCCGCTGTCGTTGAGCCTGGTTTCGGCGGGTCTGACGTTCGTCATGATCAACTTTTTGATCCCGGGCATGGTGCGCAACCTCAACGAATTCATGCGTGCCGACTTTGGGGTTTTGATTCAGCAACGATTGAGCCGACCGCGTGGGATCGCCCTGCGCAACGCTCGTGTTTTCGCCGACAGTTGTCGCGTTGATCCCCAGACTGACCAGATCATCCTGGACCGTGCAACGATGGTCGAGCTGGAGAACGATCGATGGGTACGCTACGGAACGGTGCGACGGGTCCACCTGGGAATCGATGACAGCACCGGTCGCAAGCGCGTTTTCGGATGGTTGGAAGGCGTTAGCCTTTACGATCGCAAAGCAGGGCAGTTTACCGACCTTGCCCGTCAGGACCTTCCCGCCAGCGATTTGCCGATGCTTGTCCCGCAGGAAGTGAAGTTTCTGACGCTCGCCCAGCTCTTTTTCTATTACAGAAACCCGGGTCGCTGGCGTAAAGTTTCCGATGCGATGGCGGCGCTGCGCATCAGCGTAGGACGGGCGATGCTCTGGGACGACCTCTGGCGGCAGTGGCGCGTGGGAGATCGGAAAACGATTGAGTTGAGCGACAAAAAGACGCGCCTTGTTGTACGGTCGCAACGTGCGGGACGTCTTCAACGGGACGAGGGGATTCAACTGGAAAACGTAGGTGTCGAGGAATACCGCGAAGGAAAGCTTCGTACGAAGTATCAGATCGGGCATGCGGTTATTGAAATCGCTCGCGACGAAACGCTCCAGCAAACCGGCGTCCGCATGGACGCTTACAATGTTGTCGCATCGGCCAAAGATGTGACACTCTCACGCACGCAGCAGACGTTGGGGCCCGTTGCGCTTCCCTCGGAACTGATTAAGAAGGTTGAGGCGATTTCGCAGGAGAAGCTTTTGAGCCATGCGCTTGCGAATCGAGACCCCGATTCTGCGACCGAGCGCAAGCGCGCCGAGGCAATTGACACGATCAACGAGACGCTTCGGCGAATCGCGGCCACCGTTTGTGAACGCACGGCGTTTAGTGTGAGCGTTTTTGTGCTGGTGTTGTTGGGGGCGGTGTTGGGAATCGTGTTTCGCGGATCGCAGGCCATGGTTGCGTTTGGAATCAGTTTCATCCCTTCGTTGGTCGTGATCATCACGATCGTGATGGGCAAGCAAATGGCCGTCAACGCCTCGACCCACTGGTTGGGAATGGGCATCATGTGGATCGGAATCGTCATTGTGGCCATGCTTGACTGGTGGACGATGACCAGGGTGCTTCGGCGATAGTCCGTCATGATAAGTCTTCTTGATCGCTATCTTCTTCGTTCGCTTTTGGCGAACTACATCATTGCCGTGGCGGTGATGCTCAGCCTATACGTTGTGCTTGACATGTTCGTCAACATGGACGAATTCACCGAGCAGGGTTATCCGGCTCTTACGGTGTTGTCCAACATGGTGGACTATTACGCGCCGAACTTGCTGTTGTACTATGCGCAGCTTTCGGGCGTCATCACGCTTTTTGCGTGTGCCGCGGTCCTTGCCCGGATGAGGAAACTCAACGAGCTGACAGCGATTCTGGCATCGGGGGTCAGTCTTTTTCGCGTCGCGCGACCGGTTTTTGTGTTTGCGGTTTTTATTACCGGCGTGCTCATTGTTGACATGGAGGTCCTGATCCCGCGAGTGGCGCACAAACTGGCCAGAGATCACGACGACGCGGACGGAAAGCGGGCGTACGAAGTGTGGTTTTTGCGTGATCGCGGAGGCGCTTCGCTCTCTGCGGGCAAGTTCAACCCGACCACGCGTGATCTTGAAAGATTGCTGGTGCTGTTTCGTGATGAAAACGGGTCCGTCGTCAAGACGTTGGAGGCGGATCGTGCGACCTGGGAACCTCCCGGCGAGGTTCGCCCGACCGGGCGATGGAAGCTCGAACGAGGTAAACTCGTCACGCGGCGTGTTCGCCAGGCAGGTTCGCTTGGTCCACGCGAGGATCTGACGACGACCTATCCGCTCTATTACGAAAGCGATCTTTCCCCGGAGGCGATTGAAGTCCGCCAGTCGAGTGGTTGGATCAAGTTTCTGAGTCTCTCGCAACTGCGCAAACTGGATCAGGCCGGTACGGTGGACCGCCGTACGATTGCCAAGATGCGCCACACTCGATTTGTGACCCCCGTCGTTGGGCTGTTGCTCTTGTTGCTGGGATTGCCCTTTTTCCTGGACCGTTCACCGGCGGATGTCGTGCGCGATGCGGGGCGTTGCATGCTTGTTTGTGGATTGTGTTACGTCGTCGCGTTTGTTGGGCAGAGCATTAACCCCGGCGGGGGGTCGGCGCTTCCGGCGTGGATTCCCATCTTCGTCTTTGGTCCGATCGGTATTGTTCTTCTCGATCGTGTGCGAACGTAGTGTCAGGCGACTTCCTGTTTCGTGGATTGCTGCGAAGCGAGTTGCGTGCGATAAAGTTGCCGGCGAAGCTCGCGGCGGCGGCGCTTTTCCCTGTGCGATGAGACAAGCCACCGAGTCACCGGATAGCTCACCAGTGCGATGGGAAACGCAATGGCGAAGCACCCCAACCACAATTCGGCACCCAAATCCGCCAGCGTCGTAAAAAGATGGGACCAGAACGCAAGGTGCAACCACGACTGATCCACTCCACCACCCGCAAACGCCGTCAAAAGATCGCCGACGCTCGTTCCGTTCTCTGAACCCAGGATGAATTTCCCCAGGGCAAGACATCCCCCATACAGCGGAACCATCGTCAGCGGGTTGCTGATCCATACGATCGGAACACAAACCGCCTTGTTCGCTCGAAAAAGCGCGGCAATCGCCACCGACAGAAACATCTGAATCCCGACCAAAGGAAGGATCGCGATGAACAGAGCGATCGCTACACCCATCGCAAGGGAATGAGGGGTGTCGTCGGCGTGCAGGATGTTGTGGACGATAAACCGCTTCGCCCGAAGCCAACGTCTGGTCAAGGTTGAACTCTCTTCGCTGTCATGTTCCGGTGCTGGCTGCACGGCGAATCCCCTCGCACACAGCAAGACCCGCCAGTGTATTCCTTTCGACGACAAAAGTCAGCCGACTGGCGACTTTTTTCCTCAATCCCCGCCGGAATTCGCCCGGAAAACCGCACGATTACCGATTGGAAAGCGTTTTTTGGCTGTCAACCGCCGCCCGCAACGCCGAAACGACCGTGCTCGGGGGCAACTCGTTCATGCAACGGTGATTGTGAGGGCATTGGGTGATTCTCCTGAAGTAGCACGGCGTACAATCGAGCGGCAGTTGCACCACATCGCACAGACGGCGGTAAGGACCGGTTCGACGCGGATTCGTCGGACCGACCAGGCAAACCAGCGGTCTTTCCAACGCCACCGCCAGATGAGCCACCGCAGAATCGTGGCACAAGACCGCCCGCGCGCTGGCTACCAACGCCGTCAGCTCAGGCAAACTCGTCTTCCCGGCGAGATTGACAACATCTCGTCCGCACGACGATCGGATTTTCTCACAGATGGGAAATTCGTCCATCCCGCCGACCAGGACAAACGCAAGATCCCTTTGAGAACGCAACGCCTCTATTGTTTGCACGAAATGATCGGCAGGCCAAACTTTTGTTTCCCAACGCGCTCCAGGTGCAAGCGCCAGATACGCACAGTCGGTGCCAACCCCGTTGGCGGCAAGGAGCTTTCTGACGCCGTGACTCACCTGGTCGCCTGGGGGAAGGGGAAACGAAATGGCTACATCCGCAAACCCCAACGCTTTTGCAACGAGGTAGTTGCGATCCACGGCGTGCAGCTCCGCCTCGTCGGTCGTTAAACAGTGCGTATAGAACGTTCTTGCGCCCTCTCGCGCTTGTCGGAATCCGATTCGCACCGGGGCACCGCTGGCCCGCGACAGGAATCCGGAGCGAAACAATCCCTGCAGATCGATCACCAAATCGTATCGCCTTTTGCGAAGCATCCGCACAAATTGCAAAAAACCCAGGGCAGCCGAGGGACTCGTGAGCATACGTCCGTAGCGTTTCCGGTCGAAGGGAACCAGTTCGTCGATTTCCGGGTGACCTTCCAAAAGCGGGGCAAACGAAGTCCCGACCAACCAGTCGACGGTTGCCTTTGGGAATCGCACTCGCAGACCGTGCAGAACGGGCAGTGCGTGAACAACATCGCCCAACGAGCTTGGTTTAATAAGCAGGATGCGATTGAATTCACGCGTTTCAAGCGAGCGATTGCTGGATGAAAATGACGACACGATGCAAAAGTTACTCCGGAAGGGCGATCCAGCGTTGCTCGTCGACGAGAATCTCGTTGGGACGAAAGCGGGACTTATACTCCATGCTCCCGCTGCCCGCAACGTAGTAGCCAAGGTAGTAATAGGGTAGCTCGTTGCGACGACACCATGCGATCTCGTAAAGAACCGAATAGGTACCCAGGCTTCGATCGGCGAAATCCGGGTCGAAATAGGTGTACACGCTGCTGATCCCTTGCGGGCACAAGTCGGTTACACCAACCGCGACGATCCGATCCCCGAGGCGATACAGAAAATCTCGACCAGTCATCGGGCTGTCATACAAAAAATCCTTGAAGGCTTCATAGCTTCCCGACATGGTTCCGTCATGCTGGGCGTCAAGATACCGGCGAAAAATGTCGTGCTTTTCAGCCGATGGACGCGACTCGGCAATTTCAACCACGACGTCCCGGTTGCGGCTTTGGACACGACGCATTGACCGGCTTGGTTGGAACCGATTGACCAATACGCGAATCTGTTTGCATTCCCGGCAACCACGACACCGCGGTCGATACACCGTGCGCCCGCTGCGACGAAAGCCGAGTCCGAGAAGATGTTCGTACAAGTTTCCATCGAGTCGCTCTGCGAGGTACGCCTCGTTACGTGACATCCGATTCGGAAGGTAGGGGCAGGGATGTTCCGAACCGACAAAGCGAAGCGTATCGTAGTCGACCGCCCGCCAGGTCGCACGGTTTTCTGGTTGTGAGGACTCAGTCATGGGCAAGGGAATTGTATGCCCGTTAACCGGCGATCGGCAAGAGCATCCCCGGCGATAGTTGTTCCACGATGTACACGATCAATGGAGGCAGGAAAATCGCAGGAACCATGTTCGCTACGCGAATCGGTTTGATTTCCAGCAGCAAAAGACCGGTTGCAAGCATCACAACCCCCCCCACATTGGTCATTAACGCGATGGAAAGGTCGTCGAGCGGTTGAGCCACCCAGAAGGCAAGCAAGGACAGTCCACCTTGAAAAATGCCCACCGTCAATACGCTCGCGAAAACGCCCCAGCCAAGTGTTGATGCAAGTGCCAACGAAGCAAAACAGTCCAAAAGCGACTTCACATACAAGAAGCTCGGGTTAGCGTTGGCCCCGTTTTCCAGGCACCCAACAAGGGTCAATGGTCCGACGCAAAAAAGAACACTGGCGCTGAGGAATCCTTCCGCGAAGGTATTTGAATCGTCTCCGGCGCAACGCGCGTGGAGTCGCTTTCCCAGCGACTCAATCCGTTGGTGAAGCCTGAGCGCGGTTCCGATCACGACGCCGATGAGCAACGAACCGATCATCACCATGGCAAGCCGTGCCCCGTAGGTCTTGCTCGCCTCGCCCGGTGGAGCGAATCGCTCGACGACACGTGCAAATTGAACCACGGACGCGTCCATACCAAGGGTCAATGTGATCAGCCCCAGCGTTTGCAGCACGATCACGCGGTATCTTTCGGGAACGCTGCGCGAGATGGAAACCCCTGCCAGGCTCCCCGCTGCGACGGTGATGACATTGACGATGGTTCCGCTGAAGATCGACCACATGGATGCTTACGCCCGCAAGAAACGGCTATGACGCGGATGCGCCGCCCGCCTCGAAACCCACTTGTACACGCGCGACAATCTGACGCAAGCGGTTCGTTGCACAATGTTCCCGTGCGACCCTTTCGGCGGTTTCGACAAGACGAGGCGCTGCCGGTCGGGGCAGGACTTTGACCACCTCCGTGGGACGCCGAAAGGTTGCAACCGACGCAAAAACATCGCGCAGTCCCGGATAGGCGCTCGTCAAAACATTGTCTGCCGCACCGATCACAACGTGGACACCGGTTGCCATCGCATCCAAAGCCGTCTGAATCGCCACGTCCGTGGCGATCGGAAAGACCACGGTTGCGGTGCGACGAAATAGATCATTGATGAAACGCGCTTCGGGAACAGGTCCCCGGTAGATTCCGGCGGAGAGCTTTTCGTGCTGCCATCCGTGACCGTAAACGGTGAGTGGCTGACCCGTTGCACGAAGCGCCGCCACGCAGGCTCGAACTTTGGCGGCCGGTTTCAGGACGGTTTCGATCAACTCTTCAAACACAGCGCGCAGTTGAGAATCATTCAGTGTCGTGCCAGAGCGTTTTTCTGCTGCGTGGAGCATCCGTTGTGCGCTTGTCGAGTCGTTTGTCCGCACCGCCCGCGCCGCCTCGTCGCCAAGGGCATCCCAGAGCGCCGTCTGACTGGGAAGTGTGAGGTTTACGTCAATCGCACGGTCGGGAGGCAAATCGGCGAAAAGCACCACCGACGCGTTTGCAGTGGACCGCCATTCGCGTTTCGCTGGGGATGTCAAACACGGCGTATCCGCGCCCGGTTCTACGCGTAGACACGGCAAGCTGGCGTCGCGAAGCATTTTTTCCTGCATCGGTGTTGAGGCGACGAAAAGATCAACCGGACCGGCGGCGTTTCCGTTCAAACCGGCCGGTAAAAAACCCGGTAGGTACCACGATACGACCGGCAGCAAGCGAGGTAGCAGCTCTCGAGACTGCGTCGGCGTGCTATTGACAAACAAGACGATGTGAGGGCGGAATTCGGCAATCGCTTTCATTCGTGCCACGACGTGACACTTTTGTGGACCGCTGGGTATGCAAACCTCGCAATCCCAGTTCAGTGATTTCAGGGCTCGTGTGACCCGCCCGATACTCCGGATGGAGGCTTCGCTCGCTTCGACGCTGAGCAACGCAATTCGCGGCGACTCAAACATTGGCGATGAGAGGGCGAAACGGGCAAACTGCCCGGCGATTCTGTCTTGAAGCCGTTGAACGTTCAAGGCGTGATGGTTCAAAACAACCTGCCCGGATCGTTCGACCGCATCGCGAACGACCGTTGCATCCGCCGGTGTCATGTGTGGTGCGTGAAAAAGATGCGCCGGGAATTCGTAGCCCGGGTGACACTCGAAAAAGTGCACTATGGCGTCTACGAGCGACTCGCCGCAGATAAACACCAGTCGTCCGCTGCGGATGAGATCGCGATAATCGTAGAGAGTCATGGCAAGACGAATCAAAAGGGGGGATGACTCGAGCACGAAAACGGCGGAAAACGGCGCAAGACGTGATGCCACCAGGCGCGGCTCGTATCCGCTCATCACACCGGGCAAGAAAACGCTTCCCTGGTCGCGCTGCAGGTTGCCAAACAGTTCCGCCGCACTGATCTTCGGCATGGACGTGAAACCAAACCAGTGCGTTCGACCCGATTCGTCTGCAATACGAAACGTTTCGGTGCCGTCCCTTCCAACGGTTCGTTGTACGGTTTCGGGAACCGGGGTGGATTCAACCCGCCGGGCGACTTCCGGCTGAAACGCGCGCAAAGCAGCGAGGTTGTCGCCGAAATGGTCGGTCGCTTTAAGCGCTTGCATCGGCGTCACGCAAGACTCCACTCCGCGCTATCCAAGTCGTTCCATCATCATTTTGAGCAGAAAAGCAATGCCGCTCAGCCAGGCGATGATTGCCACAACCGGGGGCCACACGGACATCGGAGGGGCGTTGCCGACGGCAACGCTGGGGTCTTCCCAGTTGGGACCGGACTTCGCGGGCCGCTCTTGATCGGGTTGGCACTGCTGGATATCGCTCATATCGTCCCTACTTTCCGGATGACAGTTTCTACCCTACAAGGAGCATCGACAAGATGCCTCCGCATGCATCATCACTTGGATTCGATCCGGCAGGGGATCTCGAAATGTTCGAATCCCGGAACATTCGAGATGACCGTGATGGTGGCCTTTCCCGGTTTGGGGTTTGAATCGGTCAACTCCGCCGTCAGCATCACCACGTGGGTCGGATGGGCCTTACCGGGCGGGTCGGGGAAGACCTTGACGGACGATCGATCACAGGAAACGCTGCTTACGTTGAGCGCAAACGAGGGGACCGATGAAAGACGGATGCGCCGCCGCGTCCCCGCGGGCGTGCCGTCGGCCCGCAAGATAACGACATTGGGATCAGATGCGAGCTTGTCCTCGATGATGCCGAAAACAGGAACGTGAATCACGGGTTGATCCAGTGAGTCGGTTTCGACGGTCAGGTCTGCGGCGAATGGACCGGGTCTCGCTCCGTCTCGAACGGTTAGATAGATGGAATAAATCGTTCGGCTAGGCGGTCCATTCAACTTTTCATAGGTCACATCGAGCAAGTCTCCGGCGGTTGCGTTGATGACCTCGAAGGGCAGCTTCTCTGCGGAGCGGACGGTTACGGAAGCGAGTCTGCGTCCGTCGGTCAAGGTTTGCCTCGATGCGTCGAGCACCTTCGGAAGCCAGGTGACGCTCCCGACGACCTCCGCGCGAAGCGGAAAGGTTCTCGTCCGCTTCACACCGTCAATCGAGAGTTCCATCTCCACCTGCCCGGCGATCGTACCGAGGGCCGCCGTTTCCGATACGATAAACAAAAGGCGCTTCCCACCGCTCACCTTAGGGTCGGTTTCGACCTGGTAATCCAGGGCCATTCCCTTTTCGAACGTAACCGATTCAATCTCGACATTGTGGTAGTTCTCTGCCGGGGTGATGGTCATTTCGCGTTTGGCCGTGGAACCGCGCACAACCGAGCGCAGGTTGATGATTCCGGGTGGATCCACATTGTAAACGGCGGCGACCGTGGCGGTGAATCCCAACATTAATTCCGGTTCACGTGGATCGTTGCTGTAGACCTTGACGCTCTTTTTTTGATCCCCGCGACGATTCTGCGTATTGAATTCGGCGGTGAGTTCCAATTTCCCGCCGGGGGGAATGATTTTGTCCTTGTCTGCGAGGTGGACCACGGTACACCCACAGGTCGCCCTCGTTCGGTCGATGACGAGGTCCGCGTCGCCGTGGTTTTCGATGATCCAGGTCACAGGAACGATGTCCCCCTCCACCAGCGTTCCGAGTTTGTGCTTGCGAACATTGACCTGCAACCGTGGCTGGTGTTTACCCGCAGCGGGCGATTGGGGAGGTGTCGGTGGAAGTTGTGCAAACAACACCGCCCCACACCACCACGGAAGTGCCCAAACCGTCATGACTCTTCGTCGCAACATGAGATTTCGTCTCCGTAAAACCGCAACTCCCTTACTTCCCCATCATGACCGTTTGGTTCGTGGGGTCAAGAAGAACCGCGTCGCCCGCATCCTGTGCCCGCCGCCACCCCATCCCCCGTGTCATTCTGAGCCCGCCGCCACGTCACCCTTTCATGTCATTCTGAGTCCGCGCGAGCGGGCAAAGAATCTCTCTGCGTCCCAATCACGTTACGATTGTGCCGTTGAAATGCTTCGCTGCGCTCAGCATGACGGATTTGGAAACACGCATCCGCGCTCAGCATGACAAACCCGCATCAGAGGCGCGACTGCGAGGGAGCGGATATAGCGAATCCCCGACAATAAGGCGCGACAAAACCAGAATCCGGTGACTCTTATGGGTGGGTTGGGGTTTGTGATTGACTTGCGACCGGGTGTATTCGCTCGAGACGGCACGATGCTGTTCGCGTGGAACCAAACGAAGCCACGTGTAGCGAAGACGATCGAACGCGACCAGGCGGCATCGAAGGAAGCGAAATTCTCAAGCGCCGCTTGCTCTTTGCCGGCCGCGCGTCAACATGTCTACCCTAGCGCTGCCGGGTCAGCGATCCGTTCGATGCAACCTTGCGTGGCGTGCGATGTGGACGTAAAGGAATCCGATATGCGGAAGATCGTTCTGTTTGTCGTTGTGGTCGCGGTGACTGCGTTGGGTTGGCTTTCCATTCAACAATCCAAGCATCGTCAACCCATCGTTTCCGGGTTCATCGAGGCGGACCAGGTGCGCGTCGGCTCGCGTGTGGGCGGGCGCGTCGCAACTGTCGACGTTGAGGAAGGCCAACGTGTGACAAAGGGGGATCGTCTTTTCAGCGTTGATCCGTTCGATCTTGAGGAAAGGCTGGCCGAAGCCAAAGCGCTGCTGGCATCCGCCCAGGCGGATTACCACCGACTTGCCGCCGGGTTGCGCGGCGAGGAAATCGCACAGGCCAAGGCGCGGCGCGACCAGGCAGCGGCCCATTTCCAAAAGCTGCGTTCCGGTCCGCGTCCGGGGGAGATTCAGATGGCCCGGGCGCGACTTCGGATGGCACAAGCGGACCTGGAACTTGCCGAATCCGAATATGCCCGTGTTCAAAAGCTCCGTGAGGATGCTTCAGCAGCGAAAACCGAATATGACCAAACACTTCGGATGAGAAAACGGGCGTTGGCAGAGGTGGCATCAGCCCAGGAGGAAGTCGCGCTTCTTGAACAAGGAACGCGCAGCGAGGATATTGCATCCGCCGAGGCGACCCTTGCGGAGGCGGAGTCTGCGCTGGCGTTGGCCAAAGCCGGGTATCGTTCCGAAGAGGTGGCCCGGGCTAAGGCGCAAAGCTCGGCAGCCGCCGCGCGCGTTCGTGCCATTGAAAAGCAGCTCGATGAACTGGAGGTTTTCTCACCTTGCGGTTGCCTGGTTGAGGCGATTGATTTGCGTCCCGGCGATCTGGTCGCACCGGGAGCGCCGTCGGTGTCGCTTTTGGAGGTTGCCAATCTTTGGGTTCGCACCTACGTTCCCCAGTCCTACCTCGGTCGGGTTCACGTCGGGGATGTGCTCCCGGTCACGGTTGACACGCTCGGCGGAAGACGCTTCGACGGACGCGTTGTTTTCATCGCATCCGACGGGGAGTTTACCCCGCGCAACCTGCAAACGCCGGAAGAACGCGGCAAGCAGGTCTTTCGTATGAAACTCATGATCGACGGTGACCGCCAGATGCTGCGCGTTGGAATGGCGGCAGATGTGCTCCTTCCATCAGGGCGCCCGCAATGAACGACATCGTTATTCGCACCAATCGGTTGACACGCTATTTCGGAAAGGTCCGTGCATTGGTCGATGTCACTCTGGACGTGCCACGGGCCGGCATTTTCGGGTTGCTCGGACCCAACGGAGCGGGGAAGTCTACTTTGATCCGGATGCTCTGTGGCGTTTTAAGCCCGACGTCGGGATGCGGGTCGGTGCTTGGATTCGATATCCGCACCGACGCGGAGTCCATCAAGCGGCGTATTGGCTACATGTCGCAGCGTTTTAGCTTGTATTCGGACCTGAGCACCATCGAAAACATTCGCTTTTACTCCATGATTTACGGGATTCCCGCACGCAAACGACGCGAGCGGGAGGACGCGGTGATATCGCTGACGGGCATCACCCCATACCTTGATCGTTTGGGCGGAAATCTTTCGGGAGGATGGAAACAACGCCTTGCACTTGCCTGCGCGTTGATCCACGAGCCGGAGGTTATTTTTCTCGATGAACCGACGGCGGGAATTGATCCTGTCGCGCGGCGCGACCTGTGGGACCTGCTGTTTTCCCTTGCGCATCAGGGCGTCACGATGTTTGTGACCACGCACTACATGGACGAAGCGGAACGCTGCAGCAAGGTCGGATACCTGCAGGCGGGGACGTTGATCGCCCTGGGGACCCCGGAGGAACTGAAGGCGTCCAAACAAGTGACGCCCGACGATGCGCGACGCTATGAAGTTTCGTGCAAGAACCTACCCGCCGCCCTGGCACGTGCGAGGTCGATGCCAATGGTTCGGGATGCGACGTTGTTCGGGACGGTCTTGCACGTACTCATCGACGCCTCGTGCGACCCGACCACACTGGTTCAGACGCTTACCGGTGGCGAGGAGGGGGCTGCTTTTCGACCCGTTGCTCCGAGTCTGGAGGACGTTTTTGTGATTTTAAGCCGTGCGGAGGAGATCAGAAGGGTTTCATGAACGGGTTTTGGGCTATCTTGACCAAGGAGTTCTCACATATCCGGCGCGATCGCACGACGATCTTTTTCATGTTCATGGTGCCCATTATCCAGTTGTTGATCTTCGGGTTTGCGATTGACGTAACGATCGACAACATCCCACTGGTGGTCCTTGATCTCGACGGACGAGAGGAAGGTCGAAAACTGGTCGAGGCGATGGAGAACACCCAGACGTTTCAGGTTGTCCGGCGAACGTTTGATCAGGAGAGTTTTCAGCGCGCGATTCGATCCGGTCAGGCCAAGGCGGGAATTCTCATCCCCGCCGAATATTCCGAGCGGCTTTTGCGGGGCGAACAGGCCCAGGTACAGGTGCTCATCGATGGTAGCGACTCGCAAGTTGCCACAACGGCGCTCAATACGGTCACCCTCTTGGTTTCGAACCTGTCGGTGGGTCGTGCAAGATTGCTGGGCGAGTCCAGGCATTTCGCACCGGCACGAAACGAAGCGGGTGCGCCGGCGCTTCCGATCGACGTTCGACCGCGCCTTCTTTACAATCCGGACCTGCAAAGTTCGCATTTTTTCGTACCGGGTTTGATCGCCATCATTTTGCAAATGGTCCTCCTTTTTCTGACGAGTTTTTCGATCGTGCGCGAGCGGGAGCTTGGAACCCTGGAGCAACTGTTCGTAACCCCGGTGGGTCGGGGGGGGCTTTTGTTTGGGAAGCTGATTCCTTATGCGTTGATGGCGTTTGGCGAATTGTTGATCGTGTTGGTTGCGATGGTCGGATTATTCGGCGTTGCGATCTCCGGGAGTTTGATTCTCTTGCTGTCTCTTAGCTCCCTGTTTATCCTTACCGTTTTGGGGTTGGGGTTGTTGATTTCGACGCTGGCGGCCACGCAATTGGAGGCCGTTCAGTACTCGTTTTTGGTCATGCTTCCGTCGGTGTTTCTTTCCGGGTTTATGTTTCCCCGTTCCGAGATGCCCACGATCATCTGGGCTGCCGGATACCTGCTTCCGGTGACCTATTTTGTGGAAATCGTTCGCGGGGTGATTTTGCGCGGCGCTGATGCCGTCGATGTTTCCTCGTCGATCCTGGGGTTAACGCTTTGCTGTGTGGTGATTTTGTTTCTGAGTCTGGCCCGTTTTCGCAAGCAACTGGACTGACGAGCCCGGCGTCGGCGGTACAAGGTGGGTTTTGAAAACGGTGGATTTCCGAGTATGGACGATGTTGACCTCGCCGGAGGTTGCGACTCGGGCGAAATTCGGTAGATCGTATAGCGATGGTCTTGAGGGTGAAAACAACGGGTTCCCTTCCGCACCGGAAAGATTTCGATTGGGCGGAGTTGCAAGACGACGCATTGTTGGGCCTTGGAATACGTGATCTTGGTTTGACGCTTTCCGGGACCTGGCTGAAAAAACCGATCAACCAACTGCTTCGTGAACTTCGCGAAAAAAAACTCGTCTGCAAACCCCACTTCTGGTTGTCGGACGAGTGGTTTACACCGGACGGAGTTCCGGGGATCGCCATTCCGTTTTATCTGGCGCATCCGCGCCTGATGGAACTTGAAAAGCGACAAATGCTCGAAGTCGAAGGCGGAACGCACGAAGGATGTATGAAGATCTTGCGTCACGAGATGGGCCACGTCTTGGACAACGCTTACCGGATTCATCGACGGGCGAAATATCGGCAGTTGTTTGGTCGATTCGGACAGGAGTATCCTGAGTACTATCGTCCGCGTCCTTATAGCAAGCGTTTCGTGTTGCATCTGGACTCGTGGTATGCCCAGGCGCACCCCGCTGAGGATTTTGCGGAAACATTTGCGGTTTGGATGACTCCGGGGTCGAAATGGAGGACCCGCTACCAGGGTTGGGCCGCACTGAAAAAGCTCGAATACGTCAACGAGCTGATGGTTGAAATCGCCGACAAACCGCCACCGGTGCAGTCACGTGAAAGGGTCGCGTCCTTGCGGTCCAATTCGATGACCCTGGCGGAACACTACGAAAAAAAACGGGCCAAGTACGGTGATTTACACCCCGACTTCTATGATCGTGACCTGCGGCGACTTTTCTCCTCGGAATCAAACGGTTCCGATGCCGTTGCCGCCGCCAAGTTCCTGCGCAAAGCTCGCCCGGAGCTTCGGCGAACGGTGGCTCGATGGACCGGGGAGTATCAATATACAATCGACCAAGTGCTCAAGGAAATGATTGAGCGTTGCCAGACCATGAAGCTTTGGGTGGATGGCCCGTTGGATCAAACGAAGCTGCAAGCCATGGTCTTGCTCACGGTGCAGACTATGAACTATTTGCACAGCGGGCGTCATCGGGTGGCACTATGAGAAAACTCCGCATTTTGATGCTTGTGGATGAGGCGTTTGTTCCGCCACCGACAATTGAGGGTCTTACGGACAAGGAGATGGCCCCATGGAAGACCGAATACGACGTGGCCGTCACCCTCGAAGAATTGGATCACGAAGTAACCGTGCTCGGGCTCTCCGGCGATCTGGATGTCGTGGGCAGGGCAATCAAAGAGCACAAACCGCACATCGTCTTTAATCTGCTCGAGGAGTTTCGCGGAAGAAGCGTTTACGTTCCGTATCTACTTGGATACCTGGAGCTGATTCATCAGTCCTACACGGGATGCAACCCGGCGGGAATGATTCTGACCCACAGCAAGGCGCTTTCGAAGAAGATTCTCCGCCATCATCGGATTCGCGTTCCGGATTTTCATGTTTTCAAAAGGGGCAGGAAGATTCGCAGACCTGCCAATCTGACGTTTCCCCTTTTCGTCAAGTCCGCGACCGAGCATGGTTCGGTGGGGATTTCGCAGCAGTCCATCGTTCGTAGCGACGAACAATTGCGCGATCGTGTCGAATATGTGTTTGATGAACTGGAGACCAACGTGATCGTCGAACAATACATCGACGGACGCGAGTTCTACGTTGCCGTCATCGGTAACCGACGGATCGAGTGCTTCCCCCCGTGGGAACTGTTAATCACAAAACGGTCCGGAAACAGCCCGGTGATCGCGACGGAAAAGCTCAAGTGGGACTACGCCTACCAGGATCGCACCGGCGTTAAAACCCAGGCGGCAAGCGATCTTCCCGAGGGCGTGGCTGAGGAAATGACCAGGGTTTGCAAACGGGCTTATCGTGTTCTCGGTCAGACCGGGTACGGGCGACTGGACCTTCGTCTTTCCACTGACGGAAAGCTCTATGTGCTGGAGTCGAACACCAATCCACAGCTCCAATACGGCGAGGACTTTGCGGAATCCGCACATTCGGTCGGCGTGGATTACAACACGCTTTTACAACGGATCTTGAATCTCGGACTTCGGGCTGATGCTGCGTGGGGAATCTGAATAACATCGGTGGTCCAAACCGGTCGATCGAGTCCGGCTTCAGCCCGCGTCAGGGTTGCCATGTCTTGGGGCGATTGTGATGCGATGCCCCTTCGTTACATCGTCAACATTGTGACAACATTCGACACGACTGATTGATTTGCTGACCGATTCTGACTTCGCAGGAGAAGCAGTGCTTGATTCCGACGGTGACTCGTCTGAATGTGTAAAACTCCCGTGTTTCCGGCAAATCTTGCTTGCCTTTTGGCGAACACCCCACTATGAAGGCGCGGTGGTTATCAAAAGGTAGCCGATCGAATCGTCGGAGGTTGTGCGTTGCGAGCGAATTCGGTGAGGCCTTGATCCGCTCGGACGGCAGGGCGGTCGTCCGCGTTCGTTGTACGAAAGCATGGCGGTTCGTGACAACCGCGATCACGGCTGCCGACGTGTATCGACGCAGTAACGTGTTCATGAGTTGTCAAAACGGACGAAACCCGACGCGAAGTAAAACGTAAGAAGAATAGGAAACTCCCCCTAGATCGCGTCACGGCATCGCGCCGCTGACGCGGACGACCACAACGCCGCATACGCCCTTCCCTCGGGGCGTATGCGGCGTACCCTTTTTGCATCAATTGCCTGGAACTCCCGGAACCGTGCGGGTTCGTGTACGATATTGTACAATCCCCCATTCTGCTGCTCGGCGGAGGATGAGCGAGCCATCACGGTCGTATTGTCTGTTGCGCCGGGATTGGATGGGCGGTGCGTTTTGGATCGTGTACAAACGAAAAAAGAGATTGAATCCCTTCTTGTGAGTCGCGGTCTCACGCCACGCACTCGGTTCGGTCAGCATTTTCTCATTGACGGGAATCTGATGCGGCGGCTCGTGGATTCCGCAGAGCTTTCACGCGACGATCTTGTTCTGGAGGTCGGCCCGGGAACGGGCGGGCTGACGGATCTGCTTTGCAAATATGCCGGACGAGTGTTTTCGATCGAGATTGACAGGGATATGCTCGAAATTCTAGCAGACCGATATCGCGGGTTTGACCATGTGACGATTGTTGGCGGTGACGCGCTGAGGACGAAACACTGCGTCGCCGAGTCCATTTCGAACGCGATCGAGATGTTTCACGGAGTTGGCCACGGCGCGGTCAAGTTGGTGTCCAACCTTCCCTATCAAATTGCTACCCCGTTGGTCATGAACCTGGTCGTCTCATTTCCCGCCGTGCGTCGTCTTTGTTTTACGGTACAGGCTGAGGTCGGCGATCGACTGGTTGCTTCGTCCGGTTTGAAGGATTACGGTCCCTTGGCTATTGTGACGCAGACACTTTGTACAATCGAGACAATCGCTCGCGTCGGACCGGGGGCTTTTTGGCCTCGTCCGGCCGTTGATTCGGTCATGATACGGATGATCCCCGGGGCAAGTCCGTTTGAATCTCCCGCTGCGGCAAGGCGCTTTTCAATGTTTGTGCGCGGGGTTTTCGAACACCGAAGAAAAACGCTTCGGGCTGCTTTGGAATACGTCGTTGAGGAGGAAACTCGCGAAAGACTCGCGCGAGACTTCGACCTTTCGCAGCGACCGGAGCAGGTGCCTGTTCACCAGTGGGTGGAAATGAGTTGTGCGGCCTTTTGAGGGTGAGCGGAGATACGATGATCTATTTCGACAACAACGCAACGACCAAGCCGTTTCCTGAGGTGGTGGATGTGGTGGGGAGTTGCCTGCGCGAGCAGTACGCCAACCCTTCCAGTGTTCATCAGTTCGGACAGAGTGTTCGCCATCGTGTGGAATGTGCCCGTCAGCAGGTCGCCGAGTTGATCGGGGCAACTTCCAAGGAGATCGTTTTTACCAGTGGTGGAACAGAAAGTATCAACCTTGCGATCCGAGGAGCCTTACAGATTCATCCCCGTCGTCGTCGGATCGTAACCACGACCGTGGAGCATCCCGCCACGCTTCGTGTAGTTGAATCTCTCGCGGACCAGGGTTATGAAATCCGGCGGGTCGGCGTGGATGGGAGCGGGCGCATCGACGAGGCGGAGTGGTCGGAGGCGATCACCGAGCAGACGGCGCTGGTGTCATTCTTGCATGCCAACAATGAAACGGGCGTCGTCTTTGATGTTGAGCGGCTCGCTTCGGTTGCACAAGACAAAGGTGCGCTCGTGCACGTAGATGCAGTGCAAACCGCGGGAAAGATGCCAATCGTCGTGTCCGCGTGGCCGGTTCATCTGGTGAGTTTTGCGGCGCACAAGTATCACGGACCAAAAGGTGCAGGGGCGCTTTTCGTAAAGCGAAGAACGCGACTCGTTCCTCAAATCGTGGGTGGCAACCAAGAACGCATGCTACGCGGGGGGACGGAAAACGTTCCGGCGATTGTGGGCATGGGGGTTGCTTCGCAGCTTGTCATACGCGACATGGACAAGGTCGCGGACAAGGTTCAAGGGCTGCGCGACGAATTCGAGCGACGCGTTACCCAGGACGTCGCCTTCGCGCGTGTCATCGCCACACAATCCCAACGATTGTACAACACATCGAACATCGCATTCGAAACGCTGGAGGCGGAAGCGATTCTGATCCTCTTGAGTGAGGCGGGCATCTGTGCTTCGGCGGGTTCGGCGTGCAGCAGTGGATCGCTTGAATCATCGCATGTTCTCGACGCGATGGGGATCAAGGATGTGCTATCACACGGCGCCGTTCGCTTCAGCTTCTCTCGGTTTAACACATTGGATGAAGTACGACAGGTCGCTTCTCGGCTGCCGACACTCTTGGCGCGTTTGACGCGCCTCTCCGGGAAGGGTTGTTAGCAGTCCCTTGCAAAAGCGCGGCATCAGTTTTGCGTCGGCGTCCATCCGCTCGGAAAAACGCTACAAGATCGTCGCGATTTTTCTAGACCGCCAGACGAAGTTTGATAAATGCGATCATCAGCACGATATCAAGCGTGGCGATCAGCCCGCCCAGAAAAAATCCGGTCCACGATCGACGGGATTTGTCGTTGCGACGCTGCCCGGCACTGTTCCACCCAAGGATGAACCCCAGCATTGCAAGCAAACCGGAAAGCCCAACACACCCGACAAAGGCGGGTATAAACCGACCATGCGATCCGTAGCGGATTTGCCCAAGGACGCTATCGAAGCGCGAAAACACCAGGTACGCCGCCGCAAGAAACGGCGCAGTCGCTAAAACCGCGCTGAAAAGCGCCCAGGTCGCCTGTACGTCGTACCGTCGAAGTTTTTCGAATCCCACACGTACCTCCTTTCCCTAGGATCGGCCAACCGCAGATGGATTCGCCAATTGCACGTTTCGATAAACCACAAACCTCCATTCTAGCGTGCTTGTGGGGGTTTGCACCGTCGAGCTGCCCATTTCTACTGGGCGTTTGGACGTTGCATGTGTTGTGAAACACTCCCCTGGTCGTAGAATCGACGCCGGTTCGCGCGTGGTTTCGTAGCCCGGGTACCGCTGAGCTTACCGCACTGATGTGGTAGAACCCCGTTTGACACTGCTTGCCAACTCCCTCTGTGCCTCCATGACATTGGGTGAGGCTGAGCGATCCAAAGAACGCTTCGGCGTGAGGGGCGTTTTCGTGTAGCGGCATTCGGTTAGGATGGTGGCATCCTTCAACGAGGAGGTCCGCGCGGGCTCAAGCTCGCGACTCGCTGCACAATAAGTGGCCCACCAAAACCTCAGGTGCTGTACCATTGTGTCGGCGGGTGAACGCCCTGTGTGAAATCAATGGCCACCGCCGAAAAGAAATGACCGAAATAATGCCCTACGTCCTCACCGCTCTCACCGGATTACTCGCAGGAAGTGGGCATGTTTTGTCGGGTCCGGATCATCTCGCTGCCGTCGCACCGTTGGCTGCGGACCAACGGGCACGGACGTGGCGCGTTGGTCTCTTATGGGGCATTGGGCACTCCGGGGGCGTTTGGATTCTCGCATTGGTAGCCCTACTGTTTCGGGAATCGCTCCCTCTCGATTGGCTCTCGGTGTGGGGCGAGAGGGCGGTCGGGTTTGTCCTGATCGGTATCGGATGGATCGGGCTGCGCCGAATGATCGGGACACGTATCCACAGCCACCTGCACGAACATGGCGGCGTTCGCCACGTGCACGTCCACGTTCACTCAAGCGTGTCCGGTGCAAGACACCCCGTTACCCACCATCACTCGCACAGTGCTCTGGGAATCGGGGTGCTGCACGGTCTGGCAGGGACCGCGCACCTGCTCGGCGTGCTCCCGGCATTGTTGCTTCCCACCCGTCTGGAAGCGTTTGTCTACGTCGTCTTCTTCGGGTTGGGTTCGATCGTTGCAATGACCGCTTTTTCTTGGATCGTCGGGTTGGTCGTCGGTCGGTTTCGTGGTCTTGGAAACCGGGCATTTCGATGGCTGCTTGCATCGTGTTTTTTGGGTACGCTGGTTGTCGGCGTCTACTGGTGCTACGCGTCGTTCGGACCAAGCGGCGTTCTATCATGAGGGGCATCGGCAGAGTTTCGATTTTCACCTTTCCGATCTTGTTTTGCACGGCCCCTGCCTTTGCCCATATATTCTCCGTCACCCGGGTTTCGGCCGTTTTGAAGGGCGATGGCGTCTTCGTCATTGATATGCGCATCGATGTAGATGCCCTGGCGTTGGGGGTTTCGTCCGCCGTTCCCCATGCAGAGGTCGCGGCATCGCTGCGCTCGCTGTCGGCGGAGGAACGAAACCGTGCAACGCAACGCGCCCGACGTACGATCCAGCGTCGCGTGAGAGTCCGTTTTGATGGCCGCAAAGTCATCCCGGACGTGACCTTTCCCGATCGTGACCGCAAGACAATCAACCCCGATGCCAAGACCTCAGTTTTGGGCGGAACTGCTCGTCTTCGTGGAACGTTCCCCGGCGAGGCAAGGACTTTCACGTTTGGTGCTTCTCGAGCGTTCAATGCGATTCAGTTGACCATCGCCGATGAAGTGCATGCGCGCAGTGCAAAACACGTTCTGGGCGCGGGAGAGGATTCTCCTCCGTTCTTGCTGCACGGGATCACCATCGACAACACCGGGGCTGTTGTAGGACGGTACGTACTCTTGGGATTCGAACACATCCTGCCCGAAGGACTTGACCATATTTTGTTTGTCCTTGCGCTTTATTTGCTGAGCGTACGACTTCGACCGCTGCTCTTGCAGATTAGCGCCTTTACCGTCGCTCATTCCATCACTTTGGCGTTGTCGATGGGTGGGGTCGCGTCGCTTCCATCGCGAATTGTGGAACCGCTCATTGCGGTTTCAATAGCCTACGTAGCCATGGAAAACGTGTGCGTCAGCAATCTAAAACCATGGCGACCACTTGTTGTATTCGTATTCGGATTGCTCCACGGAATGGGTTTTGCGCGGGTTCTGCGCGAACTTGGAATGCCCGACGGGCAATTCGTTTCAGCCCTGGTCGGGTTTAATGTTGGCGTTGAGTTCGGACAACTGGCGGTTGTCGGACTTGCTTTCCTGGCGCTCGGCTGGTTCCGTCATCGACCTTGGTATCGAAAGCGAATCGTGCGCCCACTTTCCCTTGGGATCGCCTTGATCGGCATCTTTTGGGCTGTTGAGAGGTTCTTTTTTACCCCGTAACCCTCGCGCGAATTCCCGGAATTCGCCGCGTTTTCGTTAGAGAACAACGGCAGGCTGCTGATTGTTGACGAGGCTATCTTTCTGTCGCTGTCGGATCAAACCGCAGCTTGAGCGTCCACGCGAGAAAGTTCTCCAGGAACTTTTGATCGGGTTTTCCAAAGGCTGTCGTGAAGTGCTCAAGATCGAAAGCTGCTTTCGTTTTCCCCTGCCCTTGCTGTGAACCATCACGGAGAAACTGCGCGAAGGCGTCGGGAAAATTGCGGTGAAGATAAAAGACCAAGGCCCACGACTGCGCGTACAGCGTCGTATGATCCTGAGTAGTGTCGACAAAAAGACCATCATCGGTCAGCAGTTTCACAAGCGGGATCAGCTTTTCTTTGCGCAGTCGGTCGCCGGGATTCAAACGCGTAACGGGCACCGCGAGCGCATCTCGTAAATCGCCGAGTCTCGCTTGATTGACGCGAATGAGCTTGCCCTCGGGCCCGGTCTGGGAAACCTCGAACTGGCACGCAAGTCCCTCGATCAGCCACTGGGGATTGTTTGAGTGATGACGATGAACACCAACGTTAAACAGCACCTGATGCGCCGCTTCGTGTTGAAGAACAAAGCGATTGTACCGCTCGACAATCTGATCTCGCTCGCTGCGCCAAGTCGCAATTTCTTGTTGGAGGAATATCGCATCTTGTCGGGGGTCATTGGCATGTCCCCGCTGCGCGAGGTCGCGAAGGGTACGCTCCGCATCCACGATTGCGTCATTGATCGGTTTGATGTCCGGGGAGTGGACCGCATTGACAAAGGCTGCGATGTTATTTGCGGAATGGTAAAATCCCGCGACTCGGTTCGGATCCATTTTCATCTTACGTGCGTAGCGGGCATAATCATCGAAGCGGTCATAAAAAATAATCGCAAGTTTTCCCGCAACAGCTTTGGGCGTGATTCCGCATGCCCTGGCGAAGCGAACAACCGCAAGGTACGTGCCCTCCAACCGACCAACAGGCAAACGCAAGTCCTCATACGTGCCGTCGTAGGCGACCATAAAGTGTTCGGTGAGGCGGATATGGAAGTTCTCGCCGACAATCGCACGCAATTGTGACGCGGTGGTTTTTTCGTCGGATTGGTCTTGCTGTGCCTCGATCCGAGGCACTTGCCGAAACGAGATCACGAGGGCAACCCCCGCCGCAAAGATCACCGCGTTTCTGAAGCAGACACCCCACAAGTGCCACGCAAGAGGCTCTTGCGGATTCCGACCCCGTTTGTTCGAGGGGGTTTTGATTCGTTTTTCAGACGTCATGAACACATCATCGGGTTTATGTCCGCTTGGTCGCCTCGTGGTCTCGTCATGGTTCAATCATACAAGCGCACGCGGAGGGGAGCACGTGGCAAACGAGCTGGACTTTCGTTTTTGGGGTTGGCGAGCCGCGGAATTTAGTCGCGGGGTTGATGCAATCGAACCTGTTTGGGATGACCACTAACCGCCAAAGGTACAGACTCGGCCGAAACGACGCGACCCGGTCATGCGTCCCTCTGTGCGCGGTCGATCAACACTTTCGGACATCCGATATCCACGACATGAACGGTTCCCACCAACGGTACGGCATCGGGGGCGTCGAAACCGACTTTCGGCGCAACAAACGTGACGGTTCGATCGGCGCGGATTGCGATACCACCCGGTTGACCCGTGTCGCAATCCAATCCGGAGGGAATATCAATTGCAACGGCCGCGCGTTTGGAGGCTTGGTTGAGTAATCGAATCAGCGAAGCGGTGGGCTCGCGCACGGTTCCGAAAAACCCGGTTCCAAGCAACGCATCAACAACGACGAAATTGTTTCGGATGGAATCTGCAATGAGCTCAACCGCGGGCGGCGTGTCGACGATCACCGTCTCCAGATTCATCTTGGTTGTAATATAGGCGTTGGACCTCGCGTCGGGCGTCAGTTTTTGCGTAGAACCGGTGACCGCGAGGCGAACGGTCCATGCGCGGTTGGAAAGATGTCGGGCGATGACAAAACCGTCGCCGCCGTTGTTCCCCGTTCCGCAGACGACCAACGCAAAACCGTGCGGACCGTAATGGCGATCGATGATCTCTGCTGCGCCGCGCCCGGCGTTTTCCATCAAGACCAATCCGGACATGCCGTAATCCCTGACCGCAAGACGATCAACGCGTCGGACCTGGTTACGGGTGAATGGTTGGGACATGATCGCCGGCAAGCTCAACCGACGTGTTCGCATCGGTGGGCTGATCTGCTTGAGTCGTGAGTGTGTGTCGGGCGTCGAGGGTGATCGCGTGAACGACCCCGGCGCTTCGCTTGGCGAAGCTTGTCAATCCCTCCGGTCGCACAAAGATAAACAGCATGGGAAGAGCGCACGCCGCGAGCGCCCATTTGGGAGCGTTCCCACCTTCGGGCGCGAGCTTGGTTGTTGACGCTCCAAAATAGATGGCCGCCACAATACGCAGGTAATATGCCGCGGCCATTGCGGAGTTCACTGCAACGATGATGGCCAGTGCGATCATCGGACGGTACATCGCGTCGCCGCTGTCGAATGAAAAAGCCCCACCGAGTACGTAGAGTTTAGCGAGAAACCCCGCCGTGGGGGGAAACCCCATCAGGCTAAAGACGCACAATGCCATCGCCAGACAAATGCCCGGTGCCCGCCGCGCCGCTCCCGAAATGTCCTCGAGAGTTTCCGCGTCGCGCCCGTCCGTGCGAAGCGCCGTCAAGGCGGCGAACGCGCCTAGATTCATCACGCCGTAAATGGCGATGTAAAACAGGATGGCATCGGTCCCACGTGGCATGAAACCGGCGTTGCCCGCCAGCGGACCCACCAGAAGCGCCACCAAGAGGTATCCGGTGTGTGCGATGCTGGAATACGCAAGCGTTCGCTTAACGTTTCGCTGCAAAAGACCAAGGACGTTTCCGGTGGTCATGGTCACGGCGGCCACGATCCACAGCATCCAGAAAAGCGCGGGTGGAAGCTGCCACCCGATCGCGGCGAGAACTTTGATCAGCGCAAGAAACCCGGCGAACTTGGGGACGAACCCGAGGAATCCCGTTACCGGTGACGCCGCACCTTCGTACACATCCGCGGCGTACACGTGAAAGGGAACCGCGGCGATCTTGAATGAAAGACCAGCGAAGACCAGAACGATTCCGATGACCGCCGTCGCCGGAAATCCCGATGCGAACTGCATACTCGTTTCGGTTTCCGACTGTAGAAAAAGTGTGATCGTCGTTGTCCCGGTTGCTCCGTATAGAAAACTAATCCCGTATGCCAGAATGGCCGCGGAAAGGGCGCCGAGAAAAAAGTATTTCACCGCACTTTCCGACGCGCGGGATTCGGTGCGACTCAGCGCGATCATGATGTACGTCGGAATGCTGACCAGCTCGATCGACAGAAACAGCACAACCCAGTCGTTGGCGGATGCGGTCAGCAAAACCCCCAGGAGCGAAAGGAGAATCATTGCCATGTATTCGCCACGCTCGCGCGCCACCGGTTGGCTCCAGTTGACCAGAATCGCAACAGACCCGAAAGTAAGCGCGATCAATCGCGTATAATGTGTGAGCGAGTTCAACCACAAACCAGGGAGAAGCTCTCGCGAGTCCACGGTCCCCAGGTGATCGGGATCAGCCAAAACCGCCAGCACCAGCGCGGCGAGTGCGAAAAGAAGCGCGGTCGGCGCGGCCAAACGATCACGTCTTCCGCGACCGATAACGCCCACCATAAGCACCACGCACGCGCCGATCAGCAAGGCGAGTTCGGGGGAAAGCGCAAGAATCGTTTGGCCGATTCTCATTGCAAATCACCCCCCAACGGATTCCCACGGGACGCTTCGGTCAGCGATACGTCGCTCACCGGCGACGCCAATCCAAGCTCCTCCGGCAGCTTGTCGGCATCTGGATGATAAGAGATGTACGGCGTGCGAAGTACGTGGTCGCGGGCTGCGATCTCGAAGGTATCGAGCATCGGCTTGGGGTAAACGCCCAAAACAACACATGCAAGCGCAATCGGTGCCAGGATTCCGATCTCGCGGCGCGTCAGGTCTTTGGTCAACCCACGCGATATGTCGGGCGTATCCGGTGGTTGGTTCAGCGGACCGAACAGAACACATCGGCACATCCAGAGCATGTAGACCGCGCCGAGAATAATGCCCAACGCCGCGGGAATGACGTAACCATATCCCAGCGGACCGCTGGTTAACCCGTCTTTCATCGTGGAAGAGGTAGCGGTTCCCAACAGCACAAGAAACTCGCCAACAAACCCGTTAAGCCCGGGAAGACCGATACTGCTCAGCGTAAAAAAGACCAGGAAGAAAGCCATGATCGGCATTGGTTTGGCCAATCCGCCGATTTTGTGGATGTCTCGCGTGTGATAACGCTCGTAAACGCATCCGATGACCAAAAAGAGCGCCCCGGTCGAAAGTCCGTGATTGATCATGTAGATCACCCCGCCGGTGACCCCCGCCACCTTCAGGCTGAAAAGCCCCAACATGCAAAAACCAAGGTGGGAGACCGATGAATAGGCGACCAGCTTTTTGACGTCCGTCTGCACCCACGCAGCCAAAGCTGCGTAAAGGATGCCCACGATGGCGAGCGTCGCAACCGTGGGAGCCAGGAAAAACGCCGCGTCGGGAAACATCGGTATGCCCAGTCGGCAAAAACCATAAGTCCCGAGCTTGAGCAAAACGCCCGCAAGAATCACGCTGCCCGCCGTGGGGGCTTCGGTGTGCGCCAGGGGCAACCACGTGTGCACAGGAAACAGCGGAACCTTGATGGCGAATCCCGCGGCAAAAGCAAGAAACAACCACCACTGCGTGTTGAAACCCAGAATCCCCGTTTGCCCGAGATGCGTTAGTTCCTCAATGTCAAGGGTGGCGTGCCCGAGCTGGTCGTAGCTGAAAAACACGAGAAAAACGACGCCGGCAAAGGTCAACACGCTTCCCGCCAATGTGTAGATAAAAAACTTGCTCGCCGCCCGCCGCTTTTGTGGACCACCCCAAATGCCAATCAAGAAATAGAGTGGAATCAACGTGAATTCAAAACAAACGTAGAACAGAAGCAAATCCATGGCGCAGAAAACGCCGATCAAACCTGCCTGTAGCAATAACAGCAAACAATAGTATTCTCGAACACGCTCACGGATACTGCTAAAACTTCCCCAGATCGCCATGGGCATCAAAAAAGACGTCAGCACGATCAACCAGATACTAATACCGTCCACGCCAACGTGATAGCGAATGTTGATCGCGGGGATCTCCCCGATACGACCATCGAGCATTTGCCTGACCACGAGCTGTGAACTCAACCAGTCGTGATCTTCCTGGAGAACGTAGGAAAGGTCGTCCCGCACCTTGCCCGGTTCCTGTTGACAGAACTGAACCAACGCCCACAACGCCACGCCCGCCGTGACCACGGATGTGAGCAACGCAACGCGACGAACTCCGGAGGCATGACCGTACGGTGGGATCAGCAAGAGCAGTGCGCCCGCGATCGGTAAGACAATAAGGATTGTTAATACGCCCATCGAACGCCTTTTTTACAACGCGCCGCCAAAGACCACGCGAAGTGTTACTCCCAAAGAACCAACAGGGTGATGATCGCCGCGCCGGCAACCATCGTAAGCCCGTAGCTCTGAAGCATTCCCGATTGGAACACACGCACAACGTACCCCAGACCGCGCGGAATCGCACTGACCATCCAGACCAATCCGTCCACCAGGTAGTCATCCAGCCCAACACACAGCTTTCCACAGCGTTTGGCATTCTGGACGATGACCGCGTCGTACAGTTCGTCAACGTAGTACTTGTTTTGCAGTGTCTCGTAGACGCGCCCGAAAGACGATTTCACCACGCCCGGTATCCAGGGCGCACGAACGTACATCACGTATGCAACGACAATCCCCAAGACCGAGATCATCCCGGATCCGATCATGAGACCATACTCAGCCCAAAAACCCGTCGGTTCGACAGCGCTTGCGATGCTGTGCGGTAGATTGGCTACAAAAGTGCGACCAAAAACCGGGGTCAGGAAACTATGGAACATCGCCTTGCCGTCGCTTCCACCGAAAACGCCGAGATACCCCGCGCCCAACGCCCCAACACTTAGGATCACGAGCGGGACCAGCATCCAGGGCGGTGACTCATGGGGGTGGGCTCCTTCGGGAACGCGCTTGGTTCCAAAAAACGCGAGAAACACCATGCGGAACGTATAAAAAGCGGTCAACGCGGCTGCGACCAATGCCATCACGCCGAAAAGTGGCCGTACCCGAAGCGCATGGTGAATGATTTCGTCCTTACTGAAAAAACCGCTGAACATCGGAAAACCCGCCAGCGCCAAAGCACCGATCAAGAACGTGACAAACGTCCACGGAAGAACTTTGCGAAGTCCGCCAAAACGCCGAATGTCGATGACTCCACCCATCGCGTGCATAACGCTACCGGCGCCAAGAAACAAAAGCGCCTTAAAAAAAGCATGGGTAAACAGGTGGAAAATCGCGGCGTCCGCGGCGTACACCCCCACGCCAAGAACCATGTACCCTAGCTGACTGATCGTTGAATAGGCCAGGATCCGCTTCATGTCGGTCTGCACCACAGCGATCGTGGCTGCGAACAGCGCCGTACATGCGCCGATCCCCGCGACGACCATCATGGCAGTTGGCGATGCGGTGAAAATCGCCCCGCAACGCGCGATCATGTAAACCCCCGCCGTTACCATGGTGGCGGCGTGAATCAACGCGGACACCGGCGACGGACCTTCCATCGCGTCGGGAAGCCACACGTGAAGCGGCAATTGCGCACTTTTACCGCACGCACCACAAAACAAAAGCAGTGCGATTGTTGTCACCGTCGTCGGGTCGATCGGATGACCGGATGGCGTATAACCGGCACCGACCATGTCGAAAACCGCGCCGTATTGAATCGTTCCAAACGTCAAATAGATCAGCAAAATACCCAGTCCGAATCCGAAGTCTCCGACACGGTTGACAAGGAACGCTTTTTTGGCGGCAGCCGCAGCCGCCGGTTTTTGATAGTAAAACCCGATTAACAAGTAGCTGCAAAGTCCGACCGCCTCCCACCCCATATACAAAAGCAGGAAGTTCCCGCCCAAAACCAGCACGCACATGGAAAAAATGAACAAGGCAAGATAAGCGAAAAACCGCTCGTAGCCTTTCTCAGGAGTACCGTTGTGACGCATATAGTCGCGCGAATAGATCACCACGAGCAAACCAATGCCGGTGACCACCGTCAACATGACCGCGGTCAGCGGATCGAACAACAGTTCAAAGGCAAACGCCTTGTCCGTTCCGTTGGAGATCCATTCGTACAGGGGAATGTGGGCGACCGAGGCCCAATACTCCGCACCGGCAACGGTGATTAGAACGTAGACCGACGAGGCAAATGCCACGCCCACCCCAAGAATCGTCACGAAATGACTATGCCCCTTGATGTGACGGGCACCGGATAGACCGAGGATGATCGCAGCCACCAGGGGCGCCAGCAAAATCAACTCGCCACAGGTTTTGAGCGTTTCGTGTGACATTACAAGCAACTAACCGCGCATCAAAGACCAAACATCGGCATCGAGCGTTCGCCGACGCCGGAACAAAAGCATGATCAACCCCAGGGCAAGTCCCGCTTCGACCGCGGCAATGACCAGCAGGAAAAGGGCATAACTTTGACCCTGCAGATTGTGATGAAAACGTGCCAACGCAACCGCATTCACCACGATACCCTGAAACATCACTTCCGTCGAAAGAAAGATGACGATCAGGTTGCGACGCGTGAGAAATCCGATGATACCCAGCGCGAAAAGAATAGCGCCGACAATCATGTATTCGGTGGTGCCGGGCATTAGTAAGGATCGACCTCCTTGCCAATCTGTCCCAATGGAACCGCCGCAACATCCAGTGATTCCACGGGAATCTGCTTCCTTGAAAGTGCAACCGCCCCGACCATCGAAACCAAAAGAAGCACACCCGATATTTCAAGGGCGACAACGTATCGTGTCATCACCATGTTTCCGATTGCGAGCGTGTTGTCGGATTCAAGGGTTGCCGCATCGTTCGCGCCTGATGCTTCCGCGTCGCTGACCTGAGCAACCTGCTTCGGGCGAATCGGGGGCGACTCACTGATCCGACCGGCGATCGCCCCGGTAATCAGAAATCCGGCAATGATCGCGGCAAACGGCTCGCGCGCGCGACGATCATAAAGGGGCGAGCTCGGTTGCCCTGCGAGCATAATGACAAACAGGTAAGTTACCAGGATGGCCCCCGCGTAAACGATCACCAGCGCGATCGCGACAAACTGGGCATGAAACAATACCAGAAGCGCAGCGACCGAGATGACCACCAGGATAAAGTACAACGCCGACCAGATCGGTCGCGGATGCGTCACAACACGTGCCGCTGCCACGATCGCAATCACGGAAAAAAGGTAAAAATACGGGCGCGTATTCGTCGGCGAATCAAAACGCGTATAAAGAAGTGCCACGAACCCGACCAGGGAAGCAACGCCGAAAATCGCCCCGGCCGCAAGTTTGGATTCGCCCCCGCGCGGCATGCGAAAATAAACACCGACCGCTCCAATCGCGAACACCAGGTAGAGAAAGTAGGGAGTCGTCTCGCTCACCGCAATGCATCTCCTTCAGGCTCGGTGGGGTTGGTTCCGTCTGTGGGTGGGTTCGTTCGGCGACCCGTGTTCAGATACCCGGTAATACGCGGGTCTTTGCGAGGTTTTTCACCCTCGGTCGCATCAAAGATCGAAAGAAGCTCGTCTTTCCCCAGGATCATCTCCTCACGAGTTCTGCCAACAAGATCGTAATGGTGCGTGAGTTCGATCGCGTCGACCGGGCACGCCTCTTCGCACATGCCGCAATAGATACATCGCAGCTCATCCAGGTCGAACTTGGCGGGATACTTCTCACGGTCGGACCAGGGCGACTCGGCTCCCTCAATGTGGATGCAGTTCGCAGGACATGCCGTCGCACACATAAAACACGCCACGCACGCGACACGCCCCTGCTCATCTCGATTCAGCCGATGCACCCCGCGATACGTTTCCTTGTTCACCTCCCGCTTTTCCTCCGGGTATTGAACCGTAATTCTTCCACCCGCAAAGGACTTGATCAGGTGCTTGAGCGTCACCTTCATACCCGCCAGAATCGGCGGAAGAAACAAGCGTTCCGTCGCGCTCAGGTCCGGCGGATCCAACATGAGGACGTCTTGATCTTTGATCATCCGCCGGGCTCCGTAACGGGGGGTCGAAGTTGATTCAGGCTCGCACCGATCGGCGACATGTTGCGCTGGCGACCCGTGATAGTCGTTCGTTTCATCGATGCCACGACCAAAACGATCAACAAAACGACCGCGTTTCCGCCAAGTGCCCAAACCGGATCGCGGTGTTTCCCAAGGTAAACAAGCCCCGTCGTGAGAACAAGCAAGCACAACGTCAGGGGAATCAGCGACTTCCAGCAAAGGCGCATCAATTGGTCGAAGCGAAATCGCGGCAGCGTCCAACGCAACCACATCATCACAAAAATAAACCCGCAAATCTTGGCACACACAACGGCGATTTTCGCAATCACGGAATACCACTGCGTGGCGTCCGCTTGTGTCAGCGACCAGAACGGCAAGTGCCACCCGCCCAAAAACAAAACCGAAATGAATGCGCCGGCCGTCATCATGTGGGCGTATTCGGCCAGGAAAAACATGCCGAATTTCAAGGCGCTGTACTCCGTGTGGTATCCGCCGACCAATTCCTGTTCCGCCTCAGCCAGATCAAACGGCGTGCGGTTCGCTTCCGCCAAAACCGCGATAAACATTACGACAAAAGCAATCGGATGCAAAAATACATTCCATTGCGGAATCCAACCGCCCGCCCAGTATCCCGTTTGGGAAAGCGTAATGCTCTCCAGACGCAACGTGCCCATCGTCAAAACCACCACGAGGATGCAAACTCCCAGGGGAATCTCGTAACTCAGCATTTGCGCCGTGGCACGAATCCCCCCGTAAAAGGAATACTTGCTGTTGCTCGCCCAGCCCCCCAGCACCACGCCGTACACCGACAACGAACTCGCCCCCAGGATGTACAGAAGACCGATGTTGGGGCTGGCGACTTGAATGTCCACGATGTGCCCGCCAAGTTGCAACTGTCCGCCCCACGGAATGGCTGCGAACGCAACAAGCGCCACGATCACCATAATCGCAGGAGCTGCGATAAAGAGAACTTTGTCGACGTGACCGGGAACCACGTCTTCTTTGAAAACAAACTTCAACCCGTCCGCGACCAGTTGCAATAGTCCCCAGGGTCCGACACGATTGGGTCCGTGACGATCCTGAATCCACGCCGCTATTTTCCGCTCAAAATAAATGCAGTACGCGGCGGCACCAAGCATCACCGCGATCACCACGGCAGCCAGGATAACGCTGACACCCAACTGGCTCGATACGAATTGAAGCACTGCGTCTTTCATGGATTAATGCGCGTGGACCGCCTGGGTCGGCGCCTCGTGTATTTCCTTAAACGCGGGGATGTTTTCCGCCATAAGCGCCCGTACGCGCTCCCCGTTGTAAAGCCCCGCGTAGCCCGCAATTTCATACAGATACTATCCGTCGCGCCGCGCACCGTCAGGCGGATTCGTGGCCCAATCAAAAGGCTGAATCAAACCGGCTGCGTTGACAAAGCTGCCCTCACGCTCCGACCAGGCACACGCCGGCAGGACGAATTCGGCGGCGCCAATCAGGTCACTCGTAAGCAGATCCTGCACCACCAGATGTTCGATTTTGCCCACCGCTTTGACCAGGTCCTTCGAAACCCATGCCTTTGGGTATCCGCCCACAATCCACGCGAGAGCGAAATCGCCGTTGCCCGCTTTGTCCACAAACTGATCGTACGTGCACTGGTTTCCGCCAGCGACGGTCAAAAGCATCTCGATTCCCCGCCGATTCGGACACTTCTCCTTGAGAATCGTGAACTTCACGTCGCCGTCGCTCGCGCCCGCAGGAAAGCTCTGATCTTCGCCCTCCATCGGAATCGGTCCCATCGTCAGCATACATTCGGGCGCCGTCTCTCGTAGAAACTGAATCAGCAACCACGCCTCCTCGCACGACATGAACGGCGAGAGAACAACACCGAGCTTGTCACCTCCGCTTTCCGTGGCGTGCTGCGCGACGTGAAAACGCACAATCTCGGGAACATCCGTCCAATCCGGGCTCGTCGCATGAAGTCCACGCCGCACGACCGGTGTTGTGATGCGCTCGGATGCTTCGACGTATTTGAAACCAAAGCGACCCGCATCACACATCCACCAATCGTTGACTTCGGGGTTGTAACGTGGTTTCAAACGGTACACCCTGTCGTCGGCGTGATCAATGCGAATCGCACATCCGGTCGCGCATCCGGGGCAGATCGACGACGCGCCGGAAAGCTCCCACACCCGACGCTTGAACAAAAAGTCCTTGTCCAGCAGGCAACCCACCGGACAGATGTCCACCACGTTGCCTTGCATCGGGTTATCGAGAGGAAAACCCGGGAATACGTCGATCTCCAGCCGGCTTCCCCGGTTCACAAGACCCAGTTCATGCGTACCGGAAATCTCATCGGTAAAGCGGACACACCGCGTACACATCACGCAGCGATCCGAATAGAGCAGTGTGCGCGGACCGATGTCTTTTTTGGGATTCTTGAGCTTTTGATCAACCATCCGCGATTCCGAATGGCCGAAACGATAGCTGTAATCCTGCAGGTGACATTCGCCCGCCTGGTCACAAACCGGACAGTCCAGCGGGTGGTTCAGCAGGAAAAACTCCATGCAGTTCTCTTGATTCTGCCTTACCTTCTCGCTGGAGAAACGAACTTCCATCCCCTCGCGGACCGGCGTCTGGCACGACGGAATCAGCTTCGGAGCCCATCCCATCTCCTTGGTCTTGGGATGGGGCATCTTCATTTCCATCAGGCAAAGGCGACACGAAGCGGCAATACTCAGACCGGGGTGATAGCAATAATGCGGCACGTCCCACCCGGCATCGAGCGCAGCCTGAAGAACGGGAATTTTGTCCCTGCATTCGATCCCCTGTCCGTCGATGATGATCTTTGCCATGGGTCTGCCTGCACGATCGATCTAGTTCAGAACGGTAAGTAACGCTTCTGCGCTGCCCGAGGGTTGCGATCGAATGGCCGCTTCCAGCTCCGGGCGAAACTTCTTCACAATCGTTTCAATCGGATACGTCGCGCCGTCGGGCAGACCGCAAATGCTAAAACCGGGCATCATGCCCATATTGCGAGCGGCCTCCTGTAGAAGATCGAGGTCTTCGATTCGTCCCGCACCCGCCGCGATTCGCGTCGCGATCTTGTGCATCCATGCCGTCCCTTCTCTACACTGCGTACACTGCCCGCAACTCTCACTTCCGTAAAACCGCGCCATGTTTCGCAAGACGATCCTCATATCCACCGATTCGTCAATCACCACCGCCGCAGCCGTCCCCAACCCCAGCAAACCATAATTGCGCAGGTCGTTGAAGTCGAGTTTCATATCCAACTCGTCGGCGGTCAATGCTCCCATCGACGCGCCGCCGGGAAGAACGCATTTGACTTTCCGACCGCCTGCCATCCCACCGCCCATGTCCTCGCGCTCGATCAAATCACGCACGGAAATCGTCATCGCCTCTTCGTAGCACCCCGGATGTTTGACCGGACCGCTAATGCAAAAGAGCTTCGGTCCCGTGCTGTGTTCGGGACCGATCGAAGTGAACCACCCCGCACCACGCTCGATGATGTGCGGGAGGTTGGATAACGTCTCGACGTTATTCACGACCGTCGGCTGGCCAAAAAGACCCTCAACTGCAGGGAAGGGCGGTTTAATACGAGGCCAACCTCGCTTACCCTCCAGCGATTCAATCAACCCGGTTTCCTCTCCGCATACATAGGCGCCCGCGCCGCTATGCACGTAAATGTCGAGCGAATAATCGCTTCCGAAAATGTTCTTGCCCAGAAAACCGGCCGCATACGCCTCGGAAACGGCGTTTTGCAAAATGTGAAACTGCTCATGAAACTCCACCCGCATGTAGATGTACGCCGTCTGCGCCTGCGTCGCGAATCCAGCGATCATCGCTCCTTCGATCAACTGGTGTGGGTCGTTTTCAATCAACACCCGGTTGCAAAATGTCGGCGGTTCTGACTCGTCCGCATTGACGCAAAGCAGCGTCCGCGATCGATCTTTCGGTAGAAAACTCCATTTCACCCCCGCGGGAAACCCCGCACCGCCACGACCGCGAAGGTTGGCGTTCTTGACCTCCTCAATGATCTCGTCCGGGGTTTGCTTGAGGGCTTTTCGCACACCCTGGTAGCCGCCACGCGATTCATAGACCTTCAGGGTAAACGAATCTTCGATTCCGCGGTTACGAAGTAGTACAGGTTCAAACGTTGCCATTTACAACCCCCGCGCCTTCACCATATCCGAATGTTTCGCTCCGGAAGAAGGGCGACAAAGTACAAAACGCTCCATCCCACCATCGCCGCAACCACCCACCGCCGCCTCTTGATGAGGCAGGAAGGGAGCAGTATCAGATACAACCCCGGCAGGTAGTCCAGGGAAAAACGGTTGATACCACGCTGCGACCATCCCGTGTTGTGGTAAAACAAAAGCACAACAAAAATGGCCACCACCGCAATCAACAGCGCCCGCGCGTCGCGCTCGCCCCATATTCGCCCCAGGTCCCAAAAAACAAGCAGCAGCAGCGGCGTCGTCCACCAGACCCCGGTTCCGTAAAAGTTGGGGCGTAGATGGATCTCCGTCTGCTTGCCCATTGTGATCCGGTGCAGCTTTGGGAGTCCAAGACAACTGTAATACAGGTTTCGCGGGACAAAGTGAATGTTGAAAAGCCCGTACGTGCGGGCGTCGCGCGCAAGCGCGTCCGCCGGCCGGTTGTTGTAAATACACGCGTACCCGCTGTCCAAAGGGTTTCCGAATTTCAACGCATCGAGTGCCATCGGCAAAGCCGCGATGACCAACCCTGTCACGCAAACCGTGGCGACACAACGCCGCCGAATCCGCCCCGCCGGTTTTCCCAGGGCAATGTACAGCAGTGGGATTGCATACAAAACCGTGAGTTGTCTCGACCAGGCTGCGACCAAAAGACCGACGCACCCGACCCAGACGCGCCTGCGACCGAAATAATCCAACAGAAACAGCAGCAACCCAACCGTCGCCAGCGCGTGGTTGATGTAATAGGGCGTGGGACCTCGCGTCATCGTCGAAAGCACTTTTGCGATCGAAGTGCCGCATACCAGCCCGATCGAAAAAAGCACCGCCCACCCCGCCGATCCCGTTCGCTGGTAGCAGACGATATACGCCAGCACCACAACCGGCAGGAGAATCGCGAAAACCAGAAACGGTTGAGGAACTCCCCAGCCAATCGATCCGAACACCGCGGCAATCAGCGTAAACATAGGTGGAAATACGTTGTAGACGTGACCATCCACGTACGCAGTGTCCTGCGTTCGCTCCGAAAGCTCCAGTCGTCCCTTCCTCCATGCCTGCGCTTCCGCTACCTGCGGGTTTTCCCTTGCGGTAACATGCCTGTGCAGTCGAACACGGGGCCCGATGAGCAACATCGACAACGTGGCGGCGATGACGCAGCCCGCCGCAGCGTGCATCCGCCGATTGCGCCGCTGATTCGTTTCCACATTTCGGCCTGCTTTGCACAATCAATCCGCCGCCTTCATTTCCGCCACGTCCGAGGTCGACCCAAGTTCGGGAATGTCGCCCGAAACGCGCACCGGGGCGTCGAACAAATCACTTCGCCGGTGCTCGATCTTGTCGTTGCTGTCATCGGCCAGAATGTGACCGACGTCTTCGACCTTCACGCATCGATGCATTTTCTCATTGATCAATAAACAGGGGGCGTGATCGCACCCGGCCAGGCATTCCTCCGTGACCAACGTGTACCGACCGTCCGAAGTCGTTTCATGCTCGTCGATTCCCAGTTGCTTTTTGAGCTCGTCCAGAACGGCGGTTCCGCCCATCGTTTCACAGCTCACGCTTCGACAGACGGTGATGACTTTTTCCCCCTTCGGGTGCGTCCAAAAATGGGTGTAGAACGAAATCGTATCAATCACGTCGGAAGGATGAAGCTCGAGCAGGTCCGCGATTTCTTTCATCGCCTGCCAGGGAACGTGTCCCAGGGCGTCCTGCACAACGTGCAGCGCGGGCAGCAACACCGCTCGCTTCGTATCGTAGCGAGGGAAAAACGAACGAATCTTTTCGCAGACACCCTCCGAAAGAATCGGCGGAGCGTCCGGGGGGATCGCGGGTTCGTTGCGATTCATGGTCGTCCAAGACATCGTTTCTTCCTCGCTCCTTCCCGTCAGCGATCCAACTCCGCAGCGATGATGTTCATTCCGCTGAGCACCGCAATCACGTCACTAATCTGGTGACCTTCCACAAGTTTTGGAAAAACCTGGTAGTTCACGAAACAAGGCGGACGACACCGGGCGCGGTACGGCGTATTGCCGCCGTCGCTGACAAGATAAAACCCGAGCTCGCCGTTGGCGGTCTCGTTCGCTCCGTAAGACTCGCCAACGGGCGGCGAAAACCCGCGATTGGTCATGATCTGCTCGAAGTGGTGAATCAACCCCTCGATACTGAAATAGATTTCGTCCTTGCTGGGAAGCGTTTTCTTCTCGCCCGGCAATAGGTCGACCGGACCTTCCGGAATGTTGTCTGCAAGTTGAAGAATGATCTTCGTCGATTCACGCAGCTCCGCCAGACGCACAAGGTATCGCGCATAAGCATCCCCCCCCGTACTAAGGGGAACCTTAAAGTCCACCGCCGAACTCCCCTTCCCGTCCCAGTTGTCCGCGTAGCAGAGATAGGGTTCGTCTTTGCGAAGGTCACGCCGAACACCCGACGCACGGGCCATCGGTCCGGTCCATCCCCAGTTGATCGCATCCTCCGTACTGAGATACCCGATCCCCTTGGTCCGTTCGACGAAGATCCGATTACGTGTCAAAAGAATCTCAAGGTCGCCGACCGCCTTTTGCAAAATCCCGTTGCAAAACTCCTTCACACGCGCGGGCCAACCCGGCGTGATGTCTCGCATCAATCCGCCCACACGCGTGTAACTCGTCGTAAAACGTGCACCACAGATGTCTTCAAAAAGATCGTAAATCGTCTCGCGAGCGTTAAACGGGTACATGAACGCCGTGAACCCGCCAAGGTCCAAACCGGAAGAACCCAGGCAAAGCAAATGGTCCTGTATCCGGGCCATTTCTGCGATGATCGTTCGAATCACTTTGCATCGAGGCGTTAGATCGATCCCGAACAGCTTCTCGCAAGCATGGTGCCACGCGATGTTGTTGGCCATCGGCGAAATGTAGTTCATTCGATCCGTGACGACGACGTACTGGTTGTAATTATGGTGCTCGCCGAGTTTCTCAAACCCGCTGTGCAAATAGCCAATGTGAATGACGCAGCTCAGCACGCGCTCGCCGTCCAGCTCAAGAACATGACGCAACGTCGTGTGCGTCGCCGGGTGCTGAGGACCGAGATTGAGAACCCAGACGTCGCTATCGGGCGCCTC